>OGTH01000107.1_pt1 | contig 72912 bp, 58 predicted proteins | sample 1574621 | NCBI WGS metagenome assembly OGTH01 (sample SAMN03295844, study PRJEB24534) | human gut metagenome | isolation source: fecal sample 4 from infant 6 | host: Homo sapiens | place: USA: Pittsburgh, PA | collected 2014-07 | reverse complement strand
CTTTGGATTTTTGCTCCACGCTCAAAAACTGATAAACGGCGGGAACAGAACCAACACTACGCGTTGCTCCGATCTCAACAACTTCTAAGAGCTAAAGCTCTAAGAGTTGAAGGTCCTTCGGAAATAAGCCGAAATTGTTGAGAATCACGAAGAACGTAGTGATTCGATGATGAACAATACCTACTTGGTCTCCAAAAATCAAAGATCAATTTTCGGAAATTTCTTCTTATTTCTCGGAGCTAAACGGTTCTGTCCCGACCTCTTGTTATTTATTCCGACCGAATACTTCAATTTGGGTCAACGCTGGAAATGGAGAAGAGTCCAGCGCTTTTCGTAAGCATTTTAATGTCAAAGTTTGTGTTGTTTTCATTGGGAACTTTATTTCTTGAAAACAGGCGGTATTCGTTGTGGCAACTACTCGTTCCTCTCCATCTGAAAAGGCTAAAGTGACTTCCTCCCAATAGCTATCATGTGGGTAATCCGCCCGAAATAGCAAGCGGATCCAGTCCGTTTCTACAGGTCTGCCAAAGTCAATCGTTAACTGTGCCTCCTTTTGTTGGTTAATTCCCCAAGAAGCAAATGGATACGAGCCATGAGAAAGGTTACCAAACTTAGAATCAATAGCATTTTTCGCAAAGAAAACAGCATCGTCTCTCGTTTCAACGTTTGCATACGCATGAGGATAGGCTCCTGAATATTCTTTTTGGTCATGTGTATTCATAGAAAGATTTTGATAATTGTCTTTTTCAAACGTGTGCGCTTGTCGAACCATTATTTGGTGCCTTGCTGAATGAAAGGCCGTATCAACAAAAGCTTTTCGAGCAGATTCTTCTAATGGAATTTGATATTCCCAAACTTTTTCTTTTAGATAAATCAATGAAGGAGCCAAAGTTTCATCTAATTGAACCATCAAATAAGGGGTAGCCCCTGTATAAGTCACTACAATTTTATCGCCAACTTGATAAAGGTACTGTTTAATTGCTAATACCGCTAACGTGTCTCCCTCCGCCACGAATGGCGCTTCTGGCTTCTCGTGATCGATTCGGCCAGTAATAATCTGATTGTCTTTATTTTTCAATTCGATTTTTATCATTTTTTATTCCTCCCTTGTCACACCACCTACCAAACAAATCAGGCGATGCGTTCCTATTGGTAGCTCTTTTTGCAAATAAGGTAAACTTGTTCTTGGGAAAAACAACGATGTATTGGGTTCAGGTTGAAGAATACCTGCGTGGTCATACCCTTCAATTGCAACTATTTGCGAACACAATTCTCCTGAATCGACTCTAGCCCACTCTTTACCAAGTTCTTTTTCTGAAAATTTTCCAAGTAACGGTAGACTGAATCCTCCTTCGCGCACTTTTAATGGAACCGATGTCACTATTTCATGTACTCTAACATGCCATTCTCCAAAAGGATAAATGGTTGTTTCAATTTCTACTTCTTGAAAAGGTAGCCATTTATAATAAACTTGCTCCTCTGTTAAATAAAAATCATGAATTTTCCCTTTAACACGAAAATATTCACCATCACGAGAAACAGCCAATACGTTATCAAAAGCTCCCTCCTCATAACACGCGCCAGCTTTGGGAACGCTAAAACCAAAGCGGCTAGAATAGACAAATTTACTATATTTAGCCGCAGCATGTGCTTGATTTTCAAGCCATAGTCCTGCAGGATAGCCGAGGACATGCGTTTTCATTTTAGGATGGATTAATAACATGTTTCCCTTTTCTATCAAACGCTTTTCTTCTCGTTTTATCGCCAGCGGTTCAGCACGCCAAAACGGATGGTCTTGATCCACAGCGAGCAACAAAAATGTTTTAAAGGCCCAATACGGAGAGCCTGGTGCGTTATAACCTTCTGCCATTACTAAATTTTCGTAATGATAGCCAATGGACAACCGACCATCATAAGTGAAAATAGCCTGTTGCATCCAACAGTGTAAATGTTTTGCTAACAGCGTTTTTATTTGTCCCCAAGGTAACGCCTCTACTTCTGCAAATATCAAAGCTGCGAAAAACGCTCCTTGAGCAAACCGATACGTTTGACTGCGTCCGTAAGGTAACGCTTCGCCCTCCTCATCAAAATAGTACAGATAGTCCTGCGCAAACATAACGGCTCGTTCTGTAAAACGTTTCGCACGAATAGGATCTCTTTCTCGCATAAATTTGACATAAATCAAACTATAATAATGAAAAGCAAACGAAATATAATAATCTCTTTGCGTAGTTTTACCATCCATATACCAACCATCACCTAAATACATGCGTTCAATCAACGCCAATTCTTCCTCTAGTTCCGTTTGGTTAATCACTTGTCCACATCCCTCGAGTGCTAAACGAATGAGCACTTTGAAAAACGTCCAATTATTTTTAGGAATTTTACAACCAAGTGCCTTATTTAACCAAACCATGATATTTTCTTGCTGTTTCTCAGAAAAACAGGACCAAAAATATGTCTTATGAAGCAATAAAGTTAAAGATAATGCTGCTGCTTCCACAATATATTGATCATAATCAACAATATCGCCCCAATAGTCTGGGGATGACGGATCAGTTCCTGCGATTAATTTTTCCACATAAGCATCTCTTAAAACATCATCTTTACAAATAACCCAATACGGTCCAATTCCCCATAATGGTCGAATGAGCGCTTCCATTTCAGCATGTTGCTGATCATAGACAGCACCACTGGACCCAAAATTTACACCAGGTTTTTCTGATGTTAAAATAGCCGTTTTTAAAGGTGTCATGATTGTTTCAAAAGCTTCCAAATATGCTTCTCTGGTCAAAAAAAGATTACTTTTTAACGATTCCATGCTTTTCGCCCCCATTAGTTTAATTCAAAGAATAACAAGGGCACTTATTTTTTTCAACTATCGTTTAATGAATAAAACGGCGTATTATGAGAGCAGCATTTCACCTTCCTCAAACTTAACATATTAATTTTTTCTTTATTTTTGTTGAGCCTTGAGCTATTCACTTTATCCAACAAAACTTCCTTTATCAAAAATGAATAATAAATGAAAAATAAGCAGTCTAACGCAGGAAATTCTCATAATAAATATTTTAAAAAAAAAAGAGTCTATGACAAAAATCCAAAGAGATTTTTGTCATAGACTTAAAATATGAGAGAAAAGACATCAAAAGTAATGGTTTAATCAACCTTCACAAGTTTTATGATGCTTTTCAAGATATCATTTTGATACAATTTTACGCCTTGCGGTTTACAATAAAAGAGTAAATAGCGATACAGATAATCGCTCCTAGCAACGCTGAGATAATTGGAAAACCGCCGATGACTGGTCCTAAAGAAGGCAACAAGAGTGATGCTACCCAACTTCCTAAAAAGCCCACGATAATATTTCCAATAATGCCACCTGGAACATCTTTTCCTAAAATTGCGCCAGCAATTGCGCCAATAATTCCTCCGACAATTAATGCCCATAGAAAGCTAAACATTTGAAAAACCTACCTTTCATAGTTGATTTTTTTAGTTAATTTTCCTACTTTAAGGATAAAACAGAAAGCAGACTTTTTCAAAAGATAGGACTTTTCAGAAGTCAATTTATTCTTCTACATAAGCTAAACGATAGGATACTGTGCGACCAAAAGAAAATACTTGCAAACCTTGTAAGCGATCTGAATTCAAGTAACCAATGGCTCCTTGGAATAAGGGTAAAACACCGGCATCTTTTTCAATTAATGTTTTTTCTAAACTTAGTAATTCATTCCAGCGTTTTTCAGGTTCATTGGCGTAATCTTTTCTAACTTTTTGGAGACCCGCATCATATGCTGAATCGTTATAACCAGAAGTATTTAAGCCACTTTTTGAGTCATAAAATTCTAAAAAATTAATGGGATCAGCATAGTCAGGTGTCCATGTTCCAAAGGCTAAATCGTAATTACCTGCTGTTTGTAAATCCAAACGATTTTGCAAAGGCAATGATTTTAATTTGATTGTTAAACCTGGTAAATTTTGTTGCAATTGCCCTTGAACAAATTCAATGGTTTTCTTGGCAATCGCTGAGTCCGCTGAGATTAGTTCCAATTCAATTTTATCTTTGCCCAACTCTTCTTTCGCTTTGGTCCAGTTAGCTTGGGCTTCTTTAATATTATATGGCAATAAATCACCATTTTCTTTACGGAAATCTTCACCTGTGTCTGGATTTTTTGCAAAATTAGCTGGTACAAAACCATTTAAAGCTGTCGAGCCATCTCCTAAAATTTCTTTTGCAAAAGTTTCTTTGTCAATCGCTTGTAAAAAAGCTTTTCGAACATGCTCGTTGCCGGTAATTTCACGGCGATGATTTGGGCTTAAATAACCCACCATGGCTTTAGGCACAAAATGCGCTTGTTTTGACTCTTTATACTGAAGTGCATAAGTATCTGCTAAAACAGTGTAATCTAAATCGCCATTATCAAAAAGATTGGCTCCTGTGCCAATTTCTTTCACTACTTGAACATCAATTTCATTCAATTTTACGTGTTCTTTATCCCAATAATGATCATTCTTCTTCAATTTCCAAGTTTCGGAATTGCCATCCCAGCCTGAAATTACAAACGGTCCATTGCCAACAAAATTATCTGCAGAAGTCCCATAGGCAGTACCTTTTTCTTTGGCAAAGGCTTCATTTTTAGGCATAAAAGGTGTTCCAACTAAGACTTGGGCTAAATAAGGAATTGGATTTTCTAATGTTAGTTCTAGTGTCTGGTCATCGATTGCTTTGACACCAAATTCTTCCATCGTGGCTTGTCCTTCCCGCACCGCACGCCCATTTTTAAAAATATCCATTTGATTACTGCTACTTGAACCATACGCTGGATCGACCACGTTTCTAAACGCAACTACAAAATCCCCTGCTTTAACTGGATCCCCGTTTGTCCATTTTGCTTCTCGTAACTTGAATGTATAGACTAACCCGTCTTCACTAACTTGTGGCTCTGCTTTCGCCATAGCTAGCTCAGGATCTCCGTTTTTATCTTGTCGATACAAGCCTTCAACTACTTGACCAATCATATCGGAACTATAGACATCTGTATAATGAGCGCTGTCTAATGTCGAGAGTTCACCACCAGATGCGACGTTAATTTTCTGTGTAATTGGTTCGTTCGAGGTTGTTTTCGAACCGCCACTTCCACATGCTGCTAAAACCAAGCCCAGTGCAACAAGTCCGATTAACCACTTTTTCTGTTTCATACCAAAACTCCTCCTTCTGTTCAAACAACTTACCTACATTTTACATGATTTTCCATACATTTGTCCTTTTTCAGCACTTACTTTTTGAAAGAAAAATATTTTTTTAAGAATAAGAGTTGACAGATATTTTTTCTGGTGGTACAGTATTGAAAAACAGAGAACAGAAGAGTAACTGTTTCCTTTAGTGAAGAGAGTCTTTGGTTGGTGGAAAAAGACGTAAAGAAACAGCGAACCACATCTGGGAGTTGACTTTTTGAACCCTTAGTAGGAAAGTCCGGGACCACTCGTTAACAGGCGAAGTTATGAACTTCATAAGGTTCGTGTTGCGAAACACGAATAAACTAAGGTGGAACCACGATAATTGATTATTCGTCCTTTGGCTATTCAGCCAAAGGACTTTTTTGTTTTTTAGATGCGCTTTTCAACCTGAGAGAGTGCCTCAACTGCTCAAGTCTGTTGTCCTCTTTTCCATATCCTTAATGGGATAAGCTAGAAAAGCAACAGGTTTTCTGTTCCGTTCGAACAATTTCATACTTACAATCAAGGCTTAGGACATAGTAATTTAGCTCTTCCTTTACAGAGACTTTTTCATTGGCTGAAAGAAAAAGATGGATTCTTCTTTACTCACACCTAAAAGATGTTTTTCTGAATCCTTTAGTAAGAAAAACCGGTGACTCTATCGTTAACAGAGAGTAGTTGTCAACGCAACTACATAAGGCTTATCTTGTGAAAGATAAGTAAATTGAGGTGGCACCACGAATGCGATTCGTCCTCTTGGCTCACAGCCAAGAGGCTTTTTTGTTTTTTAATAAAAATTGTTGGAGGAAAAAATGATGGATTATATTTTAGAAATTTTACCTGCTTTAGTTAGCGGAGCTGGCATGACACTGAAAGTCTTTTTCTTTACGCTCCTTGGCTCGATTCCACTGGGGATTATCATTGCCTTTATTTTACAAAGTTCGTTTAAACCTTTACGTTACTTAATTAACCTCTACATTTGGTTAATGCGCGGCACTCCGCTATTGTTACAATTAATTTTTGTTTTTTACGGCTTACCATTAATTGGTATTGTCTTTGAACGTTACGATGCGGCCTTATTCGCATTTATTTTAAATTATGCTGCGTACTTTGCTGAAATTTTCCGCGGGGGGATTCAAGCAATTCCCCAAGGTCAATATGAAGCTGCCAAGGTTTTACGTTTAACACGCTTTCAAACAGTCACCCGGATTATTTTGCCACAAGTTGTTAAAATCGTGCTGCCTTCCGTAGGAAATGAAATTATCAATTTGGTCAAGGATACTTCTCTTATTTATGTCCTTGGCTTAGGCGATCTTTTACGTGCTGGTAAAATTGCGATGAGCCGCGATGTTACATTAGTGCCATTAGCTTTAGTGGGAGTGATTTATTTACTCTTTACGGCAATTTTGACTGTTGCTTCTAAGAAAATTGAAAAATTCTATCAATATTATAAATAGGAGGACTCTACCATGTTAACTATTAAAAATTTAACCAAACATTTTGACAACCGGACTATTATTGATCACTTAAATTTAGAAATTCCAGAGGGTAAAATTTTAACGATTGTTGGTCCTTCAGGCGGCGGAAAAACCACTTTACTTCGTTGTTTGGCTGGTTTAGAAACCATTGATTCTGGTGAGCTTTTGTTGGATGGTGTTCCTTTCAATCCTGCTGAAATGGACAATGCCGATCAAGTGGTTGGGGTCGTTTTCCAGGATTTCCAACTTTTCCCTCACTTATCAGTTTTAGAAAACATTACCTTAGCACCTACATTAGTACTAAAAGAAGAAAAAGCAAAAAGTCAGCAAGAAGCTTTAGAATTACTGGAAAAATTGGGCTTGGCTGGTAAAGAAAAACTCTATCCGTATCAACTTTCCGGTGGACAAAAACAACGAGTTGCACTTGCTCGTGCCTTAGCAATGAAGCCAAAAGTTCTTGGGTACGATGAACCAACGAGCGCACTAGATCCAGCTTTACGTCAACAAGTGGAAGAAGTTATTTTAGATTTACGGAAACAAGGCATGACACAGATTGTCGTGACCCACGATATGGCTTTCGCTGAAAAAATTGCAGACAATCTTTTGACGGTTGCCCCCGTCCAATAGAAAGGAGTTTATGATGAAAAAGAAATATTCTTTAGCCTTGCTGGTTATCTGTTGTAGTTTACTCCTATTTGCAGGTTGTGGTAAAAGAAAAAGCAACGAAGATCAATGGACACGGATTAACGAAGAAAAACGGATTATTATTGGCTTAGATGACTCCTTTGTGCCCATGGGTTTTCAAGATAAAGCAGGCAAAATTGTCGGCTTTGATGTCGACTTAGCCAAAGCGGTTTTTAAACTTTATGGAATTTCCGTTGACTTCCAACCGATTGATTGGTCTATGAAAGAAACAGAATTACAAAATCAAACCATTGATCTTATTTGGAACGGCTACACTAAAACGAGCGAGCGGGCCGAAAAAGTTCAATTCACACAACCTTACATGACGAACGACCAAGTACTTGTTTCTTTAAAAGAAAAAAACATTGCAACAGCGAGCGACATGCAAGGCAAAATTTTAGGGGTTCAAAACGGCTCTTCTGGCTATGATGGCTTCGAAAGTCAGCCTGACGTTTTGAAAAAATTTGTTAAAGACCAAACGCCTATTTTATATGACGGCTTTAATGAAGCTTTCTTAGATTTAAAATCTGGCCGAATTGATGGGCTCCTAATCGATCGCGTCTACGCCAACTACTATCTTTCCCACGAAGATAATTTAAAAAACTATACTATTTCTCATGTCGGCTATGACAATGAAGATTTTGCTGTGGGCGTCCGCAAATCAGACAATCAATTAGTCCAAAAAATCAATACTGCCTTTGAAACGTTACGAAAAGATGGCACCCTTAGTAAAATTTCTCAAAAATGGTTTGGAGAGGACGTTACAAATAACACAAAAATAAACTAAATAACGAATAAAAAGGTGTACTGCTGACTTAGTACACCTTTTTATTTGAATCAAATTCTTAGCAAATTCTAACTTATGAAGAACTTTTATTTTTGCTACACTAGTAAAAGTCGAGAGAATTTGTCCTTTTCTGCCTAGAACAATCATTACTCTCAATAAATGAAAGGAGAAAAAAATGCCTACTAATAAAAAAGAAGGAATGCTTTTTACTACGTTAATGTGCTTTCTGATGGTTTTCGGAATGAGCATCTATAATTTATTATTGCATGGAGAATTTTCATTGTACGCCTTATCAAAAGGTTTGCTTCCTGGATTTATCGTTGCTTTTATTTTAGACGTTTTCATCGTTGGTGTCTTAGCTAAGAAAATCGCTTTTTCTTTACCCTTTAATAAAGAAAAACGGCTATTACTTATTTTGACCATTTCGAGTCTCATGATTATCGGCATGGTGACTTGTATGTCTTTATTTGGCTTATTAATGGAAGGCCAGACGTTGTCACTAAGTGCGTATTTCCAAGCTTGGGGCCTGAACTTTATTGTTGCCATTCCTTATCAATTGCTGATTGTCGGTCCCTTTTCACGTATGATCTTAACCAATTACCAACAACGACAAACTTAGAAAATAGATTTTCATTATTTATTAACTTTTACTATACAAAAAAGAAGTGAAAAAATGTAATACGCCTCCAAAATTAGAACAAAAATCTAACTTTGGAGGCGTATTTAAACTAGCAAAATATGATTATGCATTCAAGAACAAAGTAGTAAAAGCTTATCAAAATGGAGAATAGAGGCTATCAAACACTGGACAAAGCAATTTAATATCTCTTCATATTCCACTGTACAAGAATGAGTCAAAATAGTAGAAAAATTTGGTTTTAAAGTCCTTCATCAAAAAACTGCCAACGGATACACCTGAATTTAAGCATTCGAAACATAATCAAAACGGAACATCCTAATTAAGAATGATGCTCTAGCTGAATCCTTTTCTTGATTTGTTTAATGATAAAGTTTTGTCCTTTCCATATTGCTAAACACTCGAATATAAAAGCGATTCTTGACAAAAGAAATTAATAAATTGATTTCCTCTAATTATCAGCGAAGCAAAACGCAACTTCGGTTCAGTGTTCAATACAGTAAACGTTTCATTTCATAAAAATACCGACTAGATTTCTCCAGCCGGTATTCGAGCTCAATTTTGTATTTTACTAAAAAATTCTATTTTTTAATTTAGACTTCTTCTTCAATAATAAAACGTGGTCGCCCCTTAACTTCGGAATAAATTTTACCAATATATTCGCCCACAATAGACAGACTGATTAATTGAATTCCCCCTAAAAACCAGATACTGATGATAAGAGAAGACCAACCAGCTTCAACATTTCCTGTAAAATGTTGTATCAAACTATAAATCATATAAAAGATACCAATTAATAAAGTAATAAACCCTATGTTTCTAACCATTTTAATTGGTACAATTGAAAAGGAAGTAATGCCTTCCATAGCAAAATTAAGCATTTTTTTTAGCGGATATTTTGACTCACCAGCTACTCGAATATTTCTTGAATAATAAACTTTTGTACTAGGAAATCCAACTAATGGAACCATCCCTCTTAAAAATAAGTTTTCTTCTTTAAAAGTTAGTAATACCTTAGTCGCCCGATTGCTCATCAAACGAAAATCTGCATGGTTTGGTACGGTATTCACACCTAGTTTATTCATAAATGAATAAAACATTTCTGCAGTTTTTCTTTTGAACGCGGTATCTGTATCACGGTTACTACGAACGCCATAAACAACATCGTTTCCATCATGATAAGCATCAATCATTCCCTCAATTGCCTCGACATCATCTTGTAAATCTGCATCAATCGTAACAATCATATCTGCAAATTGAACCGCTGTCGTCATACCAGCTAAAAGTGCATTTTGGTGACCAAAGTTGCGACTAAATTTAAGACCTTTAAAATGTTCTTCTTGTTCAGATAGTCTTTTAATAATAGCCCATGTTTTATCTTTACTACCATCATCCACAAACAAAATGGAACTTTCTGTGCTTACTTTATTCTTAGCAATCATTCGTTTTAAAAAATCCAACAATACCTTGCTAGAAATAGGTAGTACTTCCTCTTCATTATAACATGGTACTACTATAAAAAGTTTTGACATTTTCTTTTTTCCTCCTATTAGCTGTTGTTAACACACTTTCCCATCCAATTGCTGAAAGTAAATAGAAAAATGGTAAAAATTGAATTAAATAGCGTGAGCGACCACCTTCAAATAATAGTAGAAACATCATAGCTCCAATAATAGTAAGCTTTATGATAATTTCTCTATATGAAATTTGTTTTTTATCAAAGGAGACCGTTGTTAAGTACATACCAAATAACGTAAATATCCATAAAATTTGCATATAAAAACGGAGTGTCCGTGTTCTTTTTCCTTGCTGATAGTAAAAATCTCTGAAAAAACTCTGAAATTTAGATTTAGATTTATTTTCTGGTTTTTGAGGAGTTCCATCTCTTCCCCAACCAAAATCACCACGATCAGTATTATTAAAATGCTTTTTGATAATAAATTTCAGATAACCACCTACTCCATAATCTTGAAGTCTTTTTTTTATTGTCTTCCCTGCATACTCTTTCCTTTCCTTAGTTGTTTTGAGCTTACTCATGGTTGATACATCTTGTGAGTTATAACCGCCACTTCCAGTTAAACCCATCATCATCCAATGTGTCATAGGGAATTGTTTTTCTTTATCATATTGAATAACCGTCTGTTGATTTTTATAAATAGTAAATGTAGTTACTGAACTTACCATTCCTATAACAAATAAACAAACACTGAGTATGTTAACATATTTCCTGTTTTTTTTGTAATTTGCAACAAAAATTACTATAAATACTATTGTCCAAGCAATTAAAAATATAATTGCAGAAGGTTTAATCAAAAAGGTAATTCCGCATAATATCCCTAAAAAAAGAATACATATAAAATGATGTTTATTCTTTTTTCCAAGAAAAGAATAAACCAATAGTACTAAAGAAACAAACATAAAGGAAAGACTATCAGTATAAAGAACTAATAACCATGGTGATAATGCTAGACTAAACATAGATAGATATAAAACTAGATAACTAACTCTTTTCGAAAAAAGTCTATTAGCTGCTACTGTTAATACACCTATACCCGTATCTAAAACAACGATATTCAATAACTGCCAAAAAAGCCATGTATTACCAATATTAGGAGAAAAGTGATTTACTAAATTAATAATTCCCAACATTAAAAAAAAGAAAAAAGAATTATTAGGATACATCGATAAATAATTGCTAATGGATTCATTGGTTACATCTAAGTTTTTTAGCCCATTAAAAATACTACCAACATCCCAACCAATTGGGGCGGTAGTTACTGCTACAATAATTATTTGGAAAACAACTGTAATGGCAATCAATATAAATGTTATTTTTTTCAGATGTTTTTTCAAAAAAAATATCATATTCTCAAAAAAAATAAGGAATCTTTTTCTATAATAGCTAGAAACTATCAACATTGTCATAGCAACTATTATAAATAGAATACAAATCAGGTGAGACGCTTTTAATTCTGACAAGTTTAAATTATCGGATTGAACAGCTCCAAAAATAGTCAATAAAATGACTATTGAACTGACTATATTTATCAATTTAAAAATTGAATTTTCTATTTTCATTATCTTTATCCTTTCTCATAAACCTCCAAATAGAATACACTAACAATTAAAAAAATTTCTTATTTTTATAAAAAATAAATAATGCAAGGAAATTGTAACATGAAATATCCTATTCATTCTTATATAAATTTCCGATAGTCTCTAGTTAAAAACTATCGGAAATTTCATATGAGTATAAATGAATATTACTAGTTAGTATTAAAACATATAACTTAATTTGCAACAATATTTACTAATTTATCTGGAACAGCAATCACTTTGCGCACTGTTTTTCCTTCAATAAATTCTTTAACAGCTTCATGGTTCATTGCAATTTGTTCTAATTCTTCTTTGCTTAACCCACGAGCGACATTTTGTTTGCCACGTAATTTTCCGTTCACTTGGAAAACTACTTCCACTTCATCTTCTACTAAGGCTGCTTCATCATAGGTTGGCCAAGGGACATAAGTTAAACTTTCCTCGTTACCTAAAATTTGCCATAGTTCTTCACCAATATGTGGCGCGATTGGCGCAAGTAATTGGACAAATCCTTCCACATATTCATAAGGTAAGGCATCCACTTTATTGGCTTCATTCACAAAAACCATTAATTGAGAAATCGCTGTATTAAAGTGCAAGTTTGCCATATCTTCTGTCACTTTTTTAACCGTTTGGTGATAAACTTTCGTTAAACGGCCATCATTAATTGTGGTAATTCGGTCACGCATTTTGCCTTCTTCATCAACAATCAGACGCCAAACGCGATCTAAGAATTTACGACTTCCTTCTAAGCCATTTTCATTCCAAGCAATGGAAGCATCTAACGGGCCCATGAACATTTCATAAAGACGTAATGTATCCGCACCATATTTAGCCACCACATCATCGGGATTTACAACATTGCCACGTGATTTAGACATTTTTTCGTTGTTTTCTCCTAAAATCATACCTTGGTTGTATAATTTTTGGAAAGGTTCTTTGGTAGGAACCACACCAATATCATATAAGAATTTATGCCAAAAACGAGCATAAAGTAAATGCAGCACCGCATGTTCGGCACCACCAATATAGATATCAACTGGTAACCAACGTTTTAATTTTTCAAAATCAGCAATTTCATTTTTATTATGAGGATCAATGAATCGTAAGTAATACCAAGAGCTTCCAGCCCATTGTGGCATAGTATTCGTTTCACGTTTTCCCTTCATACCAGTTTCAGGGTCGACGACATTGACCCATTCATCAATGTTTGCTAATGGCGATTCCCCAGTTCCACTTGGGCGAATATCCGATGTTACTGGTAAACGTAGAGGTAACTCAGATTCAGGAACCGTTGTGGTTGTTCCATCTTCCCAATGGATCACAGGAATTGGTTCACCCCAGTAGCGTTGACGAGAGAATAACCAGTCACGTAAACGATAAGATACTTCTTTTTTCCCTACGTGATTTTCTTCTAGCCACTCATTCATTTTAGCGATGGCTTCTGCTTTGTTTAATCCATTTAAGAAATCAGAATTGATATGCGGTCCATCCCCTGTATAGGCTTCTGTTGTAATGTCGCCACCTGCGATTACTGGTAGGATATCAATGCCAAATGTTTTCGCAAATTCGTAATCCCGTTCATCATGCGCTGGGACCGCCATGATTGCGCCTGTGCCATAGCTTGCTAAAACATAATCGCCAATCCAAATTGGAATTTCTTGGCCATTAACTGGATTTATCGCATACGCACCTGTGAAAACACCTGTTTTTTCTTTTGCTAAATCCGTTCTATTTAAATCAGATTTTTTTGAGGTTTCTTCAATATATGCTTCTACAGCTGCTGTTTGTTCAGGTGTCGTAATTTTTTTCACTAGTTCTAGTTCAGGAGCTAGAACAGTATAGGTTGCACCAAACAAGGTATCAGGACGGGTTGTAAACACCGTGAAACTTTCTTCTGTGCCAGCGACTTTAAAGGTCACATTGGCTCCTTCAGAACGTCCAATCCAATTTCGTTGCATATCTTTAATACTTTCTGGCCAATCAACAAGCTCTAAATCTTCTAATAAGCGATCTGCATAAGCAGTAATTTTCAGCATCCATTGACGCATTGGTCGGCGAACCACATCATAACCGCCACGTTCACTTTTTCCATCAATGACTTCTTCATTTGAAATAACAGTTCCTAGTTCAGGTACCCAGTTAACCGCAACTTCTGCTTCATAAGCTAACCCTTTTTCATATAATTTTGTAAATATCCATTGTGTCCATTTGTAATATTCGGGATCAGTGGTATTAATTTCGCGATTCCAATCATAGCTGAATCCTAATGAATTAATTTGGCGACGGAATGTTTCGATATTTTTCTTAGTAAATTCAGCTGGGTCATTTCCTGTGTCTAACGCATATTGTTCTGCTGGCAAACCAAACGCATCCCAGCCCATTGGATGCAACACATTATAGCCTTGCGCACGTTTCATACGTGAAAGAATATCGGTTGCTGTATAGCCTTCCGGGTGACCTACGTGTAAGCCTTGTCCAGATGGATAGGGAAACATATCTAGTGCATAAAATTTTTCTTTATTTGGGTCGTCCAATGTATTGAAACAATTGTTCTTAGCCCAATATTTTTGCCATTTTTTCTCAATCTCTTTGTGATTGTAGCTCATGTTATTCCTCCTAGTAATATAAAATTTTTCATTCTTAAAATTTGCCACCTGCAGCCATTGTCACTATTCTGACTTAAACTAGCCACTTAGTGATAAAAAAAAGTCCTATAGGAAAAATTCCTATAGGACGTGAACATACAAATGCAACGTGGTACCACCTAAATTCGTCAAAGAAACGGTTATTCACCGTCACCTTAACCTCAAACGTCTTAACGATCGTCACCGACTTTTCCTACTTGGTTTGTTCAAAAAAGTAACTTAAAGGCGAGTTCAAAAGCTTCTGTACGTATTTCCACCAGCCATACGCTCTCTATCACATGGTTCTTTCTACTATTCCTTCTCATTGTTTTTTTCTATTATAAGACTCATGTTACCAAAGATAGCTATTTTTTTCAATCTTAAATTAACCAACTTTTAAAGTTTGACCAATATAAATTGTATCCCCGCTTAAGCCATTTAATTGTTTGATTTTTTGGATGCTGATTCCGTATTGCATTGATAAGCCCCAAAGTGAATCACCGCTTTTAACTGTATGGCGTTTGCCTGATGCACTATTTGTTGAAGAAGCATTGCCACCTGCAGAAGCGCCTTTTTTCACGATGATTGTTTGACCAGCAAAAATTAAATCGCCTTTGATCCCGTTCCATGAACGTAGATTAGCAACACTCACGCCAAACTGTGCAGAAATTTTATTCAGCGTATCACCTGATTTAATCGTGTAGGATGTTGTCGCACCGCCACCATTATTCGTAGGCTTGTTCGTATTCGTTGAACCTGAGTTGGCGCCTTTTTTCACGATAATCTTTTGACCAGCAAAAATCAAACTACCGCTGATGTTATTCCAGGCTTGTAAGTTAGCCACACTAACACCGAATTGTGCAGAAATTTTGTTCAAGGTATCGCCTGATTTAATCGTGTAGTACGTATTCGTTCCTGATTGATTATTGTTAGAACTACCGTTGCTTGAGCCACCGGTGTTACCTGAAGTACCTTTTTTCACAATAATTTTTTGACCAGCGAAGATTAAATCGCCAGAAATGCCATTCCATGAGCGTAAATTAGCAACACTCACGCCATATTGGGCGGCAATTTTGTTCAAGGTATCGCCTGATTTAATTGTGTAGTACGTATTCGTTCCTGATTGATTATTGTTAGAGCCACCGTTGTTTGAGCCACCAGTGTTACCTGAAGCACCTTTTTTCACGATGAGTTTTTGACCAACGAAAATTAAATCGCCAGAGATGCCATTCCATGAGCGTAAATTAGCAACGCTCACGCCATATTGGGCGGCAATTTTATTCAAGGTATCCCCTGATTTTACAGTATAGTACGTGTTCGTTCCTGATTGATTATTGTTAGAATCACCGCTGCCTGAGCCACCAGTGTTACCTGAAGCACCTTTTTTCACGATAAGTTTTTGACCAACGAAAATTAAATCGCCAGAGATGCCGTTCCATGAGCGTAAATTAGCAACGCTCACACCATATTGCGCGGCAATTTTATTCAAGGTATCTCCTGATTTTACAGTATAGTACGTGTTCGTTCCTGATTGATTGTTCGAGCCGCCTGTTCCTGGATTAACTATTCCGCCCCCAGTATTTCCACCAGAAGATGGTGTATCATATTGAGTTAAGTTATATGCGGTAATGACATTATTTAATTTAGCATTGTAGCTAGGATCTGTCGCATAACGACCTGTTAACCAAGCAGTTGCATCGCGGTACGAGCTTGTATTGCTTTTCCAAGCCCCAGCATAATAGTAAACGCCCGCTTGGAAAGAAGTTGTTTTTAGCACGTGCGCATTATCTTGGAATGATTCCATGTAAGAAGGATATTTACGGAAAGGTTCTTTTTTCACTAACCATTTGCCGTTTAAATATTCCCATGTATCCATATAGACAGATTGTCCATTGTAGCTGCCTTTAATCCCAAATAAGTTATAGTTTGGTGCCTTAGATAGCGTACTTGCTCCCCAACCACTTTCAACGATTGCTTGAGCCATCATCACTGATGCATATAAATCATTGGCTTGCGCAATAGGTTGTGCACAACGAGCTAACTCGGCAATAAATTCTGAAGGACTTTGCGTCGGTGATAACGCTGAAAAAGTTTGCGCAGAAGCTACTCTAGCTTCGGGTACTTTTACTTCATCATCTGGTGTAACCGCAGGCGCTGCTTCGGACTCGGTTGTTGAAGGAGCTACTGGCGCGATTTCTGCTACTGAAGAATCAGTCGTTCCTGATTCCACAGGTGTAGTTGAATCAACTGTTGGTTGCTCGGTACTTGGTGTTGTTGGTGTTTCTTTTGATGATTCAGTTGTCGATTCAGTCGTTGTTGACGAATCCGTTGTCGGTTGTTCCGTAGTTCCTGGCGTAGTTTCTGTTGTTGGTGTCTCTACTAAGCCAGTTTCCGTAGTAGGTGCTTGGGCAACTTCCGCATTTGTTGGCTGCTCTTCTGTTGCCTCAGCAGTCACTGGTAGTAACGCAACGGGCGTTCCTACAGATGAAACAATTAACGCCGAGCTGAATAAAGTAGTGCTCTTCTTCCATTGTACTGGCGTTTTCTTTCTTTGTTGTGCTTTCCTTCTTTCGATACGTGACATTGATTCTTTCTTCATTGATACGTCCCCAACTTTCCTTTTTTAACTTATATGTAAATGTAATTTTTTAGTTTTGTTATTATAACAAGTATACCTTTTTTTCTGGCGAATTAAAAACACTTCAACAAAATTTCATATTACTGTAACTAGATTGTAAAGAAGTAATGTTTTTTAACACGGATATACTCTCTTGTTACTACTCGGAAAAAACTGCGACTTTAGTTGTAGATGCTTCTTTACCTTAGTCTGATTTTTTTAATTCCTCTTGTTATTCGCCCAAAAAGAAATTATAGTTTAAGATGAGAAATGAATCGTGTAGAAAGAGGGAGCGGAATGAATAAAGAACATTTTATTATTGAGCTGAAAATTTATTTAAAAGCATTAAATCCAAAAGATCAAGCTATTATTCTTGCGAAATACAAGGCGTTATTTGATGCTCGTGTTGCGGAAGGCGAAACAGAAGAACAAGTGGCAAAATCATTGGGGAAACCACGGGTTATCGCAGAAGAAATTTTAAAAGAACAAGGCATTGAATTGACGGAACGAAAAATTGAAAATAATGGCTGGCAAGAAATTCCAGCGGCTACACCTGCTTATGATCATCCCTATGAAGAAGAATCTGAATTTTACTATGATAATGATTCTCCATACTATCAACGACCACAGCATCGGCCGCTAACCCGATTTTTCCAAGTGCTTGGTATTTTCTGTTTAAATTTTTTCTTCATGTTTTGGGTTATTTTAGGGATTGCCTTAATGTACGTCGGTTGTGGCATTGCCGGAGCTGCAACTTTATTTTCACCAATTTATGGTATTTATAGTGTTATTACCCAGGCAAATGCCGCTTCCTTTTTCCAATTATCTATGAGTCTCTTTTTATTTGGTGCATCAATCATTGGTTGGTTACTGTTTCTACCAATTTTAAAATTTTCAGCACATGTCTTTAAGCGTTATTTCCAATGGAACATTGCTGTTTTACGAGGTGATATCTAATGAAAAAAACAACAGGGATTCTCTTATCCATTGCTGTCTTAGCGATGCTAATTGGTGGATCTGGCGCCGTCTATTATTACAAGCAAGCGGAAAAATCAGTCACACCGCTAAAAGAAAGTTATACACTAAAAAATAAACAAGCAGGCGAAGAACTTCACTTATCCTTAAAAGGCAAAGGACCTTATACCATTTATAAAACTGATAGTAACAAAATGGGGTTACGATCACCGAATAATGCCTTTTATTCAAAAGCTGAAGGCACCTTAAATGTCAAAGAAGAAAAAAATAAAATAACAGCAACCATCAATACCACTCGCACACAAAACCAACCCGAATTGTCATTCTTTAATATTGGTATTTTTAGTGACTTCACACCGAACGTGAGTGTCCAGATTCCTAATAATGTGAAAAAGTTAGTAATTGATGGCTCAACCCATTCACAAGTTTCATTGAATGCTTTTAACGTAGACGAATTAACAACTAATCTACCAAATTCTTATGTTAGTCTATCGGGTGTTAAAGCCAAAAAAATGACGCTTAACTCTTCAGATGGTATCTACCTTTCAGCGGATACTTCCGCTAAAAAAGCAACAGTTGAAACCACTGACGGCGATATAACGTTGGATTCAGCCTATTTCGATGAAATCAAAAATACTACTACTTCTGGTGATATTCGAGTGCAAAATGCTCGTGGAAACATCCAAGCAACAACGACAGATGGCGATATTAGCGTCTATGATTTCAAAGGAGAAGCTAACTTTTCAAGTGAAAATGGTGATTTTTCTTTAGACATGCCTGCTGTGCCTAAAAAATTAACTGTCGCTCTTGTCCATGGAGATATTTATGTAAATTCTGGAGAAATTTTGCGTAACATTTCAATCAAAGGGGAATCAAAATTAGGCGATGTTCAACTTTTAAACAAAGAGCGAACATCTTATAAGAATGGTCGTTCAGATACAGAGTTTAACCTTTCTAGCGAATTCGGCGATATTACCGTTGATACTCCTGATGATGATAATCAATAAACATGCGCCATTAAAAAAAGTTCTAGCACCACAATGAGAGATTGTGCTGCCAGAACTTTTTTAATATCTGTATCCCCTCTAATCAGGCAATGAAATTATCTTTTAATTTTTTACCCTTTTGATGGTATAATACGGATTGTTGCGATTAAATTTTGAAAGGATTTTTTATGAAAAACAAACTTTATTATCAATTTGCAGGTAGTTGTTTTCTTTTAGTATTTATGTTTTTAGGCTACGTTGTTCGTTTTTATCCAACCTGGCTCAAAGGCTTTGATCAAACGATTACTTCTTTTGTTCGTCGTCCTTTTCCACAGCTAAATAACTTTTTTATTTGGTACACCAAATTTGCCAATTCATTGACGATTATCATCTTAGCAATCGTTGTCATTGCTCTGTTTATTGTTTGGAAATATTATGCTGAAGCATTATGGCTCTTTATTAATACTGCCTTAATTGCTGGCGTAGGTAATTCTTTATTAAAATTATTCTTTATGCGCCAACGTCCTACTTTGGAGCATTTAGTAACTGAACATACGTATAGTTTTCCTAGCGGACATGCTGTAGGAAGTACCTTGTTCTACGGCACTATTTTATTGATTCTGCCAATTTTCATTAAAAATAAAACGGTCCGCCTTTGTGTGCAAATTTTACTAGGTATTGGGATTTTCATGATTGGGGTTAGTCGAATCTATTTAGGTGTCCATTTCCCTAGCGATATCTTAGGTGGTTTTTGTCTTGGTTTAGCTTGGTTGTTATTAAGTTACCCTATTTATTTAGAAAAACGCTTTGTTTGGCGATTTCAAAGCAAACAACGCTAGAAAGAAGTCTTGATTATGCAAATTTTTCCTTATTCAGATGATCCAAATAAACGCTATCACACTTGGAACTATGCACTTCGTCAACAGTTTGGTGAAAAGATTTTTAAAGTGCCAATTGATGGTGGCTTTGATTGCCCCAATCGTGATGGGACGGTTGCCAAAGGTGGTTGTACGTTCTGTAGTGTTTCTGGCTCAGGCGACATGATTGTTGCACCTAGCGATCCCCTGCCGCTTCAATTTCAAAAAGAAATCCAATTGATGCATCAAAAATGGCCAACTGTCGATCAATACATTGTTTACTTCCAAAATTTCACCAATACACATGCGCCCGTTGACGTTATTCGTCATCGGTTTGAACAAGTAGTCAATGAAAAAGGCGTCGTTGGTTTATCCATTGGTACCCGTCCTGATTGTTTGCCTGATGAGGTAGTGAACTATTTAGCTGAATTAAATGAACGCTTTTATTTATGGGTAGAGTTGGGTTTGCAAACCACGTTTGAGGAAACTAGCGCTGCCATTAATCGCGCCCATGATTATCAAACATATCTAGATGGTGTGGCTAAATTACGGAAACACGGGATTCGGGTCTGTACACATTTAATTAACGGGCTACCTGGGGAAACACCTGCCATGATGCGCGAAAATGTGCGGCGAACTATTCAGGATTCAGATATCCAAGGGATTAAACTGCACTTACTTCATTTAATGACAAATACCAAAATGATGCGGGATTATAATGAAGGACGCTTACAATTGATGAGCAAAGAAGCCTATGTTTCAGTGATTTGTGATCAGTTAGAAATGATTCCACCCGAAATTGTTATTCATCGCTTGACAGGCGATGCTCCCTTTGAAACAATTATCGGACCGATGTGGAGCTTGAAAAAATGGGAAGTTCTCAATGCGATTGATGCGGAAATGAAACGCCGCAACAGTTATCAAGGAAAATATACTGTCATTTCAGGAAAGGAAGTTTTCAATTAATGCTACAAACAGCCCTACATTTTAGTCACCAACTTTTAAAAGAAGTAGTGGAACCTGGCGACTTCGTCATTGATGCAACAATGGGAAATGGTCATGATACAGCATTCTTAGCAGAGCTGGTTGGCCCTTCTGGTGAAGTTTTCGCCTTTGATATCCAAAAAGAAGCGTTGATCAATACAGAACAAAAGTTAACAGAACTTAATTTACTCCCACAAACTACGTTATTTCCATTAGGACATGAACATCTTCATGCTGTCCTAGATGAAGAAACAGAAATCACTGCCGCTATTTTTAACTTAGGCTATTTACCTAAAAGTAATAAGGAAATTATTACAAAACCCGCTACGACTAAACAGGCGTTAGATGGGTTACTGCCTCATTTGGTAAAAGGAAGTCGCATTATTTTAGTCGTTTATTATGGCCACGAAGGTGGTTCAGAGGAACTTGATTTGGTCACGAATTACACGCAAGCCTTACCACAAGATGTTTACAGTGTCTTACGTTATGAGTTTATCAATCAAAAAAATCAGCCACCTGTTCTTTTCTGTATTGAAAAGAAATAAGAGAACATGGTCGGATTGTCTCCAGCAATCCGATCATGTTCTCTTTTATTTGTTTTGTTACTCTGTCAATTCACCATCACGAATACGAACCACTCGATCACAGTATTTCAACAAACGCTCATCATGTGTCACCATGATAATTCCTTTATCTTTCTCTTTAGCCTCTTTCGCTAGTAATTGGACAACATCAAACGCCTTTTCTGTATCTAAACTAGCCGTAGGTTCATCTGCCAAAATTACGTCTGGCTCATGATACAATGCACACGCAATGGCTACCCGTTGTCTTTCCCCACCAGAGAGATCACGAGGATAACTATTTCGTAATTCTTTTAAACCCAACGTCTCTAACAATTGCTCTTTTAATTCACTATTTTTACGTGACTTATCAACTTTTTCAATTAAGTGAAATTGATCTTCCACTGTTAAAAATGGCACCAAATTAGAGCTTTGTAAAATAAAGCCGATTTTTTGAAAACGTTGCGCCAAACGTTGCTTTTTCGTTAACTTATTTAGTGATTGCCCGCCAACAATGACTTCACCACTTGTCGGTGCCTGTAAACCAGCTGCAATCGTTAAAAAGGTACTTTTACCAGAACCAGAAGGACCAATTACTGCGACAAATTCACCTGGCTGAACCGCAAAAGATAATTCTTTTAACGCGATCACTTCTGTATGTTTTTCACCATATTTTTTATAAATATTTTTCATTTCTAAAACATTTGCCATGTCTTTAACCTCCAATCGCGATTAACGGATCAATTTTAGCAATCGTTCGAATTGAAAATGCCCCGCCAATTAATGCAGATAAAATCAATAGTACACTAAACAAAATCATGCGTGGTCCATTAGTTGCATAAGGCATCGCTTCTGGTAAAAAGAGCACGGTAATTCCCGTTAAAGCAAGACCAATCGCCACTCCTAGAACAGCCAATAAAGCGGTTTGTAGCATGACTGCCTTTGCTAAGAAACTAGTCGGCACCCCTTGAACTTTTAAGACACCGAACATTGCTGTTTTCTGTAAAGTCATCACAAAGATAAAAATACCGATAATGAACGCTGCAATCACAATCAAGAAATAAATCATGCCATCCAAGGTCAAGTTTTGAGCGCTGTATCCTGGCAGTTTTTCAATAAAATCTGAAATTGAAAGAACTTGGCTGTCTTTATTAGTCGTTTTAACTTCCGCGTTGTCCTTGCTGCGAACAATGAAACCATTAACCATTTTGGCCATTGCTGGATTGTCACCATATTTAATTGACCGCCAAGTATCCAGAGAAGTGTAAATAACTGGCACAATGTTATAGCTACTTTTAGAAATAAAGCCGACAATTTCTAATTGCTCATCATATTTCCCTGCAGTTAATTTGTCGCCAATTTTAAATCCTTGATTTTTCAATGTTTCTGAAGCAATCACTTGATTTTTATCAGTAAATGCGTTTCCTTCAATCACTTTTGGCATTAAAAAACTTTCTTTTTCAATCCCAAATAAGCTAACATTCGTTAATTCAGCCTTTTTATCATCTGCTGGGCGGATGGCTAAAGATTGTTGACCAATCGGTGCAATTTTGCCTCCTGAAATCGTTTCTTTCACGTTTTCATCTAACACTGATACATTTAAATTACTATTGGCCTCTTTTGATAAAACCACTTGATTCGCTTGCCATTGATCTACGGCTAAACGATTTCCTTGAGCTAAACCGTTCGCTAAACCTGACAAAATAAAAATTAACCAAGCAATCAAGACCATTACTAAGACTACAAGGACGTACCGTCCTTTTGAATACTTCATTTCATTAAATCCTAAAAACATGAATGGTTCACCTCTTTCTTCTTTTCGAAATAAACTATATCACTTATCAATCGATAAATCAATAATTATTTATCGATTGATAAGTGAATTTCACAAAAAAATAGAGAAGTCTGTTTTTCAACAGGGCTTCTCTATTTTTTATTTGTGACTTTTCAAAACGCCATGTAACATAAATTGAATAAATTTTTTGACATCGTCATCCACTGTTTTTCGCTGGTACGTTTTTTCAATACTTAATAATGCACTAACGTTATATAAAATAAACCGAGTTGCATCATCTACACTGATGCCCTCTTGTAAGCAATTGGTTTCAGGTTCACTTTCAAAAATAGCCGCAATATTATTGATATAGGTTTTTTTGAAAATTTGATACAGCGTACGATTATAATCAGGGCCCATTTCTTGAAACATGTCGTTCAACATTAAGAAAAGATTGGTCGGATGTTCATCTAACAAAACTTTGATTAATTGATAAAGTTTTTCTTCTACTGATGCATTTCCAGAAACAATTGGGACTAATTCTTCCTGAACACGGGACGTTAATTCTTCAATCACAGCTAAATACAGTTCTTTTTTATTTTTAAAATGGTGATAGAGATTCGGTTGGGTAATGTTCGCTTTTAAAGCAATTTCACGAGTGGAGGTATTTTTGAACCCCTTTGTCATGAATAATTCAGAAGCGACAGACAAAATAATTTGCCGTGTACGTTCTAAATCAGCTTTGCGTTTATTTGGCTTTTCCATGGTTTTCTCGCCCCCTGCTGCTTTTTATTTTAGCATATTCTCCGGCAAGAAACGAGAGACCTTTATACAAAAAACGAAAAATATACAATTAATGTGCCTACTATTTGGAGAAGAACCGCGCAATAATACCACCGCTGCAGATGTGTCAGCCAGCCTTTTTCGCCCCCAAAATAAATCAACCACTGCAGTCCATATAAAAAACTATTAGCCAACAACCAAAAAAGTAGTGCCGATTTTGTCCATCGATTCTCTCTGAATACACTCAGTACAAATAAAGTATTTAGCACCAAAAACGTGCGCCGTAATTGCCGTACATTCCTCATTTTTTCCATTGACATTTCTCCTTTTTCTATTTAGCATAGCAAAAAAAGAAGCAAATGAGAATGACTCATTTTGCTTCTTTTTCAACTTATTCAAAAACAAATTGATTTTTATAAAGTTCCGCATAGAATCCATCTTGTTCAACTAGTTCATGGTGGTTGCCTTCTTCAATGACTTCACCGTCTCGTAAAACAATAATCCGATCCGCATTTAGAATCGTTTTCAAACGATGGGCAATCACAAAACTGGTGCGCCCTTTAATTGCTTCGTCCATCGCTTTTTGGATTTTAGCTTCTGTTACTGTATCAACATTACTTGTTGCTTCATCCAAAATTAATAATTCTGGATTGGTAATAATCGTTCGTGCAATACTTACTAATTGCTTTTGCCCCGTACTGAAAAGGTTATTCTCTTCCGTAATCTCAGTATCGTAGCCTTGCTCAAGATTTACAATAAATTCATGGATATTCGCTTGTTTCGCTGCTTGAACAATTTCTTCATCCGTGGCCTCTGGCTTACCAAAAGCAATATTCTCACGAATTGTTCCTGAAAATAGAACGGACTCTTGCAAAACAATGCCTACATGTGAACGCAAGCTATCTAAATCCATTTCACGAATGTCCACACCATCAAACGTCACGGCGCCTTCATTCACATCATAAAAGCGATTCATTAAATTCATAATCGTTGTTTTTCCTGAGCCTGTCGGTCCGACTAAAGCGACCATTTCACCTTTGTCCACATGAATAGAAACATCTTTCAACACAGGCGTTTCTGGATTATAGCCAAAAACAACATGATTTAAAGCCACAGCTTTGTTAATCTCTTCTAATTTTTCGCCATTTTCGGGACGAATTTCATCTGGTTCATCAAACATCTCATTTAAACGACGAGCGCCTGTAACAGCTAATTGAATCATGCTATAACCTGAAGAAATTTGCATCAATGGTTGATAATATTGTTGGGAATATTGGACAAACATAACGACCAAACCTAGCGCAGCGGCACGATCAACAGAACCATTGATTGCTAACCAACCACCAAAGAAAATAACAATTGCCGTATTGACTAATGACATTCCTTGCATCATTGGGAAAAGTAATCCTGAATACACTTGACCTTTATACGTAGCTGCACGAACTTTTTCATTTTGCTCTAAAAAGCCGTCAATGGTTTCTTCTTGTAAGCCATTAGTGATAATCACACGTTGCCCACTAATTTTTTCATCCATATAGCCATTTAATTTACCCACTTCATCTTGCTGTAAATCGACATATTTGCGCGCCTTGCTAATCACAAAGACCGCAATTAAAATCGCAATCGGCGTAGAAGCAATTGTGGCCCATGCCAGTTCCACATTTTGACGGAACATCATGATTAAGACACCAACCAATAAGGCAATATTGGTTAATACTTGTAGCAACGCTTGGTTTAAACTGTTTTGGATGTTGTCTAAGTCACTAGTAAAACGACTTAAAATTTCACCATCTTGATGAGAATCAAAGAAACGAATCGTCAATTTTTCTAGTTTGTTAAACAAACCAATCCGCATGCGGTTTGTCGATTTCCCCACGACTTGTGTAAAGAGAATACTATAAATGAAACTAGCGGCACTAGTTAAGACATAAAAAATGAGCAGTTTCCAAATGACAGAAACGAACGCACTTTTATCGTCTTTTCCTTGCATCACATTAACCGAATATTTCGCTAATTCCTGAATAGCTTCCCCAACGAATTGCGGCGCTTTGACTTGTAAATAAGTCGCTGCGAAAATTGCTAAGAAAATAAAGAGGAAAGAAACTTTGTAACGTTTTAAATAATGATAGAAAAATTTACTAGCTTTTATTAAATCAGTCATTAAGCTTCCTCCTTTCCTTTTTGAGTTTCATAAATTTCTTGATACACGGGGTTCGTAGCTGCTAATTCTTCATGCGTGCCTTCCCCGACTAAACGTCCATTATCCAATACTAAAATACGATCTGCATGGACAACAGAAGAAATTTTTTGGGCAATAACGATCGTGGTAGTCTCTTTTAACTCTTTATCCAACGCTTCTCGGACTAACCGCTCCGAACGAGCATCCAACGCGCTGGTGCTATCATCTAAAATCAAAATTTTAGGCTCACCAATCACACCTCTTGTAATTGATAACCGTTGTTTTTGTCCACCAGAAAAGTTATTACTCCGTTCTTCAACGGGTGCATCATAACCTTCAGCCAATTTTTCAATAAATTCCTTGGCTTGGGCGATGCCTGAAGCCCGTTCCATGTCCGCTTCAGAAGCGTCACGTTTACCATGGCGTAGATTTTGCGCAATCGTTCCAGAGAACAGGATTGCTTTTTGCAACACAAAGGAAACTGTTTTTCGTAAACTGTGTTCGTTCACTTCTCGTAAATCGACACCACCAACTTCAATCTTTCCTTCTGTCGGATCAAACAAACGTGGAATTAATTGTGCCAACGTAGATTTACCAGCACCAGTTGCGCCCACAATCCCAATCATTTCACCTGGCTGAATAGAGAAAGAGATGTCTTTCAAGGTATCTTCTTCATCCCCAGGATAACGGAAAGATACGTGGTCAAACTCAACACTACCAATTAACTCTTGTTCTGGGACTTTTTTGTAGGTAACATCTGGTTCTGTTTCCATCACTTCTTTAATCCGCTTAATGGAAACAGCGGCACGAGAAGTCATCATCATCATCATTCCGCCGATAATAATCGCCATCATGATTTGCATTAAATAGTTCATAAAGGAAGCGACACCACCGATTAAAGTTGGATCGTCCTTGACTAAGTTACTCACAAAGAAAATTGAGCCTACAACAGCTAAGTTCGCCACCAACATAAACGCTGGAATCATCACAGCAAATAAGCTACCTACGATTAAGTTATGGGTGGTTAATTCTTCACTCACTTTTGTAAAACGTGACAATTGATTTTTTTCTTGAACAAATGATTTGACGACACGAATGCCTAACAAATTTTCTTTTGCAATACCATTAATCTTATCAATCAAGTTTTGAATAATCATGAAATGCTTGCCCATTTGCGAAAAGGACAGCATAGAAATCAAAATAACTGCGATGACAAGTGCAACAATCACCCACCATAGTTGTGGCAAGGTTAGCATCGCTAAAATAAAACTCCCGATAAATAAAAAAGGAATTCTAAAAAGTGTCTGCAACGCAATCATAATGACATTTTGAATTTGAGTAACGTCATTTGTTAAACGAACAACTAAGTTACCTGCTGAAAATTTTTCGATATTGCCAAATGAAAAAGTTTGGATTTTGCGGAAAGTTGCTTCACGAATGTCAGCACTGACACCTTGGGCAACTTTGGCAGAAAAAATTGTATTAATAACCCCTGCAACGAGTCCTAATCCTGCAATGGCAATTAATTGAATCCCTAAGTTTTTCATTTTGTCGCTATCGTCATTCATAATTGCTTCCAACACTTGTTGTAACAATTTTGGTTGCCAAAGTGCTGAGACAACCATTACGATCACCGCCAACAAGGCAATAACTACCGAGCCTTTGTATTTTTTGGCGTGTTGAATAATAAGGTCCATCTTATCCCTACTTTCTTAAAATAGTTCCCTGCTTCTTCAGTGTTGGTCTGCGAATTCTTCCCCATTACAAAAAAATCAATTTGCTCATTGACTTCACCAATTTAACACTGTAAAATAAGGCCGATTCATAATTTACCATTTTTAGTGGTAAAATACAAGCGAACAAGTTAATTTTTCACAAGTTTTTCCTATCATAAAGTGTACCTTCTTTTTGATAAACTTACGAAGATAACGTTTAATAGGAGCTAAAATCATGGAACCGAAATTATCAAAAGACACGATTATTGCAGCCGCATTTTCTTTGTTAGAAAAAAGTCCTACTTTAGAACAACTTTCTATGCGTAAAGTCGCCAAACAGCTTGGTGTACAGGCGCCCGCAATTTATTGGTATTTTAAAAATAAGCAAGCCTTACTTCAAAGTATGGCTGAAGCGATTGAAGAGCACTTTCAAGAACCTGCATTATGTGGTGAATGGTATTCTGACTTACTGGCCTTCATGGAAAACTATTATGATCTCTATCAACAATTTCCCTGTGCCGTAGCCATCGAAATCCAAACCGTCCCTGCCTATCCCCAACGATTACGCCATTTGAATCAAATGATGGGCATTTTAAGAGAAGCAGGTTTTTCACCAGAAATGACTCATTTAGCAGTAACGTCTTTACAACATCTTTTATTTGGGATGATTATGGACGCAACGGAGGAAAAACAGCTCGTTTCGCAAGTGTTGAACGGAGATGACTATTTAAAAGAACAAGTGCTGCACATGAAACAATATGTCTCCGACAATGAGTTAACGTACATGGAGGAAAGCATTCAATTTCGACACTCCATCCACCAGAAATCCGCCTTTATTCAAGCCGTTAAAACCTACTTAGATGGGTTGCAAGCAGACAACACATCTTCATCTAAATAAAAAAAGCCCTTGGTCCGTCAGTCATTTCGACTGACGGACCAAGGGTTAACTTTTAAAATAAATATTGAAAACTACTTTCTCTATTTTGGTATTGGTAGCCAAGCCAAGGCTTTTTGAATCCATTCATCCCAGAACACCCAGTCATGTTCTCCTGGTCCAGTTTCAAAAGTGTAACTTGCCTGTGCCTGTTCCAACGCTTGAGCCATCTGTTGATTAGCAGAAAGTAACATATCTTGCTCCCCACAACAAAGGTAAAATTGGGGCATTTCTGTTTGGCTTTCTACTAATTGTTGTAATAAATACAGCGGATCGTGAATGGAACCTTCAATTTGATCTAACGGGCCAAAAATACCTTCCCAATAGCTTCGCTTACGGACTTTTAATAATTCCCCAAAACTAGTGGATGATAAACTAACTGCCCCAGACAAAGAAGCAACGGCTGCAAAAGATTCTGGTTTCGCTAATCCTAATTTCAAGGCGCCATAACCACCCATTGACAAACCAGCGGCAAAGGTTTTTTCTCGTTTTGTACTTAACTGTGGAAAGAGTTGATGACAAATTCTCGGTAATTCTTCTGAGATAAACGTCCAATAGTTCATATCGTATTGTGTGTCCGTATACCAAGCTAAATCCGTGGACGGCATAATGACAGCAATCCCCAAATCAGCGACATACCGCTCAATAGAGGTTCTGCGAGCCCAGACGCTGTGATTCCCTCCCATCCCATGTAATAAATACAACACGGGAATATCTGTCAATGCTGCTTGGGTACTTGTGCCCACTTTTTTTACCGTTTCTTGTGGTAAAATTACGTTCACATTCACTTCCATTTCCAATACATTTGAATAAATATTTGCTTGTAAAAAGGCCATCTACTTTTCCCTCCAATACTCTTTCTATTAGTGTACCACTAAACCTTCGCTCGTTGCGCTTTTGCGAAAATATTTAACAAAAGAGCGACAACAACTAAGCCCGCACCGACTAAGTAAACATTATGCAGACCTGCATAGAGGATACCGCGTAATGGTTTTAACAACGCAGCTGGAATTAAATTTGCAGTATGTGGATTCACTAATTGATTCATGACATCTGCATCGACGTTTAACGCGCTCGCTTCCAATTTCGCAAACATTCCTGCATTTAAAATCACACCAAAAATTGACACCATCACAGTCTGCCCAATTGTACGCACCAACGTATTAAACGATGTTGCAACCCCCATTTTTTCAGGCTCCACTGTACTTTGTGCTGTCACCGTAGTCGTTGTGATAGTAATCCCAAAACCAACTCCTAAGACAGAAGACACTACAAAGAAAAGCCAAAACGGAACGGCCATTGGCATTACCACTAAAAAGATGGCCCCGACTAATAGAATCGATAACCCAATCGTTAAGACTTTTTTCATAGCATATTTTTCCATAAAGCTACTTGCTATAAATGATCCAGCCATCCAAAGTAACGACATAGGCGCTAAAACTAAGCCACCAATTCCTGCACTTTTTCCTAAGACACCTTGCATCCACATCGGAATGTAGACATCAATCCCCATTAAGAAACCGCTAATAAGCGCTGCAATAAGATTTACTAAAACAAACGTTGGTTGATTAAATAAATGCAAATCAATCACTGGGTCTTGCGCGCGTTTTTCTATCATCACAAACGCTACAAAAAAGAGCACACTCAAACTCAAACAACCAAATGTTACTAATGTAAAACCATTATCGCTAATCATTTGAAAACCTAGCAATAACGTTAGCAGCACTGCCATCAAAGTAACGCTGCCCAAAATATCCATTGGCATCTTGGTCCGTTCCCGCTTTGGTTCAACTAAGAAAATACTAATCAAGCCCAATAAAACAAGTCCAATAGGAACATTAATGAAGAAAATCCAATGCCAACCGACTGTATCTACAATAAAACCACCTGCTAACGGACCAAAAATACTAGCAATTCCCCAGGCGGCACTGTTTAAACCTAAAATTTTCGCTCGCTTGTCCAATGAATACATATCGGCAATAATCGTTAACGCAACTGGTAAAATTGCGCCTGCACCCACACCTTGAATTGCGCGGGCAATAATTAAAGTCAACATATCTTGAGCAAAGCCACACAACGAGGAGCCCAAAATAAAAATGATAATGCCAATCATGAAGACAGGTTTACGACCAATTTTATCCGCAAGTTTCCCATAAATCGGTGTTAACATCGCATTCGTTAATAAATAAATTGAAAATACCCAGTTCATAATTTCCATGCCATGTAACGAGCCGACAATCGTTGGCATCGCAGTAGACACAATGGTCCCTTCAATGGCTGTCATAAATGTTGCCACAAAAACACTCACCGTGACTAACTTAACATTTGTTTCTTTTGCCATTTGTTCACATCCTTTTCTATTCAATTGTCAATTTTCTAAATTGCTCCATAGCTATTCTATACAAAAAAGAACAAAATGTCTTAAAAAAATGCTTTTTCATAAAAAAATTATTGCAAAAAAAACAAGAAGTCAGCCAATACTTGGCTGACTTCTTGTTTTTTTTATTTAATTATTCAGCTAAACTAGCTTTTAACGCTTCAACTTTATCTGTTTGTTCCCAAGGTAAATCAATATCTGTTCGACCAAAATGACCATAAGCCGCAGTTTGTTTATAAATTGGGCGACGTAAATCTAGCATTTCAATAATACCTGCTGGACGTAAATCAAAGTTTTTACGAACTGCTTCGATTAATTTACTTTCTGGAAGAGCACTCGTACCAAACGTATTAATAGAAATAGACACTGGTTGCGCCACACCAATTGCATAAGCTAATTGGACTTCTACTTTTTTCGCCAAACCAGCAGCAACAATGTTTTTCGCGATATAACGCGCAGCATAACTAGCAGAGCGGTCAACTTTGGTTGCATCTTTTCCAGAAAAAGCACCGCCGCCATGACGAGCATAACCGCCATAAGTATCAACGATAATTTTACGACCAGTTAAGCCGGCATCTCCTTGAGGGCCACCGATTACAAAGCGACCAGTTGGGTTGATAAAGTATTTTGTTTCATCATCTAAAAGTTCATGAGGAATCACCTCATTGATTACTTGTTCTTTAATGTCTTTTTCGATTTGTTCTAAGGTTGTTTCATCATCATGTTGTGTACTGATGACGATCGTATCCACACGTTGTGGTTGACCTTGATCATCATATTCCACTGTTACTTGAGATTTTGCATCAGGACGTAAGTAAGGTAAGACTTTTTCCTTCCGCAATTCTGCTAAACGGCGAACCAAACGATGACTTAACGCGATCGGTAATGGCATTAATTCCGGTGTTTCGTCAACGGCAAAACCAAACATTAAGCCTTGGTCACCAGCGCCAATATCGTCTTTTTCATCTTGATCACGCACTTCTAAGGCTGCGTCAACCCCTTGAGCGATATCAGGTGATTGCTCATCGATTGCTACAAGAACTGCGACAGTCTCTCCATCAAATCCATATTTTGCTCGTGTATAACCAATATCTTTCACAGTTTGACGAACAATTTTTTGGATATCTACATAAGCTGTTGTAGAAATTTCTCCAAATACTAGGACTAAACCAGTTGTTACGGATGTTTCACATGCCACGCGGGCCATCGGATCTTTCTCCAAAATCGCATCTAAAATTGCATCACTGACTTGGTCAGCTACCTTATCTGGATGTCCTTCTGAAACGGATTCTGATGTAAATAAATGTCTTTCTGTCATAATGTTATTCCCCCTAAATAGTTTCGGTTACAAGGCATCTTTAGCCAGTAACGACAATTACTTGCTAAATCCTTTCGGGAACTTGTAACAAAAACAGTATACCAGATATCTAAAAAAAAAGCTTAGGTTTTCAAGAAAATCATTAAATTACCTATATTTGCTTTTCCTATAACAAAAAACTTCCAGCCCCTTTCATCTGAGCTGGAAGTTTCTTGCTACTGTAAAATTTTCTCCGCGATAAAGTGTGTATATTGCTCGCCACCTGCCACATTTGGATGAACTCGGTCATCATAAAACCAATCATCATGGGCGTTACTATAATTAAACCAGTCAATGACCGTTAAGTTATCGTATTTTTTGTCCATTTGACTAAGTAAACTATTCACTTGATTTTGCCATCTTCTAGTTGGGACGCGAACATTAATCCAATAAACTTTTCGATTACCTAACGCTTTCATAAATTCATCAAATTGTGCCTCTGTAAAAGGACCATTCGTACCTAAACTCACTAAAACAGTATCTTTGAGCATTTTCTTTTTGTCTAGTTCACCAATTAGTGAAATGCTACTATACAATTGACGGCCCACTTCCCCATCGATAATCATTTTAGGGAAAATATCTTGTAACCCGCTAGCACCATCTAGAATAACAGAATCACCAATAGTTGTGATTTCTAAATTCTGCGCTTTTTTTACTTGCTCTGGTGTGAGTTGTGTGGGTAGAACGTCTTGGCTTTCACTCGGTTTTGTACTACTTTCTGTGGACGTGCTACTATTTTTCGTGCCACTTTCTTGGACTTCTTTTTTACGTTCTTCAATTTTTTGCTGATTTTTCGCAATATTTTTTTCTAGTTGCTCTTGTTGCGCACTTTTAGCGTTTGCTGGAGCCACAATTAAACCGAATACTGCAATCACGCTAATCACTGTCATAAAGGCCATTGTCCCTTTTTCACGAAGGTCCCACGGTTTCCGTAAGAATTCAGTGAATTGAGTCCAGACATCCTTATAAGACAATCGTGTCAGTGGATGTTCGATAAAACGATATGACAATTCGCTCACTACTAAAATTAATGCTATTTCAACCAATGAATGTAGAAAAACATGGTCCGATAAGGTCTTAATTTTGGCCTCATAAAAAATCATGATTGGGAATTGATACAAGTAAATGCCATAACTCCGTTTACCTATCCACGTAAAGACTGGATTCGTTAACCAACGATTCATATCTGCCCCTGGATGTGCAGTGACGGCCACTAAGACAGTGGCTGCCAAACTAATTAAAAACATGCCGCCGTAATAAACAAAATTTGTATGATCTGATAATGTTAAAAAGGCTAATACTAAAAGAACTAAGGCACTTAAACCAGCACCATTTAAGATTTTTTTAGAGGCTTCTGGAATTTCTTCTTTCAAACGTGTGCTTGGCCAAACATACGCCAATGCACTACCTAGTAAAATAGAAAAAACACGTGTGTCTGTTCCATAATAGACACGTGTAGGATCTGCGCCAGGAACATATAAAACGGCCATCAGCGTCACCGAAATTAAGGCGCCGATTAAAACTAAGCTGAAAATTCGACCGCGCTTACGAACAAAGCGTTCCAGAAGAATAAAAAGTAATGGCCAAATTAAATAATTTTGCGCTTCAACTGCCAATGACCAAATATGTACAAATGGCGATTGTGTCGCAAATCCATCAAAATAAGAAAACCCTTTAAAAATTTGCCACCAGTTGTTGTAATAAAAAATACTACTAGCGACAACGCTGCGAATATTGTTTAATAAATCCTGCTGAAAGAGTGTAATATAACTAACTGCACTTAAAAGCATCACAATTAATGCTGGATACAGCCGTTTCATCCTTCGCACATAAAATCCTTTTAAATCAATGGTCTGATTTTCTGCCCATTCTTGCCGCAACAAGTCGTTAATAAGATAACCTGAAACAACAAAGAAAATCGGAACACCTAAGTAGCCACCTCGCATGACTTGGGGAAAAAGGTGATACAAAATCACGCCAATTACAGCGATCGTCCGAATGCCATCAAAACCTGTAATATAGCGTTTTTTCTTGCTATTTGCTGTCTGATTCATTTGTGCTTTCCAACTTTTCTATAAAATTATTCTTTTCCTTTATTTAAAGAAGCAAGTAACTTTAATATACGTTTTTTCCTAGGAAATGGCAAGCAAACTTTGTCTCCTTTAGGCTTTTTTTACAATTCAAAAAACCGACATTTTTTAAATTGTAAAAAAACAACCAAAGCTTATGAAAATCACTCATAAGCTTTGGTTGTTTACTCATATCGTTTTCGTTTAGATGAAGATGGAATCCCTAAGGCTTCACGATACTTTGCCACCGTTCGCCGGGATATTTCCATGCCTGAATCTTTTAATCGCTCGACTAATTTTTGATCAGATAACGGTTTACTTTTTACTTCTTGATCAATTAATTTTTGTAGTTGCTTTTTAACCATCGTTGTTGAGACATCCTCGCCATCTTCTTCTGATGAAAGAATACTTGTTGAGAAGAATGAGCGCAATTCAAAGACACCAAACGTGGTTTCTAGATATTTTCCATTGACCGCACGACTAACTGTCGATTCATGAATAGACAAAGCATCCGCAATTTCTTTTAAAGTCATTGGTTTTAATGGCCGATCTGCTTCTAAAAAGAAGGCTTCTTGACGGCGCACAATTTCTTGCCCTACACGTAGAATTGTATCCCCCCGCTGATTCACTGCGCGCTCTAACCATTCAAATTCGTTTTTCTTATCCTTAATATATTCTTGGACTTCTTTGTCGTCAGTCTCTTGCATTCGTTTGAAATAATTTTCTTGAAAATTTAATGTCGGTCGACCGGCTTTGTTGGAAATCACCACTATTCGATCTTCCTTGATTCGGACAGTTAAATCTGGTCGAATATACAATTCCTCGGTCGCATCAAAAATATTCCCTGGCGCTGGCGATAACGTTTGTATATAATCAAAAATCAATTGAATTTCTGCTAATTCAATCCCGAATTTTTTAGCTAACGGGCCCCATTTACGACTCACTAAGGCATCAAATTCTTCCTCCAATAAAATATACGCCAAATTAGGTGCGGTATCGTCTCGTTCTGTTTGTAGCATCAAACATTCTTGTAAATTGCGTGCCCCCACACCTGCTGGATCTAGCTGTTGTAACAAAGTTAATGCATCTAGCATTTGAATGGCGCTTGCTTCGGTTTTCTCTGCCGCTTCTTCTAACGAAATCGTTAAATAACCATTCACGTCTATATATTCTACTAAAAACAAAACCAATGTTCGCAAGTATGTATCGCGGTAATTCAAATGAATTTGATCAATTAAAGACTCAAATAATGATAAATGATAGTCTGGAATTTGATTCATATAATTATTTTCTTCGTCTTGGTTGGTGTAAGAACGACTAGTTATCGGAAAATCTGTGGTGTACTGCGTGTCTACTTGTAAATCAATTAATGGATTCTCTAGTGCTTTCGCTTCAACAAAGGCAGCCAGTTCTTCCGTATTAAATTGTAAAATTTGAATGGATTGTTGAAGCTGTTGAGTCATGGCCAACTTCTGGACTTGTTTTTGTTGTTGGGACATTCGTTGCTCAAATTTCATTATTTTCGTCCTCCCTCTTGTAATTTTTGTCAATATCAGCTAAACTAGTATTCGTGCCGCGCCCTTAGTGTAGTGGATATCACGTAAGATTCCGGTTCTTGAGACGGGGGTTCGATTCCCTCAGGGCGCGTTATTTAAATATGTTGATTTATCAACGTTTCTGGACACTCTTTATTCATCTAAAGAGTGTTTTTTTCTTGTTTAGGAATGATTTTTCTATCCGTAGTTTTTTTAAATGTTGCTTGTGGCAAGCTCAATCGCACTTAACGCGACAACATTTGTTCTACTTCAGCTACAAATCCAATAAGGTTAAAATTCCTCCGTTCCTATTGTAACGCATAACGTTTTCTTTTTCTATCTGCTAAACAAAGTATTACGACAAGCAAACACCTGCTTCTCTCTTAAAGATCCCTTTCTGATTATATAGTAAATTGCTTTTAATTTGTTAATTATTTTACCTAAAACTTGATACCCTAATTAAATAAAGAACCTGGGGCAAAAATCACTTTGGATTTTTGTCCCAGGCTTAAAACCTGATAATTGGCGGGAACAGAACCGTTCAGCTCCGACCTCTAAAATACTTAATTAGAAATATGCTACCAACAATCACAGCAATTATGATTACTAGCCAAAATAATCCACTTACAAGTAACAGCTCAGTTAAGGTCATCTTCAGATTCTCCTCCTTTAAATGGCCTCTGCTTTGTTTTGCTATGTAATTAATGGCGATATCAGACAACAGCTATCAAAAAAACGGACCAACACGTGGTCCGTTTTCATTCATTATTAAGCTTTTACGATGTTCGTTGCTTGTAAGCCGCGTGGACCTTCTTCAGTATCAAAAGTTACTGCTTGGCCTTCGTCTAAAGTTTTAAATCCATCTGATTGAATAGCTGAAAAATGTGCAAATACATCATTGCCATCTTCACCTGTAATAAATCCAAAACCTTTGTCTGCGTTAAACCATTTTACTGTACCGTTGTTCATATATATTTCCTCCTAGTGCATAAAAATATGCAAGTTATTGCAAAAAATGTTGAGTGGCAAAAGGAGAAGTATAGTTTTTAAATATATAACTCAAATTACTTATCAAAATTGATTACTTAATTACTATAACACATTTATTAGGAATAAACAATGCCCACGACTTTTCCTTGGACTTTCTAAAATAATCAAAGATGCGCTTGACAAAGCCCTAGCAAAAGACACTCCTACTCTTTCTATTTCCAGTTAGTTTTGTTTAACTTTAAATAATCGCTACGCGCCAAATAATCAAATAGCGGAGCTAATCCTGGTGAAAAATTTACTTCCTCAAACCGCTTAATAAATTGTACGCCTTTAATTTTATTTGGTTCGTTCAGGGTAACTTTTCCTTGGACTTGTTTAGCAAAATAAAAATGTCCTTGCCAAACGATTGAATCAAAAACGAGTGGTCCAGTAAAAATTTCTTCAAGTTCAGTAATTTCCACTGCTAATTCTTCTTTCATTTCACGAATCGCACATTCCAGCGCTGATTCACCAAGTTCTTGTTTTCCGCCAGGGAAATTCCATGTGTCTGGCCGATCTTTTAAGATAAGAATTTCATCAGATTGATTTTTAAGAAGTACTCGCGAAAATTCTTTTTTCATTTCGTTTACCCCTCTTCTTCATTTTTTATTGAGAAGCCACACTTGGCAGCATAAAAATATAATGCAAAATACGATCCGCATACGATGGATTTTTTTCAAAGTCATTGACTTCTTCATTGACTAACTCCAAATCATCGGTAATCACTCCAGCGACATCCATAAAGAGCATTTTACTTAATACCTCTGAGTCATTAACTGTCCAAGCATAAACTGCTTTTTTCTGTTGGTCAGCTTTTAAAATGAAGGTATCGTTCAACGTGGTAGCTTCCATTGTATACAAATCAGCTTGTGTTTCTGGAAAAGTGAAATTATAGGGCAAAATAAAACTAACTTTTACTTTTGATTTGGCTTTTTTAAACGCTTTGATCACATTGTAGTCGAGAGATTGAACCTGATGGTTATTCTTTATCAAAGGACGTTCATATTTTTCAATAAAGTTAGAAAGCGCACCTTGACTATCTTGTTTAGACGTTTTAATTTCTACTAGTAATTTTTGTTTGGCTTGGTTTGCCTTCGCTAAATAATCATCAAAACTGGCAATTGGTGCTTCTTGGCCATTTTCTTTAACGGTCATTTTTGTTAATTCAGCCAACGTAAATTCTTGCGGCGTGCCATCAACGCCGGCGAGTTCTTGAAGGTTTGCATCATGCATCACAACAAATTGATGGTCTTTGGTTTCTTGAACATCAATTTCAATATAATCTGGTTTAAATTTAATGGTTCTTTCCATAGCAGGAATGGTATTTTGTACGCCATTACTATTGGTGACCCCTCGATGCGAAATAATCAAAGGTTTTGATTCTAATAGCCCTGTTAAGTAAACAGCGTTGAAAATTATATAGCCGCCAAAAATGGTGAATAGTCCTAGGCCCATTCCGATAGTCACTAATTTATTACGTTTCGTTTCTTTGTCAAAGGCAACTTTTGTCGTCGTTTCTGCTTGAACATTTAATTGTGTATATAAGAAATTAATCAGTAATACTGAAAGCCAAGCATTAGAGACAAACTGTAAAAATTGGACAACCGTTAAATTTAAAATACCACCTAGCAAGCTAATGGTATCGCTCAAGGTATCTAACTTCAACTGTAGAAGATAAAGTAACACATAAATAACATACGTTGAAACAAATACCGCGATCGTCACAAATGCAATATTACGAATAATGAACCATAATCGTTTGTTTGTCATTGACCAACTAGCCTTAACTGCCTCGCCCGCTTTTTTTCTCTCCAGAATCATTAATGGAAGCGTGTAAATGAAACGAATAGCTAAATACCAGACTAATAACCCAAAGGCCAGTAACCCAACCAAGTAAGGAATTCGTTGGGACAAAAATTCAACAATAAAATCTGGAATCACAAATTTCGTCAATAGATTACTTTGGAAAATCAGGTTACCAAAAGGGACAATGACAACAAAATAACCGAAAAAGAATAACCACGAACGGGCACCTTGCTTTTTAAGAACCTTAAAAGATGCCTTGGTAACTCCTTTAAAATGAAAACGATGGTCTTGCCGTATTTGAAAAATCCCTAATAATAAAAAGGTAAACTGATAAAAAACTGCACCTAAAAAAAGTAACAACAAGAGAATTAATAACACCAGAGCAAGCGGCTTTTCTAACAGTAAATTCAGGTTATTAAACGAAAGATAAGGAATACCTTGAGTTTTTAGTGCGTTGGAAGTAGCCCAACTAAAAGCCCCACCCACCAATAATAATAAGACATTTAAAGTAAAAAATAACCATAAGTACTGCAAGATGTCTTTAAAAAATTGCCTTGTTCCATTTTTAAATGTTTGCCAAGCAGACATACAAACTCCTCCATTCTAAAAGTATCTGATTAAAGTTCTTCCATACGAATCCTAAATAAAACAACGGCAATCCAAATTGAAATAAATGATGGCAAAATAACAATAATGATTGCGACTGGCTCATCAATAGTCCCTTGTAACGTATTTTTTACTTCTGAAGAAACAATAAACTGATCAAAAATCACTTGATAAATAGTAACATAAATCAATACCCATTGAATATAATATTCAATTATTTTCATTAAAGCGATGGGTAAAACAATTTTTTTCGTCGTTAAATTCAATAAAAAATATAACAAAAGACTCGTACTGATGATAACGACTATCCCTAAAAGAAATAACGACTCTAACCGCTGCCCTATTACGTTTGCAACGCCCATTGTTAATAATAAATACATAGCTACCGAAATTAAGATGCTCACACTTAGCATAACAGAAAACAAAAGTAATGCCTTAAGAAAAAGCCACTTATCAACTCTTTTATTTCCAATCAATAAACCTAAAAGAATCACCGACAAAAGTAAAATCAATTCAATCATTCGTTCCTCCTCCCAAAACAAATGAAAACAAATTCATATGTTTGCGTTTATTTTATCAAACCAAAATGGATTTGTAAAACATTTCACATGTTATTTAATAAACGACTATTACTAGAAAAAAGACAAGGCAAGTTTCCTTTATTTAGGAAACTTGCCTTGTCTTTTTATTCTTTTTACTTCGTTATTTTTTGATAGTTTGCGAATAATTGATTCGCATCTCCTTCTCCATCAATTTTCTTGAGATGGCCGTTATCTATTTTAAACATAGATGGCACATGTAAAACTTTATTTTCTCGGATAAATGTTGACCATTCCTTCATGGTCTCTTTGTTGGTTAATTCTACATAGTAAACCTGTTTAGGTGCTTGCAATAGTTTCTCGAAATCCTGACAATCTGAACAGTTTTTCTTTTTTAAAACAACATAAAATGTTTCGCCAGAGTGTTTTTTTTCTTGATACTCATTGAAACTTAATTCCTTTTTATGCGGAATAAATGTAAAACCTACCAACAAACTAAGTAACAAAATTAACAGACTGAACGAAATTTTTTTATTCATGTTTTTTCTTCCTTTTTAGTTTGTCTAATTTTTTCTTTTTTTATTTTTTGTTATGCCAAAGCTAATAGCCACTATAAGGACAATTAAACCTGCGATCATGTAAAGTGGATTTACTGTTGTATTAGTCATTGGTAAATGAATTCCTTTACTTGCTGATTTTCCAAAATTGACTGGGTTCGTTGGCGCTTGATGATTTGTAGGCGTCAACGGTTTTTTCGGTTTTAGCGGTTGTTTAGGTTCAGGTTTTTTTGGGTCTTCTGGCGTTGGTGCAGGCGGTGTTACGGTTGGCTTGTTGGAATGCAACACGTCACCTTCGTTGCCAAAGTTTAAGTCGGCTTGGTTGGGAATGCCACCTTGTTCAATATAAGGTGCTAATTCTTCGTCCGTTGCGTCAGCTTTAATTTTAGTGGTAACAGTCATTGTGTACGTATGACCACTCAAATAGTCATAGCTGTCTGCTTGTTTGTTCATTTCAAAAGTTACTTTGTTATTTTCTTGTGTTACTGTGCCATTGGCTGTAACATCTTTACCATTTTCATCAGTGACTTTTACATCTGTAATGTCTAACACTTTATTAATGTCGTCCACCATGCTAGCTTGGGTCCACGTGCTTGTTTCGTTACCGAAAGCTGTTTTGACGTTCCATTTAAATTCTTGATCGCGGTTGGTTAAATCTAAATGTTCTTGTCCTTCGATATCTTTTGTAATCGTTGGATCTTCTGGCGTTGGTGCAGGCGGTGTTACGGTTGGCTTGTTGGAATGCAACACGTCACCTTCGTTGCCAAAGTTTAAGTCGGCTTGGTTGGGAATGCCACCTTGTTCAATATAAGGTGCTAATTCTTCGTCCGTTGCGTCAGCTTTAATTTTAGTGGTAACAGTCATTGTGTACGTATGACCACTCAAATAGTCATAGCTGTCTGCTTGTTTGTTCATTTCAAAAGTTACTTTGTTATTTTCTTGTGTTACTGTGCCATTGGCTGTAACATCTTTACCATTTTCATCAGTGACTTTTACATCTGTAATGTCTAACACTTTATTAATGTCGTCCACCATGCTAGCTTGGGTCCACGTGCTTGTTTCGTTACCGAAAGCTGTTTTGACGTTCCATTTAAATTCTTGATCGCGGTTGGTTAAATCTAAATGTTCTTGTCCTTCGATATCTTTTGTAATCGTTGGATCTTCTGGCGTTGGTGCAGGCGGTGTTACGGTTGGCTTGTTGGAATGCAACACGTCACCTTCGTTGCCAAAGTTTAAGTCGGCTTGGTTGGGAATGCCACCTTGTTCAATATAAGGTGCTAATTCTTCGTCCGTTGCGTCAGCTTTAATTTTAGTGGTAACAGTCATTGTGTACGTATGACCACTCAAATAGTCATAGCTGTCTGCTTGTTTGTTCATTTCAAAAGTTACTTTGTTATTTTCTTGTGTTACTGTGCCATTGGCTGTAACATCTTTACCATTTTCATCAGTGACTTTTACATCTGTAATGTCTAACACTTTATTAATGTCGTCCACCATGCTAGCTTGGGTCCACGTGCTTGTTTCGTTACCGAAAGCTGTTTTGACGTTCCATTTAAATTCTTGATCGCGGTTGGTTAAATCTAAATGTTCTTGTCCTTCGATATCTTTTGTAATCGTTGGATCTTCTGGCGTTGGTGCAGGCGGTGTTACGGTTGGCTTGTTGGAATGCAACACGTCACCTTCGTTGCCAAAGTTTAAGTCGGCTTGGTTGGGAATGCCACCTTGTTCAATATAAGGTGCTAATTCTTCGTCCGTTGCGTCAGCTTTAATTTTAGTGGTAACAGTCATTGTGTACGTATGACCACTCAAATAGTCATAGCTGTCTGCTTGTTTGTTCATTTCAAAAGTTACTTTGTTATTTTCTTGTGTTACTGTGCCATTGGCTGTAACATCTTTACCATTTTCATCAGTGACTTTTACATCTGTAATGTCTAACACTTTATTAATGTCGTCCACCATGCTAGCTTGGGTCCACGTGCTTGTTTCGTTACCGAAAGCTGTTTTGACGTTCCATTTAAATTCTTGATCGCGGTTGGTTAAATCTAAATGTTCTTGTCCTTCGATATCTTTTGTAATCGTTGGATCTTCTGGCGTTGGTGCAGGCGGTGTTACGGTTGGCTTGTTGGAATGCAACACGTCACCTTCGTTGCCAAAGTTTAAGTCGGCTTGGTTGGGAATGCCACCTTGTTCAATATAAGGTGCTAATTCTTCGTCCGTTGCGTCAGCTTTAATTTTAGTGGTAACAGTCATTGTGTACGTATGACCACTCAAATAGTCATAGCTGTCTGCTTGTTTGTTCATTTCAAAAGTTACTTTGTTATTTTCTTGTGTTACTGTGCCATTGGCTGTAACATCTTTACCATTTTCATCTGTGACTTTTACATCTATAATGTCTAATAATTGGTTAATATCATCTACTAAACTGGCTTGGGTCCAAGTGCTTGTTTCGTTACCAAAGGCTGTTTTGACATGCCAATCGAAACTATCTTCACGATTGGTTAAATCTAAGTGCTCTTGATTTTCGATATCTTTTGTAATCGTTGGATCTTCTGGCGTCACGTCACACGCATGCGCATTGTCATTTTTAGGAATCGTCGCTTCTGGAAATTCCTTAGCAATTGTTCCTTGATTCATTGTCCCACTACTTACAAGGGTTTCTGCATCGATCGCTGTATTTTCTTTGACTTCGTAGTGAATCGTGATGTTTCCTACGTAACCTTCTGTACTAGTTGCTGAAATGGTTTGTCCGTTAATTTGAACAGGCACATCATTTCCAGCATCGTCCGTAGCGGTCGCCGATTGAATATCAAATTGATTGGCAATCGTTAATGAAGCTGTTGCTGGTGTCGATTGCGCCAGACGATCTTTGACAATTTGTTTTAATTGGGTTGTAAAATCATCAATAGATTGGCTTGTAATAAAATCTTCTGGTGTGCTAGACCCTTGTTGCAACTCTTGTTTTACAAAAGGACCCACTTCTGTTTTATATTTATCAAAGTATGAATTCACTGAACTTAAAGATTCAACACTTTCCCAATACGCATTAATCATTTCATAGCCTTGGTTAGTAATTTCTTGGTTTAACGCTAAAACTTCTGCTGCTGCACCTTGATAGTCATTACTATACTCAACCGAAACTTGAAAAGGATGTCTTGGATCTGGATATTCATTGATTGAATCATTGGTGTTGGTTTTATGCAAGTAACCATCTAAACGTGTATTAGCGACCCCATCTGTCACTAATAAGAAATATGTTTTTCGATTCGTTAAATCTCCGTGTGTTTGATTGTACGTATCTAAAGCAAGTTTCAATCCTGAGGCAGTTGGTGTACCACCATACGTCCGAACATCTCCAAATCCAGAGACAAATTGGCTTTTATCATGGGTTAATTGAGTATCAACACGCACATTCATATCATAATCAGCTGAATTAATTTTTACTTTTCCATCAGGAAATATAAATTGTTTTCCGCCACGATACGAAGCCAGCATCACACGGTCTTGATCAGATAATCCTTGAACCACTTCATCAATCGCTTGCCTTACATGTGGAAAATTATCTGAAAAACTACCACTGGCATCTTCAACAACCACTAAATCAACCGGTTCCGTTTCACCCGCTTGAACTGGGAAAGCAGCTTGTCCTTCCAATATCCGTTTACAGTCAGCCAAACTGTCGTCTTTCACTTTCACCGTATTGGTCATTCCTTCTGTATCTCCTGCTTTAACCACTCCTTCGGCTAAAGCCATTGTGGGACTGAAATTTCCCACAACTGTTCCAGCGACAATCACCATTGTCGATAATAATTTCGTTGCTTTCTTAAACATTTTAATCCTCCCTATTTTCTTTCGCTAGTGTTTGGGACACTTGCTTCTCTTTACTTCAACTACAGCTCCTTAAATCTTTCATCAAGTCGATGTGTCCCCTTGTTTTTGTGACACATCTCTTACTCAATTTCTGATTCTATCACCTTTATAGGCTAAAACTTGGCAGTATTCGGCTCTTGAAAACGTAAAATTTGTCTTTTAAAAATTAATGAAAAGACTATCCACTGACAAAGTTGGTTTTCACTTACTTTTTGACACCTGATTCCTTTTAAAAGTCTTTTTTTACACAAAAAAAGTAAAAGAACCTTTACAGTCCTTTTACTTAATTGTTAGATGCTATTCATAATTTTCTTAGTTTTGTTCTATAAGCTAAATAGTTTAGCCCGTTTATTTCAACAATATTTGACGTTAGTCAGCCGTTTCGTTATAGTTAAAGAAAAGGCTTTTTGGTAGGAGTGAATACGATGAATGAGTGGCCCCATCAGTTAATGACGCTTTTAACCCCACTTTTTGAGCTATGTATTTTAGGACTGAATGTTTTTTCGATTATTGTTTTAGTTTGGGGTGTTTGTTTAGCAGGAAAAGACTTCATTAAAAGTGAACGACAAAATCAAAGCCGCTTTACCTTAACCAAAATGAATACGTTCATCAAAAACTTCCTTGGCAGCTACATTCTGTTAAGTTTAGAAATTTTAATTGCTGCTGATATTATTGAATCCATTGTCAAACCAACTTTTCAAGATATTTTGAAATTGGCAACCTTGGTGATCATCCGTACAGTTATTTCTTATTTCTTACATAAAGAAATTGAAGACACTATGACCGATATGGAACAACAAGAAAAAGAACCAGATACCCAAAAAAATTAGCGGGTACGCTGGTTCTTTTTTTATTTAATCGCTTTAAAATAATGAAGTGGTTCGTTAGACAAACGCTGCATTTTACGTTTTTTATCTTCAATAATTGCTAAAATCTCGTCTGAAAAATTTTCTAAAATAACACGGCCGCCTTTATAGGTGTGACCACCCATTTCAGCAACTTCGCTGGCCGTCAAAATGACTTTACGATGCGCAATTTTTTTGAAAAATTCTTCAATTAAGTACGTCGGTAAGTAAAAATTATTTTGAGCAGAAAATGATTCCAAATAAATAAAATCATCGATGCTGATGAAACAATCATCCATCGATAAGTATTCAATTGATCTGTCTATATATAATTCACGCTTTTGTAAAATTTCTTTGACTTTTTTATTTAATAAATTCAATGATTCAATTTCTTTAACCAAATGTTCTAGTTCACGATAACGTACTTCTTTTCGCTCTTTGTAAGATGAATGTAAGGCGGCACTTGCTGTGACTATTAGCGCACCGACGATTACACCTACCATTCCGGCGATAAAAACAAACATATTTTTCCCCTCGCTCTTTTCTAATTTTCCATTTTAGTATAACATAATCCAAAAGTTTCGGATAAAAAATGATACAAAATTTTTCAAGCGACTTCGTTGACCTTTATTGACCAAAGAGGTATACTTTTCATAGGCATTCAAAGTGCTTTGTGATAGAATGACTTTAAAAGTTTCTTTATATAGGAGGATTTACTTATGAATTTAATTCCAACAGTTATTGAACAATCATCTCGCGGTGAACGTGCTTATGACATTTATTCTCGTTTATTAAAAGACCGCATCATTATGCTAAGCGGCCCTATCGATGATAACGTGGCAAACTCAGTGATTGCACAGTTATTATTCTTAGATGCCCAAGATTCAGAAAAAGACATTTACTTGTACATTAACTCTCCTGGTGGCAGCGTTTCTGCAGGTTTAGCGATTTTCGATACCATGAATTTCGTTAAAGCGGATGTCCAAACGATCGTATTAGGAATGGCGGCTTCAATGGGTAGCTTCTTATTAACAGCTGGTCAAAAAGGCAAACGTTTCGCTTTACCAAATGCGGAAATCATGATTCACCAACCACTTGGTGGCGCTCAAGGGCAAGCAACAGAAATTGAAATTGCTGCTCGTCACATTTTAGACACTCGTCAACGTTTAAATTCAATTTTAGCTGAACGAACTGGCCAACCAATTGAAGTGATTGAACGTGATACCGATCGTGATAACTATATGACTGCCGAACAAGCAAAAGAATATGGGTTAATCGATGAAGTAATGGAAAATAGTAGCGCCTTAAATTAAAAATAAAAAAATGGAAACAGCGACAGTCGCTGTTTCCATTTTTTTATTTTTCAATGTATCCACGTAATTCTTCTTCAGTGACACTTTCGTCAAAGATATGCTCACCAATGATGATCGTTGGTACAAATTGAATGTGCGCCGCATTGGCTTCAGCAATCACTGCGGAAACAAGCGTTGCATCTTTTTGTTCTTTTAAGCCAAGATTTTTTTCAGCATACGTCGCTACTTCTTCTAAGGTTAAGTTTCCCCATTCATCTTGCGTAGCAAACATTTTATGCAATGCTGACAGTGCTTGTTCAGGCGCTGAATAGTCAATGTAGTGATGCATCACATTGCCGCGTTGTAAACTTTCTTTTTCTTTATCAAACAACTTAATGATACGTTCAACTTTACCACTTTTGACAAATTGTGCTAACAGTTCCTCAGACTCTTCAAACCATTTTCTGCAATAAGGACAGCGAACATTGATAAATTCTATCATTTTGACAGGGGCATTGCTCTCACCAATGTGAAGCCCTGTTTCTGTGTTAACTTTTGTTGCATCAATTACTGAAATATCCATAAAAAAACCTCATCCTTTCAAACCTTTATTTCTCTTTTAGTATACCGTTTTTCAATAAAAAAATCATAAGACACGAATTCAAATTTTCTGAATTCGTGCCTCTGTTCACTTTTTTAACGATTAATCGAACGAGCCATTCTAGCAACAGTATGTCTTTTCCCACGTATCGCATCAGAAAGCTCTTTAATATTTTCAATACCAACTAAGCCCATATTGGCATCGCCAATATGTTGAATATCTACGCCTAAAATTTTATTTCTAATGCCGATTGCTTGGATAACTTCAGGTTGAGCACTTTCTTGTGAAGTTCCAACGGCACTCATAACTAATTTTCCTTTTGAATGTGCAAAATCCACAACTTCTTTGACTTGTTGATCATCGATGCCCCAAACCGTGCCGACTGCTGGGACTAAGACAATATCAGCGCCCGCTTCAATAAATTGTTCAGCTGATTTTAAACTGACCACTGGTTCATCTACGCCTGAACTGTGCATTTTTCCGGCAATAATGATGCCATCAAAATGTTTTTTGGCTAAGGCCACGTTCTTAGCAATCAAGTCGTTGGTCACGCCAGTTCCTGGATTACCTGTCAATAAGATAAAATCCAAACCCAGTTCATTGGCTTTTTTGAAAGTAGCTGCTGATGCTTTTCTACCTGGTTCAATCGAAACTCTCGTTGAAGCTAAGTCTAAATTTTCATCAACAGGTTCGACATTCATGCCAATCGGTAAACCGACTAGTTCTTTCAAACGATGAACAACCTCATCATTAGGGACACATGTTTCCGCAGTATATTGCCCTTCATAAGCGGCTACTACAATCGGTTGATTAACATCGAAAACATTCAATAAAATCATGTCTGCTCCATATGCTTTTGACATTTCCGCACAAGTGATATCACCTGCTACGGATGGATGAACTACCACATTTTCCGATAAAATTACGCGCCCTTCGCTCGCTTTAATACTCTGAAACAGCTCTTCTTTTGACATCCGTTTGATTTCTGATGCATTTGCACTAATTAATCGTTGAACCATTTTGACCCCTCCAATAGTTTTTAATGTTTTAGTTAAAAACAGCAATAAGTAATCGCTTGCATTTTATTACATGCAACATTCGTGCCAACGTCCTTTCTTTAAACCACAGGTCAACACTACATTTCAGTGCTACACACTTTTTGCACACTTTAATTTTTTTTACACGCTTAAAGAAAAAGTGAAGGATAGCACTTCAAACGGAAATGTTATTCTTCACTTCTGGAGCAGAAAAGTTACGCACTTTTTTCTCGTAATTTTTCTGCAAATTCATTAATTTTTCGAATACGATGATTAATACCTGACTTAGAAATAGCTCCTGAAGGAATCATTTCCCCTAGTTCTTTGAGACTAACTTCCGGATACTCTAACCGTAATTCTGCGATTTCCTGAAGTTTCTCCGGTAATGACGTCAGCCCTACTGTACTTTCAATAAATTGAATATTTTCAATTTGTTTTGAAGCCGCATCAATGGTTTTATTTAAATTCGCTGTTTCGCAATTCACTAAACGATTTACTGAATTCCGCATATCACGGACAATCCGGACATCTTCAAATTTCAACATAGAGTTCGTGGCACCAATTAATGTTAAAAAGTCGGCAATTTTTTCAGCACCTTTTAAATAACAAATATACCCATTTCGGCGTCCCAATGTTCGAGCGTTTAAGTCATAGTAATTCAACATCTTACAAATATCATTATTGTGTTCTTCATAAATTGAAAAAATTTCTAAATGATAGCGACTTGTTTCCGGATTATTAACTGAGCCAGAAGCCATAAAGGCCCCGCGTAAATAGGAACGCATTTTTTGCGCGTTACCCATGATTTCATTTGACACATTGCCATTAAAAACGACCCCATCCATAATATCCAAATCAGCTAGAATTTTTTGTGTATCTTGTTTTAGACGCACAATGTAAACATTATTTTTCTTTAGTTTCATTTTTTTACGAACTAATAATTCTGCTTGTGCATGGTAATGATCTTTCAGCAATGAATACATTCGACGAGCAATTGCAGCATTTTCCGTTTGTACATTCAAGACAAACTGTTGATTAACTAAGCTAAGTGAGCCGTTCATCCGAATTAATGCTGCTAATTCTGCTTTCGCGTGTTCTCGATGGACTTCTAAACCAGTCAACTCTTTTTTGACATCCGAGGCAAAAGACATCTAAGCTCCTCCTCTCTTGATTCTTTTGATTAATTAATATTTCGTTCCAAATACGATACGGAAAAGTTCTTCAACAACTTTTTCCCCATCATGAAAAACTCCGCCATCTCTTAATTCTAAAAAGTCTGTCGAAATGACTCGGCATCCTTCTTCACGTAATCCTTGAAAATCATGCTTTACTTGAACTAAATATTCATCATAAATTTCAGGATCCATGTAATTTTCTGGTACTTTTTCTGTGTTAACCAGCACTGTATCAACAAACTGCGCTTGTAGATGTTCGTTTAAGACACGAACATGATCGGCATCCGTAAAATGTTCCGTTTCCCCTTTTTGGGTCATGATGTTACAAATATAGACTACTTCCGCTGCCGTTTGTTTGATGGCTTCACCAATTTCTGTAATAACTAAATTAGGTAAAATACTTGTAAAAAGACTCCCTGGTCCTAACACGACCATGTCTGCTTCTTCAATTGCTTTGACGACTTTGCGCGCAGCTCTTGGCTGTTCTTCTCCGTGTGTATTTGTTACAAACACATGGTCAATCGTCTTGCGATCCAGTGCAATTTTTGATTCTCCCACCGCCACTGAGCCATCTTTAAATACGGCATGTAACGTTAATGGCCGTTCTGATGATGGATAAATCCGTCCATCAACATGCATCATTTTTGAAAGCAATTGAATCGCTTCATACGTACTTCCTCTCATTTCTGAGACAGCAGCAATGATTAAATTACCGATTGCATGATTGGCAAAATGACTATCTGATTTATCAAAACGATATTGAAAAATATCTTCATATAATTGTGGCATATCTGACAATGCCACTAAAACATTTCTTAAATCTCCCGGAGGTGTCATGTTATTAATAGAGGAACGAAGCTCGCCACTACTACCGCCATCATCAGCGACCGTTACGACGGCAGTAATATCAACACTTTGATTTCTTAAACTTTTTAAAATTACTGGCAAGCCTGTTCCACCACCAACAACCACAATCTTCGGTTTACGAATTCGATAGGTTTTCATTAAGAGCGATTAACCGTTTCTTTTCTTTTTAAGCGGTCGCGGTGGGTAATATTTACATGGTAATCTTCCTCTTTTAATTCAGCGCCAACACGTTCTGTCAATGCAACAGAGCGATGTTGTCCGCCAGTACAGCCAATTGCAATGGTGACGCTACTTTTACCTTCTTTTTTATATCCCGGTAAGACTGTTCGCAGTAAATCGATAAATTTGGTATAAAATTCATCTGTTTCTGGGAAGCCCATCACATAATCATAAACAGGTTGATCCATTCCAGTTAACGGCCGTAGTTCATCAATATAATGGGGATTAGGTAAAAAGCGAACATCCATAACGATATCTGCATCAATCGGCAAACCATATTTAAAGCCGAAGGACACCATTTCCACTCGAAATTCGTGTGTCTCTCTCGTTGCTAGTTCTTTATTCAAACGTTCCCGCAATTGACGAGGGGACAAGTCCGTGGTATCAATAACCAACTGAGCATCCGCCTTGATTTCTTCCAGCATTGCACGTTCTTTACGAATACCTTCTGTCACTAAACCATCCATCGCCATTGGATGCGCACGCCGTGTCTCTTTATAACGAGAAACCAACTCTTCATCGGTGGCATCTAAAAATAAAATCGTTGTATCAATAAAATTAGTATTTTCAAGTTCGACTAACATATCCTGAATTTCTCTAAAGAAGGTCCGTGAACGTAAATCGATCACTAACGCAATCTTGGTAACTTTTCCAGATTCTTTAATTAATTCCCAAAATTTTGGGATTAAGCTTGGTGGTAAATTGTCGATACAGAAATAGCCCATGTCTTCAAAGCTTTGAACAGCGACTGTTTTTCCAGCGCCACTCATTCCTGTAATAATAACCAGTTGTAAATTTTCTGGCATATTCAACACTCCCTTCACTTGCATCACTATATTATAACACCCCGGGCGTATCAAAGAAAGCTTTTCAATCATTCTTATAAAGATTTCTATTCTTTCATAGAAAAACAGCATTGACATTTTTGTCAACGCTGTTTTAATTGCTGAATTATATTATATAACTGTGTGTTATTTTAATACAAACTCAATTTCTGTTTTATCAGTAAAATTAGCTTCAAACTCAAATTGTTTTACTTGTTCATTCACGGCTAACTTTTTCGTAATGTGTTCTTTAATTTGTTCATTTGTAGCTGTTTTGATTGACAATCCATCTAAAAGAGTCATGATTTTGTCTTGTGCTGCCTTACCTTCTAATTCTAAATCAGCAGATTCATCTTCATACGTTGCTTCAATTGTTCCGTTCGATTTTATTTCATAGGTGAACTCAATTTCATTTTCGTCGTATTCGATTTCTACGTCAATCTCTTGAAGACTGGCAACAGTCGGTGTTGATGTGGTTAGTTCATTGTCTGCTGTTTCATGGTCCCCACCAACTTCAGGAGTTACGGTTTCCCACTTAAAGGTACCAATTTTAGCTGTTGCTAGATATGGATTATTAATGGTAATGACTTTCAATTGAAGGTCTGAATGGTTGGCGATATCTGTTAAAATCCCCAGAGCCTGATATGTATTTTGTGTAAAACGTGTCGCAATATTTTGCGCATCAATTGTGGAATAGCCTAATGTTTCCCAGGTGATTTGTTGCTTTAATTCCTGATGAACGGCTTGTACTGTCGCCGGCTCCAATTGAATGCCCGTTGCTTCTTTTAAGTCTTTCTTGGTAAAACTCATTACTTTTTCATGGTCTGATTGTGAAATTAAAGTCGCTGCTTCCATTGTGTTACTATGTATAAAAGGTGTGATTCCGATAGCTAAGACCATTCCTGCTGTTAATAAACTTGTTGTTATTTTTTTGTTTTTCATTTAAGACTTCCCTTCGTGTTCATTGTTATTTCGTTAACAAACATAGTATATCTTTTAATTACACATTAAGTCAACATTTATTTTTAATTTTAATTAAAAAATATTTGTTATTTTATAATAAAAGAACCTTGTTTCCCATAGAAACAAGGTTCTTTATCTAATCATTAATGTTTATTTCAGAACACGTTTTAAATAATATCCTGTGTAACTGTCTTTGACTTTAGCAACTTCTTCTGGTGTTCCTGTCGCCACGATCGTCCCACCACCGTCGCCACCTTCTGGCCCTAGATCAATCACATGATCCGCAGATTTGATGACATCTAAGTTATGTTCAATCACTAAAACGGTATTGCCCGCTTCCACTAAACGCTCTAATACTAGAAGCAATCGCGCAATATCATCGGTATGCAAGCCTGTTGTTGGTTCATCCAGAATATAAAAGTTTTTCCCATTAGAATTTTTATGAAGTTCACTCGCTAGCTTCATCCGCTGTGCTTCTCCACCAGATAAAGTAGTTGCTGGCTGCCCCAATGTCACATAGCCTAAGCCTACATCCACAATTGTTTGCAATTTACGATGAATTTTAGGGATATGTTTGAAAAATTCTACGGCATCTTCCACCGTCATATCTAAAATATCAGAAATGTTTTTGCCTTTATAATGAACTTCTAACGTCTCAGAATTATAACGTTTGCCATGACAAACTTCGCAAGGCACATAGACGTCAGGTAAAAAGTGCATTTCAATTTTGATGATACCATCCCCGCGACAAGCTTCACAACGGCCACCTTTGACGTTAAAACTAAAGCGGCCTTTTTTATAACCACGAACCTTGGCTTCATTTGTTTGGGCAAACAAATCGCGAATGTCATCAAAAACACTAGTATAAGTCGCTGGATTACTTCTTGGCGTTCGACCAATTGGACTTTGATCAATGTCAACAATCTTTTCAATGGCTTCATAACCAGTGATACTTTTGTGTTTCCCAGGTTTATTGGAATTACGATTTAATTTTTGGGCCAGTGCTTTTTTCAAAATTTGATTGACTAAAGTACTTTTCCCTGAACCTGAAACACCTGTGACAGCAACAAATTCACCTAGCGGAAATTCAACACTGACATTTTTTAAATTATTTTCACTGGCACCAGTGACTTTGATCGCTTTGCCATTACCTTTGCGACGTTCTTTTGGCACAGGAATCACTTTTTTCCCAGAAAGATATTGCCCGGTCAATGAATGCGGATTTTTAGCAACCTCTTCCGGCGTACCAGCGGCTACAATTTCACCGCCCAGATGTCCAGCGCCAGGTCCCACATCAATCAAGTAATCCGAAGCCATCATTGTATCTTCATCATGTTCCACCACAATTAATGTATTGCCTAAGTCCCGCATTTTTTTCAATGAGTCAATCAAGCGGTCGTTATCTCGTTGATGCAAACCAATTGATGGTTCATCTAAAATGTAAAGAACGCCTGATAAGTTTGATCCAATTTGTGTTGCTAAGCGAATTCTTTGTGCTTCTCCGCCAGAAAGTGTACCAGCAGCTCGACTTAAGGTTAAGTAATCTAACCCGACATTTTTTAAGAAGGTTAACCGATCTTCGACTTCTTTTAAAATTGGCCGAGCAATCGTTGTTTCTTGTTCAGATAAAGACACACCTTCAAAAAATTGGACCGCATTTTTTATTGCTAATTCACTGACTTCACCAATGTGCGTGCCATTGATTTTTACAGCTAAAGCTTGCGGATTCAAACGATACCCTTGACAGCTTCGACAAGTCAATTCTGTCATGTATAACCGCATTTGATCTCGTGTAAAATCGCTATTTGTTTCATGATAACGTCGTTTAATATTTTTTAAAATCCCTTCAAATGGCACTTCCACATCACGAACACCACCAAAGTCATTTTCATAATGAAAATGAAAGTTTTTCTCGCCAGAACCATTTAAAATAATTTCTTGTTGGTCTGCAGGTAATTCTTCAAACGGCGTATCCATATCAATCCCAAAACTGGTGGCTGCTTGCTCCAACATTTGTGGATAATATTGGGAACTAATAGGGTTCCACGGAACAATGGCTCCTTCTCTCAAGGTTTTAGTGGGATCTGGAATCACTAAGTCTTTGTCCACTTCTAATTTAACACCTAAACCATCACAATCGGGACAAGCGCCAAATGGTGCATTAAATGAAAACAAGCGCGGTTCCAATTCACCGACTGTGAACCCACAATAAGGACAAGCATAATGTTCACTAAACAACATTTCTTCTTGACCAATCACATCAACAATTGCGTAACCTTCAGCTAAACGCAAAGCCGCTTCAAACGAATCAAACAAGCGAGAGCGAATGCCTTCTTTCACAACGATACGGTCAATCACAATCGCAATATCATGTTTTTTATTTTTTTCAAGTTCTGGTGCCTCACTAACATCATAGGTTTCACCATCCACCCGCATTCTGACATACCCTTCACGTTGGATCATTTCAAACACTTTTTTATGTTGGCCTTTTTTCTTGACCACAACAGGCGCCAAAATTTGAATTTTTGTTCGCTCTGGTAGCTCTAAGACTTTATCAACCATCTGTTCAACAGACTGACTGGTAATTTCAATATGATCGTTAGGACAAATTGGATGACCTACCCGAGCAAATAACAATCGTAAATAATCATTGATTTCCGTGACTGTCCCCACCGTTGAGCGCGGGTTTTTACTTGTCGTCTTTTGATCAATTGAAATAGCTGGACTTAAACCATCGATGCTGTCAACATCTGGTTTATCCATCTGCCCCAAAAATTGTCGCGCATAAGCAGAGAGACTCTCTACATAACGTCGTTGCCCTTCTGCGTAAAGCGTATCAAATGCTAATGAACTTTTACCAGAACCAGATAGTCCAGTTACAACAACCATTTTGTCACGAGGAATCGTGACATCAATATTTTTTAAGTTATGGGCGCGTGCACCATGAATCACAATTTTATCATTTGCCATATATGTTCTCCTTTTACTAAATCTCTTACGTCAAATCATTTCAAGTCATTCTATAGAGAAAAGATTAGTAAAAGATACGATGGTTCATCGTATCTTTTACTTAATCCGTTGGTTGACTTATTTGGCAGCTTTCAATTCAAGAATGGTATCTCGTAATGTGGCTGCAGTTTCGAAGTCTAATGCTTTGGCCGCATCTTTCATTTCTCTTTCAAGTTTCATTAATAAATCAGCTTTTTCTTGTCTTGATAAATCTTCATATGATTTATCCAATTGAACCACTGTTTCATCTTTATCAGCTGTTTTGGAAATAGAAATCAAATCACGAATTTCTTTAATAATTGTTTTTGGTTCAATGCCATGTTCTTCATTATATGCTTCTTGGATTGCCCGACGTCGTGCCGTTTCATCCATAGCTCGTTGCATCGAATCGGTGATTTTATCTGCATACATAATGACTTTTCCTTCGGCGTTCCGGGCAGCCCGTCCCATCGTTTGCACTAACGAGCGTTCACTACGTAAGAAGCCTTCTTTATCCGCATCTAGAATCGCAATTAAGGAAACTTCTGGCACATCGATTCCTTCACGTAATAAGTTAATACCTATTAGAATATCAAATTCGCCTAATCGTAAATCGCGAATGATCTCCGTTCTTTCCAGTGTTTTTATATCACTATGCAAATATTTAACTTTTAAGCCTAATTCTTTGAAATAGTCGGTTAAATCTTCGGCCATTTTCTTCGTTAAGGTTGTGACAAACACCCGCTGATCTTTTTCGATCCGTTCATGAATTTCGCCCACCAAGTCATCAATTTGACCCATAATTGGGCGGATTTCTACTTCTGGATCTAGTAAACCTGTTGGTCGAATGATTTGTTGAACAACCGTCTCTGTTTGTTCCATTTCATAAGGGCCTGGTGTTGCCGATACATAAACAATTTGGTTTACATGTTGTTCAAATTCTTCTAAACGAAGCGGTCGGTTATCAAGTGCACTTGGTAAACGGAAACCATAGTCCACTAACATTTGTTTCCGTGCTCGGTCGCCATTATACATTCCTCTAATTTGCGGCATTGTTACATGAGACTCATCGATTACAAGTAAGAAGTCATCTGGGAAAAAGTCCAACAGCGTATATGGCGGCTCCCCTTCTTGGCGACCATCCATATGTCGAGAGTAATTCTCAATCCCTGACGTATAACCCATCTCTCTCATCATCTCAATATCATAGTTGGTTCGCTGTTCCAAACGTTGGGCTTCCAATAATTTGTTTTCACTGCGAAGCACTTTCAAACGTGCTTCTAATTCTTCTTGGATCTGCGAAATGGCGTGTTCCATATGTTCTTCGTTCGTCACGAAGTGTGTTGCTGGAAAAATAGCGACATGCTCTGTTTCGCCGACAATTTCACCAGTTAACGCATCTACTTCACGAATTCGATCAATTTCGTCTCCGAAAAATTCAACACGTAGTGCATGCTCATCCCGTGAAGCTGGGAATATCTCAACCACATCACCGCGGACACGAAAACGCCCCCGTTGAAAATCAATATCATTTCGTTCGAATTGAATATCGACTAAGCTTTTTAGTAACTCATTACGATCCATTTCCATTCCCACACGTAATGAAACAACTTGTTGACTGTATTCCCGCGGATCCCCTAAACCAAAAATACAAGAAACTGACGCTACCACGATGACATCGTTTCGTTCCAATAAAGAACTTGTCGCTGAATGGCGTAGTTTATCAATTTCATCATTAATACTGGAATCTTTTTCAATATATGTATCACTTGAGGGTACATATGCTTCTGGTTGATAATAATCATAGTAACTGACAAAATACTCGACCGCATTATCTGGGAAAAATTCTTTAAATTCCCCGTATAATTGTCCAGCTAGTGTTTTATTATGTGCAATCACTAATGTTGGTTTGTTCACTTCTTGAATCACATTAGAGATTGTAAATGTTTTACCTGTTCCGGTCGCTCCAAGTAAAATTTGAGCTTTTTCTCCACCTTTGACACCGTCAACTAGTTCAGCAATAGCGGCTGGCTGATCTCCGGCAGGCTCATATTTAGAAGCCAAATGAAAGGTATTGGAAGTTTCTCTTTCGATCATTTATAACTCCCCCTCAAAGTGTCTAATTTCTCTTAAATTATCGGCCCATTCTGGCAGAATGTCCACTTATTAGTTTAACATACCGAACATATTTTCGCCACTTTTGCTGTTTCGGACTTCAACTGATCTTAATCTTTTGTTCTTAATTTCTATGTTATATTTTATAACATGCAATGTAAGGAAATTAGAGTTTTTTTCTCTTTTTAGCGTTCAAATACTTGTCAGCTTCCTATTTCTTACTATATAATTGTTCAATATGCAAAACTAGGAGGTCTTTTATGAAAAGGAAACACTTTTTACTTTCTTTCTTTGTGATGATGGTAACTCTGCTAACATTCATTAGTGGCACTTCAGCACATGCAGAAGGAAAGAAATATACAATCGGAACGGATTTAACATTCGCCCCTTTTGAATTCCAAGACTCAAAAGGAAAATACATTGGTATTGACGTTGATTTATTAGATGCGATTGCCAAAGATCAAGGTTTTGAAGTGGATTTAAAACCATTAGGCTTCGATAGTGCAGTCCAAGCGATTCAATCTAAACAAATTGATGGCATGATTGCTGGAATGAGTATTACGGATGAGCGAAAAAAATCCTTTGATTTTTCAGATCCATACTTCGATAGCGGTTTACAATTAGCGGTCAAAAAAGGAAACGACAAAATTAAATCATATGATGATTTAAAAGGCAAAACGGTTGCGGCTAAAGTTGGAACTGAAAGTGCCAATTTCCTTGAAAAAAATAAAGAGAAATATGACTATACCATCAAAAATTTTGACGATGCAACGGGTCTTTATAAAGCCTTAGAAAACGGTGAAGCAGATGCAATCGTTGATGATTATCCTGTATTGGGCTACGCAGTGAAAAATGGCCAAAAATTGCAATTAGTTGGCGATAAAGAAACAGGCAGTTCTTATGGTTTCGCAGTGAAAAAAGGTCAAAACCCTGAATTAATCAAAAAGTTCAACGCTGGTTTGAAAAATCTTAAAGACAATGGTACTTATGATAAAATTTTAAACAACTACTTAGCGACAGGCGATGAAACAAACACACAAGACGCTGGCGAACAGATGAAAAAAATCACTCCTAAAAAAGAGAAATATGTGATTGCTAGTGATTCTACATTTGCTCCGTTTGAGTTTCAAAATGCCCAAGGCGATTATGTCGGAATTGATGTAGATTTAGTCAAACGTGCAGCTGAATTGCAAGGTTTTACTGTTGAATTTAAATTTATTGGTTTTAGTTCTGCTGTCCAAGCTGTTGAATCTGGTCAAGCAGATGGGATGGTTGCAGGCATGACGATTACGGATGATCGTAAAAAAGCCTTCGACTTCTCTGTTCCTTACTTTGATAGCGGTATTCAAATTGCGGTCAAAAAAGGCAATGACAAAATTAAATCGTATGATGATTTAAAAGGCAAAAAAGTCGGCGTAAAAATTGGTACTGAAAGTGCTGATTTCTTAGAAAAAAATAAAAAGAAATATGATTACTCAATTAAGTATTTAGACACAACTGATGCATTATACAGTGCATTAGAAATTGGCGAAGTTGATGCCATGATGGATGATTATCCTGTCATTGGCTATGGGGTTGCGCAAAATCAACCACTAGCGACACCAATTCCTCGTGAAAAAGGTGGTTCTTACGGTTTTGCTGTCAAAAAAGGGCAAAATCCTGAACTACTTGAAATGTTTAACGAAGGCTTAAAAGAAATGAAACGTACAGGTGAATACGATAAAATTATCGGCACTTACGTAAAAGATGGCAACGAAGCCAAAGAAGAAACAGCTGACGAATCTACGTTTGTTGGCTTCATGCAAAACAACTGGAAACAATTGTTACACGGTTTATGGATGACGATTCTATTAACGTTGATTTCCTTCGTACTTGCTTTAATTGTCGGCGTTATTTTCGGATTATTCAGCGTTTCACCAATCAAAGCATTACGTGTACTTTCAACCATTTATGTTGATTTAATTCGTGGAATTCCTTTAATGGTCTTAGCGTTCTTCATCTATTTCGGATTACCTGGTGTGCTTGGCTTTAATATCCCGGTCTTCATTGCTGGGATTATCACATTAACTTTAAATGCCAGTGCCTATATTTCTGAAATTGTGCGCGGCGGAATCAAAGCTGTTCCAGTTGGCCAAATGGAAGCTTCAAGAAGTTTAGGTCTTTCCTATAATCGGACAATGCAAAAAATTATTTTACCACAAGCGATTCGCATTATGATTCCTTCATTCATTAACCAATTTGTTATTTCATTGAAAGATACAACTATCCTTTCAGCAATTGGCTTAATCGAACTACTACAAACAGGAAAAATTATTGTTGCTCGGACATTACAAAGTACAATGGTTTACTTCGTTATTGCGTTAATCTACTTAATTTTAATTACTAGCTTAACTAAATTAGCGAAAAACCTTGAAAAGAAGGTGAACTAATATGACTGAAAAAATCTTAGTTGAACATTTAGTAAAAAAATATGGTGACAACACGGTCTTAAACGACATTAATGTTTCTATTAACGAAGGCGACGTAGTCTGCGTCATCGGTCCTTCTGGTTCTGGTAAAAGTACTTTTTTACGTTGCTTGAATCAATTAGAAGAAGCTTCTAGCGGAGACATTATTATTGATGGTGCGAACTTGACAGATAAAAATACGGACATCAACCAAGTCCGTCAACATATCGGCATGGTTTTCCAACATTTCAATTTGTTTCCACATTTATCTATTTTAGAAAATATTGTTTTAGCACCAACCGATTTAGGTCGCTTGTCAAAAGACGAAGCGGAGAAAAAAGCGTTAGAACTTTTAGAACGTGTTGGGTTGGCAGATAAAAAAGATGCCTATCCAGATTCTTTATCTGGTGGTCAAAAACAACGTGTCGCAATTGCACGTGCGTTAGCGATGAATCCTGATATTATGCTTTTCGATGAGCCAACATCAGCCCTTGATCCAGAAATGGTTGGCGATGTTCTTGGTGTAATGAAAGATTTAGCAAAACAAGGAATGACAATGGTCATAGTTACTCACGAAATGGGCTTTGCAAAAGAAGTGGCTAACCGAGTAATGTTCATTGATGGCGGTAACTTCCTAGAAGATGGTTCGCCAGAGCAAGTCTTTGAAAATCCTCAAAACCCTCGAACAAAAGATTTCTTAGATAAAGTATTAAATATTTAAACAAAAGCACTTGGCGCGCGCTAGCGCCCAAGTGCTTTATTTTATGGTTAAATTGTTTCCGTGACAGAGACAGATTGAACGTGCCCTTTTTCTTTTAAGAGATGGTGCAAGTTGGAATGCCAGAAATCTTCTTTGCCTACATAAGAAATCTTTGCTGTCACTGCCTCTTGTTCGGATTCCAAAGTCAATTCTACTAAGCGCTCCCCTTTTTCTAAAGAAGCTTGAAGTTGTTCATGCAGTCGGCTTTCTTTAATCATAGGTTCCTTCATTTTTACGATAAGCTGCAATCGTTTTAGAGGAGTTTTTCGTTTAAAATGGGCCAGAGCTAATACTAGCAAAGTCGCCATGAGATTGATAAACGCAATGGTTAAAAAGCCCATCCCAATGACTAAACCAATAATAGTAACATTCCACATCATTACTGCTGTCGTTAACCCAGAAACTTTCCTTTCTCTAAAAACGATAATCCCCGCACCGAGAAAGCCTACACCACTAATCACTTGGGCGCCATATCGTGTAATATCCATAGAAATAATGGACGCCAAGGGGCTATTTTGTTTCACCACATCGACTAAAATATCCACCGATTGAATCTGTAAAATGGAAATCGTACAGGAGGCCAAACATAAAATGGCATTACTACTAATACCGAAGCCTTTTCTTTTAATACTTCTTTCTAACCCAATCAAAGCTCCAAAAACCACGGCTAGAGCCATCCGAATGACAACGTCGGTGAGAGAAAGTTCAATCATTTTTAAAGAATTCATCGCTTTCTCTCCTTTCTTGCAAATGACTATTTGACTTATTTTGTATTAACTAATAAACGCAAGCCATTAAAAATGACCACTAAGGTACTTCCTTCATGAATAAGTACGCTAAATGCGATATTCGCAATACCTAAAAAGTTCAAGATAATTAACGTTGCTACCACTAACATTGAAAAAATAATATTTTGCTGCACAATTTTATTCAAGCGTTTTGAGACACGGTGAGCATAGCCTAATTTAGAAAGATCATTTTTCATCACTACCACGTCTGCAACATCGATAGCAATGTCTGTACCATCCCCCATCGCCACTCCGATATCAGCATTCACTAAAGCGGGCGCATCGTTAATGCCATCACCAACCATCCCAGTCATTCCTACTTCGCGTTTTAATTGATCAACAATCGCTGATTTTTCCTCAGGTAAAACATTAGCAAAAACTTGGTCCACGCCTACTAAGCGGCCAACTGCTTCACCCGTAAGTTTTGCATCTCCTGTAATCATTGTTGTTTCAATATTTTGTGACTTGAAATAGTGAATGGCGTTCATTGCTTCTTCATTAGGAACATCCATCAATGCCACTAAACCAATCACTTGTTCATTTTCGGCAAAGTACACTACCGTTTTGCCTTCACTCGCTAATTTCGTTGTTTGTTTCTCAATGATTGTTGGCACTTGTTCGAAACTGGATGGTTTACCAATTCTAAAAGTTGTGTCTGCAATGGTCGTTACTAAACCCACCCCGACAATATTTTCTACTTCTAAATTTAAAGCCGTTGTTTCTGCTTCAAAGCGATTAACAATCGCCGTCGCCAATGGATGATTGGATTTTTTCTCCATATTTGTTAAAACAGCTACTAATTCGTCTTGGCGATCTTCTAAGCCATCAACAAAAAGATAATCTGTGACCTCAGGTTTGCCTTTTGTTAGTGTGCCTGTTTTATCAAAAGCGAGTGCTTTCACTTCAGCTAAATTTGATAAGAATGAGCCACCTTTAAACAAAACGCCTTGTTTCGCTAAATTGGAAATTCCTGATAAAGTTGCCGGAACGGCACTCGCTGCTAAAGCACAAGGGGAGGCAGCAATTAAGAAGACCAAGCCTCTGTAAAAACTTTCAGCCCAAGTCAATTGGAAAAGTAATGCGCCACCTAAAACAATTAGTGGAAAAACTGCTAAAACTAGTGTGACATATTTCGGTTCAAATCGTTTAATTTTGCTTGCAATTTCTGATTGATTTTCTTGTGATTGGTTCACGAGCTGTACGATTTTTGCAAAAACTGTTTCTGAACTATCTTTCGTTACTTCAACAACAATTGTGCCTGAACCGTTCATAGTACTACCAAAAACTGGGTCCCCACTATTTTTTTCTTTGGGAATACTTTCCCCATTAATAGATGATTCATCCACAGCGGTACTTCCTTCAATCACGACGCCATCTGTCGGAATTTGCGCACCATTGAGGACTTGCACGCGGTCACCAATCTTCAATTGTTCAACTGACACAGTTTGAATTGAGCCGTCGTCTGTTATCAGGCGAGCTTCTGTTGGATTTAAATTTAATAGTTTTGTAATTTCACGTTGACTTTTGCCTTGGGCATAATCTTCAAGGAAATGCGCCGCCGCAAAAATCAAAATCAACAATGCTGATTCTTCAAAACTTCCCATTAATGCTGAACCAACTGCAGCTAAGGTCATTAACAAATGAATATTAGGCGAAAACTTTCGATTGTTTTTCGTATCCCGATACGTATCTCCAAACCCTTCCCCAATAATATGATAACCAGCTAAAATAGCAGCTAACGAGAAAAGAATATTTTTCACTAAGAGCATGTTCCCTAAAAATAAACCGATAAAGAAAAGAGCCAATCCTGTAAAAAAGAGAATAACTGGAACGTTTTTACCTTTTTCTTCATGTGTGTGTGCACCTGTTTGTTTTGACATTGTCATACGCCTCCTTATTAATGTTTTTCTATTCATATGAATGTATATTCATATTATAAAACACTTGGGTGGTTTTGTAAAGACTTAAACACAAAGACAAGCGATGATTCTATTCGATAGGATCACCGCTTGTCTTTGTCGATTCTTTTTGTTGTTGATATTTTTCTTCTTGAATAGTCAATAATGATTGCGTTAAATTGACCCAATCAATCGAACGAGGTGGATCCAGCCAAACCATAACTTTACTCTGTTCTTCTTGATACAAGTTATTTAAATTGGTAATCACCACATCTGGTAAAGTATCTGATAACGGGTCAATAATTTCTACATTTAAATTCACATAGACGGATAAATTTTTTTTGATGAATTGGTTATACTCTTTTCCATAAGAAAAATCAATTAGGACCTTGGCTGGCTCTGCAATTAAATGAACCGGAACATGATTAATTAGCAACAATAGATAGTTAAAAAACAAACAGTGATTGGCTTTCGCAATTTTTTTATGTTTTGCTGTTAACCAACGAATATATTCAATTAAATAAAAATAAAATTCCGGATATGTTTGCTTAAAAAACTGTAAATCCATTTCAAAATCGTCAAACATATTAATCGGAAAGTAAATAACATTGAAATGAATAATTGCTAACCCTTCTTCTAGAGTATTCCTTGTTGACTCCTCTAAACAATTAAATGCTTTTTCAAAACTTCCAATGAAAACACGAGTTAGGCTTTCAATCGTAGGATCTTCGTGAATGACATATTTTTTCTCTAGTTTGCCATGCAAATACAAGAAAAAAACAATCGTATACGTTAATGATTTTGAGGCCAATGCCCATGCCACTTGCGATTTTTTTATTAGTTCCTCTGAAAATGTATTCAGTGCACGCGTATCGATTCCTTCCACCGCACGTCCTTCGTTGTTAATCATAATAGCTAAATAATGGAAAAAATTGCGTCGCTCATAGGTGGTGAAAGTATAGTTTAACTCAACAGACTGTAATACACGTTTCGCTTCATTATAGACTTTTACCGAATATAGTTCGGAAATTGGTTGATTGGAAAGCGTGAACAATTTATACAAAAAAAATGAAATTGCTTTTTGATTGCCGACAATTTCCCGCTTACTAAAATAGATCTGATACTCCTTTAAGGCTTTTTTTAGCCGCTGTAAGGTACTATACGCCACAGAGGTGCTGACATGATTACATTCAGCAAACTTTGTCAAACTATAATTTCCTCTAAAGTAAGACAACACTAATTTAAAAGAGAGCGATTCTGTTAAGTATTTCGTGAGCAAAAGTTTACTTGAATAGTTTCCATCAATTTCAAGTGTAACATCTACATCAGAAACGACTAAAGTTAAGCTGTCGCTTAACTTTAGATTGTCAATATCTGCTTTTAATTTTTCTAATGTTTTTTTGACTAAAAAATTCGACATTGATAATTCTTCGCGAAGTGCAATAAAAGTACCTGATAGCGTGGGACTTTCTTCTAAATGCCTTAGCAAGGAATAACTTCGTTGATCTTCTTTATTTAAAAAAATTTCATAATTCATCATTTATCAGTTCTTTCTCCCATAAATAGCCGTTCCTACTAATTCCCGTATGAAATTCAAGTAAAAAGTGTTTTGCCCCTCCGTTCCAGCACCGCCTGTGCTATTTGGTACAATGGTGATATGGCTAGCATCAAATAATTCATCCGTGAAAAATACTTGATGCTGACTTTTCTTGGAAGAAGGCCTTTCTTCATTTGTTTTTGGATTATTGGTTGTCACTTCTTTTTTACTAACGTCTTCGCTACTTTCTTCCGCTTGCGTTTCGCTAGTAATAGTACTTTCATTTGTTTCTTCCATTTTTTCTGGTGTGCCAGTATTCTCAATCGGATAAATTTCTTCTGTTGGATTGGTCGGATTATAAATTGGATTCCGTTCTTCTGCTGCTTGCACATTGGTTACTTGAAAAAACGAGAGTAACAATGTACTCCATAATAGTAAATGTTTGTATTTATCCATTTTTCTCACATATATTGCCAAATACTTTAGCTACATAACAAAACAAAAAATATAACTAGTAAAGTGGTATCAGACGATATTTAACAATACTCCTTCTTATTATTTCTTTTTTTGAGTTAGGTTTGTTGAATAAACTGCATGTTTGATAAGTAAAAACAAACAAAAACGTTGCCGATAATCAAATCAAAAATTAACTACTCTTTATATTTCTCTTTCGTTTTTTTCCTGTTTCTTTTTTCGCCAAATCAACCAGGCAATGATTAAAATCACTATCAATAAAAGTAGTAAGCCAATCATCAAATATAAATTCGAATGATTTTCTTTTAAGGTGACATCTTTTTCATTTAATTCTTTGGCAACTTCACCATTAATTGTAAAGTCTTTTTCAAATTGCCATTGATTTCTAAAAGATATCGATTCATTGTTTATTGATTTTTTAAATGAGCCTGCAGCATCTTTATTCCCAACAACGGTCATAGACAAATGATAATCTCCTGGCTTAAGTGGTTGCCCTTTTAGCGCAATAGGAACAGAAAAATTGGTATTTGGTGCAATTTGCATGTTTGCTTTTTCCTCTTTATATAAAACTTCTTCATGTCCCTTTTTGGTAATCTCTGCCGAAAATGCAACTTGGTTAATATATGTTTTTTGATCATTTTGTAGATTGACTAAAATCACATTTCTAGCATTAATCTGTCCTGGTGAGACTTTTTTCAAAAGTAAATTCGGCTCAACCTTTTTTTTATTTTGTTGCATCAATAATGCAACGACATACGAATATTCATTTTTAATGGATAACCCCTGACTCTTATCGTCTTGACGTTTGCCTTCATCCGACGTTTCTTCTTTAAAAGTGATACCACTAGCTAACACTCCATCAAAGGGTGTATTAGGCATTTTGACGTTAATAGAAACCGTTTGTTCACTTTTCGGTTTTAAACGAACTGAGCTAGGGTATTGAACGTAGTCTTTTATATCAAACGCTAAACTTTGATCTTTTTTCCCCTTATTTTCACCATACTCCACGATTACATTTGAATTGGTAATGGCACTATTGATGGAAATACCTACCTTTACTTCTTTATCTGTATCATTGCGCAAGTTCACTTTCAACTCAGTTTCTTCATTTGGTGCTAGTAATAAATCAAAGTAAGTTTTTTCTTTATCTACTTGTTTTTCTGATGGAATAGGCGTAACCGCAAAATTAAATTCACTGGCATAACCATTGCTAGGTACTAACGCTAAAAGAATTAGTAGTATCGGAAAAAAAAGAAATCGTTGTTTTTTTCTGTTCAAATTATTTACTCCTTTTCTATATGTAGTGAATAGCAGGTAACCATGTTTCCTGCTATTCTTCTTTTAAAACTTGTTTAATTTCCTGGAGCGTCTGTCAACGTCCATGTTAATTTTGTGGCGTATTTTTCAGCGTATTTGGTTGTAGAACCTGGAACAGTTAACTCAATACTTTTAGCAGCTGTAGTTGCATCTGTTCCCCAATCAAATAAATAAGTTCCTGCACCGTTTCCTTTCGCTGCACTCATTACATCTGATTGACTACCATCTGAATTCAACGTGATTGTGGCTGGGCCTGTTGGTTTGCCTGAATCTGAAGCAGTCACTACATTTCCGTTTTTAAACGTGATAGCTGCCCCAGTCAATTCTTTACCAGAAGTTGATTTAAATTGTCCTTCTTGTTTCACTTTTAATGACCAGCCAGCTTCGGTTCCACGGTTATCTGTTACTTGGACATAGTTAGGCCCTTCTTTGACTTCATCGGTTGCGCCTACTGTCTTGTATTTTTGGGTAGCAGCAAAATAAGTCTGATCCTTCGACGTGATTTTTTGAACACCGAAGTCTAGACTTGACGCATAATCAATTGACAACGGACCGTTTGTTCCTGGATTAGGACCTTCAGGATCTGTTGGGTCAATAGGATCAACTGGATTAGTTGGATCCGTTGGGTCAACCGGATTAGTTGGCTCTTCACTTGGTGTAAATTCTACGATACCATTAGATGTATAACTACCGCCATCTTCTGCAAAGGCTTGAGAAGTCATGCCTAAGCTCCCTAAAATAAATGTGGATAAACATACTGTTGTTACTTTTTTCATTTTCTTTTCTCCATTCTTTTCTTTAATTTCCTGGTACGTCTTCTAACGCCCAAGATAAACGAGCTTTAAATGTTCCAACTCTTTGATAAGCTACAGGAACATTGATTTGAATTCCTTGTTGTTTTGATTCATCAAGTAATGCTGTTAAATCTGTTTCACCTTTCTGATTACTTTCTAAAAGCGTAATTGCCTCATTTGTAATCTGAGAGCTTCCAGCAGTTGAAACGAAAGAAAAAACATCTGGCATTACAATTGAATCATTCGTTAACGGTTGCGTTTGCTTTAGTTGCAAGCGCCAATTATTTGCGTTACGTTCATCCACGACTTTGAGTCCTTCGGTGGGATGCCCAAGTTTAATTAGTGGTTGATTACGTATCTTTTCCGTACCAAAAGTAATCTGTTTTGGTGCCTCTTTAAAATATAGTTCCCCTAAACGATAGTAAAAATAAATATCTTTTGTTTCCTCTGTCATTGTTCCTTCCGCATTGCCTGAGTCTTTTGTAAAAACATAGCCAGAAATATCTAGGGGTTTTTCTTGATAGGGTGCACCAATTTTCCCTGTTACACTTTTAGGTGGAGCAATATCTTTACCTTCCGCGTCTTTATAAAAAACGGTTACTGTTTTTTCTGTTGGTTTAGGAATAGTAATCGTTACATTATTTGACTTTTGCAGTAAAGTTCCTTCTTCATAATAGTCAAAGTTCATAGTTAAAACTTTTTCGGGCGTATTATCTTGAAGGGTTGTTTTTAATTCAATAATCATGTCCTTCTTTAAGACTAGGTAGTCATTTAAAGCAATTGTTAAGTGATTCCCTGTTTGTGTCAGATCTTTGGCTGCTACCTTTTTACCATCAATCATTAATGAATTTTCTTCATATGCTAATTCATCAGGTAAGTCAATGCTTACTTGCGGTTGACGATCTTCGATAAAGTCATTGTCAATATTCAACGTATTCCGTAGTCTCACCTGATCATTTTTCACTGCTTCAACAGCTGAGCTAAATTCCTGACCATTCACGCTAAGGGCTGCTTGTGACGTAACGTTGGTAGGAATTTGTGTCATTGCTAAAGCATTCTCTTGGTATTTGCCACCTGTGGATGATGTAAAGCCCCAATAAACCGTTGTTGCGCCAAATTGTGCATTTAAATCTGAAACTACATACGTATTCGTGCCCACACCTTCTAAATCATATGTTAATGCTTTGGTTGCGGCATTCCAATGAACAGTCAACATGCGCCAGGTTCCATTAGATAGATAGGTTGGCGCAACGGTGACGCCTGAATGCTCCCCTGTATAGCTGTTGTTATTAGCTTTCGGAGTGACAAAAGCTAAATGTCCATTTCCCTTATCTTGTGAAATTTCTCGGTCCATTCGGTTGGAACTACCAGTATTTTTATAGGTATCAAACTCAATCGATAAGGCATTTCTAACATAAGGTTGACCAGCTTTCGTGGAGTATGCACCGATTCCCATCCCAGGTGAACCAATGACTTCTTGAGGCGTTGTGGACATTCTAGGATCATTCGTTAAGGTAAAGGTCATACCATCACCAGCATTTGCATACTCGTTTCCTAAATACAAATAACTTTTAAAGGTAAAATCCGACAATAAACTGATTGGTTTTTTTGACCAAATAGCTCCTTTTTGTGATTTAACAGCTGGGTTTAGTTGTAATAACTTCCCATCTTCTAAAATACTTGTTGCATTTCCAATTGGCTCTTGAAACACCTTGTCGATTGGAATGATGTTAGGATCATCCGGCAATGAAGTAGCGTATGGCGCAGCCAACATGCGCGGCTGTGGTTCAACTATCACCGATTCCGTTGCACTGGTACCGTCATCCTTTTGTTGTTCGCTAGGTTCTAAAGTAGCCGTTGATTGGTCTGTTTCTGCGGTATGATTATCGGTTGTTGTTGTCGTTTCTAGGGAAGGTTCTTGCTCTAATGTTTCCGAGTGAGAAGGAGCGCTAGTTGCCTGATCATTGGCCGATTCCTCCACTATTTCCCGATTGACTTCGTTGATATTTGTCGAAGGATTACTAATCGCTTCGCTAGTAATAGGCGCAAGGAGTAGTAAGAATAAACTACTTGCCAAAAAGACTAGGCTTTGTTTGTTTCGCATCTCTCTTCACCTCTACTTTTTAAATTCCTGGTACATCCGTCAACGTCCACAATAATTTTGTTTGATATTTCACGGCATCTTTAGGAGTTGACCCTGGTACTGATAGCGCGACATCTTTTGTAACATTAACATTGTGTACCGTATTGGTTTCATCGCGTTCTGCAACCACTTCTACTTTGCCCCAATAAGTAGCCCAAGTTCCTGCACCGGTTCCTTGCTTCGCAGCTGCCACTAGCGATGCGGTTCCTGGAACAAGGGCAATCTTATTTGTTGCCTCTGGTTTCACAACATTTTGCGCATTACTATTAACAGTCGGGTTAGCTAAAGAAATTTGCGCACCTGTCAACTGACTATTTAAAGTCGCCTTTGTTGCTTTAAATTGCTCCTTTTGCGTAACCGTTAAAGACCAACCGCTATTGGTTCCTCTATTATCAGAAATTTGCACAAAATTTGGTGTTTCTTTTTGATTTTCTTGATATTGCTGTGCTCTTGCAAAATATACTTGGTCTTTATTCGAAATACGATTTTTCCCAAAGTCAAAACTTGAAGCATAATCAATAGACAACGGTCCTTGGGTACCTGGATTAGGACCTTCTGGGTCTGTCGGATCAATTGGTTTGACTGGCTTTTCTGGATCGGGATTTTCTGGATCAACCGGTTCTGTCGGATCTACGTTCGGAATAAATTCTACTAAACCATTCGAACGATACTCTTCTGCCTTCGCTTGTAAGGACCAACCAGCAACTGCAAATGTACTGCATAGAACGATTCCTGTGAATTGTTTTTTCATTGCTTTTCTCCTTTATTTAATTATTAGCGGGAGTATCTTCTAATGCCCAAACTAACTTCGTTGAATATTGTTGTGCAAGCTTTACAGATTTTCCGGGAACGAATAGTTGGACAGCTTCTTTATTTGTTGCTTCATTTGAACCAAATCGATAAACCCAAGTCCCAACACCTGTTTCTTTTTTAGCGTTCATCGCTAGATTATTATTTACGCCAGGTGTTAAGGAAATAGTATTACTGACTTCAGTAGGTTTATATTTTTCATCCACCATTGAGGCAGCTTCTGCCTTTGTAAACGTTAATTGAGCGCCGACTAGTTCCTCTCCAGTAGCTGTTTTAAATTGTTCAGGTTGGGAAAGCGTTAGTTTCCATCCTGCTAACGTTCCTCTTTTATCAGTTACTTGTACATAGGTTGGTTTTTTTGAACCATCTTTCATTTCATCTGGCGCAGCATAATACGTTTGATCTGCCGTAGAAATCTTTTGTGTGCCAAATTTAAATTTTGACCCATAATCAATTGATAAGGCACCACCCGTTCCTGGCCCTGGAGGATCAATTGGGTCTACTGGATCAGTAGGATCGGGATTTTCTGGATCAACTGGCGGTGTGATTTCGTTATCGCCTGCTTCAAAAGTAATTGTGCCTTCCGTATTGTATTCTTTCGGAAAAGTTTCTGCTGCTGATGCGTTTATTGCTTGAAACCCTACGCCTAAAAGTATGGTTGCCGATGTAAGTAAAACAGTTTTTTTCATTAAATAAGCTCCTTCTCTCGTTTCATTTTATTAATTAAATAAATGACTACCCCCAACAAACTAACTCCTATCAAGGAATACAGCGGATTTTCAGACTCGCCTGTTTTAGGTAAAACTGCTTGTCCAGAAGCAGTTAAATTGTTTCTTCCCTGTTCTTCTGATTGTTGGGTATACGCTATGTCATTTGACTCTTTTTCATTCTCATAAACGTAGGTGCCATAGAAGCTCGCTTGACCATTTGATTCATAATTATTTTCTTCAGCCATAACGCTTTTTGTTTGCAACCCAATGATCAATAGCCCTAAACATACCAAACTAAACCTTTTTATGATTTTCATCTGAATTCCTCCTTCCCCATTTTCAACATTGACTGGCCCAGCCAATAAACATTATATAAAAGAAATATTTATTAGATTTTTTTATTTTTTTCAGACGCTTTTAAAAAATAAAATGGTTTCAGCTAAGAAAGCTTTAAAATCAACACTTTTAAAGACAAAAAAAATAAACAAAAAAACTTCAAAAAATAATTTTCGAAGTTTTTTTGTTTATTTTTTTATTATTTTTATACTTCAACCGCTTCTAACAAAGCTAAACGTTCAGCAACTTCTGCTTCTGTTAAATTATATTTTTTTACATAACGGTTGGCAGGATGCTGGCTACATTCTAATGAGCAGCCACCTAAATGTTTATGTTCATTTTCTTCTGAAGTTAAGATTTGACGATTACATTCTGGGTTTGCACAGTTAATGTAGCGTTCGCAAGGTGTTCCATCAAACCAGTCTTTCCCAATAACTTTTTTATCAACATGATTAATTTCGACACTGATTCGGTCATCAAAGACATACATTTTGCCGTCCCAAAGTTCGCCACGTGTTTCTGGATTTTTCCCATAATTGGCAATACCACCATGCAATTGAGCAACATCTTCAAATCCTTCTTTTAATAACCAGCCAGAAAATTTTTCACAGCGAATCCCGCCAGTACAATAGGTAACAATTTTTTTATCCATAAATTGTTCTTTGTTCTCGCGAATCCATTGTGGTAACTCACGGAAGCTACGGATATCTGGGCGCACGGCACCACGGAAATGACCTAAATCATATTCATAATCGTTACGAGCATCGATTACAACAGTGTCTTCGTCTAGTAAGGCTTCTTTAAATTCTGCAGGTTCCAAATATTTCCCCGTCGTTTCTAATGGATCAACGTCTTCTTCTAAGTTCAACGCCACTAATTCAGAACGTGGGCGAACAAACATTTTGCGGAACGCCATTTCTTCTGCTGGATCAATTTTAAAGAATGTATCCTTAAAGCGCTCATCTGCTTGCATTGCTTCCATGTACTTTTCTGTTTCTTCGACAGTACCAGATAACGTTCCGTTAATCCCTTCTGTCGCTACTAAAATACGGCCTTTTAAATTTAATGATTTGCAAAAAGCTAGATGCTCTTTCGCAAAAGCTTCTGGATCTTCAATTGTTGTATATTTGTAATAAAGTAATACTTGGTATTTCATCTTGTTTTCCCCTTTTGTATAAAGTCATTCTATCCCATTATACGGTGAATAAAAAAGGGAAAGCGATTATTTTGCTTGTGTATTTACACACAATAAAAAAAGCCTGATAAACGGCGGGAACAGAAGCAACACTACGCGTTGCTCCGATCTCAACAACTTCTAAGGTGTTTTCTCGACATGC
>OGTH01000071.1_pt1 | contig 96992 bp, 87 predicted proteins | sample 1574621 | NCBI WGS metagenome assembly OGTH01 (sample SAMN03295844, study PRJEB24534) | human gut metagenome | isolation source: fecal sample 4 from infant 6 | host: Homo sapiens | place: USA: Pittsburgh, PA | collected 2014-07 | reverse complement strand
TCGTGAAGAAGGTGTTGCTGACTCATACCAGGCCTGAATAGCTTCATCATCCAGCCAGAAAGTTATGGAGCCACGGTTGATGAGGGCTTTATTGTAGGTGGGCCAGTTGGTGATTTTGAACTTTTGCTTTGCCACGGAACGGTCTGCGTTGTCGGGAAGATGCGTGATCTGATCCTTCAACTCAGCAAAAGTTCGATTTATTCAACAAAGCCAAGTATAGTCAGGAAAATCCATTGGTTGGGTGCTCCATCAGAGATGCTAAACAAGAAGTCACGATAGTGGGATAGTATCAAACTAACTTGTGGAAGTTTAACAAGACCTCTACTCGATATAATGTGCATCTAGCACCTTTAACATCTCTTGCTGGTGTTGAGATATTTGTTCTTTTCCCCATGCTTCATCAGCGGCCTGGCGAGTCTCAAAAATTGCTTTGAGCTTCAGTGAATCAAACACTGGCTTAGCATCAAAATCGATTTTTTTCTTACCGACTGCTTGGTTACTGTAAGCAGAATTTTCACCAGGGCTTAAAAGCACAAGATTTCCAAAGCTATCCAGGATCTCTTTATCTAAATAGCGCTGGTACTCTTCTTGCTGCGGATAAACATGCTCAACCGAATTTTTTGCAGTAATACGGTATTTTTTAAACCTGGGATTATCTTTCCACTCGGGTTGATATGATTTCCAAAGAAGAAACTCTAGCTTTTGGAACCAATAATGTTCAAAACGTGTGCCATGATTTTCAGAAAAATACATCCGAATTTCTGCCCATTTTTTCAGTGACACACTTTCCAATTTTGCCTGTTTAAAACTTACACTTTTCTGCGTTTCATTATCAGCGGCCATAGACAACTCGTTGTCAATCTTTTCTAAAAGGGCTAGAACCTGTTGTTCGTTATCACAGGGTTGTTCTAATAGCCTCCCGAGGAAGGGAGTTAGCCAGTATTGCGCACTACGCTCACCAGTAAACAGGCGTACACTCTGTAAGAGAGTTAATGCATTGATCTCTTTCTGAGAACGATTGATATACCAATGATTTCCGGAGCGGCTACGTGATACATATGTTAGGCGAAGTTCTTCATTTTCCTTATCTTGCTCCATCCACTTGACGACCCAGCGGTCGAACTGATAACGAGTTTTCCACAACAACTCAAAAAAGCTCTTAATTTCTTGTTCTTCGGCAGAGCAGAGATGAGTGAAAATTTCTAGCAGCTTATCGGTATGTAGTCGGGTAGAGATATCGGGTTGTCCATGTCTGGCAAGGTGAATTCGATAGACATGGATCAGCAATAGTGGAAAAGAAATTATTGAACGGCAGTACACACCATCTTTGTTTTGAAGAGCTAATTCCTGTTTTTCTGTTTTGAACTCTTCATGGACCTGAGAAAATAGTTCGCTAATATTCATCCCTACAACTGAGTGAGTTTCTTCTTTTGCATATACGTGTAGCAAAGCGGGTACGACTGCCAATTGTTCATCCGTGATGGAATCCCAGTCAGCTTCAGTGAAAGTCTGCCTGGCGTTTCTCTCAAAAAAATTTTCCAGGTGCTGGCAGGTTTGCCAGATAGCATCATAAAAACTTTTGTTAGATTTTATTTTTTTTAAAAGCCGTGATTTTAAAATATCAGATGCTTCCAACTGAACACCCGCCGTGTTCATTGTCGAAAAAAGGAGATTTAAATCCATTGTCCGAGGGACGCAGTTATTAACCCATTGAACATTTTTGAATATATAATCAGCAAATTCACTTGCTTGAAGTTTTAATGCATCGACTTTTTTTATAAGAACAGATAATGCTGCATCTAAATGAGTTAGATAGGGATCATTCTTTATATCGTTAGCTGAAGGGAGTTGATACTGTTCTAAACCAGCAAGTCCCCCTAAAAGGTTCTGAACCTGGTATCGGATAGTAAACTGCAGGCGTGGTTGTTTGCCGAGTACGGCTATATTGCTTAACGGAGTTTTGATACCAGCCTTACGAAATGCCAAAGCAATTAGTACCAGTGTGGTGGTTCTTTGCTGCCCATCAATTAACTCAAGGATTCGGGTGTTTTCTGTGGGGTTTTGCTCGGCGGTCAATATAGTGCCAATAAAGTATAACCGCTCCTTTGCTTGCCAGGCTTTCTCAATATCCTCAAATAGTTTGAGTACATCGCTGTCTGGCCAGACATACGGTCGTTGATAGCTAGGGATAACAAACTGATAATTCTTGTCTGCTATATTTTGTAATGTCATCAATTCAGAGTTAACTTTTTGTAGATTTGTCATTTTTCTCAATCCTGATGTGACAAGTTTATTATTTTATTTTGCAGAGTATATTGATATTCATTAGCCAATGATTGTGCGGGGGCGTCATGACTTACTTTAATATCAAAGTAACGCAACACTTGGTAAATAAATCGTTTTTTGACACTATTATCATCAGGTCCTATATTCTTAATGTCAATGTCGAAAGTATAGTTATTCAACCATTGAAAACACATTTCAGGGGTATAGCTAGTAGCAATCCAGTCCAGTACAGGGGCCCTATCTAATAATGTGTTTAATGTTGACTCTTTAACTGTTTTTTCATTGGTCACCCGTGGTGAATATATCACCATAAATAATTTCTTTAATGCCGTGGTTAAATTTTTTTCGCCAAATTGGCTGATGTATAACATTAAGGCAGTATCAAGCAACTCTTTTAAGTATTGGCAGCCTTCGAGAGGTATAATTAGTTCCTGGTAGCATTGAAGGAAATTTTGATGCTCTGGTGTAATGGCAAGTTCTGGATCCATCTCAGGAGACATAAAATGATTTTGAATCCCCTGAAAGTAGGCTAGGTAGTGAATAGTATTAATCCCTGTATTGAGGGGTTGCCGTAATTCATAACCTTCTAGTGTTTGTTCAACTAAATAGCGGCCCTGGCTTTGCTTATTTGTTCGATGACTTACAGAGCGTCCATATGCAATATCTGGTCCTATAGTTGTCATTTCACCAAATTCTGTTACTACCGCACTTCGCACAAGCAAAGGTTTTCGATGGCTTGGTACATCACGCTTGCGCAACGTATTACAAAACCTTCCCCGAAGTAAGGAGTTAATTATAGGGTTGAGATCTCCCAATATTTCCCAGCGCCGGGCGTAATGATTTTGTTGTTGGCGTTCAATACTACGTAAATGATGTGCTTTTATAATATCAGAGCCTGTAAGACGAACCCCTCCGGTATTCTGCGTCTCAAAAAATCGATATGCCTCATCTTCTGAATCAGTCACTACCAGAGTAAAGTTTACGTCAGTGGCTGAAAATGTTGGCTCTGATGACTGTTTAAGAGTTTTCAGCAACCATTGAAAATTGCTTCGGATTTGATGCTGAGACTGTGGAGAATGGTAGGGTACATTATTTACATATTTTGATATTTGGTGGGGGTTCAATATCGCATTAATCAGTGTTAATGAGGTTAGTCGTTGCTGGCCATCAATAATATTTAATATTCCGGAAGGATCTTTATGCAGTATTAGACTGCCAAGATACCAGGCATTCTCTTGATGATTTTTTTTATAATGAAGATAGTCTTTCCACAACTTATCCAGTTGTGACTCTCCCCAACAATAGGGGCGCTGGTATTCTGGAATAGCTAAGCTCCCTGTAATTAGTTCTCCTTCCGTTGGTGTAATCACCTCGCCAGATAACAGCTGGGCTAAATTACAACTTGCTACCACCACCGACATAAAACATACCTCATAAAATTATGCTAAAGGCCCCGTGAGAGGCCATACAGTTTTTAAAACCCGCGCATCCCATTAATGAACGTTTCAATCACATCGCGCACACGGTCGTAGACCCGAGCTCGCACGCTTTTGCGTTCCAGAATCTTTGGCGTCCAGGTCAGTGTTTCCGCCACTTCATCCTCTCGCGGCATCACGTCGGTGAATAGGTAGTTATCCAGTAAGCCGGTTAGTTTGATGGAATCAAGTCGCTCTTCGCTGCACAAGGCTGCCAGCGCCTTACCTTTTTCCTGTTCGACATAGGCTTCAAATACCTGAGTAATATCTTCGTCATGCTCGGCATGCAGCAGGCTTTTTTCAATAAAGTTATCGATAAGCTCACGTTTACTGCGCAGCGTGACGTCGCTGTCGACAATATCCATGATCTTTTTCTTCTGCTCCTGCTGCTCTTTTGGCGGCATAGCCTGAATGCCCGCCAGCAGACGCAGAATGTAGCCGACGTTAATTTCGTCGCGATGAATCAGCGAGACCTCAAAATCCACGTCGTCAAGAATCGAGACTTTCTCTTTGCTGGAGTGTTTTTTCACTTTGTCGTGGATATCGAGGTATTTACTGGTGAAATCTGCCAGCGTCTGGTCCGACAGCGGTTTAGTCGCATCGTCAAAATCGGCGAAGCTTTCGAGGATGTTTTTCAAACGCATCACATCACGGAAAGCCGTTACAAACGCCAATTGTGCTTCTTCATCCGGTAAATCGTCCACGCTTTCCACCGTTGGCGTCAGCGTTAACAAGCGATCGACAGCGTCCTGATAATCCCCGAAATACTCGTCAAAGGGTTTGACCAGCACCGTAGAAGAGGCATCTTTGTTCGAGAAAAGGGCGATAGCATCGTCGGTCGCTTTCTTCAGATTACGGAAGCAGACGATATTCCCGTGACTTTTCTTCTCGTTGAGAATGCGGTTGGTGCGGGAAAACGCCTGCACCAGGCCGTGAAAACGCAGGTTTTTATCAACATATAGCGTGTTCAACGCCGGGCTGTCGAAACCGGTGAGGAACATATTCACCACCAGAAGAATATCGATGCCTTTCTCTTTGGTGCGCTGGGCAATATTTTTGTAGTAATTGTAGAAGCTCTTTGAATCATTGGCCGAGTAGCTGGTGCCATACAGCTCGTTATAATCCTTGATAAAACTATCCAGATGATCGCGACTCGAGGTATCAATTTTCGCGCCTTGCGGCAGGCTAATATCCTCTTCATCCAGCAGACCGTTTACCGCCTCTTTATCACTTTTGTCCGCTTCATTGGCGGCATAAGTGAAGATGGTGGCAATTTTTAATGGCTTGTAGTTGGCATCCGCCGCCTGCAGTGCGGCCTGCTTTTCTTTAAAGAGTTTGTAGTAGGTGATCAGCATATCGACTGACCCGACGCAGAACATCGCGGTGAACTCGCGATTGCGGGTCTTGGCGTTATGGTGGGCAAGGATGTAGTCGGTCACTTTGCCCAACCGGATGTCGCTTTCCATCACCTCTTTGGTGTCGATATCCTCCACATCGATATCGATCTCATTGCTGCTTTCTTTGCGCTTGTAAGTACCGACATATTCCACGGCAAAGCGCAGAACGTTTTCATCCCGGATGGCGTCTACAATCACGTATTTATGCAGGCATTTATCGAACAACAGTTCGGTGGTCTGTTTGACGCCGTTGGTAATATTGACGTTATCGGCAAAGATTGGCGTCCCGGTAAAACCAAACAGCTGAGCATTCTCGAAGAAGTTCACGATCGCTTTATGCGTGTCACCGAACTGGCTGCGGTGGCATTCATCGAAGATAAAGACGATGCGCTCTTTGCGCAGGTGTGCGAGCTGCGCTTTATACCCTTCATGGGTGATGGCGTTATTCAGCTTCTGAATGGTGGTCAACGTCAGTTTGGTGCTGCTTTGCTTGAGATGTTTTATCAGCGTGCTGGTGTTGTTGGTGGTATCCACGCTGTCTTTCGCAAAGCCGTTGAACTCTTTCGCCGTCTGATAATCCAGATCCCGGCGATCGACCACAAAAATGACCCGATCCACTTCTGGCATTTCCATGATCACCTGACTGGCTTTGAACGAGGTCAGCGTTTTACCGGAGCCGGTGGTGTGCCAGATATAGCCGTTCTCCGGCCGTTCCTGCTTGTGGAGATTGTCCTTCACATGGTGGATCATCGCCTCACAGGCGTAAAACTGATAGGGCCGCATCACCATCAGGCACTTACGGGTTTCGTTCAGCACCGTGTAGTGGGTGATCATTTTGGCGATGTGACACACTTTCAGAAATGCGTCGGTGAATTTCTCCAGCGCTTTTAGCGGGTTATTCTTTTCATCGGTCCAGAAGAAGGTCTGCTCGAAATGGTTGGCGCGGTTGTTGGCGTAGTATTTGGTGTCCACGCCGTTGCTGATAATAAAGATCTGCACATACTGGAACAGGCCGCTGCCTACCCAGAACGCATCCCGATGGTAGCGATCGATCTGGTTGAAGGCTTCCTTCAGCCCCAGACCGCGACGCTTAAGTTCAATTTGCACCAGCGGCAGGCCGTTAATCAGCAGCGTGACATCGAAGCGGGTTTTACGCGTGTTTTGCTCGGCGTTGAACTGCGTCACCTGGCTCGCCACCTGAAACTCGTTCTGGCACCACTCCTCTTTATTGATAAAGCTGAGCCACTTCTCGGTGCCGTCATCACGCAATAACTGGTAGCGATCGCGCAGAATTTTGGCGCGATCGATGACTTCATTACCTTTTGTCAGGTGCAAGAAAATACGGTTAAATTCGCCGTCCGTTAGCGGAGAAGATTCCAGCCGGTTATGTATTTCAATCTGCTTTCGCAGGTTGGCTTTCATACTGGTTTCGTCGGTGACATTCACCCGTTCGTAGTGCATGCCAACCAGCTGTTCCACCAGTTGCGCTTCTAACTCGTATTCGCTTTGCGTTGCCATCAGTACATAGTGCCTTTTATTATTTTGCAGGCCCGAAGTTGGTCGGGCCGGATTATTTTTATACAAACATTTGCTGGAGCAGGCCATGCTTCCAGGTTATTAGCTTGTCCAGTTCTGCTTTTTTGACGGTAATTTTATCGTCGAGAGAGGAGAGGAAGTTGGCGATTTTGGTTTGTTCTTTAATGATTGGCAATTTGATCTGCATATCAGCCAAAGTCCCCATAACGATATAAGGGGTATTTCCTTCTTTCTTTTCCCCATAAATTCTTTCATTCAAATACATATCAAGAAAATATTTCACATACTCAATATTATGAATGAAACCGTCCAGTACATACGTTCTCTGGTAAGCATTAAACTTTCCTGAGTAATAATGTATGTACCCAACATTCGCACCGTTACCTGATATTAATAGGGCTTCAGTGTCAAATGCATACTCATCAATTTGATAAAATTCTCTCGCGCATGTATAAAATCTATATTTTCCACCAACAACCATTGCATTAGCATCTAGTTTTCCAGTTCTTATTCTACAGATATCACCTAGGTTTTTATGATGCCATACTGGGAAATCTTCGCCGCATTCATCCTTAAACCGCAATTCCTGACTGAAAATCTTCTGCATCATCCCTTTTTTGTACCGACACAGCAGGTCGTGCTGCTTGCTCAGTAGCACGATTTTTTCGTCAACAGAGGACAAAAAATCGGCGATTTTGGTTTGTTCTATTTTATTGGTTGCATAAAATCCAAAATTTTTAATTGTGCTTAAATTAAGCCCAGACTTAGCTCCAGAATCATTCTGCTGATTTAATATATTATTATATTTTTTCGTCGACAAAAGATTTGCGATGAACTTGGACGAAACTATAGATAAATTAGGTCTAACTAAAGCAGTATGTTGATTAATATACGCAGTTCCCAAATCATCTGGAACCCATCCCAGTTTACCCAGTTCCGCGGTAATAGAAATCAAAATATCATGATGCTGTAAGGCTGTGCGTTTACCTTCATTCGAATTTTCAGGCAAACGAACAAATTTTAAATCTGACAAGTTTAATGTAATTCCATCTCTTACGAGATTTGTCATGCGAATAAATTTATCTCCGCCGTCAGCATAGTACTGTGCCCAATCACGAGAACCGCTGGTAATAAATGAAGATATTTTACCGAGCGAGGTTTCACTCCATGGCTCATTGAACCCCGCAAATCTAAGCTTCGGCACCATCACTTCCCCCCCTCCGTCAGAGTAAACGGCGCATCAATCCCCAGCTCCTTACAGAACCCAGCAATGGTCTTATCAATCTCCGCCACTTTCCCTTCCAGATCGCGAATCTCCTGCGCCACGGCGTTGAGGTCAATCTCTTCTTCCGCTTCAAAAGTATCAACATAGCGCGGAATATTGAGGTTGTAATCGTTGCTACGGATTTCTTCCAGCGTCGCGATATGGCTGTACTTCTCAGCCGCTTTCCAGTCGTTATAGGTATCGGCGATTTTGTCGATATGCTCCGGCAGCAGGCGGTTCTGTGTTTTCACCTTCTCAAAGTCATTGCTGGCGTCGATAAACAGAATAGTGTCGTTGTGCTTGCGGCACTTGCGCAATACCAGCACGCAGGTCGGAATACTGGTGCCGTAGAAGATATTGGCTGGCAGGCCGATCACCGCATCAATGCAGTTCAGCTTCTCAATCATAAACTGACGAATATGGCCTTCCGCTGCACCACGGAACAGTACGCCGTGGGGTAACACCACCGCCATAGTGCCGTCATCTTCCAGGTGATGGAACATATGCTGTACAAACGCCATATCTGCTTTGCTGGACGGTGCCAGTTTGCCGTACTGGGCAAAGCGGTCATCATTCATAAACAGCGGGCTGGCGCTCCACTTAGCGGAAAAAGGTGGGTTAGCAACGATGGCGTCAAATTTCAGATGCGTATGCTGCGGATGCTCCAGCGTATCTTCCTGAATGATCTCAAAATCCGCATAGTGAACCCCGTGTAGGATCATGTTCATACGCGCCAGGTTGTAGGTGGTACGGTTCATCTCCTGACCGTAGATTTTACCCACCGACGAGGCTTCACGCTTCACGCGCAATAACAAAGAGCCAGAGCCACAGGTCGGGTCATAGACGTTTTTCAGCTTCAACTTGTGGGTGGTGACGATTTTAGCCAACAGGGTGGAAACCGGCTGCGGGGTATAAAATTCACCGGCTTTCTTACCTGCGCCTGAGGCGAACTGGCCGATCAGGTACTCGTAGGCATCACCCAGAATGTCGGAACTCGCTTCACTCAGGTTAAAGCTCAGTTTATCGAGTTCCGTGACGACTTTGCCGATCAACTCATTTTTCGCTTTCGCAGTGTTGCCAAGCTTGCTGGAACCTAAATCGAGATCTTCAAAAAGGTTGCTGAAGTCATCCGCAGAATCAGTGCCCAGCGTGCTCTGTTCAATACTGCGCAGGGTAGTAGCGAGGTCTTCCAGAATAAAGCCGGTGCCTGTGCCTTTCGGGTCTTTAGCCACACGTTCCGCCATCGTGTGGAACAAATCCGTTGGTGGCAGGAAATAGCCTAAGGTCTTGATACTGTCTTCTTTTACCGCATCAACGATGTCCTGATATGCCGGATGCTCCGCAGTCAGCTCGTTATACTGAATGCCATCTTCCGCCAGAATTTTGTTCGCGTAAGCAACGAATTTTTCAGAAAGATATTTGTAGAAAATAAAGCCTAAGCAGTAGTCGCGGAATTCATCGGCATTCATCTTACCGCGCAGGGTATCGGCGATATTCCACAGGCGGCCTTGCAGTTCACTTAAATTTTGCGCTTCAATCTGGGGAGACATAGTTGTTCCTGTTGTTTTTCTTCGTCACAAAGAGGTGACGTAATAAGTCAAATCATACCACTGAGCAGGCTCAGGATCTGTTGTTCACTCAGGGCGGCAATCCGCTGCTGATAAAAGCGTTTTTCTCGCGCCGCCAGATAGAGCCCCCCCATCGTTTTTTGCTGTGCGAGTGGCGGGAGGGTAACGGTAAAATTTTTCAGTTCATTAACCGCGATACGCTGTACGACGGTAGAACCCTGGGTGGTCTGAATCCGCTGACGTCGTCCCTCCGGGCTTTCATTGAAATGCCAGAGGAACCACGCGGCATCAATCCGACTGGTATCAACATTCACTTTGACGTAGTTATTACCTAAAATACGTCCGGCATTTTCGGTGCTCACGCGAACCGCCTTGCCATGAATCAGGCTGATGACAACATCTCCTTTCTGCGCCAGCACAACATCCTGATGCGTTTTCACCCACTGTTCTTTCTCGGCTGACACAATAGCTGACTGCCAGTCATCTACAAGAAACTGTTCGGTCGCATAGAAACGAAATGCGGACCCATCTGCGCTTTCCTGGATACGGCTGATGTGCGAGCCTGCCGTAAATTGGGCGATATCTTTATAGCTTCGCGTCATCCTGTAATCCGAATAAATTTAAATTACATTGTCATTGTATTGGCAATCATAAACTTGATGAATCATTTATATCAAGGAATTTAAATTTATTACTCATGCGGGCGATCAATGTTTTTGTGACTCAGATAACGTTTTATAGAAGCTAAAGTTAAGGTTTTTCCTATAATGAGCGGGCGGTTTTTCGTTGCTGGTGATTTTCCCCCTGCAAATGTCTTTTTCTTCACTCAAGGTGTGTAGATGTTTTCGCTGACCTCGTTCCTCGACACGTTAACCTCTGTTAATCCAGAAAATGTGCCGAAATATGTCGCTCTTGTTGTCGCGGTTCTGTTGGTGTGCTTCATTGCCCGCTATGCCATTCCTTCTTTTGTGATTTCAGCCCGCTTTAAGAAGAAAGCGAAAGAAATTCAACTGATTGCAAAAGATAAACCGGCTCAGCAACTCGAAAAGCTGGATGCTTTATTTTCCGGAAAGTTTTTTGCGCATCCCTGGAGTGAATTTAAAGAGTCGCTGCATCGGCAGTTTGAGTTAGACGATGACAGCGGTCAGAAGCGGATCCACAGTATTCGTTCTACCGCTCCTGCTTCAGCCTGGTTCTCTGAACCCTTGCTGGTAGAGATTCCACTCTACACGGAAGCGTTTAAGCATTTGCCCGGTATCCTGACTGGGATTGGGATAATCGGGACCTTCTCAGGACTGATGATCGGTTTGCACCACTTTGACCCCAGCACGCCAGAACAAGTTAGCGCCAGCGTAGCTAACCTTTTGCGTGATGTCCTTTACGCGTTTTTAGGTTCCGCCTTTGCCATTGCTTTCTCCATCCTGGTCACCATGTTTGAAAAATGGCGGCTGGCGAGATGCTATAAAAATCTTGAGTCGTTGACAGCCAGCATCGACCAGCTTTTTGAAGGTGGCGTCGGTGAAGATTACCTTTCGCAGCTCCTATCCAGCACCAAAGAAAACACCACACATGCCAAACAACTGAAAGATGGTCTGGTCAGCGATTTAAGAGAGATGCTGCAGAACCTGGTGGACAGCCAGGTACGAGAAAATCAGAAACTGGCAGAGACGTTGTCTTCCACCTATCGGGAATCAGGCCAGCAGATTGCGGAGCAGGTTAGCGGCGCTATTGAAACCAGTCTGAAAAGCCCGTTGGACAAAATTGCGGGCGTGGTGCAAACCGCCTCCGGCGATCAGAGCCATCGAGTGCAGTCGATGCTTGAGAACGTCCTTACTGCTTTTATGAACAAAATGGATAACACGTTTGGTCAGCAGTTCACCACGATGCAGGAGATGATGGGCCGTTCCGTGGAGGCGATCCAGAGCATGCAAAGCGGTTTCTCTACCCTGCTGCAGGATATGCGTCAGGCTGGGGATGATTCACGCCAGGGCAGCGCCCAACTGATCTCTCAGTTACTCAGCGAAATGAAAAGCGGCCAGCAAGAGATGCAGGCAGGTATGAATGACATGCTGCGTAGCCTGCAGGAGTCTGTAGCTCGCATTGGCGCAGAAGGTGAAGGCGCTGGCGAACGCATGGCCCAACAGCTGGAAAAAATCTTTGCCGACAGTGAAGCGCGTGAAAAAGCGATGGCGGAACAGATGCGTGCCTTTATTGAAGCCATCCAGTCCAGTGTTCAGCAGGGACAAAATGAAACCATGGAGAAAATGGCTGCCTCTGTGGATACACTTGGCAGCCATATGGCAACCTTGTTCGCACAGCTGGAAAATGGCCAGCAGCAGCTCAATCAGCAGCAAAACCAGGCGCAAAATCTGTTGATGAGCAATATGAGCAAAGGTGTTGAAGATCTGACGCAAAACCTGGCCGGTGTATTCAGTCAACTTGAGTCCGGACAAAAACAGATGAGCCAGACTCAGGAAGAGGGACAGCGCGCTCTGCACGAAGAGACTCAACAGCTCTTAGCCCGTAGCGAAGCTCGTGAACAGGCGGCCGCCGAACAACAGCAAGATTTTATGGCTGCTCTGCAACAAACTATGCACTCCGGTCAGGATGCCCTGCGTGAGAAAATGACCAGCGGCATCGATCAATTGGGTAGCCAATTGGGAACTCTGTTTGGGCAACTGGAGGAAGGTCAGAAATCCCTTAGCCAGCAGCAGCAATCGGCTCAGAGTGCTTTGCAACAGGAGGCTCAGCGAATCATCGGTCAGCTTGAGAGCCAGGTTCAGGCGTTAATGCAGATGCTGCGTGAGCAGCAATCCGCATCAGGCGATTTACTGCAACGGGTGGCGCAAAACACAACGCGTCACCTGGAAGAAATTCAGACTGGAGCCGATAAAATGCGGGTGGCTGCCGATCGCTTTGAAACAGCTGGTAATCGTGTCGCCGAAGCTAATCATCTGACTGCAGAAGTTCTGAATGGTACCCAGCAAGCAGGCAAAAACCCTTTCCAGTGCCAGCTCTGAGCTGGGCGCATTGATCGCCGATTACCGCAACACCCGTGTGGTGGTGGCGAACGCCATCAGCGCATTAGAAACGCTGATCAATAGCAGCCATGATGAGCAAACATCCCGCAGCCGGTTTGTTGAGGATCTGAAGTCGTATTCCGAGCGTCTGCAACAATATAACCGTGAAGCCCAGGAGTTCCTCCACAACGTTGCTGACGTGATGGGCACCAGCTTTGAGTCCTTCACCTCCGGGGTGGAAAGCGGCCTGAACCGTTCGCTCCAGGAGATGGATACGCAACTGACAAAAGCGGCGGGTGCCTTAAGTTCTTCTGTTGAAATCATCGGTGAAAGCGTGGATACGCTGGAAACCGTGCTCCGTAGTCGTCGCGCGTAAGGAACAGGCTGATGTTTAACCGGGCATTCAATGGCAGGCAGCGTCGTAGTGATGAAGCAGAAAAACCGTTCTGGATTTCCTATGCCGACCTGATGACAGCCATGATGGTGCTATTTTTGGTCGTCATGGTGGCATCGCTTAGCTCCGTCACGCAGAGGATCCAGCAGGCAGAAGCAGGCGAAAAGTCCCGTGGGCATGATATCGCCCGACTGTGTGAAAAACTTGAACTTCAGGCAAAGAACCTGAATAAAACGATACATGTCGATTGCCACGATAATCGTATTAGTTTTGGCGAAGCAGGGCGTTTTGAGCATAACCGCTTTTCGCTCACCCCAGAAGGGCAGCAGGCTCTACAGGATGTGGTGCCGCTGGTCCTGGATGCGGCAAATAGCGACGAAGGTAAGAAATGGTTTAAACAGATCGTTATTGAGGGGTTTACTGACACGGACGGTTCGTATCTCTACAACTTGCATCTCTCTCTTCAGCGCTCGGAATGGGTGATGTGCAGTCTGCTGGATAGCAGAAGTGCGTTACAGCAAAGAATTACTGCAGATCAACAAATACAGATTCGAAAATTATTTTTGGCGGGTGGCGTGTCGTTCAACAATGCGAAAGAGAGTAAAGAAGCCAGCCGTCGTGTCGAGTTACGTATGCAGTTCTTTGGCCTGAAAGATAAAAAACAGGACGAGAGTATGGACGTCGTCCCTGGTATTAGTCAGGAAACCTGCCAACTGGGTGTAGTGCAATGACGTCCGCGATTGAGAAGCTGAAATCACACCTTCTTCCTTACCGAGAAAAGAGTGCGGTTCCGGTTGTGGGTCACCCGTTTACCTATCTACAGCGTGTCATCAGCCAACTCGAAAAGAAGGTAGATGCTCGCGCAGTCCAGATGGTTCCCCCTAAGGAGAAACGCAGACAGGCAATTTCCCGATTGCGTTCGGGAGAAACGCCACAGCCATCTGAATGGAAGATGATCTTTTTTGGCCTCAATGACGTTGCAGAAGATGATCTGTTTGATACAGCACTCATTGATGATGCGGCAAACTTTGCCAAAATCTCGGCTGAAATTCAGAGCAAAATTGCACAGAAACGATTAACGCGTAGGGAATGGCTGGCGTTATGTACCAGCTACTTTGGGCATGTCAGCGATACGCCCGAAGAAAATCCGCAGTGGCTTCAGTTACGCATGCAGATTGTGAGCGGGTTTAAACAGTTAAAAGAGAGTTCGCCTCGTCTGTTGTCATGGATGACGGTAATCGACACGTATGGGGATATTTTTACCGATAAGGCGGGTTTTCTTCTCGGGCAACAGCTCGGGCGTGGGGAAATAACCGATATCTCCGTGCTGGAAAAAGTGGCACAGATCCCCCAGACCAGTTGGCTATGGCGCAAAATTGTTAACCATCTGGTGAGCGAGATTTTTCGTCAGACTGACGATGAGTTTGAACAAAAAATTAATGAACTGATCGCGTTGAGCCGTCAACTTTCTCGTTTTAAAGATAATATCCTGGCCGCTACACTTACCCGTTATTACCAGTCAATTTTTAAACACCGGACTCACCTTGAACTTAAGCTGTTAGCCCTGGAGTATTGGGGAAACCCTCAGTTAACCAGCCGCAATAAAGGCTGGCAGGTTCATGTCGATAACGCGGTGCTGCTTATGGTACAGGGGTGGTTCGCTAAAGATGATCTGAAACTGTTCTTTGAGTTGCTTAAAGGTAACCGGGATGTCGATCAGGCGCGTCTGTTCTACTGGCTACGATATGCTAATCAGATGAGTTATACGCGAATTGTGTTGGGTGAAGATGCTCAGCGTTCGAAAGATACCGATTATGTTGAGTTTCGGGCAAAAAATGCCGGTCGGTTAAGTCGTCTACAAGGTCCCGGTTCTCGCGACAACAATGCCATGATCATGAGGATTGGGAATTATCTTTTTGTCGAGTTTTCGAAAGTAGGAGCCATGTACTCTTATCATATCGATAATGCACCTTTTAATCCGGAAACAGGTATTCTCGACATTGATTATGATCTTAAAGATAAGCGTAATAACCGGCGTAAAGTACGTCTGCGTTTACCGCATTTGTCTCCAGTAACGCACTATTCGCTTAACCGTATTGAAGGGTGGATGAGCCGCTATGATGAAGAACTTCGTAGACTAGGCATTAGCTACGTTGCGGAAGATTCCAATCAGCCATCAGCCACTATCGATATCTCCCGTTTTAATGCAGATCAAAGCGGAGGCAGGTCCGTATCTTCTCCGGCTAAATCAGAAGTCAATGAATCAAGGTCAAACAGAGAAGAGCAGATCAAAATTATTGCAGCTTCTTTAAAAGCCAAAAAAGAAGACCAAAATTTTACGACTCGAGAACAGCAAATCAGGGAAGTGATTCGGTCTGTCGATTGTAAAGTGATGGATAAACGTGGCATGGGTGGCGCAATTCATATCCAGTTCAACGAACCAGATCATGAGGCTGCCAAAAAATTGTTAAGCCTCGGATTTAAGCCTGTGCTGGGTAAATTTACTTACTGGAGCAAATAGTGTTCAAAAAATTGTTAGGTAAATTTATTAATGATAATAAAGCAGTTCCTGCTTCACTTGTGCCGCTTTATGCAATTAAGGCGGAGGGCTTCGCTTTCCCCTTTAGTCTTGCCGACACTCAGGATAACTGGCTTATCACTTCATGCCTGGAACAACTCCATGAAGAGGATTATGTATCACACTGGTCGGATTGCTGGTTTATCAGTTGGGATGACTTCTATCGTATTCTGAATAATGAAGATTATGCCAGCAGTCTGGCAATTTTCAGCTTCCCTCAACAGCGTAATCTGACCGCCCATCTTGCTGCGACAGGGAGCATCAGCGATGACACCTTTCGAGTTTTCATTGATAAATGGACCCAGCCTGACGATTATCGCCCCGTTGAGATCACTATCCAGGGGGCCAGCTTTTCCTCCCAGGAAGGCACTTTTGTGCTCAGCGAAGAGAACTGGCAGCTTCTGGACTCACTACAGCAGCTCAGATTACAGCAGCGACAGACGTCGGGTGAAACGGTAAACCAAACCGGGTGGGCAAAAATACGTCGACAGGCAAAAAAGGCAGGAGCAAAACTGGATGATTACCTGTCTAAAACGATAGTTATCAGGCCCGAGTCACTGCAGTTAAAGTTGCGGAAATCACTGGTGGCGGATACCCGGGTACTGGAAATTGAGCCGGTTTTTGACGAGCAGCCTGCAAAGTGGCTGCAGAGTTTCGATCGCACGCAACAGGTACAAGATCGGTATCGCATTTTGGGTGATGACGGTGAATTAAGCCACGTCATTCTTTCACCTGAAGTCAAAGATGTGCTTACCTCTGTTCATGCCATCACCGGTCGCCGAGTTGCCGGTGATGATGCGCTCTCGTTTGTTCGCAACCCGTACACCTGGATTGGCGAAGAAGCCAGCCAGGTTCTTGATCCCGATGTATATGAGCAGAATCTACAGGATGCAGGGATCTACTTTTATGATTTTCGTCTGGAGCCTCAGTTTGATGACTCAATGCATATTGAGTCTGTCTCGCTGATCCTGAGCCCCAGGACTGAACAGCCCGTGCCAGATGAAACATACGTGTTTAACCGACCAATTGAATTGGCAGCGTTGATTACTGAGCTGGAACAAAAGTTAGCGGCGCATCTTCCTGCTGGTGTCTGGCAGGGCTATGACCTCGAGCTGTCCAGATTCACTCAGAATGAATTGCAAGAGTATCAGGCATTGCTGGAAGGCTGGCAGCAACAGGCTGCGGGATTGAATTTTTCTCACGTACTCGATCTCAACAAGTACAGCGATAGGGTCATAGGGATAGGTGAGTTTGAGAAAATCAGTTCACCGTATCTGGTCAAAAGTGAAAGTGAAAATTGGCTTCCAGACAATCTCGCTAAGGAGATGTGTGAAGTCATGTTCTCGGGCTGGGACCTGGATAATCATCAGCATTTTCAGGAGCTAGAAACGCGTCTGGAAGATGCAAAAGCCTCTGATGCTCCAGAAGTCGCTATGCCCTGGAACGATAACCTTCTACCACGAGAAGAAGCAGAGGTTTTCCACGAAAAGTGGAAAAAGAAAATCGATGCCGAAACAAAAGATACCGCGAATGCTGAGCCGGTAAGTCGGGCTGTCCTGCTGATCGAACAAAATATTGAGCAGGCACTGTATGTCAAACAGCGGAGAACCTCCTTGCTGGAAGCACATTTGGCTGACGCCGAGCTTCCGATGATTCTCAAGGACTCTATTCAGCTACGTGAGCATCAGTGTAAAGGCGTTGCCTGGCTCCAGCAGTTGTACCTTAAATCCCCAACCGAGACGGCGGGATGTTTACTGGCAGACGATATGGGGCTGGGGAAAACGTTACAGATTTTAACCTTCCTCATTTGGCATCGTGAGCGTTTCCCGGATGCTCCTCCCTCTCTGATTGTTGCTCCGGTGTCGTTACTCGACAACTGGGAGCGTGAAGTCGGTAATTTTTTCCTGCGCGAGCAGGTGTCGATTTTAAAGCTTTACGGCAATGAACTCAGAGAGAAAAAGTGCGCTAAGGAGAGTATCCCTTTGGCGTTAAAGAATAAGGGGATTAAAAACCTGCTGCAAAATGACTGGGTTGGAGAGGCTCAGATAGTATTGACCACATACGAAACGTTACGCGATCAGGAATTTTCTTTGGCTCGCCAACCTTGGTCCATCATGGTTTGCGATGAGGCACAGAAAATTAAAAATCCAGCAGCCCTAATTACCCAGTCTGCTAAGGCAATTCAGGCGCAATTCAAAGTTGCGTGTACTGGAACACCTGTTGAAAATACGCTTGTCGATCTATGGTGCTTGTTTGACTTTGTGCAGCCAGGTCTTTTGGGAGCACTGAATAATTTTGGCAAAGATTTCCTGCGGCCGATCGAGCAGCAGAGTGATGATAAGATGCTTGAATCGCTACGAAAATTGATTGAACCCCAGACTCTGCGTCGAACAAAGGAAGAAGTGGCGAAAGATCTTCCGGAAAAAATTGAAGATAAATCCTGTAAGCAGCTCAGTATGCTGCCGTTGCAACGGGACCTCTACACTCACTCGGTAGTGAGCTGGCAGAATCAACAGGAAATCAGCGAAGGTCTTGATCAACGTGGTTCAGGTATGCTCGGACTACTCCACCGCCTGAAACTGATTTGTGCATGGCCTTATTCCGTGAGTGCTGATTTACGCTTACGTAACGATGCCCCGAAAGTGAAATGGCTTTTGAATACATTAAATAATATTCGCCAGTCATCAGATGATAAGGTCATTGTCTTTACTGAACTGCGCGATATTCAACGTGAATTGCAGCATCTGGTCTCGCAGCATTTTGGATTCAAGCCTTTTATCATTAATGGTGATACCAGCACGAAATCCGGAAGTGACCAAAACCGTCAGAGCTTGATTGATAACTTTCAGTCATCGCCGGGGTTTAACGTCATCATCCTGTCAACGATAGCCGTTGGGTTTGGTGTCAATGTACAAAAAGCAAATCATGTCATCCATTTTACTCGCTGTTGGAACCCTGCCAAAGAAGATCAGGCAACTGACCGGGCTTACCGCATAGGGCAGCAAAAAGATGTCTACGTTTACTATCCAACTGTGCGTGATAGTCAGTTAATGACTTTCGAAGAGACCCTGGATGAATTACTGAACCGTCGCAGAGCTCTGGCAAGAGATATGCTCAAAGCTTCAACCGATCTCACTGCTGCTGATTTTGAAGCGGTACTTACCCGGGCTAACACTAATTAATTGCAAATAAGGCTGATCTCAATGATGAGAAACTACTGGATTGTAATTGCTACTTTGCTGTTCAGCTTCAGTGCAACTGCGACGACTTATCGCACTGATAGCTTCGGTACGACTCGCGATGATAAAGGTAATAGCTGGCGGACAGATAGTTTTGGAACTACCCGTGGCAGTAATGGAAGCGTATCACGTACTGACTCCTTTGGAACAACGAGGGTAACTAACGCTAATGGCGAGAATACAACCTACCGTACCGATTCATTTGGTACCACTCGAGGAAGCGATGGGACGGTATCACGCACTGATAGCTTTGGGACTACGCGAATAACGGATGCTCAAGGAGGTACTACGACATGCCGGACAGATACGTTTGGCACGACCAGGTGTAATTAGGTTGCTGAATCATTCTGGTCATGATGGCAACAAGCGGTAATTCAGATGAGCGGGAGTTTTCCATGTTAACTGTACGAGTGATTGTATGACACAAGCCAATGATGTTCTGTCCAAACAGATCAGTGAATTAGCATACAAGGGCCAATGGGAGCCCCTGTTAAACGTACTAGAAAGATACCCCTCTCTCATCAATGCTGCCTCGGAAAAAGGCTATACACCTTTGCATCAGGCGGCGTGGCATGGTGCTAAACGTCAGGTTATTGGCAAACTTCTCAGGATGGGGGCTGACAAAACTCTCGCAACGTATAACAAGCTGCAGACCCCCTTAGATATTGCTCTCGAAAAAAATCCGTCCCGAAAAGATCTCCTTTATTTGCTGCACCCTCAACCCAGAACACTTTCACAGTTGATGCGAAAAATGATTGAGGACCAGCTTATTCATTTTCAAACTTATGATGAAAATATGGTGCTTTATGAGCGACTACTTTTCTTATTCAATGAATATGATGTATTTGAGCAGGGGCAAGACGATAGAAATCGATTCCTGTTTGCATTTTCTGCGCTGACAGGTATTCAGTTAGGTGAAATTATTGCTGATAATAATCAAGAAGTACAAAGGGCTGGGTTGGATTTAAGATTTTGGTTCAATCAATTTATGCCTGTTCTCCAGAAGCTTGCGGCACAAAAATACACTATCCCACTGGAGAAAAGCTGGATCACCGTTGCTGACTTAATGTTTCCCGATGCGGAAGGCTGGGGCTATCGAGGTGATCCTTCACTGTGGCGGGAAATGCGCCAGACTTTGTCGCGAGTTCCCGTTCCCGAAAACCGAACTGAGCTCGAATCGATTTTACTCAACTCAGCCCAGTCTATAATGAATGCGACCTTTTCAACCGAGCATGGGGTGTTTGTAAAGCGCTTTAGCCACGGTGGAATGAGTAGTGGCTGGATATCGTTTGAATTCTGGACCACAAATGCAATTCCGGGCATTTTACAACGTGCTGAATGGCTTAGAGAGTCATGGCGATATTAGTTTTACGCCAAAATTTTTAGGTTAATTACTGTTCTAAATCGCTTGCTAATCTGTGTTGGCAACTTATAAAAATTTTCAGATATATATCATTCTCCTGAACATACCTAATTAACGGCGGAATCTCACGGTTCTGCTGTTTTTATATCCATTTTCAGAGGAGTAATGATGAAAAAATCTGAAGGCTTGCAGTCGCTGCAGCGGTCGCTTTCTGGCCTGCCACAGTGGGCATCAGAGCGTATTCTGCAGCAGATAAACCAGCTTACGCATTACGAGCCGGTGATCGGCATGATGGGTAAAACCGGGGCGGGAAAGAGTAGCCTTTGCAATGCCCTGTTTGCTGGAGAGGTATCGCCGGTCAGCGATGTGGCGGCCTGTACCCGTGAACCACTGCGCTTTCGATTTCAGGTTGGGGAGCGCTTTATGACACTGGTGGATTTGCCTGGTGTCGGGGAAAGTGGTGCACGCGATACTGAGTATGCCGGGCTGTACCGTGAACAACTTCCCCGGCTCGACCTGGTACTGTGGCTGATTAAGGCTGATGATCGGGCACTGGCGGTGGATGAGCATTTTTACCGCCAGGTGATTGGTGAAGCATACCGGCATAAGGTGCTGTTTGTTATCAGCCAGTCAGACAAAGCTGAACCCACCAGCGGTGGAGAGCGATTATCCACAGAGCAGAAGCAAAACATCAGCCGCAAAATCTGCCTGCTGCATGAGCTGTTCCAGCCCGTACATCCGGTGTGTGCCGTGTCGGTCCGGCTTCAATGGGGATTACGGGTGATGGCAGAGCGGATGATTAAGTGTCTGCCGCGTGAGGCCAGCAGTCCGGTGGTGTCGCAACTGCAGCATCCCTTTCGCACAACGACAGTCCAGGAAAAAGCGCGTGACGATTTTGGTGAAACGGTCGGCGCGGTACTGGACACGGTAAGTGCTTTCCCACTGATACCGGCTCCGGTACGGGCCGTAATACAGGCTGTCCGTAACACCGTGGTGTCCGTTGCCCGGGCTGTCTGGAATTTCTTCTTCTGAATGTTTAACGCCTGCCTGTTCTTTCCCGAGCCCCGTCGCCTATGCGATGGGGCTTTCTTTTATTTGTTTTACCCATATTGAGGAGTCTGCTTATGACCCGTCTGGCTTCGCGCTTTGGCGCAGCAAACCTTATTCGTCGTGACCGTCCGTTAACCCGCGAGGAGCTGTTTCGCGTGGTGCCCAGTGTATTCAGTGAGGACAAACACGAGTCCCGTAGTGAACGCTACACCTATATACCCACCATCTCCTTGCTCGACAGCCTACAGCGAGAAGGCTTCCAGCCATTCTTTGCCTGTCAGACCCGTGTGCGTGATCCGGAGCGTCGCGAACACACCAAGCATATGCTGCGTCTACGGCGTGAGGGACAGATAACCGGTAAGCAGGTGCCGGAAATAATCCTGCTCAACTCTCACGATGGCAGCAGTTCGTACCAGATGCTGCCGGGACTATTTCGTGCGGTTTGTCAGAACGGGCTCGTCTGCGGTGAGTCGTTTGGCGAGGTGCGGGTGCCACACAAGGGGGACGTGGTGAGTCAGGTGATTGAAGGCGCGTATGAGGTGCTGGGGATTTTTGACCGGGTGGAGGAGAAACGGGATGCCATGCAGTCGTTGCTGTTGCCACCCCCGGCACAGCAGGCACTGGCAAAAGCCGCCCTCACGTACCGGTTCGGTGAAGACCACCAGCCGGTGACTGAATCGCAGATCCTCTCCCCACGTCGCTGGCAGGATGAGAGCAATGACCTGTGGACCACGTACCAGCGTATTCAGGAGAACCTGATTAAGGGCGGTCTCAGTGGGCGTAACGCCAAAGGAGGACGGTCACATACCCGTGCCGTTCGTGGTATTGACGGGGACGTGAAACTTAACCGGGCACTATGGGTGATGGCGGAAGCCCTGCTCAGTGGTTTTCAGCCTGCGTGAGTTCACACTTTGCATCAAATAACATTACAGCAATGTTAATAAATGACACTTCCTGTCATTTCTGGCGGGGATTTTTGCTGGTTAATTCACCGGAAAATGGCGCAGGCCTGACAGATACAGGCTTCAGGCCTTCCTCAAAATAGCCGCTCCCGCAGACATATCCTGTCAACCCCCTCCTTTAAAATCGCATGCCTTTCAACCGGTTAACCTTCACGGAGAATACATCATGCCACTGGCAGAGCGCCGCTACGACAGACTGGCGGTCAGGCTGTCGCTGATTATCAGCCGCCTCGTGGCGGGTGAAACGCTGAACATGCAAAAGCTCGCGACCGAGTTTGATGTGTCAGTCCGCACCCTTTACAGGGATTTTCGTGAGCGGCTGATTTATCTGGACCTCGAATGTCATCAGGGCTGCTATCGCCTGCGGTCAGGGGCCGGGCCGCAGGGCGAGCTGGATGTCCTGACTTTTGCCCACCGTACCGGCATCGCCGGTCTCTTTCCGGGGCTGGACCGTCGGCTGGTGAACTTGCTGTTAAACTGCGAGGGTGCTCCCTGCCTGACCGGAGATGCTGTTTCTGCGGGCTCGCCCGCGACCCCGCTGTCCTTTTACCGGCTGGTACAGGCCATTACCACTTGCCAGCGTGTCACGCTGCTGGCTGACGGAAAACGATGCGAAAGATTGTCCCCTTATCGGCTGATTGCGCAGCAGGGCCACTGGTACCTGATTGCGGAGCACAACGACCATCCGGCGGTATTTGCGCTCGGTGATATTCACCTTGTGCAGCCCCTTACCGAGAGTTTCAGACGTAACGAGCGCCTTTACCGTCTGACGGAAGATTTAAGTTTTATCCGGGCACTGCCGCATTTTGGTGTTGTCCTGCAGTCGCTTAACAGCCTGTCTTCACCCTGAGTTTTACTGGTCTGCATCCGTCTGGCGGGTGCGGGCCTTTTTATTATTTACACACAACAAGGTACTAATGATGAAGCGAAACCTGAACACCAGCTACCGGCTGGTATGGAACGAGGTTCTGGGAGCATTTGTTGTTGTCTCAGAGCTGGCAAAAGCCAAAGGAAAGCGCAGTACTGCCGTTCTGGCGCTGGCGGTTGCCGGACTGGTGGCAAGTCCTGCCGCACTGGCTGACGATGCGCCGGGAAACACCCGTACGGTAGCGGCCGGTGAGGTAGTCAATGGTGCGGTGATCGGCAATCACGACTCACAGATCGTTTTCGGTAAGACAAACAACACAGTCATCAACACAGGCCTGGAGTTCGGTGCTGATAATGATGACAACAGCGGTGGTCAGTGGGTACAGACGGGGGGCGTGGCAAACCAGACCACCATTAATAATAGCGGGCTGCAGGGTGTACTGGCTGGCGGCAGCGCCACAGACACCACAGTCAACAGCGGTGGTGGTCAGAGCGTGCATGGTCAAGCTTCAGATACCACGCTTGACGGTGGTACACAGTGGGTACACAGCGGCGGTATTACCTCCGGCACGATCATTAATAAAGACGGGGCTCAGCTGGTAAAAGCTGGAGCGCAGGCTACCGGTAGTGTGGTGAATACCGGAGCACAGGGTGGTCCCGATGCAGAGAACAACGACGGGCAGTGGGTTGCCGGTACCGCAACTGATACCACCATTAATAACGATGGTCGGCAGACTATTGCGACAGGAGGCCTTGCCACCGGCACAGTGATTAAAGCGGGCGGCGACCAGAGTGTGCACGGTTCGGCAAATACGACCCGCCTGGATGGCGGTTATCAGTACGTGCATGCCGGTGCATCTGCAAGTGACACGGTAATCAATGCGGGCGGCTGGCAGGTGGTGAAAAGCGGTGCGACAGCCGACAACACCACAGTTAATGCGGACGGTAAACTGCAGGTGGGTGCCGGAGGCAACGCCACGAACGTTACCCAGAATGCCGGGGGCGCGCTGGTGACGAACACCAGTGCCACCGTCTCCGGGACCAACAGTCTGGGTAACTTCAGTGTTGATGCCGCGAATGCCAGTGCCACTAATGTGCTACTGGAAAATGGCGGGCGTCTTGATGTACTGGGCAACGGCAGCGCCGATACCACTACGGTCAATCAGGGCGGTATTCTGGCTGTAGCGACCGGTGGTAAGGCGCAGAACATCGTGATGCATGACGGCGGTGTGCTAATTGCCGATACCGGCGCAACGGTCAGTGGAACGAACACCTCCGGCGCATTCGGCATTGACGGTGCAACCGGTAAGGCCAGTAACCTGCGTCTTGATAACGGCAGTCAGTTCACTGTACTGGGTAATGGCAGTGCGGATAACACCACCGTCGGGGCTGGCAGTACGCTGAACGTGGCACAGGGTGGAACGCTCACCGGCACCACCTCATTTGGCGACGGTGCATCGCTGACGGGGAGCGCCACCAACAGCGGACAACTGCATTTCAGCACGGGTAACGGACAGGGTGCGGCCATCAGCGGTTCGGTAAGCGGTGAGGGGCAGCTACTCAAGGACGGTGACGGCACCCTGACGGTCAGCAACGGCACGCTGTCCCAGTCACAGGTAAACCTGAATCAGGGTACGCTGGCGCTGAACAATGCCATCATCAACAGCGACATCATTGCGCAGTCCGGTACGCAGGTCCGCCTGACCGGCAACTCGGTGCTGAACGGGGCGATTGACCCGACTGACGTCACCCTCGACAGCGGTGCCAGCTGGAATATTCAGCGTGGTGCAGCGGTGAAATCGGTGCTCGACAACCTGGACAATGCCGGAACCATCAGTTTTGCACCCGCACAGGCAAACAGTCCGTTTGTCCCTGAAACCCTGACGGTGACGAATCTGACAGGACGCAACGGCACCATTAATCTGTCCATTCGTCTTGATGACCCGACCTTCCCGACCGACAGGCTGGTCATTGACGGCGGGCAGGCAACCGGTAAAACCTGGCTGAATTTCACCAATACCGGTGATGCAGGGCTGGGCCTGGCGACAACCGGTAACGGTATCAAAGTGGTGGAGGCGATTAACGGGGCCACCACCGAAGCCGGGGCTTTTGCGCTGGGCCGCAAACTGCAGGCCGGGGCATACAACTACACCCTGAGTCACGGCAGTGCCGATGAAAACTGGTATCTCTCCAGCGAAGCCGGCTACCGTGCCGAAGTGGCACTGTACTCATCTTTGTTTGCCCAGAGCATGGATTATGACCGTGCGCTGGCCGGGACATACAGCCAGCGTAGCAGTGCGGTGAATGACCAGGGATTCTGGGGGCGTATTCAGGGCGGGCATACCGGGCATGACGGTAACGGCGGCATTGCCCGGGGCGACACCCCGGAAAGCAGTGGCAGCTATGGCTTTATTCAGCTCGGCGGAGACCTGTTCAAACACGACACCGGTACGCTTTCGCTGACCAGTGGACTCTATGGCGCGGCAGGCCAGTCGTCGGTGGATGTGAAAAACGATGACCGCTCTGCGGCAGGCTCCGTGCGTGACACGGTGTACAGCCTCGGCGGGTATCTGACAGCCGTTCAGGATGCCAGCGGGCTGTGGGCCGATGTGGTGGCACAGGGCTCCCGTCACAGCCTGAAGGCAAGCTCAGCGGATAACCGTTTTGAAACTGACGGCACCGGCTGGCTGGCCTCTGTGGAAACCGGTCTGCCGTTTAACATCAGTCAGGGACTGGTGCTGGAGCCACAGCTGCAGTACGTCTGGCAGGGCCTGTCTCTGGATAACGGGCATGACAACGGCGGTTACGTGAACTTTGGTGACGGTAGTGCGCAGCATGTCCGCGCCGGGCTTCGTTTCGGCAGTTCGTCTGAAATGGACTTCGGTCAGGGTACCTCCACGGTTGCGGGTTTGACTGACAGCATGAAGCACAGCACAAGCGAAATGCCGATGAACTGGTGGGTGCGTCCGTCGGTTATCCGCACTTTCAGTTCAGACGGCGATATGAGCATGGGCACTGCGACTGCAGGCAGCAATGTCAGCTTCACCCCGTCTCAGGATGGTACCTCGCTTGACCTGCAGGCGGGTATTGAAGCGCGTGTCCGCCAGAACGTGACGCTGGGTGTACAGGGCGGTTATACCCGCAGCGTCAGCGGCAACAGTGCTGCTGGCTACAACGGTCAGGCAACGCTGAAAGTCGCTTTCTGATAACGCATCTGTCCCATTTACGGGGCATCACATAACCACTCTAGGCCCCTGTTGTTCTCGCAGCAGGGGCCTTTTGCATTCAATCGCAACACCGTTTTCTCTCTTTAGACTCACCCGCTTTATCCCGATTTTTATCAACTACATCACGCCAGCCCCTAGCGGCTGGCTTTTCTATTACGGAGCAACTCCATGACCACACAAACTGATACAGCCCACTCGCCGATGAGTGATTCACACATGTCTACCCTCATTACGGCCAGCCTGGTACCTGATGAACAGCGCCTGGGTTTCTGGCCGCTGCACTTCGGGCGTATCCCGCAGTGGATTTTTATCGAGACCCGTATCTTTGGCTGGATGGACCGCTTCTGTGAAGACTACAGCGGCGGTATCTGGCATTTCCACATACTCAGCAACGGTGGCGCGTTTATGGCCCCCGAAGCTGACATTGATGAGAAATGGAGGCTGCTCAACAACATGAATGGCAATGGCGCAGAAATGAGTGCGGAAGCCGCAGGCATTGCCGTGTGTCTGATTGAGTACAGCCATCACGCCTGTCGTACGGAGTGCGATGCCATGACAGAGCATTATTTCCGACTGCGTGATTACGCCCTACAGCACCCTGAATCCCATGCCATTTTTGCCATCATTGATTAAGGAGTTTTGCTATGGAGAAACAACTGACTCTCTTTACACCGGAACTGCCATTGACCTCGCTGCGCACCATCAAACGAGCCCTGAGTCTGCTTGACCAGCACCTGCGCGAACCGGGTGTGGCGTTTACTTCCACGCAGGCTGCTCGCGACTGGCTCAGGCTGAAGATGGGAACCCTTGAGCGCGAAGAGTTTGTCGTGCTGTACCTCAATAACCAGAACCAGCTGCTTGCCCACGAAATGCTTTTTACCGGCACCCTCAGTCACACTGAAGTTCATCCCCGCGAGGTGGTGAAACGCGCCCTGTACTTTAACGCGGCAGCAGTGATATTTGCCCATAACCACCCATCCGGGGAGGTGAATCCAAGTCAGGCAGACAAAGCCATTACCCAGCGACTGGTACAGGCGTTGATGCTGGTGGAGATCCGGGTGCCCGACCACCTGATTGTCGGCGGCAGGCAGATATTCTCCTTCGCCGAACATGGTCTGCTGTGAGGGGGAAGGGTCAGTGAAAATCATCAGCAAGCGTCAGGCGATGGCGATATACCGCCAGCATCCTCAGTCCAGGTTGTTTCGCTTCTGTACCGGCAAATATAAGTGGTCCGGCAGTATCTGCCACTATGCCGGTCGGGAGGTACAGGACATCAACGGTGTGCTGGCCGTATTTGCTGAACGCCGTCAGGACCGTAACGGTCCCTATGTCGTATTGCGCAGCGTTACCCTGAATTAATTCACATTTAAGGAAGGCTAAAATTGTCGAATAAAATACCGCCTGTAAACCACAATATCGCCGAACCCTGGTGGGGGCTTAAACGCGATATCACACCCTGTTTTGGCGCTCGCCTGGTGCAGGAGGGCAACCGGCTGCACTATCTCGCCGACCGCGCCAGTATCACCGGGCAGTTCAGCGACGCGGATTTACGCCATCTGGACCAGGCATTTCCGCTGCTGCTCAAACAGCTTGAACTGATGCTCACCAGCGGTGAACTCAATCCCCGCCATCAGCACGGCGTCACGCTCTACGCAAAAGGGCTGACCTGCAACGCGGATACACTCGGCAGTTGCGGATATGTCTATATAGCGATTTACCCGACACCTGCAACAACAGAATAAACCTCCCGGCATTTTTGCTTCATTTAACTAACCAATAAAGGTTTCCATTATGCAAACACAACCTGTTCCCCCGACACAGGAGGCTTCACCACGCCCGTCACCAGTGGAGATCTGGCTCCGCCTTTTGAGTCACCTGCTGGACCGTCACTACGGTCTGACGTTAAACGACACGCCATTTTGCAATGATGGTGTGATCCAGGAGCATATCGACGCCGGTATCTCACTGTGCGACGCGGTGAATTTTATCGTGGAGAAATACGCCCTGATACGCACCGATCGTCACGGTTTCAGCGCAGAAACACAGTCCCCACTCATCAGCAGTATTGATATCCTTCGCGCCCGTAAGGCCTGTGGACTGATGGCACGCAATGGCTACAGACTGGTGACCGATATCACCACCGGCAAATACAGCGAGGTGACTCGATGAAACTCTCCATGACCGTGGAAGCCGATGCCGTCACTATGCAGGCCCTCAACATGGGGCGGATCGCTGTTGATATCGACGGTATTGAACTGGCCGACCTGATTGATGTGGTCTGTGATAACGGTTATTCGCTTCGCGTTGCTGACGAACCTGGGAGGCTGGTTGTGGAAGATCCACTCCCGTCTGCCGCCCGGCTGAACGGCATTCAGTGCAGTACCGCCCATATCTCCGAAGCTGACAACAACCTGCTGTTCACTCTTTCGCATCAGCATGAAGACTTTGGCGAAAGCGAATGGATTACGTACACCGGCTCCGGCTATTTGTTGCGTCTGGATGCGTGGTCGTTTCCGGTATTACGGCTTAAACATCTCGGTCTGTCGAAAGCCTGTCGTCGCCTGGTGGTGACCCTTATGCGTCACTACTCTGTTGGTATTGTTCACCTTGATGCCTTTGGTGAGGTATTGCCGGGCTTTGACATTTTCGACTGGTAATCCAACCTCAATCACCACAAGGTTTCACATGCCGGAATTAACCACCGAAGCGGCTCTCAACATTCTGATTGGCTGGCTGCAGGACAACATCGATTGTGGCAGCGAAATTATCTTCGATAACGACGAAGACAATACCGATTCAGCAGTGCTGTTACCCTGGATTGAACGTACGCTTCAGGACGTTCGCGATCTCCACCATCTTCAGCTTTTGCAACAGGCCAGTACAGATTAACCACCGAACCGTACTCATCACTTACTCATAAGCGCCAGCCCTCACCGGCTGGCGTTTTGCTTTATATAAAGGAAATGACTGATGTCAGAACTTACTCTCACCGGACCCGAAGTGTTAACCGGCCACACCGACATAATTTGCTCCACCAGCATTGAGCGCATCATCACCGGACGTAATGCCGCACTGGCGCAGATTGAAGCGCTCATTCAGCAACTCGACGATATCTCAATACTGACCCGCAGTATCGGGGGAAAAACCGCTCTGGACTGGGCTATGAAGCAGGACTTCCGCTGTGGCTGCTGGTTGATAGAAAAAAGAGAAACGGCGATGAAAGCCATTACACGCAATCTTGATCGCGGTATATGGCGGGATTTAATGAAAAAGTCGGGCATGCTTTCCATCATGGACGCACAGGCCCGTGATCAGTGGTACAACAGCCTGGAAAAGGAGGATATTCCGGTGGTCAGCGAAGCGAATATCCTGAGCACGTTTGAGCAACTGCATCTCAACAAAATAGATGTCTTCGAACGTGGGGTCATCAACGTCTTCAAAGGGCTATCGTGGGATTACAAAACCAATAGTCCCTGCAGCTTTGGTAAAAAGATCATCGTCAACAATCTGGTGGCGCATAGCCGCTGGGGCTTTAGCTTAAACTGGGGCTGGCGGCGGGATCAATTAGCGGACCTGGAACGAATGCTGTTTCTGCTTGATGGTAAACCGATACCCGACAACCGTGGCGATGTTACTACTCGATTGATGGAGCATATTCGGGACAACCCTTCGAAGGATATTTACGAAGATGATTTCTTCAGTATCCGTTACTTTCAGAAGGGAACAGTACACATCACTTTTAAACGGATCGACCTGACAGAAAAGATGAATGATATCGTGGCGAAGCACTATCCGGGGATGCTGGCAGCGAGATGAAGAGGGCAGGGAGGTAATTCCTTACCTGACCCATTACCTGACCCGATTCGTATAAAACGAAAAAGGAGTCAGACGATTTCTCATCTAACTCCTTGTTTTATTTGGTGGCCCCTACTGGACTTGAACCAGTGACCAAGCGATTATGAGTCGCCTGCTCTAACCACTGAGCTAAGGGGCCGTGGCGGTGAATTATAAAGTAACTCCCCGCAGCAATCCAGCCATTCACACCTGCCTGCTGTTTTTATAAACAACGCATAATCAATCCTTTATACTTCCCTGACGATGTATCGAGCGGGAGTAAAGATGATCAACGATATTCTGGCCCCAGGACTGCGAGTGGTGTTCTGCGGAATCAACCCGGGTAAGTCCTCGGCGCACACCGGTTTTCACTTTGCCCATCCGGGCAATCGCTTCTGGAAGGTGATCTATCAGGCCGGGTTTACCGACAGGTTGCTCAAGCCGGAAGAGGAACAGCATCTGCTGGACACGCGCTGCGGCATAACCATGCTGGTCGAGCGGCCGACGGTGCAGGCAAGCGAGGTCAACCTGCATGAACTGCGCAGCGGCGGGCGGGAGCTGGTCAAGAAGATTGAAGACTACCAGCCGGCCGCGCTGGCGATCCTCGGCAAGCAGGCCTACGAGCAGGCGTTTAGCCAGCGCGGAACGCAGTGGGGCAAGCAGAGCATCATGATTGGCGTTACGCAGGTGTGGGTGCTGCCAAATCCGAGCGGGCTCAACAGGGCGACGCTGGATAAGCTGGTGGAGGCGTATCGGGAGCTTGATGAGGCGCTGATGGTGCGGGGGCTTTAATCCTCTGCGGCCTGATGCCCTCACCCTCTCCCCACATGACTGAGGGATCCCCACAACGTTATGGCAGCACGGAACAGTCCCCTCGCCCCTCCGGGGAGAGGGTTAGGGTGAGGGGAATATACGGCCGTGGTGGTCATTCCGTTCACTTTATGTTCCTTGCTACTCTGTCACGACATGACCTGTGAACGTGCCAGGGTGGCTCAGTCGCCACCACCCTGGCGACCCGGGCTCCCGGCGGTAAATCGCCGCTTCGCGGTGCCCTCGGCTTATTCCTTCCGGCTTGTCGGGTACGGGCGGAGGTAACGTCCCTGTAAAGCCCGCCCTCTCGGCGCATCCATGCGCCTCGCCCCGGCCTGCAGGAAACGCCTCAGCGATTTACAGCCGGACCAGAGCATTGCTGAAAGTCTTCACTCGTTCTGAAACAAGGTTATTGCTTCTGCTTATAAATTACTGGGGAGCCCACAGTCCAAAGGGAGAGGGTATAAACAAAAAAAAGCTCCCGATTGGGAGCTTTTTCACTGTCAGGACCGATTAATCGTCCAGGAAGCTACGCAGCACTTCAGAGCGGCTTGGATGACGCAGCTTGCGCAGCGCCTTCGCTTCGATCTGACGGATACGTTCGCGGGTAACGTCGAACTGTTTACCCACTTCTTCCAGCGTGTGGTCGGTGTTCATATCAATACCGAAACGCATACGCAGGACTTTCGCTTCACGAGCGGTCAGGCCGGCCAGAACGTCGTGCGTCGCAGCGCGCAGGCTCTCGGTGGTGGCAGAGTCCAGCGGCAGCTCGAGGGTGGTATCCTCGATGAAATCACCCAGATGCGAATCTTCATCATCACCGATTGGTGTTTCCATGGAGATTGGCTCTTTGGCGATCTTCAGCACTTTACGGATCTTGTCTTCCGGCATCAGCATGCGCTCGGCCAGCTCTTCCGGCGTCGGCTCGCGGCCCATCTCCTGCAGCATCTGGCGGGAGATACGGTTGAGCTTGTTGATGGTCTCAATCATATGCACCGGAATACGGATGGTGCGCGCCTGATCCGCGATAGAGCGGGTGATAGCCTGACGGATCCACCAGGTTGCGTAAGTGGAGAACTTGTAACCACGACGGTATTCAAACTTATCTACCGCTTTCATCAGACCGATGTTGCCTTCCTGAATCAGATCCAGGAACTGCAGACCACGGTTGGTGTATTTCTTGGCGATAGAGATAACCAGACGCAAGTTCGCTTCAACCATCTCTTTCTTCGCGCGGCGGGCTTTCGCTTCACCGATGGACATACGACGGTTGATGTCTTTAACCTGCTCGATGGTCAGGCCGGTCTCTTCTTCAATCTGATGCAGTTTCTGCAGGCCGCGATGTACGTCGTCCTTCACGTCGTGCAGCTTTTCAGACCACGGCTTGTTCATCGCGATAGCCGCGTTGAACCAGGTTTCGCTGGTTTCGTTGCCGGTGAAGAGGGTGATGAAGTTCTTCTTCGGCATTTTGCACTGCTCAACGCACAGCTTCATGATGATGCGTTCCTGGGTACGTACGCGATCCATCATCACGCGCATGCTGTTCACCAGGTAGTCGAACTGTTTTGGCACCAGGCGGAACTGTTTGAATACTTCAGACAGCTTCAGGATCTCTTCCTGAGCGGCGGCATGGCTGCGGCCTTTCGCTTTGATGGTGTCGCGCGTCACTTCGTACTGGGTACGCAGCTCGGCAAACTTCTCGCGCGCCAGCTCCGGGTCGATGCTGTTGTCATCGTCCGCGGTGTCGTCGTCGCTCTCTTCCTCATCTTCGTCTTCGTCATCATCCATCTCTTCCTGAGACAGTTCAGAACCGACGTGAGTGGCGGTAGGTGCCATATCTTCTTCAGCGTTCGGGTCGACAAAACCGGTGATCAGGTCGGACAAGCGCGCTTCTTCTGCTTCAACGCGATCGTACTGCTCCAGCAGATAGGTGATCGCTTCCGGGTACTCGGCAACGGAGCACTGAACCTGGTTGATCCCGTCTTCGATGCGTTTTGCGATGTCAATTTCGCCTTCGCGGGTCAACAGTTCAACGGTACCCATTTCGCGCATGTACATGCGGACCGGGTCAGTGGTACGCCCGATTTCAGATTCCACGCTGGACAGTACCTGTGCAGCAGCTTCTTCCGCATCTTCGTCAGTGTTGTTGGAGGTTTCAGCCAGCAACAGATCATCGGCATCCGGTGCTTCTTCCATCACCTGAATGCCCATGTCATTGATCATTTGGATGATATCTTCGATTTGATCTGAATCGACAATATCTTCCGGCAGATGGTCATTGACCTCGGCATAGGTCAGATAGCCTTGCTCCTTACCACGTTGGACAAGAAGCTTCAGCTGTGACTGCGGGTTTTGCTCCATAAGACGGTATCCACACTTAATTCGTTTGATTGGTGTCGGCGATGGGGCTGCCAACCTTTAAAGCGAGGGCGTACTTATATTTTTGCCGCTGCCTCTCAGTGCGGCTGCCGGGGGCTTCCCGATCGATATTCGGCACTTAAGCCGTTAAATTTTTTATTTCTTCGCCAGTTCCTGGTTAATCATCCAGAGCTCCCGGCGTTCTTCGCTGCTTAAACCGTGTGTGCGCTCGCGAGCTATCAACTCTTCCTGGCGCAGCTCAAGCATCGAATCAAACATATGGTTGAGTGAGTCGGTGAACGTTTTTTCTGCAATGTCCTTATCTGCTATATCGTCCCACATCGACAATTTTTCAAGGGTAGCGGCCTCTTTTGTGCCGCGATAATGCTCTAAAAGTTGTCCGGTGGTCAGACCTGGCTGAGACAAACACGTGTTGACCAGTTCTGAAAATAAGCCAAGCCCGGGCAATTTTTCGTGGTTTAAACCCGCCAGCGACGGCACCTGCGGCGCAAGCTCAGGGTTTTGGACCAGCAACCCTATCAGTATACGCATGGTTGTGCGTTTTAGCTGAGGCGCGGGGCGAACCGTGCCGTTTTCAGCCTGTTTTGGCATTAAACGTTCAAGCTGGCTGTCATCCAGAATGCCGAGCTTGTTGCCTAACTCCTGACGCAGATAGATGCGCAGCGTTTCGCCGGGCACCTGGCTGATTAACGGCAGCGCCAGCGTGCTGAGCTGCGCGCGCCCGTCAGGGGTACTCAAATCGACCTGCGGCATCAGGCTGTTAAACAAAAACGTGGAGAGCGGCTGAGCCTGCTCCATCCGCGCTTCAAACGCCGCTTTGCCCTCTTTACGCACCAGCGTATCCGGGTCTTCGCCGTCGGGCAGAAACATAAAGCGTAGCTGACGCCCGTCGGTCATATACGGCAGCGCGGTTTCCAGCGCGCGCCAGGCGGCGTCGCGCCCTGCGCGGTCACCGTCGTAACAGCAGATGACGTTGTTGGTCACCCGGAACAGCAGTTGAATATGATCGGCGGTGGTGGACGTCCCTAACGACGCAACCGCGTAGTTGATGTCGTACTGCGCCAGCGCCACGACGTCCATATAGCCTTCGACGACCAGAAGACGCGGAGGTTCCGCATTATCCTGCTGCGCCTCATAAAGACCGTACAGCTGGCGGCCCTTATGGAAAATATCGGTTTCCGGGGAGTTGAGGTATTTCGGCAGGGCATCACCCAGCACGCGACCACCAAAACCTATTACCCGGCCACGCTTGTCGCGGATCGGGAACATCACCCGTTCGCGGAAGCGGTCGTAGCTTCGTCCCTGGTCGTTAGTGACCAGCATGCCTGCATCGATGAGAGACATACGATCTTCGCTATTGCCGCCAAAACGCTTTAACACGTTGTCCCAGCCGGGCGGGGCGTAACCAATAGCGAAACGCGCAATGACATCGTCGCTCAGTCCGCGCTTGTTCAGATACTGACGCGCAGGCTCAGCCGCAGATTGCTTAAGAGACTGTTGGTAAAACGAATTCAGGCCATCCATCAGTTGATACAGCGTTTGCCGTTGATGGCGCTCGATCTGACTTGGCCCACTGCCTGCTTCATACGGCACTTCAAGGTTATGCATCGCCGCCAGCTCTTCGACGGTTTCAACGAACTCGAGCTTGTCGTAGTTCATTAAAAAATCGACGGCATTACCGTGTGCGCCACAGCCGAAGCAATGGTAGAACTGCTTTTCACCGTTTACGGTGAAGGAGGGGGTTTTTTCGTTATGGAACGGACAGCACGCATGGTAGTTCTTGCCCTGCTTTTTTAGCTTTACCCGCGCGTCGATGAGATCGACGATGTCGGTTCTGGCAAGCAGGTCATTGATGAAAACGCGTGGGATTCTTCCGGCCATATGCCCCAAAATTTTAAGCGACTTATAAACGAAAACAAGCCGCGCATTCCTTCCGGAAGCACGGCCTTACGACTATTACTCTGTCTGTCAATTGAGGGCTGAGGCCCTCAACCAATTAGTACAGACGAGTACGGCGTGCGTTTTCGCGAGCCAGTTTCTTCGCGTGACGTTTCACAGCGGAAGCTTTAGCGCGCTTACGTTCGGTCGTTGGTTTTTCATAAAACTCACGACGACGAACTTCAGCCAGAACACCTGCTTTCTCGCATGAACGTTTGAAGCGACGCAGTGCTACGTCGAACGGCTCGTTTTCACGTACTTTAATTACCGGCATGTAACTCTCACCTTTAATAAATTCGGTTTGCCGCTGGCATCAACGCCAGCTTATTTCAAAATGGTGCGGAATTTTACTGCAAATGCTGCTGCTTTGTAAAGCACCGATGCGATTTTGAAAGGGACTTTAATAAGGGTGAGGAGTATACACGAGCCTTCTTCCTGGGGCGAACAAAGTTTTACATCAACCCGCCCAGGCTCTACACTGCGCGGTATTGAAACGAGGTAAAACAAGTCATGCGTGTACTGGGTATTGAAACATCCTGCGATGAAACCGGCATCGCCATTTACGACGACGAAAAAGGGCTTCTGGCCAACCAGCTGTATAGTCAGGTGAAATTGCACGCTGACTACGGCGGCGTCGTACCTGAACTGGCCTCTCGTGACCACGTGCGTAAAACGGTTCCCCTGATCCAGGCGGCGCTGAAAGAGGCCGGGTTGAGTTCAAATGATATCGACGCTGTGGCCTATACCGCAGGCCCGGGCCTGGTCGGCGCGCTGCTGGTCGGCGCAACGGTTGGCCGTTCACTGGCGTTTGCATGGGATGTGCCGGCGATCCCGGTTCACCATATGGAAGGGCACCTTCTGGCGCCGATGCTGGAAGAGAATCCGCCTGAATTCCCGTTTGTGGCGCTGCTGGTCTCCGGCGGCCATACGCAGCTGATTAGCGTAACGGGCATTGGCAAGTATGAGCTGCTGGGCGAATCGATCGACGATGCCGCCGGTGAAGCGTTCGACAAAACCGCCAAGCTGCTGGGTCTGGATTATCCTGGCGGCCCGATGCTGTCAAAAATGGCGTCGCAGGGAACGGAAGGGCGCTTTGTCTTCCCGCGTCCGATGACCGATCGTCCGGGGCTGGATTTCAGCTTCTCCGGGCTGAAAACCTTCGCCGCGAATACGATTCGCAATAACGATGACAGCGAGCAGACCCGCGCCGATATCGCTCGCGCGTTCGAAGATGCTGTGGTGGACACGCTGATGATCAAGTGCAAGCGCGCGCTGGATCAGACCGGCTTTAAGCGTCTGGTGATGGCGGGTGGCGTCAGCGCTAACCGCACGCTGCGCGCGAAGCTCGCCGAGATGATGCAAAAGCGTCGCGGGGAAGTGTTCTATGCCCGTCCGGAATTCTGCACCGACAACGGCGCGATGATCGCTTACGCGGGAATGGTGCGCCTGAACGCGGGCGCAACGTCCGACCTGAGCGTGTCCGTGCGTCCGCGCTGGCCGCTGGCGGAACTGCCGGAGGCGTAATCCCTCACCCTAACCCTCTCCCCACAGGGAGAGGGGATCGTTTGACTACACCCGCAGCATCCCTTTCTCTTCCAGGAACGCAATAATCGTCGCTAACCCGTCACCCGCCTTCAGGTTGGTAAAGGTCCATGGACGCTCGCCGCGCATGCGGTTAGTGTCGCGCTCCATCACCTCCAGCGACGCGCCGACGTACGGCGCGAGGTCGGTTTTATTGATCACCAGAAAATCGGATTTGGTGATCCCCGGCCCGCCTTTACGCGGGATTTTTTCCCCTTCGGCCACGTCGATCACGTAGATGGTCAGATCCGCCAGCTCCGGGCTGAACGTCGCGCTCAGATTGTCTCCGCCGCTTTCAACGAAGATCAGATCCAGATTGCCGAACTTCTCGCTTAACGCTTCCACCGCCGCCAGGTTCATCGAGGCATCTTCCCGGATGGCGGTATGCGGACAGCCGCCCGTCTCTACGCCCACGATGCGCTCCGGCTCCAGCGCGCCTGCCTCGGTCAGGATGCGCTGATCCTCTTTGGTGTAGATATCGTTGGTCACCACCGCAAGATGATACGTGTCGCGCATCGCCTTGCAGAGCGCTTCCAGCAGCGCGGTTTTGCCCGACCCTACCGGGCCGCCCACGCCCACGCGCAGGGGATGTTTGTAATCAGCCATGTTGACTCCTCAGGAACGGAATAGTCGTGAATATTGGGTTTCGTGGCGCGCGGAGGCGATGGCGGACAGCGGCGTTGCTGCCCCCAGCGCGTCGTCGCTACGCAAAAATGCCTGTTCAAGCCCGGCGGCGTAATGGTCGCCCAGTTCGATAATCAGCTGCTGCGCGGCCTGTTGCCCAAACGGCACCAGCTTGACGCCCGCCATGACCGCGCTCTCCATCCAGCTGTAGCCGAGGCTCAGCGCCAGCTCGCGCGCGCTAATGCCCCAGCGCACGCCGAGCCAGGCCATGCCGCAGAGCTGGCTTTGCATAAACAGCGGCAGCCATTCGGGCGGACAGTCAGGTTCCCAGCTCTTAATCAGCCGCGTAAACGCCGCTCCACGGTTGCGCTCCTCTTCGCGCAGCTCGCGCGTTTCCCGGCAGGCGAGCAGCCAGGACGTCCAGCGTTTGGCATTGGTAAGATCGCTTTTCTTACAGGCCTGATAAAGTCGGATAAACAGCGGCAGGTCGACGCAGTAAAAGCTCTGCTCCATCTGCTGGATTTGCCAGCGTTTGAACGCGTCGGCGTCGGTGACCCAGCCTGCCTCAACGGCCCACTCCAGCCCCTGCGACCAGGTAAACGACCCGACCGGCAGGCTGCTGCTGGAGAGCTGCATCAGGCGCAGCCTCTGGCGGGCGTGCTCCATCAGCTCATCAGCGCCAGCAGGGCAGAGACGATCAGCCCGCCGCCGAAGGTTTTACGCAGGCCGTCGTGACGGCGCAGCAGCAGCCCCGCGGCAAAGCTGGCGCACAGCACCGTGGCGCTGGCGAGCATAAAGCCGCTGGTGAAGAGCCAGAAGCTGTGGCCGGACATCTCCACGCCGTGCGCCCAGCCGTGGAACATCGCCAGGGCAGGTACCGCCAGCAGCAGACGTTTTTCGGTTTTAAACATCATCACGCCGGATACCGCCAGCGAGGCGATAATCAGCATCTCCATGCCGCTGAAGCCGCCGAGCAGGCTGCCCGCAATGGCGCCGACAAGCATCATCCCGAGGGTGGCAAACGGCAGCAGGAGTTTGCGACCGCTCAGGGCCGAGAGCACGCCTGCGCCCGCCAGCATCAGCAGGTGATCGAGCCCTGTCAGCGGGTGGAGAAATCCGGCCTGGAAGCTGTCGGTGCCGTGGCCGGGATGCGCGAGCGCGGGAACGGAAAAAGCCAGCAGTAACAGCGGTAAATACTTGCGCATGATGAATCCTTAATGTGAATGAGCGTGAGAATGGCTGTGGCTGTGGGCATCGCTGGCGTACGCGCCTGCTTCCGGTTCAAACGGCAGGCTGGCGTAGGTCACGTCCAGACCGAACTGGCGCAGCATGTTGTCGAGAACGTGGTCGTGGTGATAGCGCAGCTCGCCGGGCATGACCTGTAGCGGCACGTGGCGGTTGCCCAGGTGGTAGCAGGCGCGGGCGAGCAGGAACGGATCGGCGCAGCGCACCACGGAAACCGACTCCGGGGCGGCGATCACTTCGATGACCTCGCTGCCGTCGTCGGTAGTCAGCAGGTCGCCCCCGCGCAGCAGCAGGCCGCGCGGCAGCATCAGCCCGGCTTCGCGGCCGTCGTTCAGCGCTACGCGGGCGCGGCTTTTCACCCGCACGTCAATCGGCAGCGTGACGCTGGCGGTAATCGGATGCGCATGGTCCAGGCGTTGGGTTAAATAGATCATCATCACTCCTCAAAACAGGAAATAGCGTTGCGCCATCGGCAGAACGTCAGCCGGTTCGCTGGTTATCAGTTCACCGTCGACGCGCACCTCGTAGGTTTGCGAGTCGACGGTGATATTCGGCTGCAGGCCGTTGTGGATCATGTCCGCCTTTTTCACCGTCCGGCAGCCTTTCACCACCGCGGTGGCGCTTTGCAGGTTGAGCTGCTGCGGGATGCCGTTCGCACTGGCGGCCTGCGAGATAAACGTCAGTCGGGTAGCGTGGCGCGCGGCGCCCAGCGCGCCAAACATCGGGCGGTAATGCACCGGCTGCGGCGTAGGGATCGAGGCGTTGATATCGCCCATTGGCGCGCAGGCGATCATCCCGCCCTTGACGATGGTGGCGGGTTTGACGCCGAAGAACGCCGGGGACCAGACCACCAGATCCGCCAGCTTGCCCGTCTCAATCGAACCGACTTCATGGGCGATGCCGTGGGTGAGCGCCGGGTTAATGGTGTATTTGGCGACGTAGCGCTTCACGCGGAAGTTGTCGTTCTCGCCGGTCTCTTCCGGCAGCGCGCCGCGCTGGACCTTCATGCGGTGCGCCACCTGCCAGGTGCGGATAATCACTTCTCCGACGCGGCCCATGGCCTGTGAATCTGACGACGTAAGCGAGAACGCGCCGATGTCGTGCAGCACGTCTTCCGCGGCGATGGTTTCACGACGAATGCGGGATTCGGCAAACGCCACGTCCTCGGCGATATCCGGATCGAGGTGATGGCAGACCATCAGCATGTCGAGATGCTCATCGATGGTGTTCACCGTATAGGGCAGCGTCGGGTTGGTGGAGGAGGGCAGAATATTCGGGTGCGCGCAGGCGGTGATAATATCCGGCGCGTGGCCGCCGCCCGCGCCTTCGGTGTGGAAGGTGTGGATGGTGCGCCCGGCAATGGCGGCCAGCGTGTCTTCGACAAACCCGGACTCGTTCAGCGTGTCGCTGTGCAGCGCCACCTGAATATCCATCTCGTCAGCCACCTCCAGCGAGCAATTGATGGCGGCGGGCGTTGCACCCCAGTCTTCGTGGATCTTCAGCCCGATGGCGCCCGCGGCGATTTGTTCGCGCAAGGCGTCCGGGCTGGAGCCGTTACCTTTGCCGAGCAGGCCAATATTCACCGGCAGCGTATCGGCAGCCTGCAGCATGCGGGCGATATACCACGGCCCCGGCGTACAGGTGGTGGCGTTGGTGCCCGCCGCCGGTCCGGTGCCGCCGCCGATCATGGTGGTGACGCCGGAGACCAGCGCCTCTTCCGCCTGCTGCGGGCAGATCCAGTGGATGTGGGTGTCGATCCCGCCGGCGGTGACGATCTTCCCCTCGGCGGCAATCACTTCCGTTGCCGCGCCAATCGGGATCGTCACGCCGGGCTGAATGTCCGGGTTCCCGGCTTTGCCGACGGCGAAGATCCGTCCGTTCTTGACGCCGATATCGGCTTTTACGATCCCCCAGTGATCGACGATCAGCGCGTTGGTAAGAACCAGATCCACGCAGCCGTCTGCGGTCATCTGCCCCTGACCCATACCGTCGCGGATCACCTTTCCGCCGCCGAACTTGACCTCTTCGCCGTAGACCGTGAGATCGTCTTCCACTTCGATCCACAGCTCGCTGTCGGCCAGCCGCACTTTATCTCCGGTGGTGGGGCCGAACATATCGGCATACGCCCGGCGCGAAATGTCAGCCATGTTTCACCTCGCCCATTACCTCGCCGCGAAAGCCGAAAATGCGCTGCGCCCCCGTGACCTGAACCAGCGTCACTTCCCGCTTCTGGCCGGGCTCGAAGCGCACGGCGGTGCCCGCCGGGATGTTCAGTCGGAAGCCTTTGGTGGCTTCCCGATCGAACTTCAGCGCCGGGTTGACCTCGTAAAAGTGATAGTGCGATCCAACCTGAATCGGCCTGTCGCCGTGATTTTCGACAACCACGCGTTGGGTTTCACGCCCGACGTTGAGGGCAATCGTTCCGGGCTGGATCTGGTATTCACCTGGGATCATCACGCGCTCCTTAGACGATCGGGTTGTGGACGGTGACGAGCTTCGATCCGTCCGGGAAGGTGGCTTCGACCTGAATATCCGGGATCATCTCCGGGACGCCCTCCATTACCTGGTCGCGCCTCAGGACGTGGCGGCCCGCCTCCATCAGCGAGGCGACGGTTTCGCCATCGCGCGCGCCCTCCATAATGAAGGCGCTGATCAGCGCGACCGATTCCGGGTAATTGAGCTTTACCCCGCGCGCAAGGCGGCGTTCGGCAACCAGCGCGGCGGTGAACAGCAACAGCTTGTCTTTTTCTCTGGGGGTCAGTTCCATAACGTTTCTCTTATGTCTGCCAGATACGCGGCGAACAGGCATTTTTGGTGGTGAGAAGCGGGCGAAGCGACTGCCAGATGTCGCGCATCACCCGCTGGCAAATCAGGTTGTCGTCGGAGAGAAAACGCACCGACAGCAGATCGTCAGTGAGCGTTGCACCTGCGTAATTCTCCAGCGGTGCGAGCCGTTCGCGCACCGCGTCGAGATGTTCTTCTTTGGCCGGATAGAACAGCAGCGTGCCGAGCCACGGACGTCCGGCGACGGGCGTGAGATCGCCGTCGCTAAGATGCTGACGCTCAATCAGGCGCGGCTCGTCATCTACCCACACCTCCAGGCGGCTCTCCAGCGTGCCGTGGCTGAATGTCTCACCGATCACCGGGCGGCCCAGGCAGTACAGCTCCCACGCCAGCAGCGTGCTGGAGGCCTTCAGGTGGAAGACGGAACGCAGCGCGGCATTCGCGCCGGGGAAGATAATGGTGTCCTGCGGCAGCCACTCCAGCGTGGAATTTTCATCGAGGTAAAAATGCTGGTTCAGACGGGCCTGCGGGCCGCTGCTGCGATAGAACTTGCTGGCCCCGGGCATGGTGATGAGCGAGTGGCTTTTGGCGTCCAGCCGAACGGAAATGTCCAGCGTATCGCCGCCCACAATCCCGCCTGGCGGGTGCAGCAGGTAAAGGTGGCAGGTTTCGCCTTCGGGGTAAAACGGACGTTGAACGGTGAGCGGCCCGACGTGGTGGGCGGAGTACAGGAGGGTTTTCTCAGGGGTGTGACAAAACTGCAGGGCAAGCGACGCCTGCCAGCCTTTATACGTATTATCAGTGACCTGAGCTGCTAACATGCTGCATCCATTTCCACACCATCGGGATACGTTTCAGTATGCCCTGGCGGAAATGAAGCCTGTCATATGAGTCGCTTATGGATGGCCAGGCAAGGCAGGAGAAATAAAAAAGCACGGCCGGGGCCGTGCTCTGTATTAAGAATGACGATCCTACTTCAGGTGTTCATGCAACGCTGCACCTGCCTGCTCAAGGGCAACTTTAACCGTTGGCTCCTGGCTCAGCGGGTTAAGCAGGCCGTAGTCGTGGATCATGCCGTTATAGCGCGTGACGGTCACCGGGACGCCAGCCGCATCCAGTTTACGCCCGAATGCTTCACCTTCATCCCGCAGAACGTCCAGCTCAGCCGTCTGGATCAGCGTCTCGGGGAAGCCTTTCAGCTGCGCGGTGCTGGCGCGAAGCGGAGAGGCAAGGATATTGTTGCGATCGGCAGCGCTGGTGGTGTAGTTATCCCAGAACCATTTCATCATGTTTTTCGACAGGAAATATCCATTTTCGAACTGGTTATACGAGGCAGTATCAAAGTTCGCATCGGTAACCGGCCAGAGCATGACGTTGTAGCGAATCTTTGGCCCATTGAACTGTTTGGCCTGCAGCGCCACCGAAGCCACCATGTTGCCGCCGACGCTGTTACCCACCAGACCCAGACGGCTACCGTCCACGCCAATTTCCTGACCGTGCTCGGCTACCCATTTTGTCGCTTCATAGGCCTGATTAATTGCTACCGGGAAATGGGCCTCAGGTGACGGGGTGTAATCGACGTAAACCGCAGCGGCACCCGAAGCGCGAACAAGATCGCGGATTAAGCGTTCGTGGGTAGGGAAGTCACCCAGCACCCAACCGCCGCCGTGAAAGAACATAAAGGCGGGGAGCGTACCGCTGGCGTTTTCAGGTTTCACTATTTTCAGTTTGATCGCCTGGCCATTTACCTGGATCGTTTTTTCAGAAACCTGAGCGGGCGGCAGTTTTGCGCCTTGCTGCGCGCCAATCAGTACCTGGCGGGCCTCCTGCGGGGTCATCTGTTCCATTGGCTTACCCTTGCCGGAATTCAAAACATTAAGAAATGCCTGTACGCCTGCGGTCGGGGTTGGGGTATTGGTGGTTTGAGCGGATGCCGCGGCTGACGCGAAGACGGAAGAAACCAGGATGGCGGTTAGTGTTTTCATGGTAGTGCCTCTTTAAGCGTATTTGATTGGATGAGATAACTAAATAGTGCGCTACTTAGTTGTTGGTGTAATACTTGCGCGCAAGATACTTTTAGTCAAACATTATTTATAATTTTTTTAGGCAACCGATTTGGAGTTGATAGAAAAATGAAAGAAAACAAAACGCTAGACGATTTACTTTGCTTCTCGCTGTACTCGGTCACCAACGCGTTTGTTCGCCAGTATCGCCCCTTACTGCAAGAGATGGATCTGACCTATCCGCAATTCGTTGTTTTGATGGCGCTTTATGAGAAAGACAACATCCCACTTCGCGATCTCAGCGATAAGACGTTTTTTGATTCGGGCACATTGACCCCGCTTGTACAAAAGCTTGAGGCAAAAGGATTTCTCAACCGTATCGCGGTTGTGGGTGATGAAAGGATGAAAAATGTTGTACTGGCCGACAAGGCCAAAGACCTGAAGAAACGGGTGATGGCATTGCCGGATCAGATTCGCTGCAGCATGCGGATGAATGACGATGAGCTTGAGACGCTAAAAAAACTCTCCCGAACGCTGCTCGACGATTTGTAATAACCCCTTCGGTGGGTTGAACCCACCGAAGTAATGTGTCGTTACCGGTAGTCCTCTGCATCCACATCATACCCCGACGGCTCCCAGCGGATTGCCAGCAGCGACGCCAGGCCGATAAACGGCGCCAGCGCAATCACCCAGAACACGGCGGTATCCAGCGAGGCGACCAGCAGCGGGAACAGAAACAGCGACAGCGTCGAGCTGCTGCGCATCAGCGTCTGGTTGAGGCCCGCGCCCACGCCGCGCAGCGAGGTTGGGTAGCTCAGCGAGGCAAACGTCATGGTATGCGCGCCCGGGCCGAAGCCCTGACCGAACAGGAATAGCGCCAGCATCGCCACGGCGAGCACCCCTTCAGAGGCACCGTCTGGTCTGCCAATCAGCGCCAGACCCAGTAGCGCCACAAGCTGGCAGGCATAACCCGCCAGCGACATCCGCCAGGCGCCGAAGCGCGGCACGTAGCGTACCGCCAGCAGTCCGCCGACGAAGGCAAACAGCAGGTTAAGCGCCAGAGAAATGAGAATGGTGGTGAGCATCGACTGGACGAAGAAGCTGGAGATGATCACCGGCAGGCCAAACGCCACGGCGTTATAGGCAAACGACGAGACCACGGAAAGCAGCGTGGCGAGCGTCGTGCGACGCAAGTAGATGCCGCGGAACAGGTTCAGATAATTTGACCATTTCGCTTTATTCACGACAGGGGCTGGCTGGCCGAGCGCGTCCTGCGGTACGTGGGCGTTGATGTTGTACGACTGCCGCAAAATGGACGCTGCCTCTTTCAGGTTGCCCTGATTCGCCGCCCAGACCGGAGATTCGCTCATATAGCGGCTGCGGATGGCGATAATCACCAGCGCGGGCACCGCGCCAAAGCCGAGAATCAAACGCCACAGCCAGTCGCTGTGGCTCTCCGGAAGCACGGCGTAGAAGAAAAGCACCAGCAGGTAGGAGATGCTGATGGCGGCATACCAGGTGGGGCACCACATCGCGACGCTGGAAGCCTTATTTCCGGGCCCTTTTAGCCTGGCGAACTCGCTTAAAAACGCCATCGCCACGGGAAGGTCGATCCCGACCCCCAGCCCCATCACAAAGCGGGCACCCGCGAGCACATATTCGTTCGGGGCCAGCGCACAGGCTATCGCTGCCACCACGAAGAACACCATATCAGCCATAAAAACGCGGTAGCGCCCGATTTTATCCGTGAGATAGCCGCCTAGCAGCGCCCCGACAATGGCACCAAAGGTAATCGCCGAGGCCACCATACCGGTACCGGCGGGCGTCAGGCTAAATTCGCGGGTGATGTCTTTAATGCCTAACGCCAGCGCGCCCAGATCGTAGGCATCGAGGAAAATGCCGCCCAAAGCGATACCGACCACGATACGGGCGTTTGTCCGGCCCTGAGAACCGTCATTAACGAGGCGTGATACATCCGAAGCGCTGCGCACCCACTGGATGTCGCCATCAGGGGGAATACCTGCCGTTGAAAGGGGAGTTGATTCTGTGATTTCAGCCATTTTCTTCTTATGTGGTTGTGTTGTGTCCCTAACAGTTACCACAGGCAGAAGGTGACCAAAATCACATTTGGCTATAAGGCATAACTAACCCTTTGGAGCGTCTTTTTTCTTTCTCTTGAGCTTCGTCCAGATTTTGGTCTCCTGACGACGCCACAGGCGCTGAATATTGTCGTGATGGCGCAGCAGGATAAGACAGGAGAGCATCGACACCGGGAAGGTGAACTGGGGTTTGAACCACCAGACGTAGAACGGGGCGATCAGCGCGCTGACGATTGCGCCCAGCGACGAATAGCCGCTCAGAAGAATGGTGAGCAGCCACGTCCCGGCCATTACGCCGGTGAGATCCCAGCCGATAGGTGCAATGGCACCAAAGGCGGTCGCAACGCCTTTACCGCCTTTAAAGCCGAAGAATACGGGCCAGATGTGGCCAACGCAGGCCGCAATCGCAATGAGCCCGAGCCAGAAAGGCGTAACGCCCAGCGCATAGGCGCCCCAGACGGGCAGCATCCCTTTCAGAACATCAAAAATCAAAACCGCTACGGCTGCTCCCTTGCCGCCAATTCGTAGTACGTTGGTCGCCCCCGGATTCCCGGAACCATTTTCACGCGGGTCAGGTAACCCGGCAATGCGGCAGACCAGAATGGCGCTGGAGATTGAGCCGCAAAGATAGGCGAGGAGGATCATTCCAGGCGCGATTGCACTCATAACGCTGTTCCGTTTTGAAAATGTATCTGTATTCTCAGCATCTGTGGATAATACGCATAATTCGCCGGAAGTGGTATCCGGTTTAGCCAAAAAGCAGGCAGGTCGTGATGGATATTGTATTTATAGAGCAACTTTCGGTAATCACCACAATTGGTGTTTATGACTGGGAACAGACCATCGAGCAGAAACTGGTGTTCGATATCGAAATGGGATGGGATAACCGCAAATCGGCAAAAAGCGATGACGTGAACGACTGTCTGAGCTATGCCGATATCAGTGAAACGGTCATCGCCCACGTTGAAGCGCAACGTTTTGCGCTGGTCGAACGGGTGGCGGAAGAAGTCGCGGAATTGCTGTTGAAAAAATTCAACTCACCGTGGGTGCGCATCAAGCTGAGCAAGCCGGGAGCGGTGGCGCGAGCCGCCAATGTTGGCGTCATTATTGAGCGTGGCACAAATCTGAAAGGAAAGATTTAACGTCATAATAGCTAAACCATTTTAGGTTATACCGGTCTCAAGACTGTATCTTATCGGTTGTCCGTATGGGGCACCGTTTTTTTATATCTTTTTAGGGGTTTATAGATGAGCGATATGCACTCGCTGCTGGTGGCGGCAATACTGGGTGTGGTCGAAGGATTGACGGAGTTTTTGCCGGTCTCCAGTACGGGCCATATGATTATCGTTGGCCATCTGCTGGGCTTTGAAGGCGATACCGCAAAAACGTTTGAAGTGGTGATCCAGCTGGGGTCTATTCTGGCGGTGGTCGTGATGTTCTGGCGTCGCCTGTTTGGCCTGATCGGCATCCATTTTGGTCGTCCGCCTCAGCACGAGGGGGCCGGTAAAGGTCGTCTGTCACTGATCCATATTCTGCTCGGGATGATCCCTGCGGTGGTGCTGGGCCTGGTGTTCCACGACGTCATCAAATCTCTGTTCAACCCGATTAACGTAATGTACGCGCTGGTGGTGGGGGGCTTACTGCTGATCGCCGCGGAAGTGCTGAAGCCAAAAACGCCGCGCGCGGAAGGCCTGGACGACATGACGTATCGTCAGGCGTTTATCATTGGCTGCTTCCAGTGTCTGGCGCTGTGGCCGGGCTTCTCGCGTTCAGGCGCTACCATCTCCGGCGGGATGCTGATGGGCGTAAGCCGTTACGCCGCGTCAGAGTTCTCGTTCCTGCTGGCGGTGCCGATGATGATGGGCGCCACCGTACTCGACGTCTATAAGAGCTATCACTTCCTGACGGCTGGCGACATTCCGATGTTCGCCGTTGGCTTCATCACCGCCTTTATCGTGGCGCTGATTGCCATTAAAACCTTCCTGCAGCTGATTAAGCGTATCTCGTTTATTCCATTCGCGATCTATCGCTTTATCGTGGCGGCTGCGGTGTACGTGGTCTTCTTCTGACCGATGGCCCTCAGTCTTTCGGCTGAGGGCAATGCTTTTCCTTCCAGTCCGACACCGCCTGAATTCGCCGTTTCGTGAGCTCTTCGCGAATTTCCGGTCCTTTGAATCCTGCTTCGACAACGTCCTTCGTGGGCACCGCTTTCGCTACGTCCCAGACTTTACGAAGTAAACGTCCCTGCGGATAATCGCACGCTTCAAAACCGGTACGACCGCGCACGTCAGCTTCGCTGGTGAGCGCAATTTGCTCTACGCGCTGGGGTTTGCGCCAGGCGTCGATGTTATCGAAAAGCTTAACGATGGTGGCCGGTTTCAGGATCGGGAAGGTGTGGATCAGATCGTGGAACTCGGCCACCAGTTTCGCCAGATCGCGGATCTCGTTCGGCACGCGCAGACGCTGGCACAGCCCCTCGACCAGCTTCACCCCTGCCGGGCCGTGCCCGTGGTGGCGAGGCCAGAATTCTTTTGGCGTTAGGCCTTTGCCGAGATCGTGGCACAGGGTGGAAAAGCGCACGTCCACGTCAGGGCTGAGCATGGCGGCCATGCTCAACGTCATCAGCGTGTGTACGCCGGTATCAATTTCCGGGTGCCATTTCGCCGGAGCAGGCACGCCGAACAGCGCGTCTATTTCCGGGAACAGCACCTTCAGCGCGCCGCAGTCGCGCAGGACCTGGAAAAAGACCTGCGGGTTGCGCGTGGTGAGGGCATTTTCCGTCTCTTTCCAGACGCGCTCTGGCGTCAGGTGTTCAAGCTCGCCCGCCTCGGTCATGGCGGTCATCAGCGCCATTGTTTCATCGGCAATACGGAAACTGAGATGGGCGTAACGCGCGGCAAAGCGCGCCACGCGGAGCACGCGGAGCGGATCTTCTGAAAACGCCGGGGAGACGTGACGCAAAAGGCGGTTGCGCAGATCGTCCTGACCGCCATAGGCGTCTACGATCTGCCCGTCTTCGTCCTGCGCCAGCGCGTTGATGGTGAGATCGCGGCGCAGGAGATCTTGCTCCAGCGTGACGTCCGGCGCGGCATAGCAGGTGAAGCCCGTATAGCCCGAGCCCGATTTCCGCTCGGTACGCGCCAGGGCATACTCTTCACGGCTTTTCGGGTGCAGGAACACGGGAAAATCGCGGCCTACCTGCTGGTAGCCCGCGTCGAGCATCTCTTCAGGGGTGGCGCCAACCACCACCCAGTCTTTATCTTTGACCGGCAGACCTAACAACGCATCACGTACCGCACCACCGACAAGATAACTCTTCACGCCCAACTCTCCCGTTTTCTCTTTTCCAGAATGATACGTAAGTCTGGCAGAGAAGACGAATTAGTTCATCCAGCGGTCTTTACGCTTGCGGCTTGGGATCAGATGCGGCAGCACCAGACCCAGCACCAGACCCACGCCCAGCACGCCGCCGCCATACATAAACCACTGCATGATGATGGTGCGCTGTTTGTCGTCGAGCTGCAGATTAGCGGCATTCACCTTCTTCTGCGCGACAATCAGCTCGTTTTTCAGTTTCTGGTTCTCTTCTTTCAGACCGTTAATCACACCGTCGCTTTGCGCCACTTTCTGCTGCATTTCAGCGGTGCGCTGGTTCCAGGTGCCGTCGATGTTGTTCAGCTTATCGGTCAGGGTCTTCACCTGGTTTTCCAGATCCGGCACGCGGGTGCGCAGGCTTGGCACGGTGCTCAGCTCTTTCAGCGGGATCCAGGACGTACGGCCGGTACTGTCGCGAACCTGACCGTAATTGGTGTCCGCGTTGGTCTGTAACAGGGTGACTTCCTCGCCGGCATTCACCGTGCCCACGAGGCGATAATTATCTCCAGGGCCACTGCGTACCCAGGTGTTCAGTTCGTCAGAAACGTAACGCTTCTCTTCAGCGTGCACTGCGGTTGCGGCGCTAAAAGCGAGTAAAGTAAGTCCAATCAGGCGTAATTTAAGCATCATTAGTCGTTATTTTCATAAATAGTGGAACGATAGTAGTGGCAACAGTGTCTCTACGCAAAGCATTCGTCAGCAATCAGAATCATCTGTGTCACGACTCTATACATTTACGCCCGACAAATTGCTCATTGCATGGCAATTTGGCGCAAAATACTATGTACTGACAAACAAATGGCGAGGAAGTTCGCCCTCATTGACGCGTCTGTGACGCCCGCAAAAGTACAAGGCTATGGCACAAGAAATCGAATTAAAGTTTATCGTCGAAAAAGACAGCGTTGACGCACTCCGCCAGCATCTGCATACGCTTTCCGGCGAACACCATGCACCGGTACAACTGCTTAATATCTATTATGAAACGCCAGACAGCTGGCTGCGCCGCCATGATATGGGGCTGCGCATCCGCGGCGCGAGCGGGCGCTACGAGATGACGATGAAAATTGCCGGCCGCGTGGTCGGCGGTTTGCATCAGCGCCCGGAATACAATATCGACATCAGCAAGCCGGAACTTGAGCTGGAACGTTTCCCGGCGGAAGTCTGGCCGGATGGCGAGCTGCCTTCCACGCTGGCGGAACAGGTGCAGCCGCTGTTCAGCACCGATTTCTGGCGCGAGAAATGGCTGGTGACGGAAGGCAAAAGCCGCATCGAAATCGCCCTCGATCTGGGGGACGTGAAGGCGGGTGAGTTCCAGGAGCCGATTTGCGAACTCGAGCTTGAGCTGCTGGAAGGGGACGCAAATGACGTGCTGAAGCTGGCGCGCAGGCTGGTGAACCAGTCCGGACTGCGTCAGGGAAGCCTGAGTAAAGCCGCGCGGGGTTACCATCTGGCCGCCGGGAATGCGCCGCGCGTGCTGAAAGAGACGACCATCCTGCACGTTGCGCCGAAAGCCAGCGTTGAACAGGGCCTGGAAGCCGCGCTGGAGCTGGCGCTTTCTCAGTGGCAGTACCATGAAGAGCTGTGGGTGCGAAATGTGAAAAACGCGAAATCCCACGTGCTGGCGGCGATTGCCCTGGTGCGCCATACCCTTGCGCTGTTCGGCGGTATTGTTCCTCGCAAAGCGAGCGCTCACTTACGTGACCTGCTGACGCAGACCGAAACGCTGATGCTCTCCGACGTATCGGCACAAACGGCGATCTACAGCCCGCAAGCCGCTTCAGCAAAACTGGCGCTGACGGAGTTTCTGGTGACGCGCGGCTGGCGCGCCTTCCTGGATGCGAAAGCGGAGACCAAAATCGCGGAAAACTTTAAGCGTTTCGCGGATATTCATCTTTCCCGTCATGCCGCCGAGCTGAAGAGCACCTTTGCGTATCCGCTCGGCGATCGGTATGGCGATCAGCTTCCTCGTCTGTCGCGCAACATCGACAGCATGCTGCTGCTTTCCGGCGCTTATGACGGCGTTAAAACCCAGGCCTGGCTGGAAAACTGGCAGGGGCTGAAGCATGCCATTGAAACCCGCCAGCATATTGAGATTGAGCATTTCCGTAACGAGGCCATTTCGCAGGAGCCGTTCTGGCTGCACAGCGGAAAACGTTAACTCTGGCAAGGAACCCCTATAATGCCGCTTTCTTCACCGTTACAGCAGCAGTGGCAGACCGTTTGCGAACGTCTGTCTGAGTCATTACCGGCGTCATTGTTAAGCGAGCAGGCGAAGAGCGTGCTCGCCTTCAGTGATTTTGTGCAGGAAAGTATCACCGCCAACCCGGACTGGCTGGCAGAGCTTGAGAACGCGCCGCCGCAGGCGGACGAGTGGCGGCATTACGCCGGCTGGCTGCAAACCGCGCTCGAAGACGTTGCGGATGAAGCGACGCTGATGCGCGTCCTGCGCCAGTTCCGCCGTCGGGTGATGGTGCGCATTGCCTGGGCTCAGGCGCTGGAGCTGGTGAGCGAAGAGAGCACGCTGCTGCAGTTAAGCGAGCTGGCGCAAACGCTGATTGTCGCCGCGCGCGACTGGCTCTACGCCGCCTGCTGTAAAGAGTGGGGCACGCCGTGCAGCGAGGAAGGGGTCCCTCAGCCGCTGTTGATTCTGGGGATGGGCAAGCTGGGCGGCTGCGAGCTGAACTTTTCCTCCGACATCGACCTGATTTTTGCCTGGCCCGAGAACGGCTCCACGCGCGGCGGCCGTCGCGAGCTCGACAACGCCCAGTTCTTTACCCGCCTCGGCCAGCGTCTGATTAAGGCGCTGGATCAGCCGACGCAGGACGGTTTTGTTTACCGCGTGGATATGCGACTGCGCCCGTTTGGCGACAGCGGACCGCTGGTGCTGAGCTTTGCCGCGCTGGAGGATTACTACCAGGAGCAGGGGCGCGACTGGGAGCGTTATGCGATGGTTAAAGCGCGGATCATGGGCGACAGCGACGACGCTTACGCCAACGAGCTGCGCGCCATGCTGCGCCCGTTCGTATTCCGTCGCTATATCGACTTCAGCGTGATCCAGTCCCTGCGTAACATGAAAGGGATGATCGCCCGTGAGGTGCGCCGTCGTGGGCTGAAGGACAACATCAAGCTCGGCGCGGGCGGCATTCGCGAAATCGAATTTATCGTTCAGGTTTTCCAGCTGATTCGCGGCGGGCGTGAGCCGTCCCTGCAGTCCCGCTCGCTGCTGCCGACGCTGAGCGCCATCGAGCAGCTGCACCTGCTGCCGGACGGCGATGCGCAAACCCTGCGCGAGGCCTATCTGTTTCTGCGCCGTCTGGAAAACCTGCTGCAAAGCATCAATGACGAACAGACCCAGACCCTGCCGGGCGATGACCTTAACCGGGCGCGCCTGGCCTGGGGCATGCGCGTGGACGACTGGGCCGCGTTAACCGAACGGCTGGATGCCCATATGGCAGGCGTGCGCCGCATCTTCAACGAGCTGATCGGTGATGACGAAAGTGAATCACCGGACGATGCGCTTTCCGAGCACTGGCGCGAGCTGTGGCAGGACGCGCTCCAGGAAGATGACACCACGCCGGTGCTGACGCACTTAACCGACGACGCGCGCCATCGCGTGGTGGCGCTGATCGCTGATTTCCGTCTTGAGCTGAACAAACGCGCCATCGGCCCGCGCGGCCGTCAGGTGCTGGATCACCTGATGCCGCACCTCCTGAGCGAGGTCTGCTCGCGGGCGGACGCGCCGGTGCCGCTGTCGCGCATGATGCCGCTGCTGAGCGGGATTATCACGCGTACCACCTATCTGGAGCTCCTGAGCGAGTTTCCGGGGGCGCTGAAGCACCTGATTACGCTGTGCGCCGCGTCGCCGATGGTGGCCAACAAGCTGGCGCGTTACCCGCTGCTGCTGGATGAGCTGCTCGATCCGAACACGCTGTATCAGCCAACGGCGACGGATGCCTACCGGGACGAGCTGCGTCAGTATCTGCTGCGCGTGCCGGAAGAGGACGAAGAGCAACAGCTGGAGGCGCTGCGCCAGTTTAAGCAGGCGCAGATGCTGCGCGTGGCGGCGGCGGACATTGCCGGAACGCTGCCGGTGATGAAAGTGAGCGATCACTTAACCTGGCTGGCAGAGGCGATCATCGACGCGGTGGTCCATCAGGCGTGGGTGCAGATGGTGGCGCGCTACGGCCAGCCGAAACACCTGGCCGAACGTGAAGGACGCGGATTCGCGGTCGTGGGGTACGGCAAGCTTGGCGGCTGGGAGCTGGGCTATAGCTCCGATCTGGATTTAATCTTCCTGCACGACTGCCCGGTTGACGTAATGACCGACGGCGAGCGTGAAATTGACGGGCGTCAGTTCTACCTGCGCCTGGCGCAGCGCATCATGCACCTGTTCAGCACCCGCACCTCGTCGGGCACTTTGTATGAAGTGGATGCCCGTCTGCGTCCGTCCGGCGCGGCGGGCATGCTGGTGACCTCAACGGAATCCTTCGCCGATTACCAGAAGAATGAAGCCTGGACGTGGGAGCATCAGGCGCTGGTGCGCGCTCGCGTGGTGTATGGCGATCCGCAGCTCAAAACGCAGTTTGACGTCATCCGTAAGGACGTTATGACGACGGTGCGAGAGGGCGCCACATTACAAACAGAAGTGCGGGAAATGCGTGAGAAAATGCGCGCGCATCTCGGCAATAAACACCGCGATCGCTTTGATATTAAAGCCGACGAGGGCGGGATTACCGATATTGAGTTCATCACCCAATATCTGGTGCTGCTGCACGCCCACGACAAGCCGAAGCTGACGCGCTGGTCCGATAACGTGCGCATTCTGGAGCTGCTGGCGCAAAATGACATCATGGACGAGCAGGAGGCGCAGGCTTTAACCCGCGCCTACACGACGCTTCGCGATGAGCTTCATCACCTGGCGCTGCAGGAGCAGCCGGGGCACGTGGCGCTGGACTGTTTTGCTCATGAACGTGCTCAGGTAACGGCCAGCTGGCAGAAGTGGCTGGTGGAACCGTGCGTAACAAATCAAGTGTGATATTATCGCGCGCAAATTGTGAATCTTTCTGGAGTCAGGAATGAAAGTAACACTGCCAGAGTTTGAACGTGCTGGGGTAATGGTTGTTGGGGATGTGATGCTGGATCGCTACTGGTATGGGCCTACCAGCCGCATCTCTCCGGAAGCACCGGTACCGGTGGTTAAGGTCGACACCATTGAAGAGCGTCCCGGCGGCGCGGCAAACGTGGCGATGAACATTGCCTCTCTGGGCGCGCAGTCGCGTCTGGTGGGCCTGACCGGCATCGACGATGCGGCGCGCGCGCTGAGCAAGTCGCTGGCGGACGTGAACGTGAAGTGCGACTTCGTCTCTGTTCCGACCCACCCGACCATCACCAAGCTGCGCGTGCTGTCGCGCAACCAGCAGCTGATCCGCCTCGACTTTGAAGAAGGATTCGAAGGCGTTGATCCCGAGCCGCTGCACGAGCGTATCAACCAGGCGCTGGGCAATATCGGCGCGCTGGTGCTGTCCGACTACGCTAAAGGCGCGCTGGCGAGCGTGCAAACGATGATTCAGCTGGCGCGTAAAGCCAGCGTGCCGGTGCTGATCGACCCGAAAGGGACCGACTTTGAGCGCTATCGCGGCGCGACGCTGCTGACGCCAAACCTCTCCGAGTTTGAAGCTGTGGCGGGCAAGTGCAAAACCGAGGAAGAGCTGGTTGAGCGCGGCATGAAGATCATTGCTGACTTTGAGCTGTCCGCGCTGCTGGTCACCCGCTCCGAGCAGGGGATGACGCTGCTGCAGCCGGGCAAAGCGCCGCTGCATATGCCAACCCAGGCGCAGGAGGTGTACGACGTGACCGGTGCCGGTGATACGGTGATCGGCGTGCTGGCGGCGACGCTGGCAGCAGGAAACTCGCTGGAAGAGGCGTGCTACTTCGCTAACGCCGCGGCGGGCGTTGTTGTCGGTAAACTCGGTACCTCAACCGTTTCGCCAATCGAGCTGGAAAACGCGGTGCGCGGTCGTGCGGATACCGGTTTTGGCGTCATGACCGAAGACGAGCTGAAGGTGGCCGTCGCCGCCGCGCGCAAGCGTGGTGAAAAAGTGGTGATGACCAACGGCGTGTTCGACATTCTGCACGCGGGTCACGTTTCGTATCTGGCGAACGCGCGCAAGCTGGGCGATCGCCTGATTGTGGCGGTTAACAGCGATGCATCGACGAAACGCCTGAAGGGCGAAACGCGTCCGGTGAACCCGCTCGAGCAGCGCATGATTGTACTCGGCGCGCTGGAAGCCGTGGACTGGGTGGTGTCGTTTGAAGAAGATACCCCGCAGCGCCTGATTGCCGGCATTCTGCCGGACCTGCTGGTAAAAGGTGGGGATTACAAGCCGGAGCAAATCGCGGGTAGCGAAGAGGTCTGGGCGAACGGCGGCGAGGTGATGGTGCTCAACTTTGAGGACGGGTGCTCAACCACCAACATCATCAAGAAGATCCAGAAGGACAGTCAGTAAAAAAACGGGCCAGCTGGCCCGTTTTTTTATGTCGGGTGGCGGCTGCGCCTTACCCGACCTACGCGTATATGTATGCCCGGTAAGCGAAGCGCCACCGGGCGATACAACCAGCACTTACTCCTGGTCGTCCACCGGTGGAATAGCCGGTGCCGGCTTCACTTCTTCCGGCGCATTGCGGTTTTCCAGCTCGGTCAGACGCTGTTCCAGCAGCGCCAGCTTCTCGCGGGTGCGCAGCAGAACCTGGGTCTGCACGTCAAACTCTTCGCGGCTGACTAAATCAAGGCGAACCAACTGCGCCTGCAGCGTCTGGCGGATTTTCTTTTCTACGTCATCACCAAATTCACGAATGCCTTTTGGCATAGATTCATGAACCTGACGCGCGATCTGCTCAATTTTTTTCGGGTCAATCATTGGCGTTTCCCTTGATGGAAAAGTGTTAGTGTCCATTGTAGCGCGTCATGCCCGGGGTAAACAAAATTGTTTGATGCTTATGCATTGCCCAGGATAATCAATAGCGTTATAGTTATCTCGCTTATTCTCAGGGCGGGGCGAAATTCCCCACCGGCGGTAAATCAGCGTGACGCTGAAAGCCCGCGAGCGCTTTGGGTGAAAACTCAAAGGTCAGCAGATCCGGTGTAATTCCGGGGCCGACGGTTAGAGTCCGGATGGGAGAGAGTAACGATCAAGTCGGGCATGGGCCCGCTCACGTTATCTTTTTGCCGCTTATACGGCGCTCCTAAGACTGCCCTGATTCTGGTAACCATAATGTTAATGAGGTTTTTTTACCATGAATCAGACGCTACTTTCCTCTTTTGGCACTTCAACTCAACGTGTTGAACATGCACTGGATGCACTGCGCGAAGGCCGCGGTGTGATGGTGCTTGACGATGAAAACCGTGAAAACGAAGGCGACATGATTTTCGCCGCCGAAAACATGACCGTTGAACAGATGGCGCTGACCATCCGTCACGGCAGCGGCATCGTATGCCTGTGTATTACTGAAGATCGTCGTAAGCAGCTCGAGCTGCCGATGATGGTCGAAAACAACACCAGCGCCTTTGGTACCGGTTTTACCGTGACCATTGAAGCGGCGCATGGCGTGACCACCGGTGTGTCTGCGGCTGACCGTCTGACCACCGTACGTGCCGCCATTGCTGATGATGCGAAGCCATCCGATCTGCATCGTCCAGGCCACGTCTTCCCGCTGCGCGCGCAGGCGGGCGGCGTGTTGACCCGCGGTGGTCACACCGAAGCGACGATCGACCTGGTGACGCTGGCTGGCTTCAAACCTGCTGGCGTGCTGTGCGAACTGACCAACGATGACGGCACCATGGCGCGCGCGCCGGAGTGCATCACCTTTGCCCGCCTGCACAACATGCCGGTGGTCACGATTGAAGATCTGGTTGAGTATCGCCAGGCGCACGAGCGCAAAGCCAGCTGATAATAAAAACGCCGGGAAGTCCCGGCGTTTTTTTACCCGATTCCTGCGCTCTGCAGCAGAACCAGACTTAACCCCATCACCGACATTCCGCACAGCACGCCATAGCTGGGGTTGTTGTTAGGATCGATCTCCTTCGCCAGCGGCATCAGTTCATCCACCGAAAGCGCAACCATGATCCCGGCTACTGCGGCCATAATCGCCGCCATTACTACCGGAGAGACCAGGCTACCAAGGATCAGCCAGGCCAGTACGCCACCGAGGATTTCGGCCATCCCGGAAATGCCCGCCCAGAACACCGCAGTGCGTTTCGATCCCGTTGCGGCATACACGGGTCCGGCGACGGCCAGTCCTTCAGGAATATTGTGTAAGGCGACCGCCAGCGCGATGCCAAAGCCCATCTCCAGATTACTGCTGGCCGTCACGTAGGTAGCGACCCCTTCCGGGAAGTTGTGCAGGCTGATGCCAAGCGTTAACAGCACGGCGGTACGCTTGATATTGCGCGGCATGGGCGTCACGTTTTTCTGCATTAAATCCTGCGGATGCGCGTGTGGTAGCATCCGATCGAGGGCAAAGTATCCCAGCAGGCCAAAGACAAACATGCCGTAGCCCAGCAGCGGAGACATGCCTTCTGTGCCCAGCGCGGCAGGCAGCATCTCCATCAGGGAGATGAGCAGCATGATCCCGGCAGCAAAGCCCAGTGAAAAGGCCAGTACGCGGTTAGAGGGCTTTTGGCCGAGCACGCCGAGGATCGCACCGATGAAGGTCGCGGCGCCCGCCAGTATGGTCAGGATCAAGGGGACTGACATGCATTGCTCCTTATGATAATCATTCTCATTAATATAAATGATTCATTTCTGGCAAAGCGAGGGTGAAAACCCGGCTTTACACATTCCTTACATTCAAATTTCCTGATGATGATCTTCACGCTTATCTGCGTTCATCTTTGCCGGATTGCGCGTAATGTAGCACCATTAAATTGACACCTTCTGTAAGGATATCACCATGACTTCTTCCCGTATGCCAGCCCTGTTTTTAGGCCACGGTAGCCCAATGAACGTTCTGGAAGACAACGTCTATACCCGCGCCTGGCGTCATCTGGGCGAGACGTTGCCGCATCCGAAAGCGATCGTGGTGGTGTCTGCGCACTGGTTTACCCGTGGGACAGGCGTGACCGCCATGGAAGCGCCAAAAACCATTCATGATTTTGGCGGCTTCCCACAGGCGCTGTACGACACGCATTATCCGGCCCCCGGCTCGCCTGCGCTGGCGCAAAAGCTGGTAGAGTTGCTGGCGCCTGTCCCTGTGACGCTGGATAAAGAAGCCTGGGGCTTTGACCATGGCTCCTGGGGCGTGCTGATTAAAATGTATCCTGACGCGGATATCCCGATGGTGCAGTTGAGCATCGACAGTACTAAACCGGCGGCCTGGCATCTGGAGATGGGGCGTAAGCTGGCAACCCTGCGTGATGAAGGCATCATGCTGGTGGCGAGCGGCAACGTGGTGCATAACCTGCGTACCGCACGCTGGCACGGTGAGAACACGCCGTACCCGTGGGCAACCTCTTTTAACGACTACGTCAAAGCGAACCTGACCTGGCAAGGCCCGGCTGAGGAGCATCCGCTGGTGAACTATCTGGATCACGAAGGCGGTTCGCTCTCTAACCCGACGCCGGAACACTTCCTGCCGCTGCTGTACGTTCTTGGCGCGTGGGATGGTCAGGAACCGGTGACGATCCCGGTCGACGGTATCGAGATGGGGAGTTTGAGTATGCTGTCGGTGCAGGTGGGATAATAAAAGCAAAACGGCAACCTCAGGTTGCCGTTTTTAGTGTTTGCACCCTCTCCCTGTGGGAGAGGGGCGGGGTGAGGGCATCAGGCTGCGGCCTATTCGACAAAAATGTGCGGATAAAAGCGTGACAGATCCTGCGTGATCAGCGCGCGATCTTCGCGAATGCCAATCCCGGCCGGTTGATCGTTGATGAGCCAGCTGCCAATCAGGGTATAGCTGTCGCCAAATTTCGGCAGTTGCCAGAACTCCTGGACGATCATCCCTTCTTCGCCGTATGGCCCTTCAACCGCTTCCAGCGTCTTGCCGTTTTCGATAATCGAGACGTTTGCGCCTTCGCGGGAGAAGATCGGCTTAACGACGTATTTCTCCATTTGCGGGTAATTATCTTCCGCAAAATAGGCTGGCAGCAGGTTCGGGTGGTTCGGGAACATCTCCCAGAGCATCGGCAGCAGGGCTTTGTTAGAGATGATGCTCTTCCAGGCCGGCTCTAGCCAGCGCACGCCAGCATCTTCCAGCTTGGTGGAAAACATCTCGCGCAGCATGTATTCCCACGGGTATAGCTTGAACAGGTTGCTGATCACCTGGTCCTGCATATCCGTAAACTGACCCTTTTCACCCAGGCCGATATCCTCGATATAGAGAAACTCGGTCGCCACTTCCGCTTCGGCGGCGCAGTCCTGCAGATACTGAACCGTGCCACGGTCTTCTTCCGTGTCGCGGCAGCAGGCGAGATGGAGCAGGTTAAAGCCATGCTGTTCGCGCAGCTCGGCAAAACGCTCAATCAGCTTTTCCTGCAGGCTGTTAAACTGGTCGCTGCCTTCCGGCAGGTTTCCGGCATTGGCCTGGTCTTCCAGCCAGATCCACTGGAAGAACGCCGCTTCATACAGAGAGGTTGGCGTATCGGCGTTGTTTTCCAGCAGCTTAGGCTCGCCTTTGCCGTCCCACGCCAGATCCAGGCGAGAGTAAAGCGAAGGTTGATTCGTTTTCCACGACTGGCGCACAAAGCCCCAGGTGTGCTTCGGAATGCGGAACTTTGCCATCAGCTCGTCGCTGTCGATGACCTTTTCCACGACCTTCAGGCACATCTGGTGCAGCTCGGCCGTCACCTCTTCCAGTTTTTCCACCTGAGCCAGCGTGAGCTTGTAATAGGCGTCTTCACACCAGTACGGCTCGCCGTACATGGTGTGGAAGTTAAAACCGTACTCGGTGGCTTTTTCGCGCCAGTCCGGGCGCTCGGTGATACTGACTCGTTCCATGATTAGCCGCCCATTGAGCGAGTAGAGGAGGTGCCTGTCGCACTGCGCTGCATGCTGGTCTGCTTCGCCACAGATTCACCAAACCCGCCGCGGGTGATGGTGCTGGTCGTCGCAGGCTTCGGCGCCATCGCCGTTTTCGGTACGGTCACGGTGCGGCCAGGGGTCGCTGCGCCGTAGCCTTTGCCGCTGGCATCGGTATATTGACCGTAAGCCGGGCTGGCCGGGTTTTTCGAGCTAAACAGCGGCTGCTGCTGGTAGCCCGCACCGCCACCCATCAGGCGACCCATCATGTAGCCTGCCATCAGCGGCATCCAGAAGCTGCCGCTGGACTGCGCCTGAGCCTGATTTTCAGGTGCGGTGCCGGCCTGAGCCGGTGCCTGCTGGCACTGACCTTCACCAAACTCCGCCACGCAGTCTTCGCGTGAGGCATATTTCGGCGCGGTACGTTCCGCTTCTTTCAGCGCGCTGGTGTAGGCCGTTTTACATTCGGCCGCTTTACCAGTGGCGGCAGAGCAGTCGTCCGCGTTTTGATACAGCGAAACCGTTTCGTCATTTTTCTCACAGCCTGCCAGCATAAAGACAGCCGTGACCGCCAGCGCAACAGGGGTGAGGTGACGCGCGTTCCAGCTCTTACGGAACGAAGCGTGATTTATAGATTTTGTCCGTTTCATCTTTGTCTTCCAGGACCCAGTGGTAATAACGCTCAGGATAGAGGATGAGTGGTTGAAAATGAAGCGAAGAGGGGCGGAATCAGGGGGATCTTTACGTTGGCTTACGTTCGGATGTGATTCAGATGCGCCCTCTCCCTGTGGGAGAGGGCGGGGAGAGGGCATCAGGCCGCAGTGGACCTGATGACACTCTTAGTTACGGAACGGATTATTGCCTTTGCTGGCGGATGTAGTGGTACGCGCAGCGGCCGGCTGTGCCGCAGGGGTGTTGCTGTTAGCGTTGAAGTTATCAACCGCGGCAACCTGCTCCGGATTCTCCGGTGCAACGCTGTCCGGAGAGGTGGAGACCGGTTTGCCCAGCGCGCTGTTCAGCATCTGCAGATCTTGCTCGTTCAGCGTACCCAAAGCCTGTTTGATGTTCAGCTGGTTAATCAGGTACTGGTAACGCGCGCTTGAGAGCTGCTGTTTCGCGTTGTACAGCGTGGTGGTCGCGTCGAGCACGTCCACGATAGTACGTGTACCGACCGAGTAGCCCGCTTCCATCGCATCCAGGGAGCTCTGTGCAGACACAACGGCCTGTTTATAGGCGTTGATGCTGCTGATCGAGGCGTTCACGTTGTTAAAGGAGGAACGTACGGTCTGCACCACGTTGCGGTGGGCGCTTTCCAGCTGCTCGCTCGCGCCAACAAAGTTGTACTGCGCCTGTTTCACCTGAGAGTTGACCTGGCCGCCCTGGTACAGCGGCAGGGAGAAGCTCAGACCTACTTTGTTCTGACCCATATTGCTGTCGTCATACTGGGACGTATTGGTTTTAGAGCCACTGTAGGTCGTATCAGAGACACCGGTAGACGCGCTCAGGCTCAGGGTTGGCAGATGGCCGTCCTGCGCCTGACGAATTTGCTCGCGGGCCAGGTCCTGGCTCAGACGCGCCTGCAGCAAACTCAGGTTGCGGTTTTCCGCCTCTTTCAGCAGGGCGTTAACGGCCTGCGGTTTATCCGTTTTGAAGCTGTCCACGTTCAGCGACGCCAGCTCAGGATAGTAATTCCCGGTGACCTGACGCAGGGATTCCAGCGCGTTGTCGAGGTTGTTACGCGCGGTCACTTCGTTAGCCAGCACGGTATCGTACTGTGAACGGGCGTTCTGCACGTCGGTGATCGCCACCAGGCCCACGTTGAAACGCTGGGTGGTTTGATCTAACTGGCGGTAAATCGCCTGTTTCTGCGCTTCGGTGTAGGAGAGTGCGTCAATCGCGCTCAGCACGTTGAAGTACGCCGTGGCAGTGTTCAGGATCAGCGTCTGCTGGTCGGTCTGATAGGTCACATCCTGAATACCCGCACTCTTTTCCTGCAGGGTCAGGGCGCGCCATTTGGACATATCAAACAGCGTCTGTGTCAATTGCAGTGAGGCGCTGGTAGCATTGGAGTTTACGCCGTTAGCGTCGCGGAAACCGTTGCTGTAGGTATAATCTGCACCTAAACCTAACTGTGGCAGCAAGGGGCTACGCGCTTCGTTAATCTTTTCAAACGCAGCATCACGATCGGCCGCTGATTTACGTAAATCAGGGTTGCCCAGACGTGCCTGCTGGTAGACCTGTAACAGGTTTTCCGCCTGGCTCATTGCACTGAAGCCCGTCAGGCTCAGGCCGATAAGGATGGGGAGCAATTTCTTCATTTGCATTCCTTGTTGTGAAGCAGTATTAGCGCTGATCTAATTAAAAAATAATTGCCGATTCTAACAGAATCTTCCATACCAAAAGGTTGGCGTAACGTGCCATCTGGCGGTAATTTGCACCAATCTACCATATAGCCTTACAAACGGCAGCCAAACAGCCTTGAAATTCACAATTTCATCACCATTGCTACCAGGACTCGACTCATGCAAAAACCAGAAAAATTGCCCGTGACATTCGCCAAAAACGATGTAGAAATTATTGCACGAGAAACGCTTTATAGCGGTTTTTTTTCAATGGATCTTTACCGTTTCAGGCATCGCCTGTTTAACGGGGAAATGAGCGGCGAAATCAGACGCGAAATTTTTGAGCGCGGGCATGCAGCAGTCTTGCTACCCTTTGACCCAGTGCGTGACGAAGTTGTGCTGGTGGAGCAGATCCGCATCGCCGCTTATGACGTCAGTGAGAGCCCGTGGCTGCTGGAGATGGTGGCCGGGATGATCGAAGAAGGCGAAACGGTTGAAGACGTCGCCCGGCGCGAGGCGCTGGAAGAGGCCGGACTGGTGGTGGGTCGCACCAGGCCGGTGCTGAGCTATCTGGCGAGCCCGGGCGGTACCAGCGAGCGCTTGTCCATTATGGTGGGCGAAGTGGACGCCACGACGGCGGAAGGGATCCACGGTCTGGCAGATGAAAACGAAGATATTCGGGTTCATGTGGTGAGCCGGGAACAGGCTTATCAGTGGGTAGAAGAGGGGAAAATCGACAACGCAGCGTCTGTCATCGCCCTGCAATGGCTACAGCTGCATTATCAGACATTACGAAACGAGTGGAAAAAATGAAGCGCTATACGCCTGACTTCCCAGAAATGATGCGCCTGTGCGAAACCAATTTCGCACAGCTGCGCCGCCTGCTGCCGCGAAACGACGCACCCGGCGAAACGGTAAGCTATCAGGTGAGCAACGCGCAGTATCGGTTAACGATAACAGAATCAACGCGCTACACTACGCTGGTGGAGATTGAGCAAACGGCACCCAGCATTAGCTACTGGAGCCTGCCGTCGATGACGGTGCGCCTCTATCACGACGCGATGGTCGCTGAAGTGTGTTCAAGCCAGCAGATCTTTCGCTTCAAGGCGCGGTATGATTACCCGAATAAAAAGTTGCATCAACGCGACGAAAAGCATCAAATTAACCAGTTTTTAGCCGACTGGCTAAGATATTGTTTAGCACATGGAGCAATGGCGATTCCGGTTTGTTAGCGTCATAAACCTACCTAAGGACACCATTTGGAAAGCCTGTTGAACCTGACTGTTGCTGGTGGGGCGCCAGTCAGGATATTACAAATCACCGATACCCACCTTTTTGCCGAAAAGCATGAGACGCTACTGGGGGTTAACACCTGGGAGAGTTATCAGGCGGTGCTTAGCGCCATTCACGCTGAAAACCGTGCATGCGATCTGATTGTCGCAACGGGCGATCTGGCGCAGGATCAGTCCTCCGCGGCCTACCAGCATTTTGCTGAAGGCATCGCGAGCTTTAGCGTGCCTTGCGTCTGGCTGCCAGGAAACCATGACTTCCAGCCCGCTATGTACAGTTCTCTTCAGGATGCGGGCATTTCGCCGGCGAAATGTGTTTTTGCGGGTGAACAGTGGCAGATCCTGCTGCTGGACAGCCAGGTGTTTGGCGTCCCGCACGGTGAGTTAAGCGAGTTTCAGCTCGACTGGCTTGAGACCAAACTGGCTGCTGAACCTGAACGCCACACGCTGCTGTTGCTGCATCATCATCCTCTGCCGGCGGGCTGCAGCTGGCTCGATCAGCACAGCCTGCGCAACTCCGCAGCGCTGGATCGCGTGCTGGCCAAGTTCCCGCGGGTGAAAAATCTGCTGTGTGGGCATATTCACCAGGAACAGGATCTCGACTGGAACGGACGCCGCATGCTGGCGACGCCATCGACCTGCGTTCAGTTTAAGCCGCACTGCGCCAACTTTACGCTGGATACCATCGCGCCAGGCTGGCGCTGGCTGGAACTGCATGCCGACGGCTCGCTGACCACGGAAGTCTGCCGTTTGACCGGTGCAAAATTCCGCCCGGATACCGCTTCAGAAGGCTATTGATGTCTACGCTCCTTTATCTGCACGGATTCAACAGCTCGCCGCGCTCCGCAAAAGCGACACAGTTTCGCCAGTGGCTGAGCGAGCATCACCCCGACGTTGAGATGATTATCCCGCAGCTGCCGCCTTACCCGGCAGAGGCCGCTGAGATGCTGGAATCTATTGTGCTTGCGCACGGCGGCGAAACCTTCGGTGTGGTCGGTTCATCCCTGGGCGGGTACTACGCTACCTGGCTCTCACAATGCTTCATGCTGCCCGCCGTTGTGGTTAATCCGGCGGTTCGGCCATTTGAGCTGCTGAGGGACTTTCTTGGCGAAAACGAGAACCCCTACACCGGCCAGCAATATGTGCTAGAGTCACGCCATATTTACGATCTCAAAGTTATGCAGGTCGACCCGCTTGAGGCGCCGGATCTCATCTGGCTGCTGCAACAGACGGGTGATGAAGTGCTGGATTACCGCCAGGCAGTGGCGTATTACGCCTCCTGCCGCCAGACTATAGAAGAGGGCGGAAACCATGCTTTCACGGGCTTTGAGAATCATTTCACCCAGATTGTCGATTTTCTTGGACTGCACAGCCACTGACAATCAATGCGAATTGCTAGTTTAAATCATGACGCAAACCTATAACGCTGATGCCATTGAGGTCCTCACCGGGCTTGAGCCGGTTCGCCGCCGCCCGGGGATGTACACCGATACGACGCGCCCAAACCATCTGGGCCAGGAAGTTATTGATAACAGTGTGGACGAAGCGCTGGCGGGCCATGCCAAACGCGTCGACGTTATCCTGCACGCCGATCAGTCGCTGGAAGTCATCGACGACGGGCGCGGCATGCCGGTGGATATCCACCCGGAAGAGGGCGTGCCTGCCGTTGAGCTGATCCTCTGTCGTCTGCACGCGGGCGGTAAGTTCTCCAACAAGAACTACCAGTTCTCCGGTGGTTTGCACGGCGTGGGCATTTCCGTCGTGAACGCCTTGTCCAAACGCGTGGAAGTGAACGTTCGTCGCGACGGTCAGGTCTATAACATCGCGTTTGAAAATGGCGATAAGGTGCAGGATCTGCAGGTTGTCGGCACGTGCGGCAAACGCAATACCGGCACCAGCGTCCACTTCTGGCCTGACGAAAGCTTCTTCGACAGCCCGCGCTTTTCCGTTTCTCGCCTGACGCACCTGCTGAAAGCCAAAGCGGTGCTGTGTCCGGGCGTGGAAATCACCTTTACCGATCATGTTAACAATACCGCACAAACCTGGTGCTACGCCGACGGTCTAAACGACTACCTGTGCGAAGCGGTAAACGGCCTGCCAACGCTGCCGGAAAAACCGTTTGTCGGTAACTTTAGCGGCGATACCGAAGCCGTGGACTGGGCGCTGCTGTGGCTGCCGGAAGGCGGCGAGCTGCTGACGGAAAGCTACGTTAACCTGATCCCGACCATGCTCGGCGGTACGCACGTCAACGGCCTGCGTCAGGGGCTGCTGGACGCGATGCGTGAGTTCTGCGAATACCGCAATATTCTGCCACGCGGCGTGAAGCTGTCGGCGGAAGATATCTGGGATCGCTGCGCCTACGTGCTCTCCGTGAAGATGCAGGATCCGCAGTTTGCCGGCCAGACCAAAGAGCGCCTGTCGTCACGTCAGTGCGCGGCATTCGTCTCCGGCGTGGTGAAAGATGCGTTTACCCTGTGGCTGAACCAGAACGTGCAGGCGGCAGAGATGCTGGCCGAAATGGCGATTTCCAGCGCCCAGCGTCGTCTGCGTGCCGCGAAGAAAGTGGTGCGTAAAAAGCTGACCAGCGGCCCTGCGCTGCCGGGCAAGCTTGCGGACTGTACCGCGCAGGATCTCAACCGTACCGAGCTTTTCCTCGTGGAAGGGGACTCGGCGGGCGGATCGGCCAAGCAGGCGCGCGATCGTGAATATCAGGCGATCATGCCGCTCAAGGGTAAGATCCTGAATACATGGGAGGTCTCTTCTGATGAAGTGCTGGCCTCGCAGGAAGTGCACGATATCTCGGTAGCGATCGGTATCGATCCGGACAGCGACGATCTGAGCCAGCTGCGCTACGGCAAGATCTGTATCCTCGCGGATGCGGACTCCGATGGTCTGCACATCGCCACGCTGCTGTGCGCGCTCTTCGTGAAGCATTTCAAAACGCTGGTGAAAAACGGTCACGTCCACGTGGCGCTGCCGCCGCTGTACCGTATCGACCTTGGCAAAGAGGTTTACTACGCGCTGACGGAAGAAGAGAAAGCGGGCGTGCTGGAACAGCTGAAGCGCAAGAAGGGCAAACCGAACGTGCAGCGATTTAAAGGGCTGGGCGAGATGAACCCGATGCAGCTACGCGAAACGACGCTGGATCCGAACACGCGCCGTCTGGTGCAGCTGACGATCAGCGACGAAGACGAACAGCAAACCAACGCCATGATGGATATGCTCCTTGCCAAGAAACGTTCGGAAGACCGACGCAACTGGCTGCAGGAGAAAGGCGATATGGCGGATATTGAGGCCTGATGCCCTCACCCTAACCCTCTCCCACAGGGAGAGGGAATGGATCGTAGGCCTGGTAAGCGTTAGCGCCACCGGGCTTTTTTACGTCAAAACTCCATCTTCACCGTAAACTGCACTTCGCGTGGATCGCCAATCTGGTTGCCCAGGTTGTTGGTCGCAATGGACGACGTGTAGTAGGTCTTATCAAACAGATTTTTCACGTTCACCTGCAGCGTCACCGGATACTGTAGCTTCATTTTGTACGCCGCAAACGCATCCGCCACGAAATAGCCCGGCAGATAATAATCCGCGCCGTTGGTTGCGGAACGACGGCTTACGCCGTGCCCGCCGCCGCCCAGCGTCAGGGTATTCCCGGCAAACGCATTGTGAATATCGTAGGTCAGGAACAGGGAGCCGGTATGGCGCGGCACGTTTGGCAGCGGTTTGCCCGCATAGTCCGGGTCTTCCAGCACCTTCGCGTCGGTATAGCCGTAGCTGGCGATAATGTTGGTGTTCTCGGTCAGCGAGCCGGCAAGATCCACCTCCACGCCCTGGGAGCGCACGCGGCCCGCGGTTTTGGCGACGGTTTCATCACCAATGCTTTCGGTGTAAAGCACGTTGCGCTTGTGGATATCAAACAGCGCGATATTGGCAGTAATGCCGTCGAACAGGTCAAACTTAGCGCCGATTTCATACGCGTTAGACGTTTCCGGCGGCAGGTCGCCGATGTAGCTCGCAATGGACGACTGCGGCATAAACGTCTGGGAATAGTTGGCAAACAGCGAGACCGCTGGGGTGAGCTTATAAACAAGACCCAGCTTCGGCGTCCACTGGTCGTCGCGGCTGTCGGTGTTCACGTTAAACGGACGGCCTTTCCCCGCATACTGGGTGTAATACTGATAGCGCATTCCGGCGACGACGATCCACTTATCGGTCAGGTACAGCGCGTCCTGCGCGTAGGCGGAGTAGCTCTCCTGCTTGATGGTTTGATCGCTGTCGGATGCCGAGACGGTGGTGCACTTGCCGAGGCTGCCGTAGCTCGGGTTGTAAATATTGAAATCCTTAACGTTCTTACAGCGGATCATGTCCGTACGCAGCAGATCGTAATTCTCATACGACACGCCGGTCAGGATCTCATTGTAAAAGCCCGCGATGTCCACGTTTCCCTGTAGATCCGCGCGCGTCGTGTGCATACGCTGGGTCGAGCCCTGGGTCGCATCCACGCGGCGGGTCAGGTTGCCGGTTTTTGAATCGTAGGCCATCACGCGGGCCTGGTTATCGCTGTATTTATCCTGGCTGTAGCTGTAGTCGAACTTCGCGGTCCACTGGCTGTTGAGGCGATACTCCGCGTTGAGCTGAGCGAGATCGGACTGGCCGTCGGTCACGTTAAACGGTTCGTCGAAGCGGGTTTTACGATCGACGTCGACGGCTTTTTTAGTGTTGAGATCGAAGATCGTTCCGCGATCGAACGGCGTTTTATAGTCGCGATGCGAATAGAGCACGGTCACAGTGGCATCGTCGCCGAACCAGGTCAGCGACGGGGCGATAAAGGTGCTGCGTTCGTTGCCGAAATTACGCCAGTAATCCTCGTCCTGATATTCGCCCGTCAGGCGATACGCCAGACGCGTGCCGTCAATCGGGCCGGTAACATCAACCTGTCCGGTGCCGCCGCCAAAGCTGGACGAGGTAGCGGAAAGTGAGCCGCCGAAGGTCTTCTCCGGGCGTTTGGTGACGACGTTGATCAGGCCGCCGGGGTCGAGAATACCGTATAGGGTCGAGGCCGGGCCTTTCAGCACCTCCACGCGCTCGGTTGCGGCATTAAAGCTGCGCGGCAGCACGGTGCGCAGGCCGTTGGTCATGATCGAGCCGTCGCGGTTCGCGCCAAATCCGCGGCGCACGAAGGCATCCTGCGTACCGCCCAGGGTGTTGGTCTGCACCACGTTGCTGACGTTATAGAGCGCTTCATCCAGCGTGGTGGCATGCTGATCCTCCAGCACTTTGTCGCTGACGGTATTGACCACCTGCGGGATGTCCAGCATCGGCATGTTGGTTAACGTCGCGGTGGAGGTATTCAACGGCTGATAGCCATTCGTGGCCTCCGCCGTCGTATTTGGATCGGCGGTGACGGTAAGCGTTTCGCCGTCTTTAGTCGCGGTGTTATCTGCTGCCTGCACCAGCGGCGCCATGAACAGCAGTGAAAAGAGCGCGCGCCCTTTTACCCCAGAGAGTGAAGGTGTGAACGTAGCCATTACATCTGTTATCCCGAAATATCCCGCGAATGACGTTTCGCGGAAAAATGTGTGAGTCATTGCCCTTTACGGTCTGTCCGTTAGCCACGGCGGGCATCGGACATGTAATTGAGAATCATTCAATCATGCGCGAATGTAGTAGTAAATGGAAAAAAGCAAAAATCGGCTACAACGTTTATCCGGGCGTATAAGCGCAGCGGGATAATTATTAACTTATTGAATTAAATGCTTTTGAAAGTCCTTTCTTGTTCATTCACCCTTAGACTTACCCCTGGTTTTATTAGGGTGTTTCTTCTCTTGACTACTACATGGCGCAGCGTCAAACTTTCAAAAGAGAATGATTTTTATTTATATTTGTTGCGCTTTTTTATTACGTTGGCATTCACGTGGCTCACAACACAAAAAAACCGGGACTGGTTCTGGAGAACCTCTCTGCGGGCTATCAGAAAAAAATCATCGTTGATGATATCTCCCTTTCGATCCCACAGCAGAAAATGACGGTGCTGGTAGGGGCGAACGGCTGCGGAAAATCCACGCTGCTGAGCACCATTGCGCGTTTGCTTCAGCCGCTTGGCGGCGCGGCAGTTCTCGACGGCAAGGCGATCCACGAGCAGCCGACCAAAGCCGTCGCCCGCGAGCTGGGTATCCTGCCGCAGTCTCCGCTGCTGCCGGAAGGGTTAACCGTCTTTGAGCTGGTCTCGCGCGGGCGTTTTCCCTGGCAAAACTTTATGCGCCAGTGGAGCGACGAGGACGAGCTGGCGGTGGAAGAGGCCCTGCGTCTGACCGGAACGGCGGAGTTTGCCCATATGCCGGTGGAAAGCTTATCCGGCGGCCAGCGTCAGCGCTGCTGGATCGCCATGGCGCTGGCGCAGCAAACGCCGTATATCCTGCTTGACGAGCCCACGACGTTTCTCGATCTTCGCTATCAGGTGGAGATCCTGGAACTGCTGCACACCCTGACCCGCCAGCACGGACGTACCGTCGTGGTGGTGCTGCACGATCTCAACTTCGCCGTGAACTACGGCGATTCGCTGGTCTTTTTACGCCAGGGGAAAGTTGAAGGCGTATTGCATGAGGGCGATGCCTGCACGCCGGAGCTGATCAAAGCGGTGTTTGATGTCGACGTGCATATGTCCATAAATCCGTTGACCGGCAAGCCGTTCTTTATGCCGTTTCGCCAGAGCACCGTTCAGCCATGATGCGCTCCTCTCTGGCCTTTCCGATCTTCGCACTGCTGCTAGTGCTGGGCGCGATTATGCACCTGGGCATCGGCGCACGCTTCATCGCCCCGCAGACGGTGGTGGAGGCATTCTTCCATTTCGATCCGCGCAATTTCGACCATAACGTCATTATCAAATTAAGACTGCTGCGCCTCTGCGCCGCGATGGTGACGGGCGCCGCGCTCGGCGTGGCGGGCGTGCTGCTGCAGTCCGTGATCCGCAACCCGCTCGGCGAGCCGCATATTCTGGGGCTCAACGCCGGGGCCGCGCTGGCGGTAGTGATTACCAGCGCGCTTGGGCTGTCGCTGCCGTTTGGTCGCCCGCTCGTTGCCGCCGCCGGTGCCGCCGCGCTGTTTTTACTGGTGCTGATGTTCTCCTCGTCCGGTCGCACCGGGCTTACGCCGATGAAGGTCACGCTGTGCGGCGTGGCGATGTCGGCGTTTGCCTCGTCGATTACCGCCGCGGTGTTAATTCTCGATGAACAGACGCTGCTCGCCATGCGCACCTGGCTGGCAGGGGACCTGGCCGGGATCAACGTGCAGACGCTCCGGAGCGCCCTTTGGGCCGCAGCAGCCGGTTTTGTTCTCGCCATCGGTCTGTCGCCCTCGCTCAACATGCTTGCGCTGGGAGACCGAATGGCGCAGGGGCTTGGCGTGTCGCTGCTGAAAACCCGCCTGCTCGCCCTGCTGGCCATCGCGCTGCTCTGCGGCGCGGCCGTCTCAATTGCCGGGCCGATTGGCTTTATCGGCCTGGTCGTGCCGCAGCTCATTCGCCGTCTGGTGTCGGTCGATTTACGCGTGATGGTGCCGCTGTCAGCCCTGTGCGGCGCGCTGGTTCTGCTGCTGGCGGATATCGCCGCCCGCTCGCTGTTTACGCCCTGGGAGCTGGCAACCGGCATCATGACGGCCCTGGTCGGCGCACCCGTATTCATCTTTATGGCGTCGAGGATGTTCAAATGAACCGGGCCGGATTCCGCGCGATCCGTATTGGCCGTGTATCGGCGCTGGTTCGCCCGCGGGCGCTGGCGTGCCTGACGCTTTTGGCGCTGGTGGCGTTAAGCCTGCTGGGCTTTGGCCTGACGCACGGATCTCTTCCTGTTCCCACCTCCGCCATCGGGCGCGCGCTGTTTTCTCCTGAGAGTCTGACGGCGGAGACGCGCTACATCGTGATGGATATCCGCCTGCCGCGCCTGCTGATGGCGGTGCTGTGCGGCGCGATGCTCGGCATGGCGGGGGCGGCAATGCAGTCCATCACCCGCAATGGTCTGGCCGATCCCGGGCTTATCGGCGTGAAGGAGGGCTGTAGCGCGGCGGTACTGCTGCTGATTTTTCAGTTCCCGGCGCTGGGCCTGGCCTGGCGTCCTCTGGTCGGCATGGCCGGTGGACTGCTTACCGCGCTGCTGGTTATCGCCCTGGCGCGCGATATCTCGCGCCCGCGGTTCATCCTGATCGGCATCGGCGTGTCGTGGGCGTTTGCCGCCGCAATGGGCGTCTTTATCACCACCGCCGACGTGCGGGACGTGCAGACGGCGATGCTGTGGCTGGCGGGAAGCCTGCATGCGGCAAACTGGACGCTGGTGGGGTTAGCCGCGCTCTGGGCTGCCCCCGCGTTTGCGCTGCTGCTTTTTACCGCACGGGCTGCGGACGTGGCGTTGCTCGGCAATCAGGCCGCAGCGGGCCTTGGCGTTCGCATAACCCGGCTGGCGCTGCTGCGGGTTCTCGCCCCGGTGGTGCTGACGGCGGCCTGCGTCTCGTGCGTTGGCAGTATAGGCTTCGTGGGGCTTATTGCCCCGCATATGGCGCGCCTGCTGCTGCGCGGTGGGCAAACCGCGCTCCTGACTGGAAGCGCCGTGCTGGGCGCGCTGCTGGTGCTGCTGGCGGATAACGTCGGACGTCTGGCATTCCTCCCGCTGCAGCTGCCGGCGGGAATTGTGATTTCATTGATTGGCGGACCGTTTTTCCTGCTGCTGCTCTGGCAGCGTCGGGACAGATTTTAGGGGACTAGGATGCGCGTACTGTTTTCGATGCTGTTGCTGGTGGGGTTCGCGGTGGGTGCGGCGGAGCCGACGCAGACGTTTACTGACGATCTGAACCGAAAAGTGGTGGTGCCGGTTCATCCGAAACGGATTGTCTCTTTACACGATCTGGATATCACCATTCCGCTGATTGAGCTTGGCGTGCCGCCGGTGGCAAGCCATGGCCGCACGCGGCCGGACGGCAGCCACTTTCTGCGCTCCAGCGGCATGTTGACCGGCGTCGACTTCGATAATTCCGACATTAAATTTATCGGCACGGCCGATATCGACATTGAAGCCATCGCCGCCGCAAAGCCTGACCTGATCGTTACCGAGCCGACCCGCAACACCCCGGTGGAACAGCTGGCGAAAATTGCCCCGACGGTGAGCATCGATCATCTCGACGGCGGCGCGCCGGAGATCTACCGCAAGCTGGCTCAACTGACGGGAACGCAGGCGCGGCTTAAGGTTCTGGAGCGGCGCTATCAGGAGCAGATTAAGGCGCTGAAGGCGATTATTGATACCCGCAAGGTGACCGTGTCCGTGATTCAGGCGAATCAGGGAAAGATTAACGCCATGCACAGCTACCACTCGCTGGGCCGCGTGCTGCGCGACGCCGGGTTCACCTTCCCGCCGCTGATTGAGAGCATCCCGGAAGGAGGGCGCATCGACGTCAGCGCCGAGCGCCTGCCGGAGCTGGATGCCGATTTCGTCTTCGCCACCTGGCGCGGGGATACGGGCGGAAAACCGCAGGACGAGCTGGCGGCGATGGATGCGGTCATGCCGGGCTGGTGTCAGTTCCTGAATGCCTGCCGAACCGGGCATTACGTACTGATCTCGCGTGAAGAGGCCATCTCGAATTCGTACGCCTCGTTAGGGCTGATGGCCGCGCAGGTGCAGTCGCAGATTGCCGGACGTCCGCAGCCGGAGGCGACACGGTGATCCGCAAAGAGAAAGGGCGCGTGGATGTCTATGGCGACCGCTTTCGCGCGCGCGCGCATCAGCTGACGCCGCGTCTGCTGCAGGTTGCACGCTATATTCATGACAACCGAGAAGCGGTGATGGAACAGACCGCGATGGAGATCGCGACGCTGTTGAAAACCTCAGACGCCACGGTGGTCCGCGCCATTCAGGCGCTGGGTTTCGCCGGGCTGCGCGATCTCAAGCAAACGCTGGAGCAGTGGTTTGGTCCGGTGGTCACCTCCAGCGAAAAGATGTCCACCACGGTGAATACGCTCGCCAGCGACGTCAACGCGAGCATTGATTTCGTGCTGGAGGGGCATCAGCACACCTGCGAAGTGTTATCCGAGCCCCACAACCGCTACGCGATGGCCCAGGCCGTCTCTCTGCTGGCGCAGGCGAGGCAGGTCGCCATATTTGGCATTGGCGCCTCCGGCATTCTGGCCGAGTACACCACCAGGCTGTTCAGCCGAATGGGGTTACCCGCCACGCCGCTTAACCGTACCGGAATAGGGCTTGCCGAGCAGCTGATTGCGCTTCAGCGCGGCGACGTGCTGGTGATGATGGCGCAGAAATCCGCGCACCGGGAGGGGCAAACCACGCTGCGTGAAGCGAAGCGTCTGGGCATTCCAACCATCCTGCTGACCAACGCCCTCGACTCACGCTTCAGCAAGGAGGCCAGCGTGGTGATTCACGTTCCGCGCGGCGGCGAAAAAGGCAAAATTCCGCTCCACGGCACGGTGCTGCTGTGTCTGGAGATGATTATTTTATCCGTGGCCTCCACCGAGCCGCAGCGCACCATCAAGTCGATGAAGCGCATCAACGAGTTACATCGTGGGTTAAAACCGGGGAAGAAAAGCAGCTGATTTCCCCGGCTCGCGGATCACGCCTTAGGAATACGCAGCGTCTGGCCAGGATAGATTTTATCCGGGCTGGAGAGCATCGGGCGGTTAGCCTCAAAAATCTTATTGTACTTGTTGGCATCGCCGTAGACGGTTTTGGAGATAGCGCTCAGGGTATCGCCGGATTTCACCGTATAGTAGGTGGCTTCATCTTTGGCATCGGTCGCGGTGATGTTGTTCTCCACCTCGCTGACGCCCGCGATGTTCCCGACGGCGACCTGGATTTTTTCTTTCTGCTCCTGGGTCAGCCCGTCACCCGTCACGCTGGCTTTGCCGTCGGTAACGTTAACCTGAACCTTATCTGAACCGGGAATATTGAGTTTTTTGAGATGCTCGATGATTTTGTCACTCTGGCCTTTATGATCGGTCAGGTTATCCCATAGCTTTTCGCCTGCTTCTTTCACGAAGTTAAAAAGACCCATTCCATCCTCCTGTTAATCATGAAGTCAGAATAAGCATAGCAGTTGAGTTTTAAGCTGATAAAAAACCCGGTAGCGCTGACGCTCACCGGGCCTGGATCTGTTCGCCCTCTCCCTGTGGGAGAGGGCGGGGTGAGGGGAAACTTAAACCCCTTGCTCCAGAATGCGGATGTGGGTTTCCAGCACGTCACCCTTCACCGCGTCACTCCACGCTTTCATGTGAGGGGTCTGCAGGTGCGCTTCAAGGTGCGCGACGGTTTCCCACTGCTCAACCATGATGATTGAGTCTGGCGCGGTCGCCTGGAAGCTGGCGTCAGTGGCGGCATCCACCATCGGCGCGTAGCCGTGGCAGCCTTCTTCTTTCAGTACGGTCGGGATAATTTTCACGAACTGATCCAGCACCGCCTGACGGTGATGTTGACCTGGACGAGTACGGATTTCTGCGATTACGGTAAGCATGTTTACTACTCCTTTAATTCCAGGCTACCAGTTAAGCAAAAATTTTCGCGAGATGCTTGCGATATTCTGCGATATAGCTCGGGACGTCAGACATTTTAATCACGTCGTTGACGATAAAGGTCGGCAGCGGATCCATGCCCAGGAACTGGTTAGCCTTGTGGAACGGCAGGTACGCGCCGTCGACGCCCACGCCTTCGAAGAACTGATCTTTATCGGTGAAGGCTTCCAGCGGGGCGTTCCAGGTCAGCGAGAGCATATATTTTTTGCCCTGAATCAGGCCGCCCGAGCCGTATTTTTTGGAGGCGTCAGAGCGGGTGCGGCCATCGCTGGCATACAGTGAACCGTGACCTTCGGTGAACACGTCGTCCATGTATTTTTTTACGGTCCACGGCGCGCCCATCCACCAGCCTGGCATCTGCCAGATCACCACGTCAGCCCACAGGAAGTTCTGCACTTCGGCCTTCACGTCATAATTGCTGTCCGCGCGCACGACCTTAACATCATGCCCGGCGTCGCGCAGGAAACCGTCCGCGACCTCGGTCAGGGTGTCATTCAGCTGGCCTTTAGAATGCGCAAATTCTTTTGCACCGTTGATAATCAGGATGTTGCTCATTATTTGTCCTCGATGATGAGAGTTTGGTCAGTATTCTACGCGCGAGGACGGTGCGGTAAAATGAGCAAAATGTGCAAAGTCTTTTGCGTTAAACGCAATAATCCCTACCAGCTGACCTTCACTTCAAAACCGCCTTCAGGCGCATTGCTCAGCGAAACGCGCATCCCGTGCAGGGTGGCGATGCGTTTTACAATGGATAACCCCAGCCCGCTGCCCGTGGCATCCTGACCCGGCGGACGATAAAAGCGCTCGCCGACGCGCGCCAGCGCGTCAGGTGAAATGCCTGGGCCGTTGTCGCGCACGGTAAAGCCACGCGCGTCCAGCGTCACGTCCACCACGCTGCCGCGCGGACTGTAGCGAATCGCGTTATCCAGCAGGTTGCGCACCAGCAGGCTCATGAGGATCTGCTGGCCCGTGCGTGTAACCTCTGGTGCATGGATGTTCAGGCGAAGATCAATGCCCGCCTGCTGCGCCGGATGCCAGATATCCAGCACGGCTGACTGCAGCAAGTCGGCCAGGGGAATCGGTTCGACATCGTCAAGGTTATCCAGCGAGTCCAGGCGCGACAGCGTGAGGAGTTGATCCACCAGCCGGGAGGCGCGGTCGATACCTGCATGTAGCTGCGAAAGGGCTTTGGACTGCGCCTCGGGATCGTCCTGATACAGCTGCGCCACGTCAGTTTGCACCTTCAGGGCCGCCAGCGGGCTGCGTAGCTCGTGGGCGGCATCGGACGTAAAGCGGCGCTCGCGGGTCATCATCTCCTGGGTGCGCGCGAAGAGATGATTCAGCGCGTCGAGCAGGGGGCGCACTTCCGTAGGAAGGCCCTCCGTCGTCAGTTTATCGGTGGCATCCGGCGAGCGGGAGCGCAGGGTCTGCGCCAGCTTTTTCAGCGGCTTCAGCTCCCGACTCAGGAGGACGATCAGCAGCAGCAACATCACGGGCAGCGCCACCAGCCAGGGGGTCAGCTGCGAGCTGACCACGTCCAGCGCCATCTCCTCGCGGTACTCCCACTCCTGGCCGACCACCACGCGGTATTTTCCGTCAGGTGAGGTCAGCCATAAAAAACGCCACTCGTCGTTGTCGCCCTGTAGCTGCCCGTTATCGAACCCGTCGCGGCGATAGTGGTACGGAATATCGCGTCCGTTTTCACCGTCGTTGAGGAGCATTTTGCCGTCGACGGCGTAAATGGCGAAAGCCAGCGCGTCGTCGTCCAGACGACCGTGCTTCACTTTTTTCGGGATCTCGCGTATGCGTTCGGGGGCGCGGATCTCGTCCAGATCCATCGTCAGCAGCCGTTTAGCAAACAGCATCTGCTGGGTATCGAACAGCTTGTCGAGCTTGTGGGTCGTCTGCTGCCAGGCGACCAGGCTGGCGGCAAACCAGGCCGTCAGAGAGAGCAGCAGGAAGAGAAGCGTCAGGCGCAGCTTCAGGCTCAGGCGTTGCGTCAGTTTCATGCGTTACCCAGGGTGTAGCCGATGCCGTGCACGGTGCGGATAAACTCGCTCCCAAGCTTGCGGCGCAAATGATGGACGTGAACCTCGATGGCGTTGCTGGAGACGTCGTCGTCCCAGGTATAGAGTTTTTCCTCGATCAGCTTTCGCGGCAGCACCCGACCGGCGTTACGCATTAACAGCTCCAGCAGCGCGAACTCTTTCGGCTTGAGCGTCAGCGGCTCACCGTCCAGCGTGGCGATGAGACGGGTCGGATCGAGCGTGACCTTCCCGTGACGCAGTTCGCTACGCGCCTGTCCGTGGCTGCGGCGGACCAGCGCTTCGAGGCGGGCACCCACTTCGATCAGCGCGAACGGCTTACAGAGATAATCATCCGCCCCAAGACGCAGCCCTTCGACGCGCTGGTTAAGCGCATCCCGCGCCGTCAGAATTAATACCGGCTCGCTGCGCCCGCTTTCGCGCCACGCGCGCAGAATGTCCAGACCGTCAATTTCCGGCAGCGTCAGATCCAGCACCACGGCATCATAGGGTGCAGAGGAGAGCGCGGCCTGGCCGGTTTTACCGTCGGTAAACCAGTCCACGCTAAAGCCCATTTTGCTTAACCCCGCCTTGATACCGTCGCCGATTAACCTGTCGTCTTCTACCAGTAAAATGCGCATGTTCCCTCCTTGATGTCGTCAGTAAACCCTCTGTAAGCGCCTGCTGTACAGCAATAATAAATAAATTTTTCCCTTAAGAAGTTGTTAAGGATTACCCTGTTAAATGGATTGCGAAACGACATTAAAGGGAGAGATGAAGATGAAAAAATTCGCTGCAATTGCTGCCATCATGATGATGACCACCGCGCCGGTCTTTGCTGCTCAGGGCGGTTTTACTGGCCCATCGGCCACACAGACCCAGACGCAAACTCAGCAGGGCGGTTTTGTCGATAACAACGCCAACCTCACCACCGCGGCAAAAGTGAAAGACCTGAAGGACGATGCCTGGGTGAAGCTGCGCGGGAACATTACCGAGCGCCTGTCCGATGACCGCTACACCTTCCGCGATGAGTCCGGCACGGTCGTAGTTGAGATTGACCACAAGCGCTGGAACGGCGTGACCGTCACTCCGCAGGATAAAGTTGAACTGCAGGGTAAAGTCGATAAAGACTGGAACGAGTTTGAAATCGACGTGAAGCAGGTTATTAAGCTGAACAAATAACCCGAAAAGGGCCGCCTGTGCGGCCCTTTTTCTTTGTGACTCAATTCATCAGATGAGGTAGTATCTGCGGCAATATTGCCTGAAACCCTTCGGTTTCTGAGTTGAGGAATCACACGTAATGAGCGATATGGCAGAGCGCCTCGCGCTACATGAATTCACGGAAAACGCCTACCTGAACTACTCCATGTACGTCATCATGGACAGGGCGTTGCCGTTTATCGGGGATGGCCTGAAGCCCGTTCAGCGCCGCATCGTCTATGCGATGTCCGAACTGGGGCTGAACGCCACCGCCAAGTTCAAGAAATCCGCCCGTACCGTCGGTGACGTACTGGGTAAATACCATCCGCACGGCGACAGCGCCTGTTATGAAGCGATGGTGCTGATGGCGCAGCCGTTCTCTTACCGCTACCCGCTGGTGGACGGGCAGGGGAACTGGGGTGCGCCGGACGATCCGAAATCCTTCGCGGCGATGCGTTATACCGAATCCCGTCTCTCTAAATATGCCGAAGTGCTGCTGGGCGAGCTGGGTCAGGGAACCGTTGACTGGGTGCCAAACTTCGACGGTACGATGCAGGAGCCGAAGATGCTGCCCGCGCGTCTGCCGAACATCCTGCTGAACGGTACCACCGGTATCGCGGTCGGTATGGCGACGGACATTCCGCCGCACAACCTGCGTGAAGTGGCGAAAGCCGCTATTACCCTCATCGAGCAGCCGAAAGCGACGCTCGACGAGCTGCTGGATATCGTGCAGGGGCCAGATTTCCCGACCGAAGCTGAGATCATCACCTCGCGCGCGGAAATCCGCAAAATCTACCAGAACGGTCGCGGCTCCGTGCGCATGCGCGCGGTGTGGAATAAAGAGGACGGCGCCGTGGTGATCACCGCGCTGCCGCATCAGGTTTCCGGTGCCAAAGTGCTGGAGCAGATCGCCTCCCAGATGCGCAATAAAAAGCTGCCGATGGTGGACGACCTGCGCGACGAATCGGATCATGAGAACCCGACCCGTCTGGTGATCGTGCCGCGCTCCAACCGCGTGGACATGGAGCAGGTGATGAACCACCTGTTCGCCACCACCGATCTGGAAAAAAGCTACCGCATCAACCTGAACATGATTGGCCTCGACGGACGCCCGGCGGTGAAAAACCTGCTGGAGATCCTCACCGAATGGCTGACCTTCCGCCGCGATACTGTCCGTCGTCGTCTGAACCATCGTCTGGAGAAAGTGCTTAAGCGCCTGCATATCCTCGAAGGTTTGCTGGTGGCGTTCCTCAATATCGATGAAGTGATTGAGATCATCCGTACCGAGGACGAGCCGAAGCCGGCGCTGATGTCGCGCTTTGGCATCAGCGAAACCCAGGCCGAAGCGATCCTCGAACTGAAGCTGCGCCATCTCGCCAAACTGGAAGAGATGAAGATCCGCGGCGAGCAGAACGAGCTGGAAAAAGAGCGCGATCAGCTGCAGGCGATCCTCGCGTCCGAGCGCAAGATGAACACCCTGCTGAAGAAAGAGCTGCAGGCCGATGCAGACGCCTTCGGCGACGACCGTCGTTCTCCGCTGCACGAGCGCGAAGAAGCGAAGGCGATGAACGAGCATGACATGCAGCCGTCCGAGCCGGTCACCATTGTTCTGTCGCAGAGCGGCTGGGTGCGTAGCGCCAAAGGCCACGATATCGACGCGCCTGGGCTGAGCTACAAAGCGGGCGACAGCTTCAAAGCGGCGGTGAAAGGCAAGAGCAACCAGCCGGTGGCGTTTATCGACTCCACCGGCCGCAGCTACGCCATCGACCCGATTACGCTGCCTTCCGCGCGCGGGCAGGGCGAGCCGCTCACCGGCAAGCTGACGCTGCCGCCGGGTGCGACGGTTGACCATATGCTAATGGAAGCCGATGACCAGAAGCTGCTCCTGGCGTCCGATGCGGGCTACGGCTTTATCTGTACCTTCAACGATCTGGTCTCCCGTAACCGTGCCGGTAAGGCGCTGATTAGCCTGCCGGACAACGCCCACGTGATGGCGCCGCTGGTGATCGAGAACGAAAGCGACATGCTGCTGGCGATCACCACCGCCGGACGTATGCTGATGTTCCCGGTCAGCGATCTGCCGGAGCTGTCTAAAGGCAAGGGCAATAAGATCATCAACATCCCGTCGGCGGAAGCCGCAAAAGGCGAAGATGGCCTGGCGCACCTCTTCCTCCTGCCGCCGCAGAGCACGCTGACCATTCACGTCGGCAAGCGTAAGATCAAGCTGCGTCCGGAAGAGCTGCAGAAAGTAGTGGGTGAGCGCGGTCGCCGCGGCTCGCTGATGCGCGGCCTGCAGCGCATCGACCGCGTGGAGATTGACTCTCCTGCACGCAGCACCGCGGGTGACAGCGAAGAGTAATGTCGTGATATCCCCCTCTGTCCGGAGGGGGAATTTCAATAAAATTTCCCGTAAAATCGTTGTTAATTCGTGCGTTGCGATTAACAATACGCGCTCGTAATAAAGTCCTTACCTGGCCACAGGTGAAGTATAATTGTCAGCTGTTGGGGCTTCAGAGGTCGCTATGCTATATATTGTTCGTCTTATTCTTACCGTTATCTACTGCATTCTGGTCTGTATTTTCGGCTCTATTTATTGCCTGTTCAGCCCGCGTAATCCGAAGCATGTCGCCACCTTTGGCCATATGTTCGGGCGTCTTGCGCCGCTGTTTGGTCTGAAAGTTGAAAAACGTCTGCCGGAAGGGGCGGAGAATTTCGGTAACGCCATCTATATCGCCAACCATCAGAACAACTACGATATGGTGACGGCCTCTAATATCGTGCTTCCACCGACCGTGACGGTGGGCAAAAAAAGCCTGCTATGGATCCCGTTTTTTGGTCAGCTTTACTGGCTTACCGGTAACCTGCTGATCGACCGTAATAACCGTGCAAAAGCGCACAGCACCATTGCGGAAGTGGTGAATCATTTTAAAAAGCGCAAAATTTCAATCTGGATGTTCCCGGAAGGGACGCGTAGCCGCGGCCGCGGCCTGCTGCCGTTTAAAACCGGGGCGTTTCATGCCGCAATTGCGGCAGGTGTTCCAATTATTCCTGTGTGCGTTTCCAATACTTCGAATAAGATTAATCTTAACCGCCTGAATAACGGGCTGGTGATTGTCGAAATGCTGCCACCCGTCGATACCAGCAAATACGGTAAAGACCAGGTGCGCGAGCTGGCAGCGCACTGCCGTGAGCTGATGGCTCAGCATATTGCGCAGCTCGACAAAGAAGTCGCAGAGAGAGAAGCCGCCGGGAAGATTTAATCCGGCGTTGAAGGGAAAACGAATTCCCGCGTTGTTAGTCGTTTCAGATGGAGCTTATATGTCACTCAGTCGGCGTCAGTTTATTCAGGCTTCCGGGATCGCCCTTTGTGCGGGTGCGATGCCGCTGACAGCCAGCGCCGCCGGGCAGCAACAGCCGCTGCCTATTCCGCCATTAATTGAATCTCGTCGCGGTCAGCCGCTTTTCCTGACGCTGCAGCGCAGCCACTGGTCCTTCACCCAGGGGACGCGCGCGCCGGTCTGGGGCATTAACGGACGTTACCTTGGGCCGACCATACGCGTGTGGAATGGCGATGACGTAAAGCTCATCTACAGTAACCGCACCCCTGAAAATGTCGCCATGACCATCAGCGGCCTACAGGTGCCCGGCCCGTTGATTGGCGGCGCGGCGCGAATGATGTCACCCAGCGCCGACTGGGCGCCGGTTCTGCCGATTCGCCAGAGTGCGGCCACCCTGTGGTATCACGCCAACACGCCTAACCGTACGGCGCAGCAGGTTTATAACGGCCTGGCAGGAATGTGGCTGGTGGAAGATGAGGTCAGCAAATCCCTGCCGATCCCGAACCACTACGGCGTGGATGACTTCCCGATTATCATCCAGGACAAGCGTCTGGATAATTTCGGTACGCCGGAATACAGCGAGCCGGGCAGCGGTGGCTTCGTCGGCGATACGCTGTTGGTCAACGGCGCGCAAAGCCCGTATGTCGAGGTCTCGCGCGGCTGGGTGCGCCTGCGCCTGCTCAACGCGTCCAACTCGCGCCGCTATCAGCTGCAAATGAGCGATGGCCGTCCGCTGCACGTGATCTCCGGCGACCAGGGCTTTTTACCGGCCCCGGTGTCCGTCAAACAGCTGGCGCTCTCGCCGGGAGAACGTCGCGAAGTTCTCATTGATATGACCAATGGGGATGAAGTGTCGGTCACCTGCGGTGAAGCGGCCAGCATTGTGGACCGCATTCGCGGTTTCTTTGAACCGTCGAGCATTCTTGTCTCGACCCTGGTGCTGACCCTGCGCCCGACCGGTCTGCTGCCGCTGGTGACCGATAGCCTGCCAATGCGCCTGCTGCCGCAGGAGATCATGAGCGGCTCGCCGGTGCGCAGCCGTGATATCAGCCTGGGCGATGACCCGGGCATCAACGGCGCGCTGTGGGACGTCAACCGCATCGACATTACCGCTCAGCAGGGCACCTGGGAGCGCTGGACGGTCCGTTCAGATTTGCCGCAGTCGTTCCATATTGAAGGGGTGGCATTCCTGATCCGCAACGTCAACGGTGCGATGCCGTTCCCGGAAGACCGCGGCTGGAAAGATACCGTCTGGGTGGACGGTCAGGTTGAACTGCTTGTCTACTATGGTCAGCCTTCGTGGCCGCACTTCCCGTTCCTGTTCCACAGCCAGACGCTGGAGATGATGGACAGGGGCTCCGTGGGGCAGATGCTGATCAACCCTGCGCCATAATTCTGACATTCCCGGTTCGCCGGGAATGTTTTATGCCCGCCAGAAAAAGCGCGAGAACAGAATCAGCACCGGGTAAATTTCCAGACGCCCTAAGATCATCGCCGCGCACATCAGCAGTTTTGCCCCCTCTGTTAACGTGCCAAACGTCGACGCCGTCTCGCCAAACCCCAGCCCCATGTTGTTGATGCAGGCGGCGACCGTTGCGAATGCGGTGAACAGGTCGTAGTCCATCAGATTGAGCGACCAGACAAAAAAGCCCGTGATCATGACGTAGAGAAAAAAGAAGCTCCATACCGAGCGCAGGACGCGTTCATTCACCACGCTTTTGCCCACCTTGATGCTCAGCAGCGCTCTCGGATGCGCCAGCTGATTCATCTCCTGAATACTCTGCTTGAACATAATGAGAAAACGCAGGGCTTTGATCCCGCCGCAGGTCGAGCCTACGCAGCCGCCAAAAAAGCTGGCGCTCAACAGCAGGAAAATGGTGTGTGCGGGCCATTGGGCATAGTCGGCGGTCGAAAGGCCGTTATCGGTCATCATCGAACTGGCAAGGAAGAAGGCGTGCACCAGGCTATCCGTGGCGTTGTACATCCCGGCATGCCAGACCTGCCAGGCGGTGATGACAATAATCACCGCGGCGGCGCTCAGAAAGAATTTAACCTCCGGGCTGCGGCGAATCGGTTTCAGGGTGCGTCTGACAATGGCGACGTACCAGAGGGTGAAGTTGAACGCGGAGAGCAGTGAAAACGCCCCGGCGACCAGCTCAATCGCTTGGCTGTCATAAAACCCAATGCTCTCGCTGCGGGTGGAGAACCCGCCCAGCGACACGGTCGACAGCCCGTGACAGAGGGCGTCAAAAAATGACATTCCCGCCAGCCAGTAGGCCAGGGTGCAGGCCACGCCCAGCGCGAAGTAGGTCACCCACAGCGTGCGCGCGGTATCGGCAAGGCGGGGAGTCAGACGCTCCTCCTTGAACGGCCCCGGCATCTCTGACTGATAGAGCTTCATGCCACCAATGCCCAGCAGCGGCAGGACCGCGACGGCCAGCACGATGACGCCTAACCCGCCAATGAAATTCAGCTGTGCGCGGTAATAAAGGTACGACTTAGGCAGGGCGCTGACGTCCCCGATCACCGTTGCCCCAGTGGTGGTGATCCCGGAAACCCCTTCAAAGAGCGCGTCGGCAAAGGAGAGCCGTAGCCCGTCATCCATCCAGAGCGGCATGGCGCTAATGAATGAAAACAGCAGCCAGAACAGCACGATAATCACAAACCCGTCGCGGGTGCGCAGCTGTATGCCGGCGTGACGGGTTGCCCGCCAGGTTAACCCTCCGAGAGTAAAAAAGGTTAAAAAGGTGGTCAGAAAGGCAAAGTAGGTCCGCTCTTTATTCAGCAGGGCGATAACCATCGGCGGCAGCATGGAAAGGCTGTACAGCAGAACCAGAAAACCGCAGAGGTGAAGGACAACCCGCAGCTGGGATACATGTAACGAATCGTTGGGCTTCACGACAGAGCTCCGCGCAATAACACGTTCCGGGGCAAATCACCGGAAAATATAGTGAATATTATGATTCAAAATTATCAGGGCGCCGTATTTTAACGACTTCCCCGAATATCTGCCTGCTTCATGCATCCTTTTCTTCAAATCTGGCGGATGAACAGCGTATAATCCCGCTCCTTTTGTCTATTTTTTCTTCGGAAGCATTATGAGCGCAATTTCCCTGATCCAGCCGGATCGTGACCTCTTCTCCTGGCCCCAGTACTGGGCGGCCTGCTTTGGACCGGCGCCATTCCTGCCGATGTCCCGGGAAGAGATGGACCAACTGGGCTGGGACAGCTGCGACATCATTCTGGTCACGGGCGATGCCTACGTTGACCATCCGAGCTTCGGTATGGCCATCTGTGGCCGTATGCTTGAGGCGCAGGGCTTCCGCGTGGGGATCATCTCCCAGCCTGACTGGAACAGCAAAGACGACTTTATGCGTCTGGGTAAACCCAACCTGTTCTTCGGCGTGACCGCAGGCAACATGGACTCGATGATCAACCGCTATACCGCCGACCGCAAGCTGCGTCATGACGACGCCTACACGCCGGATAACGTGGCGGGTAAACGCCCTGACCGCGCAACCCTGGTCTATACCCAGCGCTGTAAAGAAGCCTGGAAAGACGTGCCGGTGATCCTGGGCGGCATCGAGGCGAGCCTGCGCCGCACCGCCCATTACGACTACTGGTCAGATACCGTTCGCCGCTCGGTGCTGGTGGATTCCAAAGCCGATATGCTGATTTACGGTAACGGCGAGCGTCCGCTGGTGGAAGTGGCGCACCGTCTGTCGCAGGGTGAGCCGGTGAGCAGCATCCGCGACGTGCGCAATACCGCCATTATGGTGAAAGAGGCGCTGCCGGGCTGGAGCGGGGTGGATTCCCGCATCATTGATATGCCGGGCAAAATCGACCCGATCCCGCACCCGTACGGCGAAGATCTGCCGTGTGCCGATAACAAGCCGGTTGAGCCGAAAAAAGCGGAAGCGAAGGCTATCGTTGTGCAGCCGCCGCGCCCGAAACCGTGGGAAAAGACCTACGTGCTGCTGCCTTCCTACGAGAAGGTGAAAGCCGACAAGGTGCTTTACGCACACGCGTCCCGTATTCTGCACCATGAAACCAACCCGGGCTGCGCCCGCGCGCTGATGCAGAAGCACGGCGAGCGCTTTATCTGGATCAACCCGCCGGCGATCCCGCTCTCCACCGAAGAGATGGACAGCGTCTTTGCGCTGCCGTACAAGCGCGTTCCGCACCCGGCGTACGGCAACGCCCGTATCCCGGCGTATGAGATGATCCGCTTTTCGATCAACATCATGCGCGGCTGCTTCGGCGGCTGTTCGTTTACTCTTGTTTTTATGTATTTAGAGTTAAACTCTACTTTTCTATTTTTAGAATTCAAGCTATTCATCGTAATTGAGAGATATCCTTTTAATGTTCAGCAAGCCTGTTAAAAGCACTTTATCTGAACCGCGTTTTGCCTAAATCCTGCTCAATATATACTCTCCCTGAGTTCTGAAATCCTCAAATTCCCCAATCTTAAAGCATTGATACATAGATGATGTCAGATAATGCGCAATCATCTCACCGCCAATATGGATCCGTTCCGGGTGTGGGTATGTCGCCTGTATAGCCCTTTGTTCATTCATCATTACAGGAATTGTCTGCAACAAATCCCCATCCAAGATTTGGCACTCAGGTTTTACTCCTGTTCCGTATTGTAATTGCTCTGATTCGAAATCATGGACTGAGCGATAGGCGAACGAAACGATATTTCCTGTTTCCTCGCAAATTGCGAACTGATAAACACTGGTTGTCACCGTTGAAGAAGAGGGAATTGCATGGTCATGCTTGTATTGTTTCCACAGCCTCCTTAGACAGGCCGATGTATGATAATTGAGATTTTGTATACCTGATACGACCATTCTGGTTGATGCTTCAAGCAACCAGGTGTTAGAAAATCCACCTGCCCCCGTTCCTGCTATGATGGTTCTTAGCTGGGGGATGTAACCTGCTTTGGAAACAAAAGATAACGGCTCCCCATTATCGGTGACGGCAAGGGTATCTGTTACAATCAGTGCTTGTGCTTCGTCTGTATAAAATATCAGTGATGACATATTTTCCTCATCCAGAAAAGACATTACATGAATCACAGAACAGGTCACTACAACCACGTGAAAGGGAGTCAGACCATTTTCCAGAGGTAAATATATTCTTGTGTTTGGACGCGTTGCGGTTCTCTGTAAAAAATATATAGCACAAACAAAAGTCCCCGCAGGGATAAATATAGTTATATGCGCTTTTTCTGCTGGCTTTTACAATTGAAAGTGACAGGTAAACGAAATGTGTTACAGGTTTCTTTTGCTTTTCGTTGGGTTCTGTATATGCGAATTTACCCTGTGTGTTATTTTTGCAATGGACTCAGGCTGTATTCAATCAATTAAGGTTTACTTCTGGCATTAAGATGTATCCGTTGCCTGTTTTTTAAGGGCACGGTTTGTGCCGGGAAATGAAAATCACATCTTAAGTTCTTCACTCAAAGGATTTGTGATGTTTATCACGTATGGTCCGGGTAACGTGTTGAGGTCAATGTATTGCATCGTGATGGTGTCGTTACATCTTTTACTTTCCTCCTGATTTGCATATTCACTCCCGGCAACCTGGTTGTTTGTTTTTTCTTCTTCCGGATTTATAGTGTAGGCATGAGGTGGCGTTTCAGGGCGACAGACTGTGAGGATAATCACTAACATTCATGCGCGTTATGGGCGTGTCAGCAAACTGGATGCAACAGAGCCGAAACTGAAATTTGAACCCGGATTTCTGTATGCTGAAATACCTTATATTAGCGGCATCCAGAATCGAAAACTGAGCCGATATGTACACTTTTATCTTATGGATAAAGCTATCCTGCAGGCCAGGGATTTAAAGCCTTTAGCCCGGGCATTTTTACGCTGGATAAGGTGGCTGGAGGATAACGGACTTGACCCTTTCACCCCGGGAACGTTGAAATACCAAAGCCCTACATATGGCTTCAGGGAGTATCTTCTGGGGGCCGTAAGGCAGGGGCGCATCGCCTCATCCACCGCGGCGGTGTACATCAGCGTTATCCGACGGTTTTACGTATTTCTGGGCAAGTGTGGTGAGCTGGCTGCCAGCTCATTTTTTACGTTGGTCGAAAAAGTCGTTGACGGGCGACGCAAGGTGATAAGTTCGGATCTTGCCATCAGGATAACCAGCACAACAAAAAGGACAATCAACCCACTGAATGATGCAGAGGTTCATATCCTGGATGAGGCACTGAAATCTGAGTCCGGGTTGTTCAGTTTAATGATTGTGCTGATGAAAAATTGTGGGCTACGGCTGGATGAAATGCTGACCCTGCCGTCGTCACTCTTTACTGAAGAGTACCTTGCCAGTGTCCCTGTATCTGAGTTGACCATCAGGGGGCTTCATATTGGTCCGAGATGCGGAGTTCATACGAAGTTTGGGATGACGCGAGAACTCTTCATCACCAGACGATTGTACGAGCAGGTTCTGGATTATCTGGCGGATGAGGAGTATGAAAAGAAGATCCAAAAATGGCGTGCACGACAGGGTGGGGAAGGGCGGCACGAGCCTTTATTTTTAATGGCAAACGGGAAACGGATGTCTGAAAAAGCCTTTTACTCCCGCTGGTACAGTTTTCGCCATCGCCTGGCCCGGTCTGCTCCGGGAAATGTGTTCAGACATAAACCCCATGATTTGCGGGCAACGTTTGCGACCCATTTTTTACGCTCGGCACTGAGTTGCTATCCCGATCAGGCCGCAAATGCGCTGGGTACAGTAAAATACTGGATGGGCCATAAAAGCGAAAATACGACGATGAAATACATCGTCTTTCTTCAGCAAAACCAGATTTCTGATGCAGTCGCCGGGGTCATGGACGCATTGATTGACGGTGCTGCAGGTCGCGATGGAGCCATATATGAGCCGGAGTGAAACGCAGATAACGTGGATGGCCGAAAATGTGCTGTCATGGGAGACGGTCAGCGGACACATCACTCAGCGGGATCTGAACCGATATTATTTACTTGACGTTTATCTTCAGGCTCATTTTTCAGATTATGTGTTGCTCCCCGGATGGTTTAGTGAACATTCGCATCTTGCCCGCCCTGAAAAACGCGATTTTATTGCCTCTCTGAAACGATTTCTTCTGTCTTACCGTCCCGCCGGAAGGTTAACCATTTTCCGTTATCTCAATATGTTTTTTATATGGCAGTCAGTCAATCAGTATGACTATGGCACGGCTGAAGGCGTTGAAATGTATATTAAACATCTCATGAACGATATTCGTCGGCGAAAAATTTCAGTCAGGATGGCAAGACACTACTTGTCCGTGGTCAACCGGTTTTTGCTTACGGGCGGGCAGATTCAGAGGCGGTATGAATATGAATTCTTACCGAAAGGAACGTATCAGCAGCAGGGAAGGGATAGCTATACCAGGAATGAACTTTCCGAGATCCTGAGGCAGTTGTCATCCATGAATGAGTTCCTTGCGGGATGTATCCGGGAGCATATCGCTAAATCGGAAAAAGGGGTGCGGCATTTCTCACCGTCTTTGCTGGCACCTGTTTATGAAGCGTATTTCCGGTATCCGGGAGAGAACGGGGTCAGCAGGGCAGAGATCATCATCAGGGACGTTCTGGAAAATTACTTTCTTACTTCTTTTTTTCTGTTCTGTTACCACACATGGGGAAACACCTCTCAGGTTCTGGGTCTGACGCGGGATGATATACATCTGGATGAAAAGGGTATCAGCACTGATTATGTTTATAAGGGGAGAGCGAATAAGTATATACGTCTGACGATAGGTAAATCGGAGTATGTGACCAAACGTGCGGGCTATTACTGGTTTCTGTCTTTTATCAGGCTCAGGGACGACATCGTTAACTATCTGGTTTCCGCAGATAACTTCCCTCCGGTACAGGCGCTGTTTCTGAGTGAGCCGCAGGTGAAATTCCGTAAGCTTTATTCTCTTAATCCCAGTCATCTGACTAAATTTTCTAACTCTGAGGGGGCGTGGGCCACGATGCGGCAGCTTAATCCCTCGCTTCCATCAATTACCGTTTCTGGCTTGCGCAAAACGTCTGAGCAGTATACGGACAGAACATTAAAGAATGGTCTGATTACGGCGGAAAAAGCACAGCATAACTGGGGCACTTACAGGCGGAATTATGCTGCAGGTAACCCACAGGGGGCGAAGGAAAACTTCAGTGCTGCACTTGATACGCTTATGAATCAGGGGATTGCGACACGTGCGTTATCCGAGCGGGTAAAAGTTGCTGATGAGCTGGGGATCGATCTGCGTGGAAGCGATGAGGGTGTGGATCTTTTATTGAATGGCCTGGGATGTCGATCGCAGGAGCCGCCTACAGATATTGAATTGCGCTTTATAAAAAAGCAAAAACGATTTGGCCGGACACCAAAGGCTTGTGCGGATTTTTCTCATTGTGTCGAATGTTCAAAAAGTTGCGTTGTGGAAACGCTGGAGTCTGTATGGCTCCTGCTGTCATTCAGGCATGCTATCGAGTATGGAAAACCGTTGTACATCGGTTCGGTCAATGCTGTGGAGCGTTATGAAACGTTACTCCTGAAGATTGATTTACGGCTTGGGCTGGTAGATGAGGCGACCCTGAAAAAAGCGCGCGTTAAACTTCAGCGAGAAGGTGTGGCTCCGGTATGGCAGATTTGAAGAAAAAAGAGGTAAGCCGTAGTCGAATGGCGGAGTTTCCTGCCGGAACGCCGCTTCGTTCAGGGGATGAGTTTCCGACTGAGGATATCATCTGTGAGGCACTAGAAAACAAAAGCTTTGAACGTCTGAATAACTGCCTGGTTATCGCCAGCTCAGATGAACATGATATGCGTTTTATCAATGAGGAGACGCTGAATATTTATTTCAGGGATGATGTCTGGACCAATCGCTATGTCAGAACCCATATTGGTGAAACGTTAAGAACCGTTAATTTTTCAGGCATACGGGATCCTGAACTGCGTCTTGAAGCCAAAATCATCTCAGCCAGCCTGCTCTGGATTGTCGGCAGGACCGCGAAGACGCAGTCACTGATCCGGAAATGTGCAAACATTGTGGCGGGAGCCCGTATTATTGAGTCTATGGGGTATCGCAGTCTGTTTCAGCTTCGTTTTCCGCTTGTCCGGAATGCTTTCATTGTAAAGATGAAGGAGGAGGATGAGCACGGCAGGAAGCGTTCTGAAAGAACATTACGTAATTACTTTATGGACCTGGCGGATATCTCGCTGACAGGTCATACCCGTCTTCGAAAATACGGTTACTTTCCTGATATTAGCTTCGACAGTTACAACAGTGTGGATGATTCAAACCAGACATATTGTATGCCTTTCAGTCTTATGATGTCTGTCTGGGAAGGGCTGATTACTGAACTGGATGCTGAAATCAGTGATTTCGATTTTGACGGGTTTTCCCGGCTGTGCGCTATCATAAACGGTTTTTATGATTCGCCTTACTATACGTCGATGCTGGAAGCCCGTAAAAGAGGGACAGCAAAAAGCATACCGGATTACCGGGCCGCGTATTACTACAATATTGTTGCCGGGGAAATTCGGGCGCTTTTCGCGACACTTGGCCCCGGGATGCAGGGCTGGTTCTCGGTACATAAAAATAAGCGCTGGAGATCTGATTTTATTGGCGTTGATCACATAAAGCTGAACACCTGGCATTTTGAGCTGACGTTAAAAGTCATGAATGTGATACAGGCCATGTCGGGGATGAGACACAGCGAAGTGCTTGGCGTGATGCACGGTTCACTGATTTATGATGGTGATATCCTGGGACTTCGTTCGGTGTTGCATAAGTTCGCCCCGGAAGGTGGAAGTCACGAAGACTGGGTTGTTTGTCGCTATGTGGAAAAGCCTTTTCAGCATTTACGCAGAATTAATCAAATCATGACAGGCCTGGACGGGAAGACGCTGGACAATGTTCCATTGTCTTTAAATATCAGGTCGTGGTTCTCGGAGCAAAAACTCTCTTTTATGGGGACGCAGCGCCAGACTGAGTGGGCAAAGAAATTTGTGAAAAGACACCATCTGTTCATCCGACGTGACCATATTGATGAGTTCAGGCTTTTAAATCCAAACATACGTGATGATGAACGCGTTGCGATGGAGATTCGGGAGGGGGCTTTCTGGCCATTGCGAACCCATCAGTTTCGCCGTTCACTTGCTGTACACCTCAGGCGTCTTGATCTGATTTCTACTAATGATCTTATCCGGCAGTTTAAGCACTTAATCAGAGGCATGACGGAGTGGTATATGTCCGGTGCACTCAACGCTTCGCATTTTAGCCGGGCGATCCCTCAGGCATTCGCTGCCGAGATTGAAAGGGTTGATACCGAACTCTCAGCTTCCAGGGCTGTTTCTTATCAGCATGAAGGCCTGCTTTATGGCGAAGGCGGGAAGTTACTGATGTCCCAGAGAGGTGGGCACTTACATCAGATGACGTTTCCTACACTGAAAAAAGCGATGAGCATGGCTAAACGAGGCGGGCAAAAACTGGTATCTCTTGGAAACGGTTTTTATTGCATGAATGGCCATGACTGCGAGTTTAAGGCGGTTGTTCAGTCAGCGTCCTGCAATCCGGGATGTGAGAACATGCTGGCCGGAGCTGATTCTGTTCCCGTGTGGAAACGCAGGATGGCTCATTATGACAACCTTCTGGAGATTGCCGTGCGAAATAATGCTCCTCAGGCTGACAGGGATTTTCTGATGCTTGAGAGAGATTTTTATGCAGATGCTGTCCGCTTTTTTGAAAAGGATGAATAGAGCATGACGAACGAACAGTCGGGGGTTAAAAAAACACAGGCAAGAGCAGAGCAGGCCCTGAGGGAACTGATGTTATCAGGGGAGCGTATCAGCCAGTATGCTGTGGAAAAACGAGCGGGGCTGGCAAACGGCACCCTGAATTATAACTGTCCTGAGTACAGGCAGGTCAGGGAGGCTATCCGCAGTCTGAAAAAAACGTGCCAGGGCACCGCGCCGGTTGATGAGCAGGGCATTGAGCAGCAGATCAAGCTGAAAGAAAAGTATCGCCGTCAGAGAAATGAGCTGAGGGAAGAAATCAAAAAGATGATGGCTGAAAATGTAGAGCTGTTACATAACCTTATACTTTTACAGCAGTATGTCAGGGAGCTTGAACGCAACACCGGGAGGGAGAAAGGGGACGTCATTCCGTTCTCGGGTGGTGTCAGGGACTGAGGCTATACTGAACGGAAGGACGCGAGGTGAATCGCCACGGGTTTAACAGACACCTCAGAGTCATTTAAGATGGCTTAAAGAGAGGTGCCCATGAGCGGTAAGCGTTATCCCGAAGAGTTTAAAATTGAAGCAGTCAAACAGGTTGTTGATCGTGGACATTCTGTTTCCAGCGTTGCAACACGTCTCGATATCACCACCCACAGCCTTTACGCCTGGATAAAGAAGTACGGTCCGGATTCTTCCGCTAATAAAGAACAGTCAGATGCTCAGGCCGAGATCCGCCGTCTCCAGAAAGAGCTGAAGCGGGTTACCGACGAACGGGACATATTAAAAAAAGCCGCGGCGTACTTCGCAAAGCAGTCCGACTGAGGTACGCCTTTATCCGTGACAACACCTGTTGCTGGCCTGTTCGCCTGCTCTGTCGGGTGCTGGATGTTCATCCCAGTGGCTTTTACGCCTGGCTTCAGCAGCCGCATTCACAACGCCATCAGGCAGACCTGAGACTAACAGGACAGATTAAACAGTTCTGGCTGGAATCGGGATGCGTCTATGGTTATCGCAAAATCCATCTGGATCTGCGGGACAGCGGGCAACAGTGCGGAGTGAACAGAGTCTGGCGACTGATGAAACGTGTCGGGATAAAGGCTCAGGTCGGATACCGGAGCCCGAGGGCATGTAAAGGCGAGGCCAGTATCGTGTCGCCCAACAAGCTCCAGCGACAGTTCAATCCGGATGCTCCGGATGAGCGTTGGGTAATCACAGCGTGGTTTCCTCAAACCCTCGCTGTGAATTAACTGAAATACTTCATTGAAGCTGTAACCAAACAGTTAACTGAAACAATGAGCCCGCAGAGCATTGCACAGCGATGACACCATTTGTTGAGCTTCACCGTTTTCGCATACAACCGTCCGGGATTTGGAAAAGCACTGTCTTTTTGTACTGACCGATCATGATTAAGTGACACCTCTTCGAAAAAGAGAGCGCGATGAGCGATTAATATATGGCTCGAAAGACAATTATGTTGGGCTTTTATGACCGCTGTCAGAGGTATTATCTTACCCGGACGGCAACAGGGTCGGAATGTCATCAGCGGCACTGTAACAAGCTATCCGCCATCTTAAATATCTGCAGGTCCTTTCACCGAGTATGCACACCAACCGACAGAGTGATTTGACCCAAACTGGTGGATATTTTGCAAAACTATTAGCCTCTTATGACCGGTCTGCAGCCTGATATTGAGGAATTAGTGCGCTTTCATGGAATGCCTGCCGGGATCGCAAGTACGAACCCCCGGTACTGTTACACTGAATGTGCTCAGTCCTGTATCAGATTGTATTTTTCAGCAACTCAAGAACAACCCTTATTTTATCATTGTCACGTTTGTAGTACGTCCAGGGACCGATGCGCTGAGAAGTAACAAGTTGTGCCCGTTGAAGAGCTGAGAGGTAAAGAGAAACGGTAGACTGTGAGAGCCCGACCTTTTCCTGAATGATACTGACACACACACCGAACTCGTCCGCATCAGCATAAGGCTGATGGAAGTGTATTTTCGGTTCCTTGAGCATATACAGAATTTTTCTTCTAACAGGGTTTCCCAGCGCCTTAATCACGTCATTCAAATCAATATCAGGCATAAACTCTGTCACTTGTCGCATTGAGGAATTGCAATGTTACGATACTTCTCTACGTTAAGCATCAGCTTTTGAAAAGCTGATGCTCATAAGAATGGTTAGCCAAAGGCGGGATAATCTGTGTAGCCTTTTGCCGTTCCACCATACATGGTTGTTGGATCGACCGGATTCAGTGGCCATTCATGATAAAGGCGCTGCGGTAAATCCGGATTAGCTATGAACGGGCGGCCAAATCCGATAATGTCTCCCCAGCCAGCACCGATAATCCGTTCGGCTTTTTCTTGCGTATATCGCCCGGCATACATAATTACACCGCTGAATAATTTACGGACTTCAGCTCTGAATGCTTCAGGCAATTCGGGAGCATCATCCCAGTCGGCTTCAGCAAGAGAAATATAGGCTATTCCGATTTCTTCAAGAATTTTAACGGCTTCGGTATAGGTTTCATGGGGATCATCTTCCACCAGGCCAAGATAGACCCTTACTTCATCCGTGGTCTGAAAGAGCGGAGCAAAACGGACTCCCACACGGTCTTTACCGACCACATCAGCGACAGCCTGCGTCACTTCGCGCAGAAACCGCAGCCGGTTATGTAATGAGCCACCATATTCATCCTCTCTTTTGTTGCTATGGGATGACATGAACTGGTTAACCAGGTATCCATTTGCACAGTGAATTTCCACACCGTCAAAACCGGCATCAAGGGCGTTCTGAGCTGCCCCGGCGTACATCCTGACAATCTCACTAATTTCCTCTTTTTCCAGTGCGCGGGGGCAGGAAGCGGTAGCCAGCGCCCCCTCTCCCGGCCCGGTTTCGATGAATACCTTAACGTTTTCCCCTGCCGGTATCGCCGACGGAGCGACAGGCGAGGCGTTACCTGGCTGCAGGGAGTTATGGGATACTCTTCCGACATGCCAGAGCTGGGCAAAAATGATGCCTTCTTTTTCATGCACTGCCCGCGTCACTTTCTTCCAGCCTTCCACTTGCCGTGAGCTGTAGATCCCCGGGGTCCACGCATAACCCTGCCCACGAGGTTCGATTTGTGTTCCTTCGGTCACCATAAACCCGGCACTGCTGCGCTGTGCGTAATATTCAGCCATCAGTTCGTTCGGAATATCACCCGGTTGTGAGCTCCGTGAGCGGGTTAAAGGCGGAAGTACAACACGATTCTTCAGGGTGTAGGGACCTAGTCTGGTGGGAGAGAACAGGTTTTTCGTCTTCATTACATATCCTGATATAGCGAATTTTCAATATCACTGAAACGCCATGTCTCAGCATTTACGACCTGGCATGTCGTCGTTCGGCCGATGTAGCCGCAGAACCACGACACTTTATTCCACATATTGAGATTTACCAATATCTAGATTTATAAAAATTATGATCGGATGAGCGGAACGGGGGGTTGCCTGATGGCTCACAGAATCGGCATCATGAACCTAAATGGTTCTGATAATGTTATCGGAGATCCTGAACGGGAACGGTATGCGTCACGATTTTAATGACTATGTTGCATTCATGGCAGTAGCACAGGAGTGCAGTTTTTCACGGGCTGCTGTCCGCCTCGGGATTTCGGCATCCACGCTTTCACACACGATACGTCGTCTCGAGGAGCGCGTTGGCATGCCGTTACTTATGCGTACAACCAGGCGGGTGGCTGTCACCGAAGCCGGTAAACAATTATTACTGACGCTTGAACCCGGTCTTGCGCGCATTGAAGCGGGCGTGACAGCTCTTCAGAGACTGCGCCATACACCGGCTGGGCTGGTCAGACTTACGGTATCAGATCACATGATTCATGAATGTCTCTGGCCACGATTGTCACCGTTACTAAAAAAAATATTCGGATATCAAGGTGGAAATGTCGCAGCAGAACGGTTTTGTCGACATTGTTGAGGGCAATTTTGATGCCGGAGTCCGAATTGGTGATGACATATTAAAGGATATGGTGGCCGTCCGAATCGCACCGGACATACGGTTTGTCGTCATTGGATCGTCCACCTATCTTGCAGAAAGAGGTCTGCCGCTACATCCCTCTCAGCTGGAAAAACATGACTGCATCAATATACGTCTGTCACCCACAGGCCCGCTGTATGGCTGGGAATTTGTCAGGCAGGGGGAGAATATTGTGAAAAAAGTGGACGGGCAGCTTACTTTTTCAAGCATTTATCCAATGCTTCATGCAGTAAAAGATGGCTACGGCCTGGCCTACCTGCCGGAGTCTTCTGCCCTGGCGGGGATTGAGGCGGGACACTATTGTCGGGTGCTTGAGGACTGGTCAGAGGCTTTTCCCGCCGACATGATAATTCCAATAATGTCCATTACAGGCTCCGGTAAAGATAATACCGACACCTTACATGAGAAAGGCAAAAGCAATATAACCTGCTGTGCTCCGGATTTTAAGAATGAGCGGTTTACGTAGCAGGATGAGCAGTTCGAACCAGAAATTTCGTTACCCGCCCGTGAACTCTGCCGCAAGCATGCCATTTCCGATGCCACGTTTTACAC
>OGTH01000035.1_pt1 | contig 147051 bp, 139 predicted proteins | sample 1574621 | NCBI WGS metagenome assembly OGTH01 (sample SAMN03295844, study PRJEB24534) | human gut metagenome | isolation source: fecal sample 4 from infant 6 | host: Homo sapiens | place: USA: Pittsburgh, PA | collected 2014-07 | reverse complement strand
TCCAGCGCTGTGTGACATCGTTAATTTGCCCCTGTAGTTGTTTGTTCTGGCTCTCCAGTTGAGCAATCTGCTCAAGGTAACTGGTCTCGGCCTGCTGCCCGGCGGCTACCTGCTCCTGATACCGTTTTGCCCATGCTCGCAACGCAGCGTTCTCAAGCGTTGCCTGCTCCGTTTTGTATGTGTCGAATGCTGACTGCAACTCACTGATCGCCTTATCGCCGTCGCGCGTGGCGTTTTCATGCCCGCTTTTGTAGCCCAGGTAATAAAGTCCAATCAGAAAAGCATTTATGAGCACTGCCAGCAGCAGACTGCGCCACGGCAGATTTTTTAGCAGGTTAGTCCACACAGCTGCCGCCCCCCCATGTGAGATAGCGCGGAGCCAGCTCCCGCAGGATGCGCTGTGGATAGTGGCGGTTCTCCCGCCAGTTGGCAGCGCTGCGCCCGGCATTCACCGTGGCGACATGTCCAAACCAGCGGGTACTGTCCAGCCCCTGCTGTAAGGCCAGCCGTTTGTCCCGCTGTACCCAGCCCAGACCGCCGTTATAGCCCGACAGCGTCATGGCCATACGTTCGCAGCCGTTGGCGGCGCTGACGCGCTGCCACAGCCAGCGGTCATAGCTGACCAGCGCCCGGATGGCCCACGCCGGATTAAACGGTTCGCGGCTGTTCAGCCCCGGCATCAGCTGACTTATCCAGTCAGCGGTGGCGGGCATAAACTGCGCCAGCCCCTGAGCGCCAACCGGCGAAACCGCATCAGGTCGCCAGCCGCTTTCCTGATGCAGCTGTGCGGCGAAGTCAGCCACCGGCGCAGACAGTCCCCATTCAAGCCGGGCATTACGGATCACATCGTCGCGATACGGCAGCGCGGCCTGCGGTGGCTGGGCTGCGCGGGCCTGACTGAAGAAGCCGCCACACCAGAGCAGCCAGGCAATAACCAGGTTGCCAGCGAGCTGCCACCAGAAGCTGTATTTATCGTTGCGTGGCTCGCCATGCTTGATGGCGGTTACGCCCAGACCAAAGGCAAGCAGGATGATGAGGGTGATTTGAGGCCAGTTCATGATTACAGCCCCGTCGCTACGGCCAGACAGACTGCGGCAACAATCAGCGCACGGCGGATTAGCGCAGCGCAAAAGACCAGGTGAAGGCCAGTCTGGACGGGGAAGCGACCATCAGCCATCAGCCTGTCATCATGCTTCAGGTACTGACCGGGACGGGCTTTGGGGAAAAGCGAACGGTCAAGCCAGTAGCCCAGCACAGCCGCCAGCGTGATGAGCGACAGCTTGTAGACAACCACCGGCAGCTGCTGGGGCGAGACCAGACCGATGGTGCCGAGCAACAGCACAGAGGTCAGCAGCCAGCCGCTGAGACGGGGCTTTTTAACAGGGGGAATGAATTTTTTCAGGTTTTTCATGGTGCGTCTCCTTGTGTGGTGGAGACAGCATCACAAATGGTCGGGGAAAGGGATTTTAAACAGCGTTAATAGTAAGGATGCGGACGAGAACCGCATGATGGCTTTGAAAGAACGACCAGCCCGGTGCGGTAACACCAGGCTGGTCATCAACCCACAGGTATGCACTGTGAGCCGACCAGGGTTCAGTCAGTCTCGCGAGACCAGACTAGCCTGCCATATTTTCATTGATTGCAAAAGGCTTACGGATAATGAAAGAACAATCTTTACCCATCGTCCCATGGATTGGTGGTAAACGTCGTCTGGCGAAGCATATTTTACCGTTGTTTCCGGCCCATACCTGCTATGTGGAGCCGTTCTGCGGGGCAGCTGCGCTCTATTTCCTAAAGACTCCCAGCAAGACCGAAGTCATTAACGATATCAACGGGGAACTGGTGAACCTCTATCGGGTGGTCAAGCATCATCTGGAAGAATTTATTCGCCAGTTTAAATGGGCGCTGGTCAGCCGTCAGATATACAAGTGGCTGCAGGATACGCCGGAAGAAACGCTCACTGACATTCAGCGGGCGGCCCGGTTCTACTACCTACAGAAACAGGCGTTTGGAGGCAAGGTCGCCGATCACACGTTCGGGACCTCTACAACCAGTGCGCCGCGCTTCAATCTGCTGCGCATTGAGGAGGAACTGTCTATGGCACACCTGCGCCTGTCGAGAACGCTGATAGAGCATCTGGACTGGCACCAGTGCATAGAGCGATATGATCGCCCCCACACGCTTTTCTACTGTGATCCACCGTACTGGGGAACGGAAGGCTATGGTGTGGATTTCCCTATAGGTAACTATGTCCACATGGCGGAGCTGGCGCGGAGCATCAAAGGTAAGATGATTATATCGGTGAACGATATCCCGGAAATGCGGCAGGCATTCAATGGTCTGAATATTCAAACCGTTGATATCAACTACAGCCTGGCGGGTAAGCCATCACCGCGCCAGGAACTTGTGATATGCAATTTCTGAAAGGAGAAACGCATGAGTTCAGCAATCAATAAGCCCAAAGCCTCATACTTAATGGGAATAACCTGCGATGAGTATGAAACTGCAGCAAAAATCTACACACTTAGCGTCAATGCGGACAATCTGGCAGAGGCGATAAGAGAGATGCAGGCCGCGCTTGAGCAGGTGGAGAAAACGCCACGAATGCTCCCTGAAAATAAGCTAAAAGGAATACTCATTGGACAGATAAGACTGACCATCAGCGCCAATCCCCAAAGCAGAAAGCCTTGCTAATGTCAGTTTATCGGGCAGCTCCAGCTAGTCTTGTCATCAGGTGTAAATATCATCAGACAGCCCGCTCTTGGAGGTTTATTGTCTGACGTAGGGGGTAACACCTCCATTTTTTTCTGTACTGGTGGAGCTTGCCTGATTTCTTTTGCACAACTCACAGCGCTTTCATGATATGAGTCATATTGACGTTTAATTTGTTTTAAAGCGGAACCAGCTCGTTGAGGGTCATTTGAAGATAAATCTTTAAGTGAGCTAATTTGTGTAGACCACCATTGCTGAACGTTAGCCCCCGCCATCCTGCAAGAGCCATAAGCTGGGAACATATCCCCCTCCATTACAAACTGCTTACCCTCACTCTCCAGTTGCCTGAACAATCTGGCGTAGTTAGGAAAATCATCTGGTTGCCAGTCTGTTTTTTGCTTAACCATCTGCACGATATCCCACACTTTTTTTAGATATGCGACACCAATATCTACACGTTGTTTGTCGTTTAACTTTGCAAAATCATACGGCATATAGGTTAATTCGTCGGCATTGAAATAGAACCAATAGTCGCTATCTAAATCCTGCACAACTCTATCTAGGGCAACGGATTTACAGGCTCTTTTAGGCACTTTTATAGCTGTACCTTCTTTATTGATTTCAATGAAGCAATTATTCCCCTGAGAGAGATAATCTGCGGGTATGTTTGCATTTTCAGGAACATGAAACACGATAGTGAGCCAATGATTTTGCTCAACGTGAATATTTTCGAACTGATCTGCGTACCGATTTAACCCTGGCAGTAGATTTTTGATAGCAGGCAACAGCTTGTTTACAGTCAAATCGTCCGTTTTTACATTGAATTCTACGGACGGAGTAGAAGGAGAATCCGATACACCATCTGATCCACTATCACAACCGACCAGCAATGACAGAGCTAAGACCAAAAACATCTTACGCATATATATCCTTATGTTGTCTCTTAGAACGCTCTAACCCTATTTATTCTTTTTGTAACTTTGCCTGCGAAAGGTAGCAAAATCGACCACATTATCTTTACTCTCAGCCCCTTTTTACCAGTGTGCTCAACTAGCAAACTTGCTGGGTTTTGGCTGAGTGAGGACTTTGCCGACCTCAAGAATAGCCCTCCGCTGTTCGGGACTCATGTCGTCGAACGCGTCCATTAACTCTTTCTTTTCTTGTGACTCGTAAGGTGCAACAACAGGTTGGCTCCTCATCCCAGTAACTACATACAAAACATCCACGCCGATTTCTGATAGTGCAGATAACTGCACTGCAGTTGGGGAAGTGCGATCTTTCTCCCAATCTATGAAAGTTCTCTTCGCCACACCTATAGCGTCAGCTAACCCTTGCTGCGTAAGGGATAGACGTTCTCTTTCTTCTTTAATACGTAAACCGATCATGTGAGTATTTCTGCACTCTTAAAGTTGACTGGTGAGGAAATCTGCACCATAATCTATCACACATAAGGCAAACATCATTGCATCAACAAAGGAGACAACGATGACTGCAGAACAAGTCAAATCACTCTTCCGCCAGCGCGGGGTCACTTTCACCCGCTGGGCTGAAGAAAACGGCTACAGCCGCAATGAGGTCTACCGGGTTCTTAACGGCTTCACCAAAGGTCGTTACGGCAAATCACACGAAATTGCCGTGAAGCTGGGTCTGAAACCAGATTCAAATGCGGCATAACGTTTTAGCCCGTGTAACAGATTATCACATATCGCAAAAAGGGGAATGTGACATGAGTAAGGCAAATGTATCCAGTTCTGGCTCCCGCATTCTGCGCGTTCTTAAAGCACTGCGTGGCCACGCTCTGAATGGTGTTTCTAACGGTGAACTGGCATCGGCTCTGGGCGAGTCACCGGCGAATATCAATCGTGCATTGAACACTCTTATCGAAGAAGGACTGGCCCTGAAACTGGATAACGGGCGTTTTGCCCCTGGAGTCCAGCTCTTACAAATCGCCATGGCGCACAGTACCGAAATGGCGCGGGCGCAGGATCGTATTAATGAAATCAACCAGCGTGTTATGGCTGGCAGTCGCTAAGGAGTTGAAATGGGACGCACAAAATCACAACCAGTCGAACTAATGGAAGATGCACCGCTGACCGATGGTCTCAGCGTCAATCTTAATGCTATGTCCGAACATCGCCTCGAAATCATGCAGCAGTTTGGTGATGGTCTGCCGTATGAACGTGATCGTATTGTCCATGAAACACGGTTTTATATGGCGCAGAGTGCTGAGGCCATGCTTGAAGCAGGTAAACGCCTTGTAATTCTTAAAGAAAATGAACCTTACGGCGATTTCACAAACATCCTCGAAAATGATTTGGGGTTAGCTCCACAGGTAGCACGCCGCATGATGCAGGCCAGCGTGAAATTTCTCGGCAATGGCGATGATCAACCAAAACGCTCAGCGCTGAGCGTTTTGGGTAAGACCAAGTTGTATGAACTGATGGTTCTGGATGATGAAGAACTCGATGCATTAGCTGATGGTGGTACCGTCGCCGGGGCAACACTTGATGATATTGACCGCATGACAAGCCGCGAACTGAAAGCAGCCCTACGCGAAGCGCGCGAAACCAACGCAGCACAACAGCGCGTGCTGGCCGACAAAAACGAAAAAATCGACTCGCTTTCCACAAAACTGGAGAAGAAATCCCGTATCCAGCCGCCCAAGCCTGACGAAGAGGTGAAGAAGTTGCGGGCAGAAGTGACGGCGTTAGCGGTTGAGGCGGAATCTGCCATCGCCGTTCGACTGTCCAGCGCCTTTGAAACCCTGTGCGCATACTGCGCTGAAAACATGATTGATACACCCAGAGACTTTATGGCAGGTCTGGTCTGCCAGCTGGAAAGCACCGCACGTAGCCTGCGCTCCACATTTGACCTGCCGGATGAGCCGACAGGTAACGCCGCCCCTTCATGGCTGACTGACCCGACGCCACAGATTAACGGGCAGGAGGCATAACCGATGAGTGCCGCCCTGACTGAACGACTGGTTTATGTTGCCCGCGCGGCACGTGACGCGGGGCATGGTAAGCGCGGTGCGATATACGACGCCGCCTGCGCTGAACTGGGCATGTCCCGCGCCACCCTGCTGCGCAAGCTGAAGGAGGTATCAGTGACTGACAAACGTAAAAAACGCGCCGATGCCGGGCGCAGCGCCCTGAGCCGCGACGAAGCCGCGCTGATATCTGCCACGCTACGCGAGGCCACCCGTAAGAACGGTAAGCGCCTGTATTCCATCGCGGATGCGGTGGAGACCCTGCGTTCAAACGGCTTTATCACCGCAGGCAGAACGGACGAGGCCACAGGCGAGTTTTTCCCGCTGTCCGAGGACACCATCAGCCGCGCCCTGCGTAACTATGGCCTGCACCCGGAGCAGCTTGACGCACCGGCTCCGTCGTCTGAGATGGCCAGCCTGCATCCCAACCACGTCTGGGAGATTGATGCCTCACTTTGTACGCTTTACTACCTGAGCAACGGCCATAAAGGGTTGCAGGTGATGGACAGCGCGAAGTTCTACAAGAACAAGCCTGCCAACATCGCACGCATCGCCAGTGACCGCGTGTGGAGTTACGAGATTACCGACCATACCAGCGGCTGGATTTACGTTGAGTACGTGATGGGCGCGGAATCCGGTGAGAACCTCTGTTCTGTTCTTATCAACGCCATGCAGGAGCGTGGTGGCGCTGACGTGCTGCACGGCGTGCCGAAAATACTCTACCTCGACCCCGGCTCGGCGAACACCGCTGGCATGACGAAAAACATGTGCCGCTCACTGGGTATCAACCTGATAGCACATAAACCACATAACGCCCGCGCCACCGGGCAGGTGGAAAAGGCGCGTGACATTATCGAACGCAAGCTGGAGCCGGGTCTCAAGTTCCAGCCGGTTCACAGCCTGGAAGAGCTGAACGCGCTGGCGGTGAAATGGCGCAGCCACTTTAACGCCACGGCTGTTCACAGCCGCCACGGTAAAACCCGCACGGATATCTGGCTGAAGATTACCGCTGACCAGCTGAAAAAAGCGCCATCCGTTGAGGTCTGCCGTGAACTGGCGGTGGCCGCACCTGAACTCCGCAAGGTCACATCAAAACTGCGTGTCTCGTTCCGGGGTGCTGAGTTTGATGTTTCGACGGTGCCGGGCGTACTGGTCGGTGAAAAACTGATGATTACCCGTAACCCGTGGCGCAGCGATGTTGCGCAGGTAGTGCTGACCGGCGAAGACGGCCACGAGACGTTCTTCCTGGTCGAAGAGGTCAGAAAGAACGAGTTCGGCTTTGCCGAAAGCGCGGCGGTATTTGGCGAAAACTACAAAGCCCTGCCGGAGACCCCGGCGCAGACGGCGGCAAAAGAAATCGAAGAGCTGGTTACGGGCACCGATAACGCCACCGATGCAGCTGCTGCACGCAAGGCGAAGGCGCTGCCGTTCGGCGGGCGACTTGACCCGTACAAACATATCGACGACACCACGCTTCCGGCCTATATGCCGAAGCGCGGTCAGGCTTCAGACGTGCGCGGGCCGCGTATTGAGCAGCGTCCGCTGACCCATGTGGAGGCGGCGAAAGCCCTGCGCGAGAAGTTTGGCGCTAACGGCCATATCTGGACGCCGGAACATTACCGCCAGTTAACGGCACAGTACCCGGACGGCGTACCGGAAGCCGCTCTGGATGAGGTCATGGTCACCCTGACCACTCCGGCCCGCAACAGCGTTATCAGCATCGTTAACGGTAACTGAGGAGGAAGGCATGCTGGTACTGAAGCAACAACTGAAAGAGGCCCGCATCCCGCAGGCGGCGGTGGCAAGAGCCGTCGCCGTTTCCGAGGCCACGCTGGCCCAGATTGTGAACCATAACGAGTGGCCACGCACCAGCCCCGAAGAGGTACGCCAGCGTCTGGCGTTGTATCTGGAAAGTCAGGGGATTGATACAGCGAAAAGTTTTGATGCTGCACAGGGCGCTGTCACGCCCCGTACAGCGGGTACTACCGATAAAACCAACCTCAGTGAGGAAGAGAACATGTTACTCAAAAAGCAGGTGTTATTTCCAGCAACCAAAAAAGCGTTTGGCCTTTTCCGTGACCCGTTCGCCGATGAGGCCATGCAGGGCGCGGACGATGTGTTCACCACGCCGGATATCCGCTACGTGCGTGAGGCGCTGTTCCAGACCGCCCGCCACGGTGGCTTTCTGGCGGTTATCGGCGAGTCCGGCGCGGGTAAATCCACGCTGCGCCGCGACCTGATTGAACGCGTCAACCGCGAGAACGCGCCGGTGATTGTTATCGAGCCATACATCATCGCCATGGAGGACAACGACGTGAAGGGCAAAACCCTCAAGGCGGCAGCCATCGCCGAGGCCATCATCAGCACCATCGCGCCGCTGGAAAGCATCAAACGCAGCCAGGACGCCCGTTTCCGCCAGTTGCACCGCGTCCTGAAGGACAGCAGTCAGGCGGGTTTTAGCCACGTTCTGGTGATTGAGGAGGCCCACAGTCTGCCCATTCCGACGCTGAAGCACCTCAAACGCTTCTTTGAGCTGGAATCCGGCTTCAAAAAACTGCTGTCCATCGTGCTGATTGGCCAGCCTGAGCTGGCGGACAAACTGTCCGAACGCAACATGGAAGTCCGTGAGGTCGTCCAGCGCTGCGAGGTGGTTGAACTGCTGCCGCTGGACAACAGCCTCGAAGAGTTTCTGACGTTCAAACTGCAACGCGCCGGTAAGCAGCTGGCTGACATCATGGACGCCAGCGCAGTGGAAGCTATCCGCGCCCGCCTGAGCAATCTGGGCAGTAACCGTAAAAGCATGGTCAGCCTGCTGTATCCGCTGGCCGTCAGTAACCTGGTGATAGCCGCCATGAATCTGGCTGCTGAAATCGGGGTTCCGCAGGTCAACGCCGACGTCGTCAAGGGGGTTTAACCATGAAATCCATCGCCGATATCAACCAGCAGATGAGCAAGGTGCAGTCTGCCATTATGGCGCTCAACGCCATGAACACCACCGTACAGAGCGTCATGATTGCTGGCAGTAAGCCGGTTATCCGTATCGCCCGCAACGGGCACTGTGCCCGCCTGCTGGAGCAGGGCAAGGCAAGTTATACCCATGTTGGCCATGACGGCTCAGGGCGCTTTCGTCAGGGTGTCTTTGAGTTGCATGGCTGCCGCATTACCTGGTCAGAGTCGTTACATTAACCATAAGGTGAACAGAGATGAGCGAAGTAAATAAAGAAGACTACATGAAAGACCGCAAGGGGCGTCTGGTGCCGGTTGACCAGGTGTCTGACTATGACCTTGCGATGGATTCTTTCGTTAAAGAACAGGTTGCCGCTGCGAAGGTTAAACACGACGAACTCAGCGACTTCAAGCGTCGAGCCTTTGACGAGTGCTATGCCTGGCTTGACCTTGTGGCCGAGAAGTACGGCAGAACACGCGGCGGTGCCAAAGGCAACGTGACCTTCAGCAGCTTCGACGGTGCTCAGCAGATCACCATCCGCGTGCAGGAAACCCTGACCTTCGGGCCAGAGCTGCAGATTGCCAAAGACCTGATAGACGAGTGCGTCACCGAGTGGTCGGAAGGCGCGAACGCCAACCTGCGGGCCATCATCAGCGATGCTTTTCAGGTGGACAAAGAGGGCCAGCTTAATACCGGACGTATTCTTTCCCTGCGCCGCGTCAAGATTCAGGACGAGCGCTGGAACCGGGCAATGGAGGCCATATCGGAATCACTGCAGGTGGCAATGTCCAAAACCTATATTAATTTCCGGGAGAAAGATAAACACGGAAAGCTAATTAATATCCCGTTAGATATCGCTGCCATTTAATTTTAATTCAATTTCTTTTTATTTCGGCGTCAGCGCTGTGGGTTTCTGCACGCCGAAAACAGCATTAAGGAATAAAACATGTCCATCAAATGTACCAACTGCCAGAAAGGTATCACCACCCTGAAGTTCAGCGACGCCAGCGTCATTACCTCCGGTAAGTACCGTGTGCCAGCCGTCCTCATCACGCTGGTATGCCCTCACTGCAGCCAGCATTACTACACCGAAGTTCCGGCCATGGAGTTCATCCCCTGCGAGGCAAAAAAATGAAAGGCATGAAATTATATAACCGCTCCACTATATACAATCTGGCCCTGAAAACCTTTGGCCCTGAAGCACAGGCGCTGAAGCTGATGGAAGAAGCCGCCGAGCTGGCCGCTGCTGCCGCCCGCAACATGAACGGACTGGGCAGTGAAGTTGATCTGGCTGGCGAACTGGCTGACGTTGAAATCATGATTGAACAGTTCCGCCTCAACGGGATGGGCCTGATGATTGATTTTCATAAGCAGAAAAAGCTGGAACGCCTTGCCGAACGCCTGGGGGTGACTTATGCCGCAGAATAATGAAAAGCTGCTGGAGAAGTTAAAAAAGCTGCTGGCGCTGGCTAAATCTGACAACCCCCATGAAGCTGCACTGGCCCTACAACGCGCCCAGAAGCTGATGCAGGCCTATAACATCACCCAGGCTGACCTCGCACTCAGCGATATTGATGAAAGCGTCAGTCACTACTGGGCAGCAGGTAGCGTTAACCCACCGCGATACATGCTGGGTCTGCTGGATATTATCCAGGTGGCATTTGGCGTTAAGTCTATTATTCACTCCGGCTTTAAACCCAGCGTTGGTTTTTACGGTAATAAAGACCGGGTTGAACTGGCCTCATATACATGGGAGGTACTGGCCAGACAATTAATCGTGGCCCGTAAAAACTATATTCGACAGCAGAATAAAAGAATCAAAAACACGACCAAGACCAGTCGTGGTGACAAGTTTGCCGAAGGCTGGGTTCTGGCCGTGCGCAGCGAGGTTCATTTATTTGCTATGTCCCGCGAAGAACGGGAGCTGGCAAGCCTCTGGCTTGAACAAAAATACCCTGACTCAGGCACAACTACGGGCCGTGGGGCCGGGAAGTCACGTGACGCAGACATGTCCCGCCACATCGGTTACAGAGAAGGGGAAAACGTCCGCCTGCATCAGCCCGTTGGCGGGCAGGAGCAGCATAAACTGAGGGCTGAAAGATGATGTTATCGCGTAAGAAGAAAGCACCGAACCCTTGTCGTACAGCTGCTAAATATCTTTTTGCTCGCGCCTTTTTTAAGAACGTAAGGCCCGGCATTCAAATTAGTGTTATTGCTGGACGAGAACAGGTTGAAAATTACATGTCAGGTGCATGGTGGAATAACGATCCGGTTACTACAGCCCGTAACATTCATATTAACTGGGGTGGGATTCATTATGATGGCTGAATCAATTGTATGTGCCCTGTTCTGGTATGGTCTCGTGGGGTGGTGTACTGCTGAACTGCACCGCCGCTCAGGTTTTTACTCACGTTACAGCGGTGCCGGACACTGGATCAGTTGGGCCGTTATGTTCATGTGCTGGCCTGTTGCGCTTCCTTTATATGTCGATTATATCGGTGGCGCAGGTAAAAGGAGCGACGATGATGACTAAGCAGCGTCTTATTCAACTCATCCATATTGCCCGCAATGACCTCCAGATGGATGAGGACACCTACCGCCAGATGCTACAGGGGCTGACCGGCAAAGCCTCAACCAAAGGGATGGATACCCCACAGCTAAACCGCGTGCTGGAATCCATGAAAAATAAAGGCTTTCGCATTAAGCCTGCCGGGAAAGCCAAGTCCGGCTTACCGCTGGATAGTCATCCGCAGTCAAAGAAAATCCGTGCGCTATGGCTTGAAATGGCTGCCGCAGGCATCGTCCGAGACAGTTCAGAGCAGGCGCTGGCGCTGTGGGTTAAACGGGAAACAGGCATCAGCGCGTTACGCTGGCTCAGCAATGAGCAGGCAAGTAGCGTGATTGAGAAACTGAAGAAGTGGCAGCGCAGAGCTGCGGGAGTGAAGCAATGAGCGACCTGAATCAGTTTCGTAGTAAAGGGCCGGAACTGTTGGTAGAACTGGCACAGCATACCTCTGAGACCGTCCGCGAGATTATTGATATCGAACCCGCAGTTGCCGACCAGATTGGTCAGGCTGTCGCGAACCGCATGATGCAGGTCTGGGGTGGGCAAAACGTCTATTTTCCGATGGGCATGGTCTGGAAGGTCAGCCAGCGCGACCGGGAAATCTTCCTGGAGTTTGACGGACGCAACCATCACGAACTGGCCCGCAAATTCGGTGTTTCACTACAGTGGGTTTACAGCGTGGTGAAGCGGGTCAGAAAAGAAGAATTGGATCGGATGCAGGGCAAACTGTTTGATGGTGACTCTGATTCAGAGAAGGTGGAAAATAGCTAAGCTATTTATAGGAGGACAGATGGCCAGACCAAGCAATATTGATAAACTGCCAGAGGATGTTCGTGCCGAGCTTCATAGCGAATTATCGCGCACAAACTTCACCGGTTATGAATGGCTCTCGCTCTGGTTAGCCGATAAAGGTTACAGCGTATCGAAGTCAGCCATTCAGCGTTATGCTGTCGCGAATAAAAATGAAATTCTGGGCCTACAGCAAGAGAGTCTATTCCATCAGGCACAGCTTCGACTTAATGCGCTTGGTGTAGCGGCAACAATTTCACCAGGAAAAGACCTTGGAAGTTTGAAGAATGATGCAGATGCACTACTAAAATGGGCGTTGTTTGGTTACTGAATGAGTGGGGGGCATCGTCCCCCTTAATTTTCATATACTGTAAATGAATTACATAACCTTTTGTTTGTCTCTTCCCATCACGTACCATAAAGTCCCATTTATCTTACGGTACCCCCTATATTTATCTCACGTCTAATCACCTGCGGCTTTCCACGGAATGTGCTTCGCCTCTTTTTCGGCGTACACCGCAATGGTTTTGCCGTCCACAATCAGCGCATCCTCGGTGAAATCCACGCTCCACGGGAAGCCGCCGTAGTTGGAATCATGCCTGAGCAGGTAGGCCAGCACTTTCGGTGAGGTGAGGTCGTTGATGGCGACCACGGTATTGCTGTCCTGGGTTTCAAGAAGGCGACGCAGTACAAGGCGCCCAATGCGTCCAAAGCCGTTAATGCCAATTTTACTCATGGTGTTCTCCTGTAAACGTGTCGATGCGACAGTTTGAACTCATCCAGGCTTAGACCATCACGGGCAGGGCGGCAATTGAAGATGCTTCATGCGGGAGGAAGTATTTGAAAAACCATACAGAAAAGTTAATGAATTTTTAAGGAAAGGAGATTATGTTGGCGCGATAACTGTTTTTAATCGGGAAATCACATGCGCACTAAATATACAAGCCTGCAAATCGGCATCCACTGGCTGGTGTTTCTATTAATCATCGTCGCCTACTGCGCCATGGAACTCAAAGGTTTCTTCCCGCGCACCGCGCGTCCAGCGATCAATATGATCCACGTCTCGTGCGGTATCAGTATCCTGGTGCTGATGGTGACGCGTCTTCTGGTTCGCCTGAAGTTCCGCGCGCCACCGATTGAACCGAAGCCAAAAGCGATGGTAACGGGGATGTCCCATCTGGGGCATCTGGTGGTGTATCTGCTGTTTATTGCGCTGCCGCTGATAGGCATTGTGATGATGTATAACCGGGGCAGCGACTGGTTTGCTTTCGGCCTGGCGATGCCGCATGCGGCGGAGTCCAATTTCGACCTGGTTGATATGTTGAAAGAGTGGCACGAGACGCTGGCGAACCTGGGCTACTTTGTGATTGGCCTGCACGCGGCGGCGGCGCTGATGCATCACTATTTCTGGAAAGATAATACCCTTCTGCGCATGATGCCGAAAAAGCGTTCGTAGTCTTTAACGCTTGCCGGGTGGCGCAGCGCCACCCGGCTTGTTTTTTAACCCAGCAGCGCACGCTCTTCGGCAGTTAACGCCAGCGCCTGCGTTGACCCCGTCTCCGACGACTTCACCGCCGCTTCCAGCACGGCCATGACCGCCAGTGCCTCAACAGGGTGGACAGGGTTGGTGATTTTCCCGAGCAGCGCATCACGTACGTTGACGTAATACTGGCGCTGATCGCCTTTCGGGGTAGGGATCGTCTGCGGTGCGCCGTCGGCCCCAAAGAACACCATGCTGTCGCCGTCTTCGCCCCAGGTTTCACTGCCGGGGATCACCCCTGCGAGCAGCTGCGCTTCCTGCTGGTCGATTCTGGCTTTCACCACGCTGCCCTTGTCCCCGTGGGCGGTAAAGCGTGCCGTACCGCCAGCAACCAGCATGCTGGCGTGCAGAATGACCTTATGCTCCGGGTAGTTTAAGACCACGTGCGCCCAGTCGTTAACTTCTGCGCCGTCGCGCAGCGTGGCGATATTCCCCTGAACCGACTCCGGCAGGCCAAAGAGCTGTAGCGTCTGGTCAATCAGGTGAGGGCCCAGATCAAACCACAGACCGCTCCCGGGAACGTTCTGCTCGCGCCAGCGCACGCGCACTTCAGGGCGGAAGCGGTCAATATGCGATTCCAGGTGTTTAACCTTGCCGAGCGTACCTTGTTCAATAATCTGCTTAATGCCGAGGAAATCGCTGTCCCAGCGGCGGTTGTGGAAGACGGAGAGCAGCAGCTGCTTTTCATCCGCCAGCGCAATCAGGTCGCGGGCTTCCTGCATGTCGAGGGTAAAAGGCTTATCCACGACCACGTGTTTCCCCGAGTTCAGGGCCAGCGTCGCCAGCGGGGCGTGGGTGGCGTTGGGGGAGGCAATTACCACCAGATCGATATCAGGATGCTGAATGGCCTCTTCCGGTGTCGCAACTACCTGTACGTCCGGCAGATCGCGTTTAACTTTCTCTTCATCACGAGAAGAGACCACGGCCAGCTTAATCCCGTCCACCGACTGGATCAGCGGAGCATGGAAGGTTTTACCGACAAATCCATACCCGATCAGCGCAATGTTGATTGTTTGAACTTTACTCATGACCTTCTCCACGTTAATTCGCGCACACCGTAACCTGCAGTGCGCTATGGTCCCCAAGCTCAGGCCAGGGACGATCTAAAAAGAGTTGTTGGATGCGGGATAACCCGGAAACCAGATACGGCTCGCAGCGGTTAATTTTCAGGTGATCGGCGACAATCCAGTGCGCATGGCTTGCGTCGAGCATTGCGCGTTTAACCTCGGCATCCGCTTCTTTACCGGCGCTCAACCCGAGCTCGGCATGAATGGCGCATGCTCCAAGAATGGCGATATCTGCCCGATACCGGGACAGCAAAGACAGCGTGGCGCTGCCGGCAAACAGTCGCTGCTTGTGGTCCCATTTCCCGCCGAGCAGGATCAGCTCAATATCTTCCCGGTCGCTAAAATGCTGGGCGATATCCAGTGAGGGAGTAATAACGGTGAGCGGACCCTGAAGAAAGGTGGCGACGGCCATCACCGTGCTTCCGGCATCCAGAAACAGGGTGGAGCCTGGTGGAACCTGCTGTGCGACCTGTTTACCCAGGCGCTGTTTGGTCTCCGGCAGCAGCGTGTTGCGGCCCTGACGGTTCATGGCGGAGAGGTTGAGCGCGATGGCTCCGCCGTGGTTCTTCTGTGCAAGGCCCTGGTTTTCCAGATCGGTCAGATCCCGACGGATAGTATCCGCTGAAACCTGAAGTTTTTCGGCCAGTTCAGTGATGCTGGCCTGGCCTTGCTCGCTGAGGATATCCAGGACATAGCGTTGACGAGCGGTTTTGTGCATCGGGGTACATTCCTGCAAAATGTCGCAATAGTTTGCATAATACAGCATTTTGACGCAGAGAGAAGGGGATTGTGGCCATGACGATGTGCAGCGGTGTGATGATTCACATAGGTGATTATTAAAATTTTATTAAGCAGGTATAAGGAAGCCGTTTTGAATGTTAATCACAATGTTATTGTTATGTTTTATTTAACGATTTGGTTTATACAACCAGTGTACTGCCACTGGGTGGGTTTAAATGCTGTGTAATTAAAATTATGCAGGATTTTGTTGCTTTAATTAGTTTTTTAAAGGCGCTTAATTTTAAATATATCCCATAAGCTACGTAAGTTGACACTTCTTTGAAAATCTTTGTGTCTGACCCGCGCTGAAATTAACGCAAAAATGTGCATATTACGAATTAAGAATTTTCCTTAAATAACAGTGGTTTTATATGTTTCATTTGAAACTCCATTTTCAGAGTTTTGTCCAGAAACCCCATGTTTTTTCTTATCTGTAACACCGCGTTAACATTGTGGGTGTAGTGGGGTATACCGCATTTTGTTATGCTGCTAACCAGTTTAAGAAATAAGTAAATTCTTAATTGAAATAAGACGCAGGCAGATCTCATCTCCAATGGACATGGGTATGGGGAGTATTACCTAAAATTCGGAGAGGAAACCAAAGAAGATATTTGTCTAATTATCTGTACCTCTTTTTGGGTATTTGCATGAGTATCACTCAGAGTCAGGGAGATAAAATGACGATATTGAGAAATTCTATGTTACTTCGATATACCGCCGCGATGGCACTATTTTCGATAGCCATAAATACTGCCTGCGCCAATAGTGGGCAGGTGGGTATTGCCCCCGTTTCAACAACAACCTTAAAAGAAAGTATTCTTTTTGCTATCGATCGCGATCCGTCAATTAGCCAGCAGGCCGCACAATTAGGTATTGGCCAGGCACAAATAGATGAAGCGCGCAGCGGCTGGATGCCGCAAATATCGTTGAACGGGAGTACAGGGCACAGCCAGACCACCGATTCCAGCGGGTCGCTGAAGAATTCAGCCGCCTGGGGGCTGAGCCTGACGCAGCTGCTGTACGATTTTGGCAAGACCAATAACAGCATCAGCCAGTCTTCGGCCCAGCGCGATAGCTACCGCTATCAGCTGATGGGCACGCTCTCTGACGTGGCGGAAAAAACGGCGCTGAGCTACGTAGAGGTCAAACGCTATTCCGATCTGCTGCAGGCGGCAATAGATAACGTGCAGGCGCTCAAAAACGTCGAACAGCTGGCAAAGCTGCGCGCAGACGCGGGCGTGAGTTCCACCTCCGATGAGCTTCAGACCCGCACGCGCATTGCCGGCATGCAGGCGACGGTCGCGCAGTATCACGCCGCCTTAAACAGCGCGCGCGCCAGGCTTGCGGTATTAACCGGGATGCAGGCAGAGGCCTATTCGCCGGTGCCCGCGAATCTTGCCGTGGAGCCGGACTCGCTCAACCGCATCGATTATTCCCTGATACCGGCAGTGATGGCCGCGCAAAACATGGAACGCTCGGCTCAGTATGGCGTGGAAACGGCGAAGTCCCAGCACTGGCCTACGCTAAGCCTGAAGGGGGGGCGCACCCGTTATGAATCGGACAACCGTTCCTACTGGGACGACCAGATACAGCTCAATATCGACGCGCCGCTGTATCAGGGTGGCGCGGTTTCTGCTCGCGTTCGGCAGGCTGAGGGCGCACGGGCCATGGCCTCCTCTCAGGTCGATCAGGCGCGTTTCGATGTCCTGCAAAAAGCCTCCGTCGCGCAGGCTGACTGGACCGGCGCACGGGGACGAATGGAGGCGGGGAAGCAACAGCTGCAAAATGCTCTGCGGGCCCGCGATGTTTATAAAAATGAATACACCCTGAGCAAGCGGAGCATTAACGATCTGCTCAGCGTTGAGCAGGATGTCTGGCAGGCCACATCTGCGAAAATAATCGCTGAGTATGACGGCTGGAGTTCGGCAATTAATTATGCTTCCGCGGTTGATAATTTAATGCCGCTTATTGGAATAGAGAAAAACGCTGCCGCAAAATTACCCGACTTGAGTTAATACAAGACGCGCAGTGTTGCGCAAAGTAAGACTGAAAATAATGGGTGTTTTTTCCCAGGGATAGCTACATCCGTTTGGTGGACATATCCACAGGAATCCGTACACCTGCAAGGAGAAGAATATGAGTAACATAAAAGTTGTTGATGTCATCATTCGCAAAACGGCGGAGAAAACTAAATTAACCGGCGAAGGAAATTTGTCGGTCTCTATTTCATCGCCGAGCGTGATTGAAATCCAGGGCTCTGCTCAGGATGTGGCGCGTTATGTCCGCCAGGGGAAAGACCTCCTCATTTATATGAAAGATGGCAGCGTTATTCGCTGCAATAACTATTTCGCAGAAGATCCAGAAACGCATAATCAGTCAGAGCTGGTGTTCAACGACCGTCAGGAACTGACGCATATTTCTTTTGCCGATGCCGGGGAAGCGTCAGGCGCTGCGGTGACTGAGTTAACCGCGCAGGCCACACCGATTAGCAGCATTCAACCTTTCCTCGAGCAGGAAAGCGTTTTAAGCGACGCGCCGTGGGGCTGGATTGCGGGAGCGGCGTTAGGCGGCGGTGCCATCGGGGCGCTGCTGGCAAACGGCGGTGACGGCGGAACTAAAACAAAAGTCATTGATAATACGAAAGAAGTTGAAAGCGCCACGCCGACCTTCTTGCTGTCGGATAAAGCGGGTGACAAGCAGGGCGTGCTGAGCGCAAACGAGATCACGGACGACAGCACCCCAACCTTTAGCGGTACCGGCCAGCCGGGCGCGACCATCCAGATCAAAGACAGCAGCGGCAGCACCATTGCCAGCACCATGGTCGGTACAGACGGCACGTGGACGGTAATATTACCGACCCAGACGGACGGGGAGCACACCTGGTCGGTCGTGCAGATCGACGGCAGTAAAACCACCTCTGCGGGCAGTATCACCGTGACGGTCTCTACCGCCGATGCCGCCATTACGCTGGCCACCACGGCGGGCGATAACGTGCTGAACGCCAGCGAGCAATCTGCGGGCTTTACGCTTTCCGGTGCCAGCAAAAACCTGGCGCAGGGTACCGAACTCACCGTGACGCTTAACGGCAAAACCTACGCGGCTGAAGTCGGGGCAGACGGCGCGTGGAGTGTTAACGTGCCTGCGGCGGACGCGCAGGCGCTGGGCGACGGAACCTGGACGGTTAACGTGAGCGGAAAAGACGCGGCGGGTAACACCGTCAGCGGAAGCCAGACGATTGGCGTGGATACCACCGCGCCAACCCTCTCTGTCGATACCCTCGCGCAGGACAACATCATTAATGCGGCTGAGCACAACCAGCCGCTGACCCTGACCGGTAAAACGAATGCGGAAGCCGGTCAGATCGTCACGGTTACCCTGAACGGTAAAAACTATAACGCCACGGTGGGCAGCGACGGCACCTGGTCCGTCACGCTTGATGTGAACGACGTGCAGGAGCTCAATGAGGGTAACCACACCCTGACGGTTAACGTGAGCGACAAAGCGGGCAACGGCTCGTCCGTGACGGCAGATTTCACGGTGGATACCGCCGCGCCGGTCGTCACCATCCATACCGTGGCGGGCGACGATATCCTCAATATCAGCGAGCAGGGCCAGGCGCACATTATTTCCGGCCAGGCGAGCGGTGCCGCCGCGGGCGATGTGGTCACCGTGACCCTTGGCGGCCAGACCTTCACCGGCGTGGTGCTGGCGGACGGCAGCTGGAGCGTGGGCGTTCCGGCGTCCGTGCTGGGCGCGCTGGGTGAAGGTAACCACACGCTTTCGGTTTCCGTCACTGACGCGGCAGGCAACACCGGCAGCGCCACGCACGGCATTACGCTGAGCGGACACCCGCCGGAATTTACGATTGACGCCATCAGCCAGGATAACGTCCTGAATGCCCAGGAGGCGATACAGCCGCTGAGCCTGACCGGTACCAGCAATCTGCCGGACGGCACTGCCGTCACCGTGACGCTGAACAACGTCAGCTATCAGGCAACCGTCGAAAACGGTATCTGGGCGGTCCAGGTGCCGGTTTCTGACGTGTTGAATCTGGCGAACACGCTTTATACCGTCAGCGTCAGCGGGACCGACAGCGTGGGTAACAGCGGTTCTGCCGAGGCGAACCTGCTGGTGGATACCGTACTTCCGCAGGTCATTATCAATACGTTTGCGGGCGACAACCTGGTCAATAACGCCGAAGCGGGCGTCGATCAAACCCTCAGCGGTCGCGTTACCGGCGCGGCGGCGGGCGATACCGTCTCCATCACCGCAGGCGGCAAGAGCTACACCGCAACGGTTGGGAGCGATCTGACCTGGAGCGTGAAAATCCCGTCAGCGGATCTTCAGGCGTTCGGCGACGGGGATTTAACCTTCACCGCGTCCGTCACCAACGGGCACGGCAATACCGGCACCGGCGAGCGTGATATCAATATCAACGCGGAGCTGCCGGGCCTGCGCGTGAACACCATTTCCGGCGATGACGTGATCAACGCCATAGAACAGCAGCAGGATCTGAGCGTCACCGGCTCCAGCACCCATCTGGCCGCGGGCACGCAGATTATTGTCACCATCAACAGCGTGGAGTACGTCACCGCGGTTAACGCCAGCGGCAGCTGGCAGATCGGCGTTCCGGCGGCGGACCTGCAGGCCTGGACGGCGGGCGGCATGACGGTTAGCGTCAGTGCGGTAGATGCCTGGGGCAATCCCGTTGCGGCTGAACACCCGATTGAACTGGATCTGAACGCCGTGGCGGTCACTATTGATACCGTCTCCGGCGACGACCTGCTGAATGCGGCAGAAAAAGGCAGTGATTTAACCCTTTCCGGCCAGACGCAGGGCGTGGAGGCGGGGCAGACCGTGGTGGTGAAATTCGCCGACCAGACCTTCACCGCGCAGGTGCAGCAGGATGGCTCCTGGAGCCTAACCGTACCCGCCAGCGCCATGGAAAGCCTGATCGACGGGCGCGCGCAGGTGAGCGTCAGCGTCACTAACGTCAGCGGCAACAGCGCCGACGCCGCGCGCGTGGTCACGGTGGATACGCAGCCTCCGGCGATTACGCTCGATAACCTGACCGCCGACAACATCATCAACGCGGCTGAAGCGCAGCAGGATTTAGCCTTAAGCGGTACCAGCACTGCGGAAGCGGGCCAGACGGTCACCGTGACGCTGAACGGCAAAACGTATCAGACCACGGTTCAGGCGGACGGTACGTGGCAGCTGAGCGTGCCTGCGGCTGACGTGGGTGCCCTGACGGACGGCATTGTGACCGTGACGGCCACCGTGAGCGACGTGGCGGGCAACGCCAGCAGCGCGGACCGCGTGGGTCTGGTGGACGCAACCGTACCGCAGGTGACCATTAACGACTTTGTCACCGACACCAACACCGTTAACCAGCTCGCCCATTCACAGGCGCAAATCCTGAGCGGCTCCGTCACCGGTGCGGCGGCGGGCGATCTGGTCACCATCACCATTAACAGCGTTGATTACACCACCGTGGTGGATGCGGCGGGGAACTGGAGCCTTGGTCTGCCGGCGTCCGTCGTGCAGGGACTGGCTGACGGCACCTGGACAATCGACGTCTCCGTGACCGACAGGTCCGGTAATACCGGAAGCAGTTCGCTGGATGTGGTGGTGAATACCGTGACGCCTGTCATCGGTATCAACACGCTGGCGGCGGACGACGTGATCAACGCGACCGAGAAGGGCGAAGATCTGCTTCTCTCCGGCACCAGCAACCAGCCGGAAGGCACGACCATTACGGTGACCCTGAACGGCATTCACTACACCGCAACCGCTGACGCCAGCGGAAACTGGAGCGTGACCGTACCGGCCTCGGCCGTAAGCGCGCTGGGAGAAGCCCATTACACCGTGACGGCGAGCGTCACGGATAGCGTAGGCAACAGCGCCTCAACCTCGCACGATGTGCTGGTGGACAGCTCGCTGCCGGTGGTAACGATCGACACCCTGGCGGGCGACAATATCGTTAACGCAGCGGAAGTAGCGGCAGGGCTAACCCTGACCGGTAAGGTGACGAACGCGGCGGCAGGTGACACTGTCACTATTATCCTTGGCGGCCAGACGTACACGGCTACCGTGCAGGACGATCTGACCTGGAGCCTGCCGTTAAGCGAGAGCCAGTTAACCGCGCTCGGCAACGGCGACCTCACCGTATCCGCCAGCGTGACCAACGCGCACGGCAATACCGGCTCTTCTTCTCACGACTTCACCATCGACGCCCAGCTCCCGGGACTGCGTATTGATACCGTGGCGGGTGACGACGTGATCAACGTGATTGAACACGCTCAGAACCTGATTGTGTCCGGTACCAGCACCGATCTGGCGGCGGGCAGCACCGTGACCGTGACCATCAACGGCAAAACCTATTCTGCAACGGTACTGGCGGACGGCACCTGGCAGGCGGCGGTACCGGCGGCCGATGTCTCCCAGTGGGCGGACGGTTCGCTGGATATCAAGGCAGGCGCGCAGGATGCCTCCGGCAACCCGGTAACCATCGGCACCGTTGTGGACGTCGATCTCGCGCCTGTTGCCATCACCATCAGCAGCGTGACCGACGATAACGTGCTCAACGCGGCGGAAAAAGGCCAGGATCTTCTGCTTTCCGGCACCACATCCAACGTGGAAGCGGGCCAGACCGTGACTATTACCTTTGCGGGTAAAACCTATACCACGACGGTGGATGCCAGCGGCGACTGGACCTGGACCGTTCCGGCAGCCGATTTGAGCGGCCTGAAAGACGGTGATGCCAGCGTGCAGGTAACCGTCACCAACGTGAACGGCAACGCGGCGTCTTCGGCGCAGGCATTCAGCGTCGACACCACCGCGCCGACGGTGACCATCAACACCATCAGCCATGACAATATGCTGAACGCGGCAGAGGCGGCGCAGGATCTGACCCTGAGCGGCACCTCTACTGCCGAAGCGGGCCAGACGGTCACCGTGACCTTCAACGGCAATCAGTACACCGCGCAGGTGCAGGCGGACGGCAGCTGGACGCTCGACGTTCCGGCGGCGGATATGGCAGTCATCGCCGACGGCAGCGCGGCGGTCACGGCGACGGTGTCCGATAAGGCAGGCAACCCGGCCAGCGCGGGCTCTTCGGTGCTGGTCGACACCACCGTACCGCAGATTTCGTTCAACATCGTTGCGGGCGACGACGTCGTGAATATTGCCGAGCACGGCCAGGCGCTGATCGTCTCCGGCAAGGTCACGGGCGCGCAGGCGGGTGACGTGATTACCGTGACCCTGAACGGCAAAGACTACACCGCCATGCTGGACGCGTCCGGCAGCTGGAGCGTGGGCGTTCCGGCGGCGGACGTGGGTGCGCTGGTCAACGGTGAGCAGACGATTTCTGCGACCCTCACCGACAAAGCCGGTAACAGCACCACCGCGACGCACGAGTTTGACGTCTCCCTGACCGCGCCGGTCATTGTCATCAATACCCTGGCGGCTGACGACGTGATCAACGCGACAGAGAAAGGCCAGGATCTGCAGGTGTCCGGCACCAGCAACCAGCCGGAAGGAACCGCCATTACGGTGACGCTGAACGGCATCAACTATACGGCCACCACCGACGCCAGCGGCAGCTGGAGCATCACCGTTCCGGCGGCAAACGTCTCCGCGCTGGGTGAAGCAAGCTACGTGGTGACGGCGAGCGTAACCGACGCGGCGGGCAACAGTGCGAGCACCGGCCACAGCGTGCTGGTCGACAGCGCGCTGCCGCAGGTCACCATCAACCCGGTCGCCACGGACGATGTCATTAACGCGGCGGAAGTGGCTGCCGGGCAGACTCTGAGCGGGAAAGTGAGCGGCGCGGCGAGCGGTGACACTGTCACGATTTCAATCGGCGGCAGTACCTGGACCGCGACGGTTCAGGACGATCTGAGCTGGTCGGTCAACGTGCCGTCCACGGTCTTAACCGCCATCGGGAACGGCGATCTGACCGTGTCAGCCAGCGTCACCAACGGCCACGGCAACACCGGAACCGGCGAGCGCGAAATCGTTATAGACGCTAACCTGCCTGGCCTGCGCGTGGATACCGTAGCGGGCGACGACGTCATCAACAGCATTGAGCACGCTCAGAACCTGATTATCACCGGCTCCAGCGAAGGCCTGGCAACGGGCGCGGCGTTAACGGTGATCGTCAACGGCAAAACCTACGCCGCAACCGTGCTGGCGGACGGCACCTGGACGGCGGCCATTCCGGCGGCAGACGTCAGCGCGCTGAATGCGGGCACGGTCACCGTGACCGTGGAAGGCCAGAGCGCGGCGGGCAATCCTGTTTCCATCAGCCATGACTTGAAGGTGGATCTGGCGGCAGTCGCCATCAGCATTGACCCGATTGCCTCGGACGACGTGATCAACGCGGCTGAGAAAGGCGCGGACCTGGTGCTGTCCGGCTCGACCTCCAACGTGGAAGAAAACCAGACCGTCACCATCACCTTCGGCGGCAAGTCGTACACCGCGACGGTCGATGCCAGCGGCAACTGGACGGCGACCGTACCGTCCGCCGATTTGGGCAGCCTGAAGGACGGCGATGCCAGCGTGCAGGTGAGCGTCACCAACGTGAACGGCAACAGCGCGTCGGCAGGCCGCGAGTACAGCGTGGACGCCACCGCGCCGACGGTGTCTATTGAAATTGTCAGCGACAACAACATCATCAATGCGGCCGAAGCGCAGCAGGATCTGGTTATTGACGGCGTGACCAACGCCGAAGCGGGCCAGACCGTCACCGTGACGCTGAACGGCGTGGACTACACCACCACCGTGCAGGCAAACGGCAGCTGGAGCGTGACCGTGCCGACCGCGGATCTGAGCGGCATTACCGACGGCAACTACACCATCAGCGCCGCCGTGTCTGATAAAGCGGGCAACCCGGCCTCTGCGGATCGCGACGTGCTGGTCGATACCACCGTCCCGCAGCTGACCATTCACACCGTTTCCGACGACGACGTGATCAACAGCGCCGAGCATGCGCAGGCCCTGATTGTCACGGGTTCCGTGACCGGTGCGGCGGCGGGCGACGTGGTCACCGTCACGCTCAACGGCAAATCCTACACCGCCACTCTGGATGCCTCAGGCAACTGGAGCGTGGGCGTGCCTGCGGCGGACGTTACCGCGCTGGCCGCCGGAGATTACACCATTACAGCGGCGCTGACCGATAAAGCGGGCAACAGCAACAGCGCCACGCACGGCGTGGAGGTGAATCTGACCGCGCCGGTGCTGACCATTGACACCGTTTCCGGTGACGATGTGATCAACAACACCGAGAAAGCCCAGGATCTGACGATCTCCGGTACGGCTTCCGGCCTGGCGGCAGGCGCGGTGGTGACCGTGATGCTGAACGGCAAAGCGTACAGCGCGCAGGTGGACAATAACGGAAAATGGACGACTACCGTTCCGGCGAACGAGGTCGGTCAGCTGGGCGAGGCGCTTTATACCGTCACCGCCTCAGCGACGGACAGCGTCGGCAACAATACCAGCACGTCGCACACCGTGAACGTGGAATCCGTTCTGCCGGGCGTGATCGTCAACACCATTGCGGGTGACGACGTCATTAACGCGGCGGAGCTGGCAGCCGGGCAGACCATCAGCGGTAAGGTGGTGAATGCCGAAGCGGGCAACACCGTGACCGTGACGATTGGCGGTAACAGCTACACCGCAACGGTGCAGAGCGATCTCACCTGGTCCGTGAACGTGCCGTCCGACGTGCTGACCGCGCTGGGCAACGGTGATTTGACCGTGTCAGCCAGCGTCACGAACGGCGTGGGCAATAGCGGAACGGGCGAGCGCGAAATCGTGATAGACGCTAACCTGCCGGGCCTGCGCGTGGATACTGTGGCGGGTGACGACGTGATCAACAGCATCGAACACGGGCAGAACCTGATTATCACCGGTACCAGCGACGGGCTGGCGGCGGGCGCGGCGCTGACCGTGACCGTCAACGGCAAAACCTATCCGGCGACCGTGCTGGCGGACGGCACCTGGAGCGCGGCGATCCCTGCGGCGGACGTCGGAGCCCTGGCAGCAGGCACGGTTACCGTGACCGTTGCGGGCCAGAGCAGCGCCGGTAACCCGGTCTCCATCAGCCACGATGTGACGGTGGATCTGGCGAGCGTTGCCATCAGTATTGACGCCATCGCTACCGATGACGTGATTAACGCGGCCGAGAAGGGCGCGGATCTGGTGCTCTCGGGGGCGACCTCGAACGTTGAGGAAAACCAGACCGTCACCATCACCTTCGGCGGCAAGAGCTACACCGCGACCGTCGGCGCCGACGGCAAATGGACCGCCACGGTGCCAGCGGCCGATCTGGCGGGTCTGAAAGACGGCGACGCCAGCGTGCAGGTGAGCGTCACCAACGTTAACGGCAACAGCGCCTCGGCGGGCCGCGAGTACAGCGTGGATGCAACCGCGCCGTCCGTGACCATCAATACCCTGGCGACCGACGATATTCTGAACGCCGCCGAAGCGAAGAGCGATCTGACCGTATCCGGCACCACCACCGCCGAAGCGGGCCAGACGGTTACCGTATCGCTGAACGGCAAAGACTACACCACAACCGTCAGAGCAGACGGTAGCTGGACGCTGAACGTCCCGGCGGCCGATCTGGCTGGATTAACCGACGGCAGCGTCACCGTTACCGCATCGGTCAGCGACAAAGCGGGCAACCCGGCGTCGGTGGATCACAATCTGGCGGTAGATATCACCGCGCCTGCGGTGACCATCAATACCGTGGCGGGCGACGATGTTATTAACATCGCAGAACACGGCCAGGCGCAGATCATCAGCGGCACCGCCACCGGCGCGGCAGCGGGCGATAAGGTGACCGTCACCATCGGCGGCCAAACCTACACCACCGTGCTGGATGCGGCGGGGAACTGGAGCGTGGGCGTACCGGCGAGCGTGATTTCCGGCCTCAGCGACGGCACCGTAACCGTCACTGCGTCCGTCACCGACGCGGCGGGCAACACCGGTATCGGCACGCATAACGTGACCGTCGATACCGGTCTGCCATCGGTGGCCTTCAACGCCATCAGCGATGACAACGTCCTGAACGCGGTAGAAAAAGGTCAGGATCTGAGCGTCAGCGGCACCAGCGCCAACCTGGCGGAAGGCACCGTGGTGACCGTGACCCTCAACGGTAAAAACTACACGGCCACAACCGCGGCAGACGGCACCTGGAGCCTGACGGTTCCGGCGGCGGATCTGGCCGGTCTCGGCCAGGCCAACTATACCCTGAACGCGACCGCCACCAACGGCGTAGGCAACAGCGTGAGCAACACCGCGAACCTGCTGGTCGACACCGCGCTGCCGACCGTCACCATCAATACCGTGGCGGGCGATAACGTCATCAACGCGGCGGAAGTGGCGGCAGGCCAGACGCTGAGCGGCACCGTGGCGAACGCCGAAGCGGGCAATACCGTCACCGTCACCCTTGGCGGCAACAGCTACACCGCAACGGTGCAGAACGATCTGACCTGGTCCGTGAACGTGCCGTCCGACGTGCTGACCGCGCTGGGCAACGGCAGCCTGAGCGTAACGGCGACCGTCACCAACGGCCACGGCAACACCGGCACCGGCGAGCGCGAGATCGCTATCGACGCTAACTTGCCGGGCCTGCGCGTCGACACCGTCGCGGGTGATGACGTGATCAACACCATCGAGCACGCGCAGAACCTGATCGTCACCGGTTCCAGCGACGGGCTGGCGGCAGGCACGGCGCTGACCGTCACCGTCAACGGTAAAGACTATGCGGCCACGGTGCTGGCGGACGGCACCTGGAGCGCGGCGATCCCGTCCACCGACGTGAGCGCGTGGCCGGAAGGCACCGTCAAAATCAGCGTGACCGGCGACAGCTCAGCGGGCAATCCGATCACCATCAGTCACGACGTGACGGTGGATCTGGCGACCGTTGCCATCAGCATCAATGCCATCGCCACCGACGACGTGATTAACGCGGCGGAGAAGGGCGCGGATCTGGTGCTGTCCGGTGCGACCACCAACGTGGAAGCCGGGCAGACCGTGACCATCAGCCTGAACGGCAAAATTTATAGCGCGACAGTAGACGACAGCGGCAACTGGACCTACACCGTACCGTCTGCGGATCTGGTACACCTCAAGGACGGCGACGCCAGCGTGCAGGTGAGCGTCACCAACGTCAACGGCAACAGCGCCTCGGCGGGCCGCGAGTACAGCGTGGATGCGACCGCGCCGTCCGTGACCATCAACACCCTTGCGGCTGACGATATTCTGAACGCCGCAGAAGCGCAGTCCGATCTGACCGTATCCGGCACCACCACCGCCGAAGCGGGCCAGACCGTGACCGTGACGCTGAACGGCAAAGACTACACCACAACCGCAGGCGCGGACGGCAGCTGGACGCTGAACGTCCCGGCGGCCGATGTTGCGGCCCTGACGGACGGCAGCGTGACCGTCACCGCAAGCGTCAGCGACAAGGCGGGTAACCCGGCGTCCGTTGATCACAACCTGACAGTGGACGTCACCGTTCCGGCGGTGACCATCAACACCGTGGCGGGCGACGACGTGATTAACCTTGTTGAGCATGGCCAGGCGCACATCATCAGCGGCACCGCCACCGGCGCGGCAGCGGGCGATAAGGTCACCGTGACCATCGGCGGCCAGACCTACACCACCGTGCTGGATGCCGCGGGGAACTGGAGCGTGGGCGTACCGGCGAGCGTGATTTCCGGACTCAGCGACGGCACCGTAACCGTCACTGCGTCCGTCACCGACGCGGCGGGCAACACCGGCACCGGCACGCATAACGTGACCGTTGATACCGGCCTGCCGTCCGTGGCGTTCAACGCCATCAGCGGCGACAACGTGCTGAACGCGGTAGAAAAAGGTCAGGATCTGAGCGTGAGCGGCACCAGCGCCAACCTGGCGGAAGGCACCGTGGTGACCGTGACCCTGAACGGCAAAAACTACACGGTCACGACGGCGGCAGACGGCACCTGGAGCCTGACCGTTCCGGCAGCGGATCTCGCGGGTCTGGGCGAAGCCAACTACACCCTGAACGCAGCCGCGACCAACGGCGTGGGCAACAGCGTCAGCAATACGGCGACCCTGCTGGTGGACACCGCGCTGCCGACCGTTACCATCAACACCATTGCGGGCGATAACGTCATCAACGCGGCGGAAGTGGCCGCGGGCCAGACCATCAGCGGCAAGGTAGCGAACGCGGAAGCGGGCAATACCGTCACCGTATCCATTGGCGGCAATACGTACACCGCGACGGTACAGAACGATTTGACCTGGTCCGTTAACGTGCCGGAATCTGTCCTGACCGCGCTGGGCAACGGCGATTTGACCGTGTCGGCGACCGTCACCAACGGCCACGGCAACACCGGCGCGGGCGAGCGCGAAATCGCTATTGACGCCAGCCTGCCGGGCCTGCGCGTCGATACCGTGGCGGGCGACGATGTGATCAACAGCATCGAGCACGGGCAGAACCTGATCGTTACCGGCTCCAGCGACGGGCTGGCGGCAGGCACCACGCTCACCGTGACCGTCAACGGCAAAACCTATGCGGCCTCCGTGCTGGCAGACGGCACCTGGAGCGCGGCGATCCCGGCGGCAGACGTCGCGGCCTTCGCAGCAGGTACCGTCACCGTGACCGTTGCAGGCCAGAGCGCGGCGGGCAACCCGGTGACCATCAGCCATGACGTGACCGTCGATCTGGCGGCGGTGGCTATCAGCATCGATGCGATTGCCACCGACGACGTGATTAACGCGGCGGAGAAAGGCGCGGATCTGGTCCTGTCCGGCACCACCTCGAACGTGGAGCAAAACCAGACCGTTACCGTCATCTTCGGCGGCAAGACGTACACCGCGAAGGTGGATGCCGACGGTAACTGGACGGCCACCGTGCCGTCTGCGGATCTCGCGGGCCTGAAGGACGGCGATGCCAGCGTGCAGGTGAGCGTCACCAACGCGCACGGCAACAGCGCCTCGGCGGGCCGGGAGTACAGCGTGGATGCGACCGCGCCAGCCGTGACCATCGATACGGTCGCAGGCGATAACGTGATTAACGCCAGCGAAGCGGCTGCGGGCGTGGCCATTTCCGGCACCACCACGGCGGAAGTCGGTCAGACGGTCACCGTGACGCTGGGCGGTAAGAGCTATACCGCGCAGGTGCAGCAGGGCGGTATCTGGAGCGTGAACGTGCCGGGCACTGACCTGTCCGCACTGGCGGATAACGGCTACTCCGTGCAGGTCAGCGTGAGCGACGCCGCGGGTAACCCGGGCAGCGCGGGCAAAGCGATTACGCTTGATACCACGCCGCCGACCGTCAGCTTTAACGCCGTCGCGGGCGATGACGTCATCAACAGCGTGGAGCACGGGCAGGCGCAGATCGTCAGCGGCACCGCAACCGGCGCGAGCGTCGGCGATAAGCTGGTCATCACCATCGGTTCGAACCAGTACACCACCACCGTTGACGCCAGCGGTAACTGGAGCGTGGGCGTGCCGGCCAGCGTGATTTCCGCGCTGAACGACGGCACCGTGACCCTCAGCGCGACGATTACCGACAGCGCGGGCAACAGCAGCACCCAGACCCACGATGTGGTAGTGAACACCGCCTCCGTGGCGCTGACCATCAACACCGTTAGCGGAGATGACGTCATTAACGCGGCTGAAGCCGGTTCGTCACTGGTGATTAACGGCTCCAGCGCCCAGTTAGCCAGCGGTACGCAGGTCACCGTGACGCTGAACGGCAAGAGCTATACGGCCACCATCCAGAGCGACGGCAGCTGGACGACCACCGTTCCGGCCGCCGACGTGGGCGCGCTGGCCGATGGCGCGAGCTATCAGGTATCCGTGTCGGCGCAGGACAGCGCGGGCAACAGCGCGTCGGCGACGCACGGCATCAGCGTGGATACTACTGCGCCGGTTGTGAGCATTGCGACGCTGTCGGCTGACGATATGCTGAACGCGGCAGAAGCACAGCAGCCGCTGACCGTGCGCGGCTCTTCCAGCGCGGAGGCGGGTCAGACCGTCACCGTGACGCTGGGCGGCAAATCCTACACTGCAACCGTGGCAAACGACGGCACCTGGACGCTCGACGTGCCGGCGGCAGACCTGGCCGCCCTGAGCCAGGGCGCGCTGACGGTGACCGCCTCGGTCAACGATAAAGCGGGTAATAACGGCCAGACCACTCACACCTTAACGGTAGACACCGTCGCGCCAACCGTGACCATCAGCACCGTGGCCGATGACGATATCGTCAACAACGCGGAGCAGGTGGCGGGCCAGACCATCAGCGGCACCACCACGGCGGAACAGGGCCAGACGGTGACCGTCTCCTTCAACGGGCACAGCTATCAGGCGACCGTCGGGGCGGACGGATCCTGGTCGGTCTTCGTGCCGGGCCGTGATTTCCTCGGCCTGAGCGACGGGGATTACACTATTACGGCTACGGTGAGCGATAAGGCGGGCAACCAGGGCAGCGCAACGCACGACGTGACGCTGAACGGCGATGTCCCAACCATCACCATCAACACCTTTGCGCAGGACGATATCGTTAACGCCGCCGAGCACGGTACGCCGCTGGTCGTCAGCGGTACCACCGACGCGCCTGCAGGCCAGACGGTAACCATCACGCTGAACGGTAAAACCTATGCGGCTACCGTCCAGAATGACGGTACCTGGAGCTATACGGTGGGCAGCGCTGACGTGACCGCGCTGGCAGACGGCGGCTCGTACGTCATCAATGCGCAGGTGAGCAACACCATCGGCAACAGCGCCAGCGATAACCATACCGTCACCGTGGATCTCACCGCGCCGTCGATGGGCATCAGCATTGACTCGCTGCAAAACGACACCGGCCTGAGCGCGAGTGATTTCATCACCAACGATGCTCAGGTGGTGGTCAACGGCTCGCTGACCGCGCAGCTCGGCAATAACGAGAAGGCGCAGATCAGCCTCGACGGCGGCACCACCTGGATTGACCTGACCGTGACCGGCACCACCTGGCGCTACACCGATGGCCGCACCCTGACGGACGGTACGTATCAGTACCAGGTGCGCGTGATCGATAACGCGGGCAACGTGGGGGCGACGGACAGCCAGGACGTGGTGATTGACCTGACGAAGCCTGCGGCAACCACCATTACCGTGGATTCCATTACGCAGGATACCGGGCTGTCCGGCAGCGACTTTATCACCAGCGACAACCAGATCAGCCTGAAAGGGACGCTCGGCGCGGCGCTGGGCAGCGGCGACCACGCGCAGATCAGCCTCGACGGCGGCGTTACCTGGATAGACGTCAGCGTCAGCGGCCTGAGCTGGACCTATGTCGATGGCCGCACGCTGGCCGACGGGGATTATAACTACCAGCTGCGCGTGATTGACGACGCGGGCAATATCAGCGCCACCGCCAGCCAGGTGGTGACCATTGATACGGTTGCGCCGGACGCCAGCAAAACCATCGCCATCGACAGCATCAGCGACGATACCGGCCTGAGCAGCAGCGACTTTGTCACTAACGATACGTCCCTGACGCTGCACGGCTCGCTCGGCGCGACGCTGGCCGACGGCGAGTATGCCCAGATCAGCATCGACGGCGGCGTCACCTGGCAGAACGTGATCGTCACCGGCAACAGTTGGTACTACGTCGATAGCCGCACGCTGGGTAACCAGACCTATGACTACTACGTTCGCGTGGTGGATGCCGCCGGCAACGTGGGGGCCAGCGCCCATCAGCAGGTGACCGTCGATACGGTCGCCCCGGATGCGGCGATTACGGTGACCGTGGATAACATCACCGTGGATACCGGCTTCGACAATAACGACTTCCTGACCAGTTCGACCTCGTACACACTGCACGGAACGCTCGGCGAAGAACTCGGCGCGGGTGAATTCGTGCAGGTGAGCATGGACGGCGGCAGCACCTGGGTGTACGCCACCGTCAGCGGTACGCAGTGGAGCTACAGCGACACCCGTACCCTGACCGACGGCAGCCATAACTATCAGGTGCGGGTCGTTGACCAGGCGGGGAACGTCGGGGCAACCACCTCGCAGTTGGTGACGGTGGATACGCAGGCGCCGCAGTACGGCGTCACCATCGACAGCATCAGCGAAGATACCGGCCAGTCCGGGAGTGATTTCATCACCATGGACACCACGCTGACCATCAACGGTTCGCTGGGCAGCGCGCTGGCAAACGACGAGCGCGTGCAGATCAGCCTGGACGGCGGGAACACCTGGCTCGATACCACGGTCACCAACCAGCGCTGGAGCTACACCGATACCCGCGATCTGGCTGACGGGGACTACACCTACCAGGTGCGGATTATCGACCAGGCGGGCAACGTCGGCTCCACCGCCTCTCAGGTGGTGACGGTGGACACCACGCCGCCATCGACGGTAGGCACGGTCGTGAGCTATACCGACGGCGAAGGCGAGCGTCAGGGCACCTTTGGCAGTGCGGTGGCAACGGACGATAACTCGCCGCTGATCAACGGTACGCTTAACCGCGCTCCGGACGACGGTGAAATTGTGCAGCTCTATCGTGACGGGGTTCTGCTCGGCCAGGTGACCATGAACGGCAGCGCGAGCTGGTCCTTCCAGGACAACGGCCTGAGCGACGGGAATCACACCTACATCGTGCGCGTCACCGACAGGGCCGGAAACTACACGGAATCCGACGGCTTTGTGCTGAACGTCGATACCAGTATCCCGACCACCACGGCGGCGATTACCGCGCAGACCACGTCGGACACTACGCCGATCGTCAGCGGTACCGTCTCCGCTGACCTGGTGAACGGCGAATATCTGGTGGTGACGGTGAACGGCAAAACCTACACCTCCCAGACCGGCGGTGCGGTGGTAGTCGACCCGGATCACAACACCTGGTATCTGCAGATCCCGGACGGCGATGCGCTGAGCGTGGCGAGCTACAGCGTGACCGCGCAGGTGAAGAGCAGCGCGGGTAACGGCAATACCACGGGTACGGCGACCGGCAGCCTGGTGATTGATACCACCTCGGTGAATACCGACTGGGCAACCACGGCGGGGAACAGCAACAACTCCACCATGACCCTCGGCATGAACAGCAGCGGTCTGTGGAATATCATCGCTAACGGCCAGTCATACTCCAGCAGCGATAGCTCGACCTATGCCGGCAATACGCTGACCAATACCCGTAACTACTACGTGGTGAGCCAGACCGCCGCCGACTTTGACCGTAACGGCACGCAGGATATCTTCGCGACCGAGAACACCTACGCCGGCTCCACGCAGGTGATGTGGACCTATGATGGCAGCACCTATAACGCCAGCCAGCTGGCGATGGGCACCACCATCTGGTACGGCGGCGTGATTGCCTACGACAAAACCGGGGATGGCTATCTTGATCTGGCGTACGGCGATGCCGGTATGGACTCACTGACCTACCTGGTGAACAACAACGGCGTTCTGTCGCCGGACGGAACCGGCGGGGAAGGCGGGTTCTACGGTCAGTTCGATTCCGGGCGCGAAATTTCCGGGGTTGACCTGAACAACGACGGCACGGTGGATATTGTTCAGCACACCAACCGCAGCGGCGCGTACTCGTTAACCGTGATCAACAACAACGGTAACGGCACGCTCTCTATCGGTCAGAACCTGACCAACGTGTTTGTGGTCAACGCCTCGAATACCACCACGGCGGCGTCCATGACGTGGGCGGACTTCAACGGCGATGGCTACATGGATCTGTACCTGGGCAGCAGCTACAACAACAACGGCGGGGTGATTTACTACAACGACGGTACCGGGAAGCTCTCTGCCACCAAGAGCGCGGTGGAAGCCTCTAACGCCACGGCAGGGTATCTGTCGGTGGCGGTGGACTGGAACGGCGACGGTCAGATGGATATCATCAAGCTCAGCACCTACGGCGGCTCGCAGACGGCGACCCTGTTCACCAACAGCGGCTACGGTTCCACCTGGACCTCCAGCCAGCTGGCGTCCGGTATTGCCTACGCGACCGGCGTGGCGGCGGTGGACTACAACTGGGACGGCGCGCAGGATCTGCTGGTCTCTCAGCAGAACGGCAAGGTGGTGCTGGTGCAAAACAGCAAAACCATTGCTGACGGCACCGCGATGCACCTGCACATTGTCGACAGCGAGGGCATCAACGCCTACTACGGCAACACGGTCAATCTGTACAACGCCGCGGGCGTGCTGGTGGCCTCGCAGATCATCAACGCCCAGTCCGGTATCGGGTCGAACGATACCTCTGCGCTGGTGAGCTTCTACGGTCTGGATCCGAATGAAACCTATTCGGCCGAGATCCTGAAGATCACCAACGGCGTGTCGGATAACGTCACCTGGAGCGGTCTGGAGGCGGGCAACGGCAAAGAGGGCTACGTCCTGACGGCCGAAGCCGCCACCGGCGGCCACAGCGGGACCATCACCGGGACCGGGTATAACGACACCTTTATCGCAGAGGACGGCACCTATACCTACAACGGCTCCGGCGGCTGGAATACCCACTCCGACTACGACACCTGGAGCAACACCGGTGGGATGGACGTGGTGGATTACCGCAACGCGACCTCCGGCGTTAACGTTGATTTGCGCCTCTCAACCGCGCAGAACACCGGGTTCGGTACCACGCGACTGTTGAACATTGAAGGCATCAACGGCTCGGATTACGACGACGTTATTACCGGCAACAGCGGTGATAACCAGTTCGAAGGGCGCGGCGGAAACGACACCTTCAACATCGGCAGCGGTGGTCACGATACGTTGCTCTACAAGCTGATTAACGCCTCGGATGCGACGGGCGGTAACGGTCACGACGTGGTGAACGGCTTTACGGTCGGCACCTGGGAAGGGACCGCGGACACGGATCGTATTGACCTGCGCGATCTGCTCTCCGGCAGCGGCTATACGGGCACGGGCTCGGCGAGCTACGTGAACGGCGTCGCCACGCTGGACAGCAGCGCGGGCAATATCAGCGATTACATCCGCGTGGTGCAAAACGGCAGCAATACCGAGATCCAGGTTGACCTGGACGGTACCGGCGGTCAGTTCTCGCCAACCACGCTGGTGACGCTGAACGGCGTGCAGACGGATCTGGCAACGCTGCTGGCGAACCATCAGCTGTTAATTGCGTAAAACAACGCCGCGGGGAGCGATCCTCGCGGCCTTTTGCGTTTCTTTACATGAATAGCCATAACCCTATATTTCACAAGATTATTTTGCGGGCTCGTTTAGAGAGTGTTCGATTTTTAATCATTCCGTAAAGGTATCATTTCAGTGCGAAATTACCGCTCTGGACAGGACGTAGCATTATGAAGACACATCCACAGTACGAACCCTGGCTGCAGGGCATGCTCATCATCGCGAAGCACTACCGGCTGGATTTCTCAGCGGAGCATGTTCGGGTCACGATTAACCATGAAAGCCAGTCTCCGCGCCAGCTGGTGCTGGAGGAGATGGCGCGCCAGCTTGGGCTGGGGATGCGTATGGTGGCGGCTGAAGCGGTATCCCTCGATCCGTGGCGCCTGCCGCTGCTGGCGGAATTCAGCGGCGGACAAATCGCGGTCATTAACCGCATGGACAGCGAAGGCAACGTCAGCCTGCAGTTTAGCGGCGACGCGGGGCTGGAGACCACGCTGACGCGCGATGAGCTCGGGGCGCGGTTAAAAGGGCTGATGGTGCTGCGCCCGCTCGAATCCACGCCGGATGCCCGCGTGGACGACTACATCAAACCCTATGAGAAAAACTGGTTCTGGCAGCTGGCGCTGAAGGACTGGCGACGCTACAGCGACATTATGCTGGTGGCGCTGGTTGCCAACGTGCTGGCGCTCTCCGGCATGGTTTTCTCCATGCAGGTGTACGACAGGGTGGTGCCGTCGCAGTCGGAAGCCACGCTGTGGGTGCTGTTTGGCGGCGTGATGATTGCCATCGTGTTCGAATTCATCATGCGCATGCTGCGCGTGCATATTTCTGACGTGGTGGGGAAGCGCGCCGACCTGCGCATCTCCGAACGCGTTTTTGCCCACGCGCTGCGGATTAAAAACGGCGCGCGATCCAAATCAACCGGATCCTTTATCGCCCAGATCCGCGAGCTGGAGTCGGTGCGCGAGCTGATCACCTCGACCACCATTGCGGCGATTTCCGATCTGCCGTTCTTCCTGCTGTTCGTCTTTATTCTGTGGATGATTGGCGGCCCGCTGGTGCTGGTGGTCCTGCTCGCCGTGCCGCTGCTGCTCATCCCCGGCCTGCTGGTGCAGCGCCCGCTGGGGAAACTCTCCAGCGAAGGGATGCGTGAATCCGCCATCCGTAACGCCACGCTGGTGGAGGCGGTGCAGGGCATTGAGGACATCAAGCTGATGCGCGCCGAGCAGCGTTTCCAGAACCAGTGGAACAACACCAACGACGTCGCCGCCAGCGTCGGCATGAAGCAGCGCTGGCTGACGGGCCTGCTGCTCACCTGGACGCAGGAGGTGCAGTCCATCGTCTATGCGGTGGTACTGCTGGTGGGCTGTTATCTGGTCATCAGCGGTGACATGACCACCGGTGCGCTGGTGGGAACCTCGATTCTGGCGTCGCGCACTATCGCGCCGCTGTCGCAGATCTCAGGCGTGCTCTCGCGCTGGCAGTCGGCAAAGGTGGCTCGCAAGGGGTTGGACGACCTGATGCAGCGCCCGATTGACGATCCGCAGCACGGCAAGAAGGTGCATAAAGCCCACCTGCGCGGCGACTATAGCCTTGAGGACGTCGGGTTTTATTACGACGAGGAAGAGAAACTCACCGTGCTCAACATCAGCAAGCTGCAGATCCGCGCCGGAGAGCGCGTGGCGGTGCTTGGGCGCAACGGCTCCGGTAAAAGCACGCTGCTGCAGCTTCTGGCGGGCATGCAGGAGCCGCAGCAGGGCAGCATCCTGCTCGACGATATCGCCCTCAATCATCTGGACCCGGCCGACGTGCGTCGCGACATGCAGCTGCTCAGCCAGCAGGCCCGGCTGTTCTTTGGCTCCGTGCGGGACAACATCCTGATGGGGAACCCGTTAGCCACCGACGATGAGATTCATCAGGCGCTGGTGAACAGCGGCGCGCTGGAGTTTGTGCGCAAGCAGAAAATGGGGCTGAACTACATCATCAACGAGGGCGGGGCTGGCCTCTCCGGCGGTCAGCGTCAGGCGCTGCTGCTGGCGCGTGCCCTGATTACCTCGCCGACTATCCTGCTGCTGGACGAGCCTACCGCCTGGCTGGACGAAATGAGCGAGAAGCAGTTTATTCAGCATCTTCACAAATGGCTGGGTAAACGCCGGACGCTGGTGGTGGCGACGCATCGCCTGCCGATTCTGGACCTGGTCGACCGCATCATCGTGCTGGAAAACGGCAAGGTGGTGATGGACGGCCCGCGCGATGCGATCCTGCACCAGCACGGCATGGCGCCGCAGAAAGCCGCGCAGCGTACGGTGACCATGAAGCCGGCGGCGGTTGCAGAGGAGGGCGCAGCATGAATGATTTCTCTCGTTTCAATAGCCGACTGAAGGAGCCGCGCCTGCCGCGCTCGTCGCTGGTGGCATGGTCCCTGTTCGCCCTGCTGGCGGTGTTTATCGCCTGGGCAAGCCTGTTCCACCTGGATGAAGTGACGACCGGCAGCGGCAAGGTCATACCGTCTTCGCATGAGCAGGTCATCCAGTCTCTGGAAGGCGGCATCATCCACAGCCTGATGGTGCGCGAAGGCGACATCGTGGAACGCGGCCAGCAGCTTGCGCAGCTTGACCGGACAAAAACCGAGTCGAGCGTGCTGGAGAGCGAGTCTCGCCTGAATGCGGCGCTGGCAACCGCTGCGCGCCTGAAGGCCGAGGTGAACGACACGGAGCTCGCGTTTCCGGAGGAGCTGGATGACGACGTTGAGCTGGTCAAACAGGAAACGGCGCTCTATCAGTCCCGTCGTGAAAGTCTCGAAAAAGGGCTGGCCGGGTTGCGTCAGGGCGCCGAGCTGGTGCAGCGCGAGCTGTCGTTAACCCGACCGCTAGTGACCCAGGGAGCGGCCAGCAAGGTTGAGGTGTTACGTCTTGAGCGTCAAAAAAATGAGCTTGAGAATAAAATCACCGAGATGAAAAACCAGTATTACGTTCGCGCCCGTGAAGAGCTGGCAAAAGCCAATGCGGAGATTGAGGCCCAGCGTTCAGTGATGAAAGGGCGTGAGGACTCCCTGACCCGGCTGACCTTCAATGCCCCGGTTCGCGGGATCGTGAAGGATATTGACGTCACGACCGTGGGAGGCGTTATCCCGCCGAACGGCAAGCTGATGAGCCTTGTCCCGCTTGACGATCAGATGGTGGTCGAAGCGAAAATCTCGCCGCGCGATGTGGCGTTTATTCATCCTGGCCAGAAAGCGCTGGTGAAAATTACGGCCTATGACTACTCCATTTACGGCGGGCTGGAAGGGGAAGTGACCATGATTTCGCCGGACACCCTGCAGGATGAGGTGAAAAGGGATGTCTACTACTATCGCGTTTATATCCGTACCGACAGTAACCATCTGACCAATAAGCAGGGTCAGGAATTTCCGGTCTTTCCGGGCATGATTGCTACCGTTGATATTAAAACCGGCAGTAAAACCATTCTGGATTATCTGTTGAAACCGCTGAACAAGGCAAAAGAGGCGCTGCGGGAACGATAGGGGAATGGCGTTCGGAACTCCGAACGCCTGCTGGATTATACGGTTGACGTCACGTTGTGAGCGTGGCGTCGCTCTTTAGGCACAACGTTGATGTAATGCGTAACATACGCAAAATATAAACCGGCATAATTTTCGACAAGGTCGATAAACGCCGGGTATATCGACATCCGACCATCACCACGATCTTTAAGATATCCCGCCTCTTGTGCCGATTTGATAATTCGGTTGACGTGGATGCGTGAAACAAAAAATTCTTTTGCGAGCGTGCTGGCTGAATAGTCAATGACCGCACCGTGAGCGGATTTATTTTTCATGGCCTGCAGATAGATATAAAGCATAATCATACGGCCGCCATCTTTATCAATAAATAATCCCACCTCAGGCAACACCTTTCTGAACGTTAATCCCCGAAAAAGATATTCAGCCGCGCGGCGGAAGAAGTTGTTTCTCAAAATATCATTATCCAGCAGATTAACATTAATATTAAATGCCGGATAAAGAATGCTGACGGGCAAAAAAGCGCCGGACATATAACGCTTAAGTTCATTGAGTCCTTTTTCAGTTGGCGCGATTCTCGTTTTGCGTCGATCATCCGTGCAGCGCCAGGTCCTGATGCGCCCGGTGGTTCTCAGTATCGTAATGATCGCAATCACGCTGTTGGGGCTGGCTATTTTATAGCGAGAGCATAGCTCTTTAATCTCTGAAACTGACTCGGCCTGATTTCCAAAAATAAAGCAACACATGGAGAGAATAATGTTAAATCGTGATTCCTGCAGCATTGTCTTGTAGAACAAAGGTTGTTTTTTGTAGATGGTGTCATTAATTGTGTAGTGCTCTAATATTGCCTCACCGAATCGCGGATTGTTCTTTATAACATCCCTTCGATGTAGCAAGGCCCTGGATGAGATGTGATTATCCATAGCATTTTTCTCGTATTTGAATGAGCCGATAGATGAAGTGTCCACTCTTCTTTTCGGAATTTTCATTATACCCTGAGAATAAGATGTTTGCCGTTGTTATTTGCAAAGAAAAGTACATTTAAACGACGGTGATTAACGCAAAGATGTTCCTGTGAGTTCAGCTGATATCTGTTTCTTACCCTGAGTCGGTACTGTAAAATTAATGTTTATAACAGGTGCGTTAAATTTTACGTATTCACAAATGGAAATGGCGCCTTAGTGCCCAGGAGCAGTTTATGACCCACACAATTTCTCTCAGAAATGAGGCGTGCGATGAACATAAATTTGTCATCTCCGCCTGCGGTTTTACGTTCCAGGGATATCGTCTGATCCTTAACCAGTACGGAATACAGGCTTCGCATATTCACTTTGACGGGGATGAGGCATCCCAACAGGATCTGGAAAATATCCTTATAAATCAGAGCGCTCATATTGTGGTGTTTCTCGGTAAAGGTATCGTCAGTCTCCTGGAGAGCCTGAAGCGACTGGCATCCGTGCTCAATGCACTTCCCGTTATTCGACGCGTCACCCTGTATGGCGACATACCGGATGGCTGGCTATATCGCACCCTGGGCACTCTTTTAAATAATAGTTATCAATTATCATTGATTCGCATAGCCCGCGTTTCAGATGTCGTCACTGGTTCTCAAACGCACCATCATGTTTTTAAAGATCGTTCGTACTTATTACGCGATCGCTACAAGGATAATCCTTCGCAAGACAACGTAAAATGGCTAACAAAAAGAGAGATTGACGTTTTATTAAATTTCTACCGCGGCATGTCCGTAAAAGAAATGTGCGATGAAATGGGGCTTTCTAATAAAACGGTTTATACGCACCGTAAGGAAGGCGTGCTGAAATTACGCTTAATTAAGCGGTGGTTACACGATTCGCACAATTTTAATGCGGAAAGAAGTATCAAGCGGCGGAGTCAAAATAAGGAGTTTACGGATAAGGAAGCAGAGATTTTCAATGCATTATATAAAAAAGAGATCTTCCCTGCTTATCAGATCATTACCGATCGTGACAAAAAAGGCGTAGGCTTTGAGATACTGATCCGCTGGAATAAAAACGGTAAAATTGTCAAGCCGGCCAGTTTTCTCACGGATATTTCAAACCATGAGATATGGTTAAAAATAACGGCGTTAGTCATCCATGCCGCCGTGTCCGGGATTAATAAGTATAACGGTAAATACTATTTTTCTGTGAATATTCCGCCTCGCCTGGCTTCCGGGAATGCATTGCCTGATATGGCAAAGAAAGCTATCGACATGCTGCTCAAACCGCAGTGGGCCGAGAAGCTGGTCTTTGAATTCGCCGAAGATATTGACGTGACGAAGGACAAGAGGATCCCTGAAACCATGCGGCATTTGCGTAATACGGGGTGTCGATTGTTCCTGGATGACTGCTTCTCTAATCATCAAACTATGTTCCCGGTGCGGCAGGTGCATTTTGATGGTCTTAAGCTGGATCGGGACATCGTTGAGCATTTTGTGGCAAACGACAATGACTATAACCTGATTAAAGCGATACAGATTTACAGCGACATGACCGGAACGGACTGTATTGCCGAGGGGGTTGATAGTGAAGAAAAGTTTGAAAAATTAGTCGCGTTAGGCGTCAAAAACTTTCAGGGATATTATTTATCGCGGGCCGTGAAAGAGGAAGAGTTAGACCGTATGGTCAGGATTTTTAGCTAAGAAAAAATAAAGCCCCGAAGGGCCTTTTATTATTTTCGACCCAGCAGCAGGCCGAGAACAATACCGACCGCACCCGCTGCGACGAGGCCGGTGAGTGGATTATTTCTGACAGCTTCAGTGACGTCGGAAACGGCATCGCTGGCCTGAGCGGCATACTTTTTCGCGGCACCTTTTACCTGATGTTTTGGTGAATCGACGAATTCACCAAACTGCTGCTGCGCTGAACCTGCGAGTTCATCAAATTTATTTTTTGCTTTATCTTCAGCAAACTGGGTGTTTTTATCAGTACCGAAATCAGACATTTTTACCTCCTTTTGTTGATAATTAAAGGATAGCCGCTCTTTCTGGATGTGGGAGACATAAGGCTAAATTCGGTACACGTCAGGGCTGTTTTCGGATATATCTCTATACCGGGAACCCGTTATTTCTCATTGTCATCCTGACCGTAATACAGTTTCCCGATGCGAATCAGCGGGCGTCCCTGAGACTTACGATGCAGGTTACTGTCCCTGAGTGAATAAACGCACCCGCAGTACTCCTGCTGGTAAAACTGCTCCCGCTTGCTGATCTCAATCATGCGAGAGGAGCCGCCCTGTTTACGCCAGTTATAGTCCCAGTAAACCATACCCGGATAGCGCGCGGCAGCACGCTGGCCGCAGTCATTTATCTGCTGCATGTTTTTCCAGCGGGAGATCCCCAGCGAGCTGCTGATGACGCTGAATCCATTTTCTGCCGCATAGAGCGCCGTACGCTCGAAACGCATATCGAAGCACATGGTGCAGCGGACGCCACGCTCGGGTTCCCATTCCATGCCTTTCGCGCGCTCAAACCAGTTATCGGTGTCGTAATCGGCATCAACAAACGGCACGCCGTGTTTTTCCGCAAACCGAATATTTTCCTCCTTCCGAATGAGGTATTCCTTCTGCGGATGGATATTGGGATTGTAGAAGAAAATCGTGTAGTCAATCCCCGACGCCTGGATAGCCTCCATCACTTCACCCGAGCAGGGGGCGCAGCAGGAATGCAACAGCAGCCTGTCGGCACCGTCTGGCAGGGAAAGTTGTGGGCGGATAAAAGGGGGTGTCGTCATGGCGTTCTGCAATATGTTTATGAAATTTATGGAAGGGTAGCATAAATTCAGAATCTGTTGAGGCGGGATCAAGGCAGGACAGAGCGATCCCGCAGGGCGGGACCTTCTCCGGTACCACGTGTCGCTATTCGGCAAATTTCAGCAGCGCGTCGCTATCAAGACGATAGCGAACCCATTCGGACTGCGGCAGCGCGCCTATGCTCAGGTAAAAATCAATGGCGGGCTGGTTCCAGTCCAGAACGCTCCATTCAAGGCGGCCGCACTGCCGTTTTACCGCGAGCTGCGCGATATGTTTCAGCAGCGCTCTTCCCGCGCCTTTACCGCGATAATCCGGAGAAACGTACAGGTCTTCCATATAAATCCCGTTGCGTCCCAGCCAGGTCGAATAGCTGGTGAAGAACACGGCATAGCCGGCTATCTTGCCGTCAAACTCCGCGATCAACGCTTCGGTTTTTGTGCCTGCGCCAAAGAGCGTTTCGCGGATCTCCTCCGGCGTGGTAACCACTTCTTCCGGCGCTTTTTCATACACCGCCAGCTCGTAGATCATGGCGTATATTGCCGCTGCATCTTCGGGGCGGGCCTGACGAATGGTGCTGCTCATTGTTTTTCCTGTGTTTCGATTGATGGCGTTAAGCATACGGAGTATTGTCCGAAGAATTAAGTGCAATGAAATCAACAAATGATGAATATTATGCATCCGGTACTGAGGCGTCTTGATTTAAACCTGCTGCCCGTTTTCGACGCGATTTACCGCCACCGTTCCGTTCGGCTGGCCGCTGACGAGCTGGCGATGAGCACATCGGCACTGAGCCATGCGCTGTCGCGTTTGCGCATCACCCTTAATGACCCGCTCTTTTTTCGGGAAGGGCATCGCATGTCCCCCAGCGTGTATGCCACTCAGCTTGCGCCTTCCATTGCTTCCGCATTGTCGTTCCTCAATCATGAGCTGACCCCGCAGCCGGAGTTTGACCCGGCCAGCAGTACCGAAAGCTTACAAATTGGGATTACGGACTTTACCGCGCTGTGCATTTTCCCGGCGCTGATGCACAAACTGCAGCTTGCTGCCCCGGGGTTGCGTTTCGAATTGCGCTATCTGCCGCACAGCCCTGCGCTGACGGAACTGCTGGCGGGCGAAGTGGATCTCGCGCTGGGGTTCAGCACTCAGGATGATATCCGGCACCCGGAGCTGGAAGAGATCGACTGGTTTGAAGATGAGTATGTGGTCATCAGCAACGCGCGCCGGACGCGTCTCACGCTGGAGGAGTATCTCGCGGCCCGACACCTGGTGGTGACGCCATGGAATGAGAAGCAGGGCGTTCTGGACGTGCGGCTGGAACAACTGGGCTATACCCGACAAATCGCGATCAAAACGCCGTCGATGCTCAGCGCGCCGTTTATCGTTGCGCAGAGCGACCTGCTGATGGCGATCCCCCGTTTTGCCGCTGAGAAGCTGGCTGCGGCAGCGGACCTGAGGATTTTTCCTTTACCGTTTTCGATACGCACGTTTGAAGTGAAAATTTACTCGCATAAACGCAGCGGCCAGCGGGGCGCAACGCGCTGGCTTAAGGAGGAGCTGCAAACGCTGGCGCAGGCGCGTCATTACGGGCTGTCCGGCTCCCAGGAGAGGATGTCGCCGGGTTGACACTGCAGCGCCTCGCAAAATGAGTAGGGCGCTAAAGTCCAAACGATAAAAAGAGATGCGACCGGAGAGGAAAGTACGATATCGTAACTCTATGATTAAACGCGTAGTTCGCAGGAACACCGTCGCGACAGGACGATAAATGATTGATGACATTCGTTATCTGATAGTGTTTGCAAAGATTGCTGAGGCAGGATCCATTTCAGGTGGGGCGGAAGCGTTAGGGCTTACAACCGCAACGGCAAGCGCGCATTTATCAAAGCTGGAAAAAAATCTTGGCTGCGCGTTACTGTACAGAAATACCCGTAAACTCTCTCTGACTCACGATGGAGCCAATTTGCTGGAAACGGCCAAATCGATGCTGGCGCTTTATGAGCAGGGGGTCATTGAATTTAAGCAGCGTTCGATATCAACGGCGAATAAGCTGACTGTTTCTCTTCCTGCCGTTTTTCTGAAGAGTGCGTTTACCCGCCATCTGGCCGATTTTATAAAACGTCATCCGGGCATTTTACTGAATATCTCTTATAGCGATACGCGCAGAGATATTATTGCCGACGGTATCGATGTGGCATTTCGAATCGGCGAGCTTCCGGACAGTTCTCTTAAAGCGCGCCATCTTTTTGTGCTCCCGCGCCAGGTAGTTGCGTCCCGGGAATTGCTCAGCCATTACCCGACGATTACGCATCCTGATGACCTGGCGAAACTGCCATGGATTGGACTCAATATGAGGCAGAATAACCGGGAATTTCGACATAAAAATGGAGAAGTGGCCGTCGTAACGTATACGCCCACGGTGTATGTAGATAATGTCGAAGCCGCTTATGCCCTTGCCAGACAACAAATTGGTCTCGCAGCACCTCCTCGCTATTTAAGCGAAGAGGATGTTAAGCGCGGAGAAATGCAGGAAATACTTCCTGACTGGTCATTAGAACCGCTGAAAGTCTATGCCGTATGGCCTTCTAATATGTCGACCAGCAGTATTGCCTACAAATTGATTAATGATATTTATAACGCGATTGAGTTTCACGCGTTATAACGGGTTTAAAACGCTAAAAAGAGCATGTAACACGCCGTAATAAGCAGCAGTCCGCCCATCAACACGTTAAACGTGCGGAGCTGCCGCGTGCTCCTGAGCAGCACAGATACTTTTTCTCCCATCAAGGCCCATGCTGAAAGCGACATATAACAGACTAAAAAATAGACCGTGATAAAGACGAGAGCTGTAACAGGGCTAGAGGGTTCAGAAAACATCGCTGCCCCAGAGGCGCACGCGGTCCATGCTTTGGGGTTGATCCACTGCATGACAAAACCCTGAATAAAACCGGGTGAATCCGTTTTTGTTAATGACATATCGGACCGTGACGACGCTATCTTATAGCCCAGACACATGATAAATAAAGAACCGGCAATATTAAGATACCGGAAAAACACTGGATATTTTTCGATTGCAGCGTAAAAGCCGAAACATATAAAGATAAGTAATAACGTAAACCCTATCGTTGCACCGGAGACAAATGAGAAGGTCTTTCTAAAGCCGTGAACGGCACCAGACGATATAATCACCATATTAACGGGGCCAGGAGAAAAGGAAAGCGTCAGTGAAAATATAAACATTGTTAAAAATACCAGCATTTTATCTCCGTGGGTTGGTTTATCTGCATTAGAGATACTGCGACTATTAAGTCACAACTTTACTCGTCATGTGTCTGAATACTACCTGGGAACGTATGCCAGAATAAGTGGCCTTTATCTAAAGGTGTGTTTGATTTTTTGCACCGTTCGCGCAGGCGCGGATGGCCCATTAGTGACAGGGTTTCAGTTGCTATCTCAAGGAGGAACGGCAAACGCTGGCGCAGTTTGCAAGGGAGTCCTATGCCGGGCAAGCTCAGCGCTACCCGGAAAAGGTGGAAACAAGGGATAGTCAATTTAACGGCAGGTAGATATCCGTTTGCAGCGCATGTTCTGGCACCTCGTGAATGAAGTTGAGGTAGTGGAAAAATACCGGGGCATCGCGCAGCGTTTCGCCGCTGGCCGGTAGCCAGTCGCGAAACATCGCCCACACCGTGGCGGAAATGGTATCCAGAGACCCCGTGTGGCGGGCTACGGCGTAACGTCCGCCGTCGATTTCGCCACTGCAAACCCCGAATTCATTTTCTGGTATCGCTTCAGAGATACTGCCGCAGATATCGAAACGAAAGGCGTCTGCGGGTGTGGTTGCCGGGTCATCCCAGGCGATACCAAACGTGCTGCTTTCGTGTACTGGCGATAGGCCCGAGCTTTTACGCCAGGCAATAAATTTCGCCGCGCTGTCATTTACCCGATCCGGGTTGCCACGGTGCTGAAGCATTGCCACTTGGGTCTGTGGGAAATCGACAATCTTAATTTCCATCGTTTTTTGCTCCTGAAAGGTCATTTTCGGTACGCGCTGGTGCCAGTTCAGCCAGTCCGGCTGCTGCCGAAACTGACGCGGGCTTTTTCCAAACGCGTTTCTGAAGGCGCGACTGAACGATTCAGGGCTCTGGAACCCGGCATCGAGCGCAATATCAATCACCTTATCCTGAGGATTAAACGCCAGTCGCCAGGAAGCATGACGCAGACGCAGCCACTGGATATAGCGATATAAAGGCTGGCCGCTAAACGCCAGAAACTGCCGGTGAAAATGATAAGGCGAACAGCAGGCTAACGCGCTGAGCTTCTCCAGCGTGAGCGGTTCATCGAGATGTTGGGCGATATAGTCGCACACCGTCGTGAAGCGCTCGCGGTAAGCCGTTTTGATTGCATCGTTCATTGCATCCTCCTGATGACCTACTTTGCCTCACCGAACGGCCAAAATCCTGACCGATCTTGCTGATTATGGAGAGGTTATACTGGCGGTATATCGTTGTGCGGCAGCAAACGTTCCGTCGTACCTAAGATACTGCTAAATGATGAATGAAGACTCACTTCCTGTACTTATATTAGGTTTGTCATAATCCAAATTTTCTTAGCTACAAAATTTTATGAGAGGTAATGATGGTAAAGGACTTAAAGCCAGAACAAATCGAAATCATAAACCGTATTGTATTTGAGCAAATCGAAAAGATGCAGGCCAGCGTAGCCAAAATTGTTGCTGAAACGGAGAGAACTACGCACCAGCAGCTGCAGGATAGCGGGATTGATATGATCGATTTTTATCCGGCTAATAAGGATTATTTGATGATGACTCTCGTTCAACACTTAATAGATCAAGTACATGGCGGCAATATGGTTCTTGCCCAAAAAATGATATCGATGGAAGCAAAACGGCTGAACATCAGCGTACATGTTGAGGCAGAGTAAATAATCTCGAATAAGGAATAAATTAATGGGGCCATGCTTGTGAGCAGACAAATTCTTTGATTATCGCTGAGGCCATCAGCTGCTCGCCGCTGAAGTGCGGCCAGCAGCTGATAGCTTCTTTTTTCAATTCGCTGCATGATTTGCGCAAATTTCAGCGCAAAATTCCATAAAGGCTTCGACAGCAGCGGGGGGCAGTCGACGAGATGGCCGCGTGATATACAGCGGATAGGTTTCGCCAGGCCATTCCGGAAAAAGTTCGACCAGCATTCCGTCAGCGATCAACTGCGTGACGCTGAGTGAAAGTACCTGGGCAATGCCAACACCACTTACGCAGGATTGCACCATCAGATCTACATCGGTTGTCGTCAAATGACCATGAGTATCAATAGCCAGTACTTCGCGATCACGACGGAATTCCCACTCAAACGGTTTCCCGCGGCGAGGATCGATATACTGAATGCACTCATGCGTGACTAGTTCTTCAGGATGCTCAGGTCGACCATGCCGTTTCAGATATGCCGGTGATGCCACAGTGAGTACGCGCGTCTGAAAGAGCAATTTCGAAGAAATAGTTGAGGGGAGTTGCGGCCCGAAACGCACCGCAACATCTATACCCTCTGTCACAAGATCCCCTACGTCAGGCTGCTGCACTACTGTAAGTTCCAGTTCCGGATGACGTTCGCGCAAAAGAGGCAGTTTCGGGGCCAAAATATAACGAGCGAAGATTGGATTAACGCTGACCCGTAATGATCCTCGTACAGCAATGGCGGCACCGGATACGTAGCTTGCCGCAACTTCAATCCCTTCAAGATGTGGCGAGGCGCGCTCATACAAAGCCCGGCCTTCGTTCGTCAGGTTCATCGTACGCGTCGTACGGTTTAGCAAACGCACACCGAGCCTCTCTTCAAGGCGATCTATCGATCTGCTCACGCCAGAAGCGGACAGTCCCAGCACCTCGCCAGCGCGACTGAAACTACCCGCCTCGACAACTGCGGCCAACACGCTCAATCCTGACAGTAGCCTTCCGTCAAAACTCATAGAGACTCACCTTTGAATTTATTCAAATATAATTTGCATAAAACTACCTTTATCAAAAATGGTGCGCAACCTATTGTGTCAGCCAATTCGTTGCCAGGCGCTATTTTCCCTGTCCCCGGCTGGGCAAACCTCGCAACGAACGGCATCACTTAACCCTGAGGAATACGAAATGACAACGACGCGCACTCTTTTTAAAGGCGGCATCATCCTTACTTTGGATGCCGATATACCCAACCTCTCCGTGGGCGATGTTCTCGTCCATGGCGACCGTATCGCAGCTGTGGGTCCGGAACTGCAGACGGATGATGCCCTGGTGATTGATGCAGCTGGCCATATCGTTATGCCCGGCCTGGTGGATGCTCATCACCATATGTGGCTTGGCGTAATGCGCCGCATGATGCCAAATGTCGACGATCTGTTTGATTACATTGATGTGGTCGCAGAGAAACTGGGCAAACATTATCGTCCCCTGGACATGTACCTGAGTACCAGGCTCACGGCACTTGCCTCACTGGATGCCGGTATTACTACCATCATTGATGCCTGCCACAACTCGCGCAGCCCCGAGCATACTGATGCAGCATTAGATGCTCTAAAGGAAAGCGGCATCCGTGCGTTACATATGGTCGGTGCAGCAATGGATAAAGAAGCTTCATCGGCGCATTTGCCTGCCGATTTGGAGCGACTCTCGCGAAGCTGGAATACAAGTGACAGCCTGGTGCACGTTGGTCTGTTTGGTCAGCTCAATCTTGACTGGTGGAAGGTCGCTCGCAAACTCGACATGCGTATTCTGACCGAATTCATCGGCGATCTCGCCAATCTAGGCCCTGAGTTTGCCACGCCGGGCGTACTGGACACACATAACATCTTCAACCACTGTTCAAGGGTTACTCAGGATACCTGGAAGCTCCTGGCCGATTCAGGAGTAAACATCACGGTCAATCCACGGTCGGATGCGCTATTTGGCTTCGACGATGAAAGTTTTGCCTACCAGCAGGCTGTCGATCGCGGCTTGACCCCGGCACTGGGCATTGACCTTGATACTGCCTTTGGCAGCGATATGTTCGGGGAAATGCACGCTCTGTTCGGGCAACAGCGATCGGCTATGCGCTACCGTCGCTTCCGTGGTGAGGACAATGTGCCGTCACCCATCACGGCCGAGGAGGTCCTGAAAGCGGCAACGGTTAATGGCGCGCGTGCGGCCGGTTTGGAGGATCAGATTGGCACCCTTACGCCAGGCAAGCAGGCCGACATTATCATGGTTCGCACCAGCGGAGCCGCTGTTTTCCCGGTAACCAACGTAATTGGTACCGTCGTGCAGGCGATAGAGCGGTCTGATGTGGATACCGTGATGGTGGCCGGCCAGCTTCGTAAACGTGCGGGCAAGTTGGTGGATATTGATCTGGCGGCGTTCAGTACAGAGATAACCGCTTCTCGTGATTACCTGCTCAACGCCAGCGGCTATCACATCGATCTTTTTAAAGCATCCTGATGACAGAGCGGCCTGATACACCGGGCCGTTCAACCCACTTAATCATATTTCATAAAGGATAATGACATGGGAGCCCTCGCCATTAAGCGGCTCGCGGAGGATAACACCCCGCGCGTCCTGCTTCCCCGCCCGGCAACGGGCGTTATTGCCGCACTTTTCTTTGGCTATCTGGCAGTCGGACTGCCACTGCCGGTGATTCCATTGTTCATCCATGGTCATCTCGGCTTCAGTAACCTCGTGGTGGGACTGGTGGTCGGCATCCAGTTTCTGGCCACCGTCCTGACCCGCGGCTATGCCGGACGGGTTACGGACCAGCAGGGCGGTAAACGTTCTGCTCTGCAGGGAGCAATACTTTCAGCGATAGCAGGGGCGCTGTATCTGGTGGCTTCGGTAACGGATTTATCGCCTGCTGCAACCCTTTGCATTGTTATCGCAGGTCGTCTGATGGCCGGTTTTGGCGAAAGTCAGTTCGTGACGGGATGTGTGTCCTGGGCCATTGCCTCAGTTGGCCCTCAGCGCGCCGGTATGTCCATGTCCTGGACCGGCATCGCGATGTTCGCGGCGCTGTCGATTGGTGCTCCTGTTGGCATGGCATTATATCAGCATTACAGCCTCACAATGGCGATGATTGCCTGTATTGCTGCACCGATGTTGGCCGCTCTGGTTGCATTTTGTACCACATCATATATATCGCCTGGAGGTCCGCGACTGCCATTCCATCGCGTAGTAGGGCGCATCTGGCGCGAAGGGCTGGGATTAATGCTGCAGGGCGTTGGGTTGTCAGGACTAACCGCTTTTGCCTCGCTGTACTTTGCGGCACATCACTGGCAGAACGCCGGCCTGGTGATGACTGCGTTTGGTCTGGGTTTTATTTTCGTTCGCCTCGCCCTGGGGCATCTGCCAGACCAAACAGGCGGCTATCGCGTTGCGGTTTGGTCACTGGTGGTTGAAGCGCTTGGCCAGGCAATGTTGTGGTTGGGTTCAAACGAATGGATGGCACTAGCAGGTGCTCTGGTTACCGGACTGGGCTGTGCACTGGTTTTCCCTGCACTGGGCGTTGAAGCCTTAAACCGTGTTCCACAAGCCAACCGCGGCGGCGCAATGGGCGCATTCGTTGCATTTCTGGATGTCGCTTATGGAATCGCCGGGCCGGTAGCTGGCCTGATCGCCGGTCAGTTTAGTTATGCCGCTGTATATCTGTCTGGTGCGGCCTGTGCGCTGCTGGGGGCGCTGATTGCGAGCGCGTCTCGGATGCAGCAATCCTGAATAAACATTCGAGCCGGCAGCCTTTGCTGTCGGTTTACTAATCTGGAGAAATTATATGTCACGCATTTTCATCTCCGGTTCGTCCACAGGCCTTGGTCTGATGGCGGCCGAACTGCTGGTTCAACAAGGACATCAGGTTGTGTTGCACGCGCGTAATGCGAACCGTGCAGAAGAGGCCCACCGCGCCTTACCCCAGGCTGAAGCCGTCGTTGTCGGTGACCTGGAGACAATTGAAGGTGCCAGGCAAACGGCATTACGTGTCAACGCCCTGGGACGCTTCGATGCCGTCATCCACAATGCTGCCGTTGGCTACAATGAAGCGTATCGCGTGACCCGCGACGGACTGCCGCACGTTTTCGCGATCAACACGCTCTCGGCTTACATCCTCACCGCGGTGATTGAACGTCCGCATCGCCTCGTCTACCTGAGTTCGGGTATGCATCATCATGCCCGGGCAAACCTGGATGATATTCTCTGGCGCAAACGTCGCTGGAATGGGGCCGACGCCTATGCGGAGAGTAAATTGCACGACGCTATGCTGGCTTTTGCTCTGGCGCGTCGCTGGCGTGATGTGCGTAGTAACAGCCTCGAGCCTGGCTGGGTGCCGACAAAGATGGGGGGGGCCGCATGCCCCGGACGATATGGACCAGGCGCACCTGACCCAGGCCTGGCTTGCCGCCAGCCGTGATACTGAGGCTGACGTAACGGGGAAATATTTCTATCACATGAAGCGCATGACGGCTAATCCGCAGGCGCACGACGTTGCATTGCAGGATCGTCTCATTAATATTTGTACTGAGATTTCAGGTATAGCGCTGCCGGAGTAATACGCAACGTTAACGAAATGCGCATTAACCATAAAAAACAGAGTGTTTACATATCAAGGATAAAATAGGTACCATACCCCCCTATAGTATCAGGAGGGCATATGCCGCATTCACCCGAAGATAAAAAACGTATTCTTACTCGCGTCCGCCGCATTCGGGGCCAGGTTGAGGCCCTTGAACGCGCGCTGGAGTCGGGCGATCCCTGTCTGGCCATCCTGCAGCAAATCGCCGCCGTGCGCGGGGCTGCCAATGGCCTGATGGGCGAAATGGTTGAAATTCACCTCAAAGATGAGCTGGTGACGGGGGAAACCACGCCGGATCAGCGAGCCGTACGCATGGCAGAAGTCGGCCATTTGCTGCGCTCTTATCTAAAATAAACCCACACACCTGACAAAAAGGGAAGACATGATGAAATCTCGCGCTGCAGTTGCATTTGGTCCCGGCCAGCCGCTCAAAATCGTTGAAATCGACGTGGCACCGCCGAAGAAAGGCGAAGTGCTGATCAAAATCACCCATACCGGCGTGTGCCATACCGATGCGTTTACGTTGTCCGGTGACGATCCGGAAGGCGTCTTCCCGGCGGTGCTGGGTCATGAAGGCGGCGGGATTGTGGTGGAAGTGGGCGAGGGCGTGACCAGCCTGAAGCCGGGCGACCACGTTATCCCGCTGTACACGGCGGAGTGCGGCGAGTGTAAGTTCTGTAAATCCGGTAAAACTAATCTCTGCCAGGCGGTTCGCGCCACTCAGGGGAAAGGGCTGATGCCGGACGGTACCACCCGTTTCTCCTATAACGGCGAGCCTGTTTATCACTACATGGGCACCAGCACCTTCAGCGAATACACCGTTTGCGCGGAGATCTCGCTGGCGAAGGTGAACCCGCAGGCGCCGCTGGATAAAGTCTGCCTGCTGGGCTGCGGCGTGACCACTGGTATCGGCGCGGTGCATAACACGGCAAAAGTCAAAGAGGGCGACACCGTGGCGGTGTTCGGTCTCGGCGGCATTGGTCTGGCGGTGATTCAGGGCGCGGTGCAGGCGAAAGCCGGTCGTATCATTGCGGTCGACACCAACCCGGAGAAATTCAAGCTCGCGGGTGAAATGGGCGCGACCGATTTCGTTAACCCGAAGGATCACGAAAAACCGATTCAGGATGTCATTGTTGAGATGACCGACGGCGGCGTTGACTTCAGCTTCGAATGTATCGGCAACGTGAACGTGATGCGTTCCGCGCTCGAATGCTGCCACAAAGGCTGGGGCGAGAGCATCATCATTGGCGTGGCCGGCGCGGGCCAGGAGATTAAAACCCGTCCATTCCAGCTGGTCACCGGTCGCGTGTGGCGCGGCTCCGCGTTTGGCGGCGTGAAGGGCCGTACCCAGCTTCCGGGTATGGTTGAAGATGCTATGGTCGGCAAGATTCAGCTCGACCCGTTCATTACCCACCGTTTGCCGCTGGAGCAGATCAACGACGCGTTCGATCTGATGCACGAAGGAAAATCCATCCGTACCGTCATTCATTTCGGCGACAAGTAACTCTTCTGCCAGCGGTTTTTCACCGCTGGCGTTTCTTTAATAATCTTCTCTAAAGTGTGACCAGTGCGGCGTTTTTAGCCGTAATCTAAATCCCCACCGTGCCGATGACTATTTAACAGGCGTGTTTTTACGCATCTTACCTACAAGAGAGTCGACGGTCATGGACAACACTACTTCGATGCTGGCGCAGCGCAAGCTGAGCTTCTTGCATCACATCAGGCTGGTTCCGCTGTTTTCCTCCATTCTCGGTGGCATTATTCTTCTGTTTGCCTTGAGCTCGGGTCTGGCGGGCTATTTCCTGCTGCAGGCCGATAACGATCAGCAGGATGTCACATCCGAAATTCAGGTGCGTATGGGGCTGTCGAACAGCTCAAACCATCTGCGAACCGCGCGTATCAATCTGATCCACGCCGGTGCGGCAAGCCGCATCGCGGAGATGGATGCGATGAAGCAGAACATCAGCGAGGCGGAAAAGCGCATTAAGCAGTCCCAGGATAGCTTTACCGCCTATATGAACCGTACGGTGCGCACCTCTTCAGACGAAGCGCTGGACGCTGATCTGAAAGCACGCTACAACGCCTATATCTCGGGCATGCAGCCGATGGTGAAATTTGCCAAAAACGGCATGTTCGAAGCGATTATCAACCACGAAAACGAAACGGCGCGTCCGCTGGATGACGCTTACAACGCCGTGCTGCTGAAGGCGATCAAGATCCGTACCGAGCGTGCCAATGCGCTGACGGCGCAGGCGCACAGCCGCACGCAGCTGGGCCTGATGTTTATGGTGGGCGCGTTTGCGCTGGCGCTGGTGCTGACGGCGATGACCTTCGTCGTGCTGCGCCGTACGGTAATCAATCCTTTGCAGCGTGCAGCGAAACGTATCGAGAATATCGCCAAAGGCGACCTGACGATGCCGGACGACGTGGCCGGGCGCAGCGAAATTGGCCGCCTGACGCGCGATCTGCAAACCATGCAGCACTCGCTGGAAAACACCGTGGGCACCGTACGTCAGGGGGCGGAGGAGATCTACCGCGGCACCAGCGAGATTTCTGCCGGTAACACCGATCTCTCTTCGCGTACAGAACAGCAGGCTGCGGCCATTGAGCAAACCGCCGCAAGCATGGAACAGCTCACCGCGACGGTGAAACAGAATGCCGATAACGCCCATCATGCCAGCAAGCTTGCGGAAGATGCCTCCGGGAAAGCCAGCCGCGGCGGCCAGATGGTCTCCGGCGTGGTCAAAACCATGGGCAATATCTCCACCAGTTCGAAAAAAATCTCCGAGATCACCGCCGTCATCAACAGCATTGCGTTCCAGACCAATATCCTGGCGCTTAACGCGGCGGTAGAAGCGGCGCGGGCGGGCGAGCAGGGGCGCGGGTTTGCCGTGGTAGCAAGCGAAGTCCGAACCCTTGCAAGCCGCAGTGCGAATGCCGCAAAAGAGATCGAAAGCCTGATTAACGAATCGGTCTCGCTGATCGACCAGGGCTCCGGTGAGGTTGTGGCTGCCGGCAACACCATGAATGAAATCGTCGAAGCGGTTAAACGTGTGACCGACATCATGCTGGAGATTGCCGCCGCGTCCGACGAGCAGAGCCGCGGTATTGTCCAGGTGAGCCAGGCGATTTCTGAGATGGATAAAGTGACCCAGCAGAACGCCTCGCTGGTGGAAGAAGCCTCTGCGGCGGCGGCGTCTCTGGAAGAACAGGGCGCGCGTCTGACCGAGGCGGTCGGGGCGTTTCGTCTGAGCGGTGCAAAGTCGGGCCGCGCGGTGACGTCTGCGCCAGTGGCGAAGAACCCGCCGTTGCGTCCGGCGGCGACGGTTTCCGGGGATAACTGGGAGACGTTCTGAGTTGTCGGCAGTGTCGGGTGGCGCTTCGCTTACCCGACCTACAAAATCTGACCTACAAAAAAGGGACCTTTCGGTCCCTTTTTCACATCTTATTGCTTATCGGGCAACGCGTACGCGATAACGTAATCACCGCGATCCGGCGACTGTCGGGCGCCCCCGGCGTTAATGATGATGTACTGCTTACCGGTTTTCGGCGACACGTAGGTCATCGGGCCGGACTGGCTGCCGACCGGCAGGCGGTCTTTCCAGATCTCTTTCCCGGTGGCGGTATCAAACGCGCGCAGGTAGAAATCCTGCGTGCCGGCGAAGAACAGAAGGCCGGACTGGGTAGAGAGCGATGCGCCCAGCGTCGGCATGCCGATTGGGATTGGCATGTGCATGCGAATGCCCAGCGGGCCGGTATCTTCCACCGTGCCGACAGGTACCTGCCACACCAGCTTGCCGGTTTTCAGGTCAACGGCCGACATGGTGCCAAACGGCGGCTTCTGGCACGGAATGCCAAGCGGTGACAGGAAGCGTTCGCGCATCGCGCCGAACGGGGTGCCGTCCATTGGTACGATGCCCATCTCGATGCCGCTGGCGTTTTTCGCCACGTTAGCGCGCGGCACCATGTAGTTTGCCAGGCCCAGGCGCATATCGTTGACGAACATCAGGCTGTTGTTCGGGTCAACGGAGACGCTGCCCCAGTTCATCCCGCCGAGAGAGCCGGGGAACTGCAGGGAACGGTCGAGACCCGGCGGGGTGAAGACGCCCTGATGGCGCATCTCTTTAAACTGAATGCGGCACAGCAGCAGGTCGACAGGCGTCGCCCCCCACATGTCGGATTCGGTCAGCGTCTGGTTGCCAATCATCGGCATGCCAACGGAATACGGCTGGGTCGGAGAGTAGCGTTCACCCTCAACGTTACCTGCCGGAACGGGACGCTCTTCTACCTTCGCCACCGGCTTGCCGGTTTCGCGGTTAAGCATGAAGATCATACCCTGCTTGCTGGTCTGCACCAGCACAGGCGTGGTGCCGCCTTTACCGTCAGGCAGATCGTACAGCAGCGGCTGGGAAGGCAGGTCGAAATCCCACAGGTCGTGATGGGTCGTCTGGAAATGCCAGCGCACCTGACCGGTGGTCGCGTCGACGGCGACGATGGAGGAACTGTACTTATCATCCAGCGCGGTACGTTCGCCCGCCCAGAAATCCGGGGTGGCGTTGCCGGTTGGCAGGTAGATCAGATTCAGCTTAGCGTCGTAGGACATCGCTGACCAGACGTTCGGCGTGCCGCGGGTGTAGGTCTGGCCTTCCGGCGGCAGGCCGGTCAGGTTCGGATTACCCGGGTCCCACGCCCACGCCAGCTTACCGGTGTGCACGTCGTAGGCGCGCACCACGCCCGGCGGTTCGCCGGTTGAGTAGTTATCCGCGACGCGACCGCCGACGACGACAACATTGCCTGCGACCAGCGGCGTAGAGGTCTGCTGATAATATCCGGGCTTGATCTCGCCCATGCCGACGCTCAGATCCACGGTACCATGGTCGCCGAAATCTTCGCAGACCTTGCCGGTATCCGCGTTGATGGCAATCAGGCGGGCGTCGGTGGTCGGCAGGAACAGGCGGCGAGGGCATGCCGCAGGCTGTGTTTCTGCCTGTGACGTTGTCACGCTGGAATGATCTTCAAAATAGCCCAGACCGCGGCAGCGCTGCCAGTTAGGCGCCGTGGCTTTGGAATCGTAGCGCCATTTTTCTTTGCCGGAATCCACGTCCAGCGCCAGAACTTTGCTGTATGGGGTACAGACGTATAGCGTGTCGCCAATCTGCAATGGCGTGTTCTGATCTTCCGCGCCGGAGCCGTTGCTCTGCGGAATATCGCCGGTGTGCGCAACCCAGGCGACCTTCAGGTCGCTGACGTTGTGCTTGTTAATCTGGTCCAGCGCGGCGAAACGGTCGCCGTGGGTGGTATTGCCCCAGTGCTCCCAGTTTTTTTGCTGCTCGCCGGGGGCGACGGGTTTCACCGGAACGGGCTCGTTCGCTGCCACGAGGGTCTGCGGCTTAAACATCCAGCCCAGGCTGACCAGCATCGCCACCGCGAGCAAGGCCGCGACGCCAAAAGCGGGAGCCTTGTTCGCGGCGCTGTGGTTTGCCGCGCGCAGGAAAGGCCAGACGATGGCGCAGAGGAAGGCCAGTACGGCAAAGGTAAACAGGCGAGAGAAGAGCGGCCAGAAATCCCAGCCGGCATCGCCTACCGCCCAGAACAGCGAGGCAATAAAGGCGATGCCGTAAAGCGCGATCCCGCTGCTGCGATTTAGGAAAATCAGGATCGCGGCAATCACCATCACCACGCCCATTATCAGGAAGTATCCACTTCCGCCTACGGTGACGAGCTTAAAGCCCAGCCCGCCGACCGCCAGACCGATGAGCAACATCAGTCCGGCAAGAAGCCACTGCAGGATACGCGGTATCCCACGTGGCGCGCTGCCAAATGCCATTTCTGTCTCCTTAAGATCCCCCCGTCGTGCTGGGCATGTACCAGTTGGGTAATAAATGCGGAGGGAAGAATGATTAATACGGGTGAATTCGGAGTTACAAAATGCTTTGCGAACCATTTGGTGAATTCGCCGCTATGATAAAACTGTTAAATTGTTTTGCGCAATTGTTAATGATTTATTCCGCATTATTTGATTAACGCACAGGACAGACCCCTCGCCCCTGAGGGGAGAGGGTTAGGGGAGGGGCGAAAAGGTTTTAAACCGGCATCGATTTGCGGATGGCGCTCAGAAGCGTCTGCGCGCCCGTAGAAAGCGGGGTGTCTACGCGGGTCAAAATGCCGATAGGTTCACCGGGGCCAGGGGAGGTAATCGGCAGGGCGATCAGCGTTCCCTGACGTAAATCATCTTTTACCGCGCCGGAGGGGACGAACCAGACGTAGTCATAATCCAGCGTAAGCTGGCGCGAAAGCGAGGCCGACAGCGTTTCGATACATCCTGAGGGTAGCGTACACCCCTGCATTTGCAGCAAGGTTTCGGCGGTCTGGCGGGGAACGGTTCCTTTTGGGCAGACCACTACCGGCCATTCCATAACGCGGCTTAACGTGACCGTGTCCTGCAGCAGGGGGTGATCGGGACGAACCACCAGCTTCAGGGATTCCAGGAACAGCAGTTCATAGTTGAGGCCGCCCATCAGCTCAGGGTCGGACATGCGACCGATTCCGAGATCCAGTTCGCCCGATTTCAGCCCCGCGAGCAGCATGGTGTTATTCATGGTGGCGACCTGAATCGTGGTATGTCGCTGCTGCTTGTGGAACTGGCCGATAACGGGCGGAAGGATGCCCAGCGCCGCGGTAGGCAAAGCACCCACGCGCACCACCTCACTGGTTTGCTCTTCTTTTCGGTGCAGGGACTGGCCTGCGGTATTGAGCGCATCCAGCACTTTCACGGCGTGCGTGAGGAACTGTTCGCCCACGATGGTAAGCTGCGCCCCCAGCCGGCCGCGGTCAAAAAGACGGGCACCGGTCAGCTGTTCCAGCTCGTTGAGGGTTTTTGAGAGCGCAGGCTGGCTCAGGTTGAGAGTTTCAGCCGCACGCCCCAGCGTTCCCTGTTGAGCGACGGCCACAAATGTATGCAAATGGCGCAAGCGTATGCGCTGACTGAACAGACCATTTTTTTCCATAGGCGATGTTAAAAACAGAGCGATGCGGGTGACAAGTTAAGTTGTTTAATTTTGATAACCTGATAGCAAAATATTTTTAACATTTGATCTGTTTGAGTTACAACATGTTTTTTGGCTGGGGAATAAAAGCGAACATCCTTGTTCATTTATTGCTCATTGCGGAGGAGTATCGTTTACCGGTTTAGATCACGCCGTCACCGCCATCGGAACACCACACCTGGCCGGACGTAAATGAACATTCATCCGAGGCCAGCGTGACGTACAGCGGGGCAATCTCGACGGGCTGGCCCGGACGTCCCAGCGGGGTGTCGCCGCCGAACTCCTTCACTTTTTCCATCGGCTGCCCGCCGCTGGACTGCAGTACCGTCCAGTAAGGGCCAGGGGCAACCGCGTTGACGCGAATACCTTTCGGACCCAGTTGTTTGGCTAAGGATTTGGTAAACACCGCCAGACAGGCTTTCGTCTGGGCGTAGTCCAGCAGCACGGGGCTAGGCTTCACCGCCTGAACGGACGAGGTATTAATGATAACGGACGACGCTTTCAGGTGGCGCAGCGCCGCCTTGGTGATCCAGAACGGAGCGTAAACGTTGGTTTTAAACGTTGCGTCAAAATCTTCCGTGGTCAGTTCTTCAAGCGATTCACGGAACTGCTGACGGCCGGCGTTGTTGACCAGAATGTCCAGCCCGCCCAGTTTCGACACGGCTTCTTCGACCAGATTCTGACAGAAGGTTTCGTCCCGGACGTCCCCCGGCAGCGCGATAGCCTTGCGGCCTTCGGCTTCAATCAGGTCGATGACCTCAGCGGCGTCTTTTTCCTCTTCGGGAAGGTAGTTAATGGCAACGTCAGCGCCTTCACGAGCATAGGCGATAGCGACCGCGCGACCAATCCCGGAGTCTCCGCCGGTAATCAGCGCTTTTTTGCCGGCCAGGCGGCCATGTCCTTTGTAGCTTGTTTCCCCGTGGTCGGGTACAGGCTGCATTTCGGATGCCAGTCCCGGCGGCGTTTGCGGCTGTTCCGGGAACGGGGGCTGCGGGTAAGCGTTCGTACGTTGTTTAGTATCACTCATAGCTGACTCCTTAAGCCAAGGGGTGAGATTTGATGGATAACTGCAGCGTTAACGCTTCGCTGAATTATTTCTGCAAACGATCAACACGGACGACGGCAGGAGATGATTTTTTATCAAGCGAACCGTTGATACTGATCATCTGGTCGGGTTTTACCGTTCTGCCGTCGAAGACTGCCTGGGGAATAATAACGTCGATTTTTCCGGTTTTATCCTGAAATATAAACTTATCGCCGCTACCGTCAATAAGATTACCGCGTAATGAAATTGTCGCGCCATCATGCAATTCTTTTGCCTGCCTGATGGTCATAATACGCGCGTCGTCGGTTCCGCGATATCCGCTATCAAGCGCGTGGGGAGGCGGTGGCGCTTCGCCTTTTTGTAAACCCCCGTTATTATCTGCCCATGCGGCCGGAACCAGAAATATCAATAAAGCGGAAATAAGTGATAATTTCATCCGATATCCTTCATTTTGCGTGTCTTGACTTATTAAGTATTGTTGCTATTCCTTTATGTGGCAAATGTGATAAGTCCTAAAAACATTCGCGTTAGAAATCAAAATTATCGGATAATAAGCGAACCGGTGACGATGGCCATGAAGCGTGAAAATGAAAAGTTACCCGGGATAGATGAGAGTTACCGTTTGCTGACGTTTGAATACGCGTTTCGTCAGGTGGGTTTTATTGTTCTGCTGGGTATTATCGTCGCGGCGATTGCCGGTTTTTTTTCCAGCGGAATGGTCAGCGACACGGTCAAAACGAATTCCGCTAAATCATTGACCATAAACTATGAACGCTTTGGGCGACGGGAGACAGAGACGCGGATGGCGCTCGCGTTTCCGGTGCAAACGGAGGGGAAGTATGTCCTCAGCATGGCCAGCGAGAGCAGCGATGCGTATGAGCCCGGCAGCGTCTGGCCGCAGCCGGACGCTATGTTCAGCCGCTGAAAGACCCTCTTTTTTGTCTATAACAACCTGAAAAAAACCGACCGCTTCTCCGTGTTACTGTTCACGACACCTTCCATAGCCGGTAAATGGAACACCGTCTTCCGCGTCAACAGCGAGCCGGAAATTAACATCTGGCTATTTATCTGTTTCTGGTGGTGGTATTTAAAGTGGCCGGGCGTCGCGCGCTGCTGCAGATGACCAGCTTCGATCTCATTCTGCTCTTGATAATTAGTGAAGCCACGCAGCAGGCGCTTCTCGGACAAGATTTTTCCGTGACCGGCGCGATGATTACCATTACCACGCTGGTGGTGGCGGATATTATTTTCGGGCTGATGAAGGAATATTTCTCGCCAGTTGAGAATATTCTGGGTGGCACTAATGTTATTCTTGTTGAGAACGGCGTGCCGTTAGCCGATAAACTGAAAAAAAGTTGACGTGTCCTGTGATGATATTCTGGTGTCCGCGCGTCAAAATAATGGCATTACGGAAATAAGCGACATTAAATATGCCATACTTGAGCGCAATGACCATATTTCAATCATTCCTTTCGAGAAATAAGAGGCGGCAAGATGAGCAATCTTTTTCACGACAGCAATAATACCGTGGGTGAACTGACGAAAAAGCTGGCGAGCAAATTAACCGATCTCGGGCTTCGCTTAACCACCGCGGAATCCTGCACGGGCGGAAAGCTCTCGGTGGCGCTTTGCGCAGAGGAAAACACCGCCGAATTTTATGATGTTGGGCTGGTCGTGTTCAGCGATGAAGCCAAAGCGCGGATCCTCGGCGTGCGCCCTGAGACGCTGGCGCGGTTTACTGCCGTGAGCGAGCAGACGGTAACCGAAATGGCCGCCAGTATCCGCGACATCGCCCAGGCGGATATCAGCATCGCCATCAGCGGCTACGCGGGCCCGGAAGGGGGCGACGACGGCACTGCGGCGGGGACGGTCTGCTTTGCGTGGAACATACGCGGCGAGACGAAGACCCGCACCGTGCTTTTCTCCGGTGATTGTCAGGACGTGGTCGAAAAAGCGGTGCATTACTCGCTGGCTGAAGTGGTGACAACGTTGTCGGACGGGAATAACGAATAAACTCACGTGGAGGTTCTATGGCTGTCATAGTGATTACCGGCGGGACAGCGGGCGTGGGAAAAGCCACGGCGCTGCACTTTGCAAAGGCGGGTTACGACGTGGGGCTCATCGCCCGCGATGAAGCCAGCCTGCACTCTACCCAGGAGGAATTACGGCGCTTTGGCGTTAATGCCCACGCCGTGCAGGCGGACGTCGCCGACAGCCAGGCGGTGGTGGATGCCGCTAACGAAATTGAGTATCGCCTCGGCTCGATTGATGTCTGGGTGAACAACGCGATGGGGGCCGTTCTGGCACCGTTCCGAACCCTCACGCCGGACGAGTTTCGCCGCGTGACTGAGGTGACGTACCTCGGCTACGTGAACGGCACTCGCGCCGCGCTCGAACTTATGGTTCCGCGCGACAGGGGCGTAATAATCCAGGTGGGGTCCGCGCTGGCCTACCGTTCCATTCCGCTGCAGTCAGCCTACTGCGGGGCAAAAGCGGCGATCCGCGGGTTCACCGACGCGGTGCGTACCGAGCTGATGCATGAGAACAGCCGGGTTCAGCTTTCGATGGTGCAGATGCCCGGGCTCAATACCCCGCAGTTCGAATGGGCGAGGAACAAGTTTGCCTGGGCGATGCGCCCGGTGCCGCCTGTCTTTGAGCCTGAGGTGGCCGCCAGCGCCATCTTCAGGGTGGCGCAAAAACCGGTTCGCGAGCTGTGGGTCGGCAGCAGCACCATCCAGTCAATTGTCGGGCAATTTTTCTTCCCCGGTTTTCTCGACCGGCTGATGGTGAAAAAGGCGTGGGAAGGCCAGATGACCGACGATCTCAACGCGCCGGATCGTCGGGACTATCTCGACCAGCCGGTTAACGATCTGCACATGGGGGGCGTATCGTCCTCGTCGTTATCCGACCAGAGGTAGTAATCACGATAGGGTGACGCCGGGTTACGGCGGGCCTGCTGGAACCAGGGATGCGCGTCCGACGTGTGCTGGATCAGCAGCTCGATAATGACCTGCATGCCCAGCTCGCGGGCCTGTTCGATAAAAGCGATGATATCGGCCAGCTTTCCGAAGCGGGGATCCACCTGGAGGTGGTCGCTGACGTCGTAGCCTTCATCGAGAAAGGGCGTGAGGTAAAACGGGGTGCCAGATGACCGTCGCCCCCATGCGGCGAATATAGCGCAGCTTGGCCGCGATCCCGGCGATGTCCCCGCAACCATCGCCGTTCAAATCATAAAATAGCGCGGTATCAATCTGATAAATAATGGCTCGTGTATGCCAGTCGGTCATAGCGTTCCTCAGTGATAGCCTTCAGTATCCGACACTTTGCCCCGGAAGACGTAGTAGCTCCAGGCGGTGTACACCAGGATCACCGGAATAATCAGCAACGTGCCTACCAGCATAAATAGCTGGCTGGCAGGCGGGGCCGCGGCTTCCCACAGGGTGATGCGCGGCGGAATAATGTTCGGCCAGAGGCTGATGCCGAGCCCGCTAAACCCGAGGAAAATAAGCCCCAGCGTCAGCAGGAAGGGGCGGGAGTGGCTGGCCGGGTTGCGGGTCAGGCGCCAGATCAGCACGCTGAAAAGCCCTACCAGCAGAGGAACCGGCAGGAACAAGAAGAAGTTGGGCAAGGTAAACCAGCGCTCGGCCACGTACTGCCAGCCGAGCGGCGTCCAGATGCTCACTACCGCAATAACCACGATCAGCGCCAGCAGCACGTGGCGGGTCAGCTCGCGCATGCGGGCCTGCAGCGCGCCTTCACTTTTCATAATGAGCCAGGTGGTGCCCAGCAGCGTGTAGGCCACAACGAGACCGATACCGCAGAAGAGATTGAAGGGGGTGAGCCAGTCAAGTGCGGAGCCAGCGAAACGCCGCCCCTCAACGTCGAAGCCGTTAATCACGGCGCCCACCACCACGCCCTGGCTGAAGGTCGCGAGCAGGGAGCCGCCGGCAAAGGAGTAATCCCAGAATTTGCGGTGCGACGGCGTGGCTTTGAAGCGGAACTCAAAGGCGACGCCGCGAAAGATGAGACCGATCAGCATCGCGGTGAGGGGGATCGTCAGCGCATCAATAATCACCGCATAGGCCAGCGGAAAAGCGCCGAATAACCCTGCGCCGCCGAGTACCAGCCAGGTCTCATTGCCGTCCCAGACCGGCGCCACGCTGTTGACCATCACATCGCGCTCCTTCGCATCACCCACGAAGTTGAACAGCAGGCCGATGCCCAAATCAAAGCCATCCATGATGATGTACATCAGCGTGGCAAAGACGATGATGGCAAACCAGATAACTGAGATATCGACGCCCATCAGGTTCTCTCCTCTTCAGGAACAGACTCAGCGGCAGACAGCGGACGGGCGGGGGTGCCCGAGGTGTTTGACGTCAGCGTATCGACAGGCTGCGGTCCTTTCTTAATCAGCCGGATGAGGTAAACATAGCCCACCCCAAACACCGACGAGTAGACGACGAAGAACGCCAGCAGGCTGATGCTCATCTGAAGGGTGCTGTGCAGCGATACCGCGTCGATGGTGCGCAGATAGCCGTAGACCACCCACGGCTGGCGGCCCACCTCGGTGGTGACCCAGCCGGCGAGCAGCGCCAGCAGCCCGGCAGGCCCCATACTGAGGGCAAACCAGTGGAACGGGCGAGAGTGGTATAGCCGATGGCGATAGCGCAGCCAGACGCTGATCAGCCCGAGGGTAATCATCAGCAGCCCCATCCCGACCATGACGCGGAACGACCAGAAAACGATGGTCGAGTTTGGCCGATCTTCTTTCGGGAAATCCTTCAGCGCCGGGACCTGCTTATCCAGGCTGTGCGTCAGGATAAGGCTCCCGAGCGCTGGGATCTCCAGCCCGTATTTGGTGCGCTCTTCGTCCATATCCGGCAGACCAAACAGCAGCAGCGGGGTGGCCTCGCCGGGCGGGTTTTCCCAGTGTCCCTCAATGGCGGCAATTTTGGCCGGCTGATGCTCAAGCGTGTTCAGGCCGTGCATATCGCCCACGACCGCCTGGATGGGGGCGACCAGCAGCGCCATCCACATCGCCATGGAAAACATGGTGCGGACGGCGGGGGTATCGTTACCGCGCAGCAGGTGCCATGCGCCCGACGCGCCGACAAACAGCGCGCTGCTCAGAAACGCGGCGATAGCCATATGAATCAGGCGGTAAGGGAAGGAGGGATTAAAGACGATCGCCAGCCAGTCCTGCGGGATAACCTGTCCGTTTTCGATAGTGAAGCCCTGCGGCGTATGCATCCAGCTGTTGGAGGCGAGGATCCAGAAGGTCGACATCAGCGTGCCGAGCGCCACCATGCAGGTTGAAAAGAAGTGCAGGCCCGGGCCGACCTTATTCCAGCCGAACATCATGACGCCAAGGAAACCAGCCTCGAGAAAGAAAGCGGTTAACACCTCATAGGTAAGGAGTGGGCCGGTAATACTGCCCGCGAACTGTGAGAACCCGCTCCAGTTGGTGCCAAACTGGTACGCCATGACCAGCCCGGAAACGACACCCATCCCGAAGTTAACGGCAAATATCTTGAGCCAGAAATGGTACAACGATCGCCAGACGTCGTTTTTGGTGCGCAGCCACATGCCCTCCAGCACCACCAGATAGCTGGCGAGGCCGATGGTGATAGCAGGAAAAAGGATATGAAACGAGACGGTAAAAGCGAACTGAATTCTGGCCAGATGGAACGCGTCGAGTTCGAACATGGTCCGTACCTCTGAAACGATGGGGCACGAGAATTGCCGGGCAGTTTATGGCTGCCCGGCAAAACCGATTACGGTTTAGTCTTACCGGCACCCAGCTCGGCACCGGTCAGCGGGTCAGAATGTGGATCGGACTTCGTGCGGGCAGACATCGCCTTGACCAGGGTTGCCTGTTCGGTCGTGAGCGTGACGCTTGCGCTGCCATCACCGCCGTCAACCGCAGGCTGGGGGGACTCAACGTAATCGAAATGTTTATCGCTGTTCCAGCTTCCGCGAACCTCTCCACCTTCAGACATATTGTAGTACTTGTTGTTGAATTCCTCGATTGGCGGCAATTTTCCCGGTGGGAAATTATTACGGATGGACTGCAGCGCCTTCTCAAAGGAGAGCTGATGCGCCGCCTCGCGCGTCATCAGAAACGCCAGGGCATCCTTTACGCCGGGATCGTCGGTCACGTTGATCAGCCGTTCATAGATGATTTTCGCTCTGGCCTCTGCTGCCACGTTTGAGCGCAGGTCCGCCGTTGGCTCGCCGATGGTATCGACGTAGGCCGCCGTCCAGGGCACGCCCGCCGAGTTAGTGAGCGGGGTGCCGCCACCGTACAGCAGGGAGGTGATGTGGCTGTCATTGCCGTTTTCGGTCATGGAGCGATACAGCTCGGCCTCGTTTTCCACCCCTTCCGCCAGCGCGCCTTTGGCACCTTTATTAAGCATGCCGACCAGAGTACCGATGATTTCGAGGTGGCTTAGCTCCTCGGTCGCGATATCCATCAGCATATCTTTACGGCCCGGATCGTCATCGCTCAATCCTTGCGTAAAGTACCGGCAGGCGGCAGCCAGTTCACCCTGCGGCCCACCGAACTGTTCCAGTAAAAGGTTGGCGAGGCCAGGGTTCGGTTCGGCAACGCGAACCGTGTATTGCAGCTGTTTGACGTGTCGGAACATGGCGATTCTCCCGGATTATTTTTTCGCTTCGACGCCCGATGCGTCTGAACGCAACAGGAACTGTTCCGTGGTCTGCGGAATATGGCGGATCAGCCAGTCGGCCATTTCGCGCTCTTGCGCCAGAATCGTCTCGATGGCCGGCACCGAGGCGACGTCGCCTGCTTTCTTAGCCGCCGCGAGCAGGGAGGTATAACAGGCTATTTCAAACTGTTCGAAAACATAGCCGCTGATCGAGCCCTTTACGATCTCATCCGACGGGAACATGCCGCCGATGGACTGCCCGAGCGCCGCCATTTTGCTCATCGAATCTTTTAAAACCGAACGAGAAATATCATTACGGTCGAGGATTTCTTCCAGCAATGTAATTTGCCGTTTTGTCTCATTAATATGCTGCTCAATTCTGGCGCGAACATCAGGATAATTATCGATACGGCTGGCCATGGATTCCAGCATAGATTCGGCTTGCTTTTCCATCGCATGGGCATCGCGTAGCCAGTCATGGTAGTGTTCTACGTGATTCATCATTGTATCCTCATTAGGGGTTCGCTTATTTGGTCTCACTTTCAGCAGCCTGATCGGCACGCGCGGCACTGTAGCCAGATAAATGGCCGACAATATTGGCGTAAATACTGATGATAATGACCCATAGCACGCTGTTCTTCCACCATATTACGGAGGGGATGGCGAGAATGAACCATATTATGGCTGCCGCTAAATGGCACCGTTTAATTGTGCTGGGACTGATGCTAATTTTATTTAACCTGTATTATTGCGTCATTTTGCGCTTTTTGGTTAATATTTCCTACGGCCAGGTTGGTGAGTTTAAGGTCGGTCTCTTTTTCTTCTTCCAGCGTTTCGGCAAGAAGCTTAACGGCTTTTTTATAGCCCAGTTGCTCTGCTAATGTGGCAAGGGTACCGTAGCTGGCAATTTCGTAATGTTCGACTTTTTGCGCGGCGGCAATAAGTGCGGCATCACGTACTTCATTTTTTTCCGTACTTTCGATGACTTCGTTGGCTTCTTCAATTAAGCCTTCCATCGCCACGCACTTCATGCGTTTGATCTTAATACCGTCTTCCTGCTCAACGATTTGGTCAATACGTTCAATCTGACCCTGCGTCTCTTCCAGGTGGGCGGTAAAAGCTGCGCTCAGCTTCTCGCTGGAGGCGGCGCGGGCAAGCTTGCTTAACGCTCGGGTAAGCTGCTTTTCTGCGCTGTAAGTATCCGACAGAAGATGAATAAAGACATCCTCGACGCTTTTCATATTCATAATAATTACGCTCCGGTAAAATAAAGAAAGGGTACTGCGAGCTTTTCAGCCCGCAGCATGCTCTCTGGTTTTATTAAAAGAGTATTAAATAAGATCAGGAGTTATCAGATTTACGGCCTCCGCCGTGACTGTTCTGTCCCCCTTTCTTACCCGCTTCAGAAGCGCGTTGCGGATCGTTTTTAAAGTTCCCACCGCTATGCTGGCCACCTTTACGTCCAGCTTCTGATGCTTTTTCACGGTCTTCAGCGAAATTACCGGAACCACCACGATGCTCTGCCATATAAACCTCATAGTCATATATTGGTTATGCCAGTACGATACGAAAATATTCCGTATCACTCGTCGTTCGAGTAATAACTCTAGTCGCTCTGCGGCATCCGTCAAATGCGTTTTGCTATTTGCGGTTGCGTTATTTTTAAATATTTGTAAATTTACGCTTCGCTTAGAAGGGAAATATGGATAGACAGGAAAGACTTGTAAACAGCCATTCAGATTAATCCTAACTTCGAGCTAAAAATTTGAAAGGTGAGGATAAAAATAATGGCTTACTCGAATTGGTTAATTTGCATTCAGGAGAGACTCAAAAAATACTCCTTTATAGCTAGAAAGCGGAACCCTAAATAATTATATGGAAAATCCTGGATAAAAGCGTTCAGGTTTAAAGGGCGGTTCCGTTCGGCACTGTTCAGGGACCAGTAGCACACGGTTTGACCACTGTCGTCTTAAGATCACAATTCAGAAATTCTTCCCCCCGGAAGGAACGGGTTTCTCTACACTCCAGGTAATATTCACTGGAGGCATGACATCATGGCGAACACCATCACGGCTGATGACATTCGGGAACGCTTTTCGCAGGCTATGTCGGCGATGTACCAGCAGGAAGTTCCGCAGTACGGCACCTTGCTTGAACTGGTTGCGGACGTAAACCTGGCGGTTCTGGAAAATAATCCACTATTACATGAACAACTGGCTAACGCCGATGAGCTTGCGCGCCTGAACGTGGAGCGTCACGGGGCGATCCGCGTCGGCACGGCACAGGAACTTTCAACCCTGCGCCGTATGTTTGCCATTATGGGCATGTACCCGGTCAGCTATTACGATCTCTCTCAGGCGGGGGTGCCCGTCCACTCAACGGCGTTTCGTCCGATAGACGATGCGGCGCTGTGCCGGAATCCGTTTCGTATTTTTACCTCGCTGCTGCGTCTTGAGCTGATTGAAAACGTCGCGCTGCGCGAGCGTGCCGCGGAGATCCTGTCTCACCGCAATATCTTCACCCCGCGCTGCCTGGAACTGATCGACCTGCACGAGTCGGAAGGGGAGTTTTCTGACGCACAGGCCCATGAGTTTGTGCAGGAAGCGTTAGAAACCTTCCGCTGGCACCGTCACGCGACGGTCGATCGGGAGACCTATCTGGCCCTGAGCAACGAGCATCGCCTGATTGCCGACGTGGTCTGCTTCCCGGGCTGCCACATTAACCATCTCACGCCGCGCACGCTGGACATTGACCGGGTACAGGAGCTGATGCCGAAGTACGGTATCGAACCAAAAATTCTGATCGAAGGGCCGCCGCGTCGCGAGGTGCCCGTCTTATTGCGTCAAACCAGCTTCAAGGCGCTGGAAGAGCCGGTGCTGTTTGCCGGTGAACATAAAGGCACCCACACCGCGCGCTTCGGTGAGATTGAACAGCGCGGCGTGGCGCTGACCCCGAAAGGCCGTGAACTGTACGATAGCCTCCTCGCCCAGGCCGGTACCGGTAAAGATAACCTGACCCATCAGCTGCATCTGCGGGAGATTTTTAACGCCTTCCCGGACAGCGAAATGCTCATGCGCCGTCAGGAGCTGGCTTATTTCCGCTACCGCCTGACGCCAGCCGGGGAAGCGCATCGGCATGCGTTTCGTCCCGGAGACGATCCGCAGCCGCTGATCGAGCGCGGATGGGTGGTTGCCCAGCCGATCACCTACGAAGATTTCCTCCCGGTCAGCGCCGCGGGGATTTTCCAGTCCAACCTCGGGAACGAAACCCAGGCCCGCAGCCACGGTAACGCCAGCCGCGATGCGTTTGAAGACGCGCTGGGATGCCCGGTGTATGACGAGTTTACGCTCTACCTGGAGGCTGAAACGCGCAGCAAACAGCGTTGCGGTTTGCTCTGAAATCGTTACTCTGCTGGGGTGTGATGGAAAAATTAAGGTCGTTATGCAAAATCCTTCCGCCCCTGTGGTTGAAACGCGCCAGGGCGCACTGTCTGGTTTAACCGATGAAAACGTTCACCTCTGGTGCAGTATTCCCTACGCCGCGCCGCCCGTGGGGGAGTGGCGCTGGCGCTCGCCCCGGCCGCCTGAACGCTGGGATGGCCTGCGCGAGGCCACGGCCTTCTCGCCCTCAAGCTGGCAAAACAGCGAGTACTGCCAGGAGCTAGGCGGCGGCGATCCGGGGCAGTTTTCCGAAGATTGCCTCTACCTTAACGTCTGGTCTCCCGCAGAGCGCGCCGGGCCGCTGCCGGTTATGGTCTGGCTGCACGGAGGCGGGTTTACGATTGGTGCCGGAGGCCTGCCGCCTTATAACGGCAAAGCGCTGGCCGCGCGCGGCGTGGTTGTGGTCACGATCAACTACCGTCTCGGCCATCTCGGCTTTTTCGCCCATCCCGCGCTGGAAGGCGAGGAAGGGCGCGTGGTGCATAATTTTGCCATGCTGGATCAGATCGCCGCGCTCGAATGGGTGCGGGATAACATCGCTGGGTTTGGCGGCGATCCCGCTAATGTGACCCTGTTTGGTGAATCCGCTGGCGCGCGCAGCGTGCTTTCGCTGCTGGCCTCTCCGCTGGCAGCAGGATTATTCCACAAGGCGATTGTGCAAAGCGGATACACCTTGCCTGACACGCCGCGCGAGCAGGCCCTGCAAAAAGGGGAAGCGCTGGCCGCCCATTTCGGCCTGGAAAATGCGACCGCCGGGCAGCTGCGCGCCATTCCGCCCGAGGCGTTCTGGCCGCTCACCGCGCCGCTGAACGTCGCCCCGGCGCCTATCGCTGGAGACTGTGTTCTGCCGGAAGCCATGCTGGACGTCTTTTTCGCCGCCCGTCAGCATCCGGTGCCGGTTATGATTGGCTCCAACAGCGATGAGGCCAGCGTGATGGCGGTGTTTGGCATCGATCTCGCCGGACAAATTCAGAAGCTTCGGCGCGAACGCCGCTTCGGGCTCGGGCTGATTAAACTGCTCTATCCGGGCGTGAAAGGCGATGAAGAGCTGGGCAGGCAGGTGTGCCGCGACATGGCTTTTACCACCATGGGCTACGTGGTGATGCAGGCCCAGCAGCGCGTCGGCGGATTGTGCTGGCGCTACTGGTTTGACTATGTCGCTGAGGCGGAACATGCCACGTACATCAACGGTGCCTGGCACGGCAACGAAGTTCCCTACGTCTTCGATACGCTCGGTCAGGTGGAGCCTTCACGTCAGTACGTCAATGAGCGAGATCTGCAGTTTGCTGCCCACGTGGCGGATTACTGGGTGAGCTTTGCGCGTGACGCGGGTCCTCGCGACATCCTGCCCGGGCCGACGCACTGGCCCGCGTGCCGCAAAGGTCGGGACGTTCTGTTACGCATTGGCGTGAATAAACATGCAGCGTTCAGGCTTGAAAACCGCTTTATGCGCGCCCGCATGAGCCTCTTCAAGCGGGTAATGAAGCACCACGTCAGCCTCGATTAAGCAAACAGGCGCGAAACGCCGCGAGACCATTTTCCTCGTCTGGCGTTTCGCGCAGCACCAGCCGGTAGCTTGCGCCAGTTTTTATGCTTGTCTCATAGGGCCGTACCAGCCTTCCAGCGTGAATATCTTCTGCCACCAGCGTTTCGTCGGCGATGGCGACGCCCAGCCCCTGAATAGCGGCCGTAATGGCGAGATCCATCGTGTCGAAGTGTTGATTTTTGTGCATGGCAAAGCCCGGGCCTTCCTGTTTCGTCAGCCACAGCGACCAGTCCGTCTTATCCCTTGTGGGGTGAAGGAATGTTAACGAACCCAGCGCAGCCCCCGCCCGCACCGGGCTTATCACCGGGGTGAGCGCCTCTTCGAACAGCAGATCGCCTGCGCTCATGTGCGTGCCGAACACGATGGCCGCGTCGTAAGATTCGGTTTTGAAATTGACGTTGTGATCGGTGGTGGTGGTCAGCGCGATCTGCAGATCAGGATGCTCACGCTCCACCTCCAGCAGGCGCGGCACCAGCCAGCGCATGGCGCAGGTGGGGGCCTTCAGCCGGATCACCGTGTGCTGGCTGCGGGCCTGGTCGGCCACAGACAGCAGCTGCTCGAAAGCGGACTGCAGCTCCGGAAGCAGGGCGCTACCCTGCGGTGAGAGGCGCAGCCCGCGCGCGTGGCGCTCAAAAAGCGGAAAGCCAAACCACGCCTCAAGGGAGGCAATCTTGCGGCTCACAGCCCCCTGCGTCAGACACAGTTCGGCGGCGGCATGGGTAAGATTGAGGTGACGCGCAGTGACTAAAAATGCGTCGATGGCATTAAGGGGGAGCGAACGGCGTGACATAAAAATCACCTCAGCTATGCATTTTTCTCATGGCTATTATGACAACAATTCGATTGTCCCGACAGCACAGATGTTGTTTGAATAGTTATGCAATGTCCATGAGAAGGGAAAGAGGATGACTTTACGAACGCCTGTGCAAACGCGCTCCAAACTGCCGGATGTGGGAACCACCATTTTTACCGTTATCGGCCAGCTCTCGGCGCAGCATAACGCGATTAACCTTTCTCAGGGCGCACCGAATTTTTCCTGCGACCCGAAGCTGATTGCGGGCGTCACCCGCGCAATGGAGGCGGGGCATAACCAGTACGCGTCGATGACCGGTCTACAGCCGCTCAAAGAACGTATTGCCGATAAAATTGCCACGCTCTACGGCACGCAGTACGACCCGGCCAGCGAGGTGCTGGTGACTGCCAGCGCCAGCGAAGGGCTCTATTCGGCGATTAGCGGGCTGGTGCACCCGGGCGATGAGGTGATCTACTTTGAGCCGTCCTTTGACAGCTACGCGCCGATTGTCCGTCTTCAGGGGGCAACCCCGATTGCCATCAAGCTCACCGTGCCGGATTTTGCCGTCAACTGGGATGAGGTTCGCGCCGCGATCACGCCGCGCACGCGCATGATCATCATTAATACGCCGCACAATCCGAGCGGTCAGGTCTTCTCCGCCAGTGACCTGCAGCAGCTGGCGGCGCTGACGCGCAATACCGACATCATTATTTTGTCTGACGAAGTGTACGAACACGTCGTTTTTGACGGCGAGCCACACCACGGGATGGCCACGCACCCGCAGCTGGCGGAGCGCAGCGTGATTATTTCCTCTTTCGGAAAAACCTATCACGTCACCGGGTGGCGCGTGGGTTACTGTGTTGCACCGGCGGTACTGATGGACGAGATTTGTAAAGTGCATCAATTTTTAATGTTTTCTGCCGATACGCCAATGCAGCACGCGTTTGCTGAGCATATGGTCGACCCGCAAACCTGGCTGTCGCTGTCGGCGTTTTACCAGCGCAAGCGCGATCTGCTGCACAGTCTGCTGGCCGATTCGCCGTTTACGCTGCTGCCGAGCGCCGGATCGTTCTTCATGCTGGCGGACTACAGCCAGTTCAGCGACGAGCGCGACAGTGAGCTGGTGAAACGGCTGATCGTTGAGTACGGCGTTGCCACCATTCCGCTGTCGGCGTTTTATGCGGACGGTACGGATAATAAATTGATTCGTCTCTCTTTTGCGAAAGATGAGGCGACGTTACGGGCAGGTGCCCAGGCCCTGTGTCGGGTTAAACCACGCTAAGATAGGCTCTGAGGAGTTGTAGATGAAATTACGCGCGTTAGTTGTCGGCATGGGATTGCTGTGTACTTTTTCTTCCTTCGCGGCTACCGAGCTGCGTTACGGGCTGGAAGCGGAATATCCGCCGTTTGAGAGCCGCAATGCGGCGGGCGAACTGGAAGGGTTTGACGTTGAACTGGGGAATGCCATCTGCGAAGCGGCAGCGCTGAAGTGCAGCTGGGTGGAAACCTCCTTTGATGCGCTGATCCCGGGCCTGGTGGCGAAGAAATTTGACGCCATCAACTCGGCGATGAACATCACCGAGCAGCGCCGCAAGAGCATTGATTTTACCCAGCCGATCTACCGTATTCCGTCGCAGCTGGTCGGCAAGGCAGGTACGGCGGTTGAGGCAACGCCTGAGGGGCTGAAGGGCAAAACCATCGGCGTGCTGCAGGGATCCATCCAGGAAACCTATGCCAAAGAGCACTGGGAAAAGCAGGGTGTCACCGTGGTGTCTTATAAAGATCAGAATATGGCCTGGGGCGATCTGCTGAATGGCCGTATCGACGCCTCGCTGGTCATGTCCGCGGCCGGGCAGGCAGGTTTCCTCAGCAAGCCGCAGGGGAAAGGGTTTGGCTTCATCGGCAAACCGGTGTCTGACGACACTATCCTTGGCAGTGGGATCGGTTTTGGGTTGCGTAAGGGTGACGAGGCCACCAAAAAGCAGCTTGATGCCGCGATCGATAAAGTACGTGCCGACGGCACGATCGCTAAACTCGCTGATAAGTACTTCCCGGGTATCGATGTCAGCGTAAAATAACCGCCTCATTAGCCCCGTCAGCTGATGTCCTGACGGGGCATTTTTAATACACTTCATCCTTCAAGCTGCCTCTGCGTTGGCTACGTCTGTTCACCCCAGTCACTTACTTAAGTAAGCTCCCGGGAATTCTCAGACTTGCCGCCTTGATCCAGCATGAATGATTTTGTGTATTTACTGTTTTTTACACCACTTTCGGGCCGTTCTGGTCGACAGAAAATATTTCACACTTTGTTCATATAATCACCGGCCAACAATTGGATTCTTAACCATTTTTGTTTAGGCTGTGCGTTCTTTCTTGCCGTCATTTCGCCGAGCGCGAAACACATTCACACGACCATAAGGACGTTTTTCCAGGCATGAATCGCAGACGTTTTCTAAAAGGCTCGCTGGCAGTGGCAGCCCTGAGCGGCACATCTGGCCTTGCTTCCCTGTTTTCCAAAGCGGCATACGCTGCCGACTCTGACATTGCTGACGGCCAGAGCCGTCGTTTCGACTTCTCCGTACTGCAATCCATGGCGCATGACCTGGCAAAAACCCCGTGGGGTGGCGCGCCGCGCCCGCTGCCGGAGACGCTGGCCACCATGACGCCGCAGGCGTACAACGCCATCCGCTACGATGAAAAACAGTCACTGTGGAACAACATTGAAGGGCGTCAGCTGGACGTGCAGTTCTTCCATATGGGGATGGGGTTCCGCCGCCGCGTGCGGATGTTCTCGCTGGACCAGTCGACCTCTATGGCGCGCGAGATCCACTTCCGTCCGGAGCTGTTCAGCTACGGCGAAACGGGTGTGGATACCAAGCAGCTGGAAGGGCAAAGCGATCTCGGCTTTGCGGGCTTCCGCGCCTTTAAGGCACCTGAGCTGGCGCGTCGCGATATCGTCTCTTTCCTGGGCGCGAGCTATTTCCGCGCGGTGGATGACACCTACCAGTACGGCCTTTCCGCGCGCGGTCTGGCGGTAGACACCTTTACCGACACGCCGGAAGAGTTCCCGGACTTTACCTCCTTCTGGTTTGAAACCGTCAAGCCAGGCGATACGACCTTTACCGTTTATACGCTGCTCGACAGCCCGAGCATCACCGGCGCCTATAAATTCGTGATCCACTGCGAGAAGAGCCAGGTGATCATGGAGGTGGAAAACCACCTCTACGCGCGGAAGGACATCAAGCAGCTCGGCATTGCGCCGATGACCAGTATGTTCAGCTGTGGCAATAACGAACGCCGCATGTGTGACACCATTCACCCGCAAATTCATGACTCCGACCGCCTGGCGATGTGGCGCGGCAACGGGGAGTGGATCTGTCGTCCGCTGAACAACCCGCAGAAGCTGCAGTTTAATGCCTATATGGACAAAAACCCGAAAGGGTTCGGCCTGCTGCAGCTCGACCGCGATTTCTCGCACTATCAGGACGTGATGGGCTGGTATAACAAACGTCCGAGCCTGTGGGTTGAACCGCGTAACGACTGGGGTAAAGGCGCGGTTGGCCTGATGGAGATCCCGACCACCGGCGAAACGCTGGATAATGTGGTCTGCTTCTGGCAGCCGGAAAAAGCGGTGAAAGCGGGCGACGAGCTGGACTTTAAATATCGTCTGTACTGGAGCGCCATGCCGCCGGTGCGCTCTCCGCTGGCCAACGTCTTCGCCACCCGTACCGGCATGGGCGGCTTCCCGGAAGGCTGGGCACCGGGGGAAAATTACCCGAAAGTGTGGGCCCGTCGCTTTGCTATCGACTTCGTCGGTGGCGACCTGAAGGCCGCTGCGCCAAAAGGCATCGAGCCGGTGATTACGCTCTCCAGCGGAGAAGCGAAGCAGGTTGAGATCCTCTACGTTGAGCCGTTTGACGGCTATCGCATCCTGTTTGACTGGTACCCAACCTCGGATTCGACGGAGCCTGTGGATATGCGTCTGTTCCTGCGCTGCCAGGGCGACGCCATCAGTGAAACCTGGCTGTACCAGTATTTCCCACCGGCGCCGGATAAACGTAACTACGTTGACGACCGGATAATGCGTTAACGATCGATTCCCTCTCCCTCCGGGAGAGGGTTAGGGTGAGGGGCAATGACCGCAGCAAAATCCGAAATTATCCCGGTATCTGACGCTCTCGAGCTTCGCGCCGTCGAAGAGCGCTACGCCGCCGATCTGCATAATCTCGTCGTCAAAAACAAAACCTTTCTGCAAACCGCCTTTGACTGGGCGCAGCACGTGGGCAGCGAGGATGATACCCGCCGCAACGTGCAGAGTAACCAGATGCTGCACCAGCGCGGCTACGCCAAAATGTTTCTGATCTTCAAGGATGATGCGCTGGTTGGCGTGCTGTCGTTCAACACGATTGAACCGATGAACAAGACCGGGTACATCGGCTACTGGCTGGATGAAGGCCACCAGGGGCAGGGGATCCTCTCCCGCTCACTGCAGGCGTTTATGAGCTACTACGCTGAACGCGGGGAGATCCGCCGTTTTGTGATCAAGTGTCGGGTGGCGAATCAGCACAGCAACGGCGTTGCCGTACGCAACGGTTTTACGCTGGAAGGGTGCCTGCGGGAAGCGGAATACCTGAACGGTCGCTTTGACGATGTGAACATCTACGGGAAGATCTACGCCCTATAACGCCCCCAGCAGCGGGGTGCGGGTGATGCGCTGGTCGCCGTTAATCACCTTTTCGCCGCGCAGGTGAATGCTCTCCCCGGCAAAGGCTTCGATGACCGCATCATCGGTGATTTCAACCCGGTGCTCGATGAGCACATCCCCGCTGATCCGCGCGCGTCCCTGGATCACCACCTTATCGTCCAGCATGATCGGCCCGCCGCGCAGCCAGGCCTGACCGCCAATCAGAACGTGGTGCTTGATGACGCAGTTTCCCTCGACCACGGCATTCTCCGCAATCTGCGAGCTGTAGCGCACCGTTGGGATGGCATCTTCATCAAAGCCGGCAATCACGCGGGCGTTACCATAGACCTTTGCGCAGTCGCACACCCACACGTTGTTGAGTTCGTTTCCCTCGAGGATCGCGTTGTCGAAGACTTCGGCGCGGTGCTCGACAAAGGCAAAATTCACCATCGCCTCGCCGTAGATTTGCGCCTGGTGCACAATGCGCGACTGGCTGACGGTCGCCTTATCGTAGATTTGCAGGATCTGGTCATGGTCCGGCGTCAGCCCTTTGGCGGCAATGATAACGCTATTGTGCAAAATGCGGGCGTCGCCGTAGAGATGGCACTCGCCCCTTACGCAGGATTGCTGAATGGTGACGTTGTCACTTATTCGCGCCCCGTGGCTGACCTCTGCGCCGTCCAGCCAGCAGCTGTCACCGATACGGGCATCATGGCTCACGACGCACGGCAGGGTAAGACGCGCGTTGCCGGACACGGTCGCTCCGGCGAACACCACGCTGTTTTCGTCGTAGATCCAACAGTCGCCGTCCTGCGCGAGGGCGCGTTCATCGTCAATCCAGCCGCCTCTCGTCCCGACAGTCACGTCGTTAAAGTCCGCCGTGGCGATAATCTGCCGCAGCGTGACGGAGCGGGTAGTGTCGCCGTTTTTCCATTGCCAGATGCGGGTTTCGTCGCTGAGGCGATATTTGTTCATCTTTATTTCTCTGATAAGCGTCTTCACTAAACGTAGCAAATTTTTCGATTTTCGAGCGGCTGGCAACCAGACGGTAAACGCCTTAAAATAGCATCCAGGATGCACTTTCACTTTATGAGAACGCAGGAAAACAATGACTGTCGATGAGAATTACTTCACAGAGAAATATGGCTTAACCCGTACCCATTCAGAAGTGCTGTACAGCGCGGAGATTGTGAAACCCGGTAAAACGCTGGATCTGGGCTGCGGCAACGGCCGCAACAGCCTTTATCTTGCAGCTAACGGCCACGATGTCACCGCATGGGATAAGAACCCGATGAGCATCGATAATATCGAGCGCATTAAGGCGGAAGAAGGGATCGATAACCTCCACACGGCGATTAAAGATCTCAACAACCTGAGTTTTGACGACGAGTACGATTTCATTCTCTCCACCGTGGTGCTGATGTTCCTGGAGTCAAAAACCATCCCGGGACTTATCGCCAACATGCAGCGCTGCACCAGGCCCGGCGGCTACAACCTGATTGTTGCCGCGATGGACACGGCAGATTACCCGTGCACTGTTGGCTTCCCGTTTGCGTTCAAAAGCGGTGAGCTGAGCAACTACTACGAAGGCTGGGAGTTGCTCAAATACAACGAAGACGTTGGCGAACTGCACCGCACCGACGAAAACGGCAACCGCATCAAGCTGCGCTTTGCCACGATGCTGGCGCGCAAGCCCGCTTAACGGGCGGCCAGCAGGCAGATCTGCAGGGCCGTGTTGTAAGACGCTTCGAACGACGACAGCGGCAGGAATTCAAACTTCGAGTGGAAGTTATGCGCGCCGGTGAAGAAGTTCGGCGTGAGCAGCCCTTTTGCCGAGAGCGCCGCGCCGTCGGTGCCGCCGCGCATGGGCGTCGGCTTCGGCGTGATGCCGAGCGATTCCATCGCTTCGAACATCAGATCGATAGCGCGCCGGTCTTCATCAATCGCATTGCTGATATTGCTGTAGGTATCTTCAATGCGATAGTCCACCCTGGCCGTTGGATACCGGGCGGCAACCAGCGCGGCTACGTCGGCAATCTGCTGCTTGCGGGCGGCAAAGCTGTCCTTGTCAAAGTCGCGGATATTGGCCTTAAGAATGGCCTCGTTTTGCCCGGCCTGAATGCCGTTAAACCAGATATAGCCCTCACGCCCCTCGGTGCACTCTGGCGTTTGCTGGCGGTCAAAATGGTTGATGTAGTCAGTCGCCATCAGCAGGGGGTTCACCAGCACGCCTTTGGCGGACATCGGGTGCGCCGTTACGCCGGTAAAGCGGATTTCAGCCGCCGCCGCATTAAAATTTTCGTAGACAATTTCCCCCAGCTCGCAGCAGTCGATGGTCCAGGCGAAGTCGACGTCAAAGCGCTTAAGGTCCAGCGCTTTTGCACCGTTCAGGCCGATCTCTTCGTCAGGCACAAATGCCACGACGATATCCCCGTGCTGATGCTCTGCCGTCAGGTTTTCCAGCACCGTCATGACCACCGTAACCGCCGATTTATTATCCGCGCCCAATACGCTGGTTCCGTCGCTGAAAATAATTTCCTCATTCGGATACGCCAGAATTTCAGGGTGCTCTTTAACCCGCAGCCAGATGTCTTTCTCTTTATTCAGACAGAGATCTTCACCGGTAAAGGTTAATATTTGTGGATGAATATCCGGTGATAATCCCACGTCCACGGTATCAATATGGGTTATAAAGCCGATGCGCGGCGCGCCGGGCACGTTGCCTTTTTTTACCGCCGTTACCGTGGCGAATTCATCAATCACAATATCGTCTAACCCCAGCTGTGCCAGCTCCTGCGCCAGCTCCCGCGCCATGTCGTGCTGGCCCGGCGTTGAGGGCAGGGTTTTGACTTTGGGATCGCTCTGGCTGGTGATGGCGAGATAGCGGAAAAAACGGTGCGTTAATTGTCTGGAAAGCGGCGAGCCCATAGTGATTTGTTCCTTATTTATTTTTCGGGTGTTTGCCACATCACTTTAATGTTATTTATGAAATGGCAAAAGAATTAATTAGCCGTCGAATTAAAAAGACAGGAATAAATGATGAAAAGCAAACTCACAACTATAACGCTGGCGCTTGCTGCACTCACGGTCAGTTCCACCGTCGCCGCGAAAACGCTGGTGTATTGCTCCGAGGGATCGCCGGAAAATTTTAATCCTCAGCTATACACCTCGGGAACCAGCGTGGACGCCAGCGCCGTACCGGTCTATAACAGGCTGGTCGATTTTAAACCCGGCACCACGGAGCTGGTGCCGAGCCTGGCGGAGCACTGGGAGGTGAGCGAGGACGGCAAGGTTTACACCTTCCATCTGCGTAAGGGCGTTAAGTTCCAGAGCAATAAATCCTTCACGCCGACCCGCGACTTTAACGCCGATGACGTGATCTTCTCGTTTATGCGGCAAAAAGACGTGAATCATCGCTATCACAACGTCTCTAACGGCAGCTACTCCAACTTCGAAAGCCTGGAGTTCGGCAGCCTGATTACCGCCATTGATAAAGTCGATGACCACACCGTGCGTTTTACCCTGGCGCACCCGGAAGCGCCGTTTGTCGCCGATCTGGCATGGTATTTTGCCTCGATCCTGTCCGCGGAGTATGCCGACGCGATGCTCAAAGCGGGCACGCCGGAAAAGGTGGATATGGAGCCTATAGGCACCGGGCCGTTTAAGCTGGCGCAGTATCAGAAGGATTCGCGGATCCTGTTTACGGCGTTTGCCGACTACTGGCAGGGGAAATCGAAGCTGGATCGGCTGGTGTTTAGCATCACCCCGGATGCCTCCGTGCGGTTTGCCAAAATCGAGAAGAACGAGTGTCAGGTGATGCCGTTCCCGAACCCGGCGGACCTGCCGCGCATGAAGGCGAACAAGGACATCAACCTGATGAGCAAAGCCGGACTGAATACCGGCTTTCTGGCGTTCAATACCCAAAAGCCGCCGCTGGATAACGTAAAAGTCCGTCAGGCGCTGGCGATGGCCATCAATAAGCCGGCCATTATTGATGCGGTTTTCCACGGCACCGGCACTGCGGCGAAGAACCTGCTGCCGCCGGGCGTCTGGAGCGCAGACAGCGAGCTTAAGGATTACGATTACGATCCTGAAAAGGCGAAAGCGCTGCTGAAAGAGGCCGGTTTTGCCAGCGGCGTGAGCGTCGACCTGTGGGCGATGCCGGTGCAGCGTCCGTACAATCCGAATGCGAAACGCATGGCTGAGATGATTCAGGCCGACTGGGCGAAAATCGGCGTACAGACCAAAATCGTCACCTACGAGTGGGGCGAATACCTTAAGCGCGTGAAGGGCGGGGAACACCAGGCCGCGCTGATGGGCTGGACGACCGCAACGGGCGATCCCGACAACTTCTTTGGTCCGCTATTTACCTGTACCTCGGCAAACGGTGGCTCAAATTCGGCGAAATGGTGCTACAAGCCCTTCGATAAAATTATTGCGGAAGCAAAATCAACCACCGATCGCGATAAACGCGTGGCGCTGTATAAAGAGGCTCAGCAAATGATGCATGATCAAATGCCGGCGGTGATGATTGCGCATTCAACCATTTTCGAACCGGTGCGCAAGGAGGTGACGGGCTATGAAATTGACCCGTTTGGCAAACATCTGTTCTGGCAACTGGATATAAATCAGTAATTTTTCACTGCCCGGCACGCCTCCGGGCAGTCATTTCGCAATTTGTGCTCTCCGCATCATTTTTTGTCACAACAAACCCATCGGTCTTTTGCTATAACTTCAAATGCATACTTGCAGATAACATGGAAAACTATCATGCGTACTCAAACTTTTTTTAAAGTTGCAGTGCTTACTGGTCTGTTGGCGTTGGCGGGCTGTTCTTCAAAAGTTGCGGCTCCCGAACAATATTCTGGCTTTTTAAAAGACTATTCCGGCTTGCAGCAGACGACGTCTGCGACGGGTAAACCAACGCTGCGTTGGGTTGATCCTTCTTATAACGAAGCTAATTACGACAGTATTCTCTGGACGCCGATTACTTATTATCCTGCGCCTAAACCGACCACACAAATTGGTCAAAAAACGCTTGATGAGCTGTTGAATTACACCAATAACAAAATGAAAACCGCTATTGGTACCCGTAAGCCAATTGTGACCACGCCGGGTAAACACAGCCTGATTTTCCGCGGTGCAATTACCGGGGTGAGTTCGCAGAAAGAGGGTCTGCAGTTCTATGAAGTGGTGCCGGTCGCGCTGGTAGTAGCGGGTACGCAGATGGCAACCGGGCATCGCACCATGGATACGCATCTCTTCTTTGAAGGAGAACTGATCGATGCGGCCACCAACAAACCGGTCATGAAGGTGGTGCGTAAAGGCGAAGGTAAAGATCTGAACAACGAAAGTACGCCGATGACCTTTGCGACGCTGAAGCAGGTAGTTGATGACATGGCGACGGACGCCACCATGTTTGATGTGAAAAAGACCGCGAAATAAAATAAAACGGCCTGCGTAATGCAGGCCTTTTTATTTACGCCATTCGTAAGCGTCTGAACCAGGTTTCTGGTTTGGTAAACATCACCATATTTCCCCCCAGAATCAGCACTAATCCCACGATACCGTTGATATGCCAGACGTAGCCTTCATACACCGTGGAGATGGTCAGCGCCACCAGCGGGAAGAGCAGCGTACTGTAGGCCGCTTTGCCCGGACCGATGCGTCCCACCAGCGTGAAATAGGCGCCAAACGCAATCACCGAACCAAATACAGCCAGATAGAGCAGCGCGCCAACGTAGCTGACGGTCCACTCTGGCGCGAAGCTGTCGCCTCTGAACAGGGCAATGCAGCCCATCACCAGCGTGCCGTAGAGCATCGCCCAGGCGTTGGTGGTCATGGTTTCAAGTCCTCTGCGCTGGTGACGCATGCTGATCATATTGCCCAGCGAGAAGCCGTAGGTGCCGAGCGCGGAGAGACCAATCCCGGTCAGGAGCGACGCGCTCCAGCCGCTGGCCAGCAGATCGTCCCAGAAGAGGGTGACGATCCCAGTCAGGCCCAGCGCCGCCGCCGTCCAGAAACGCGCGGGCGGGCGCTGCCCGAAGAAAATAAAGCTGTTAATGGCGTTATAGAGCACGGCCATGGAGAAGATCACCGATTCCAGCCCGGTGTTGATGTGCGAGGCTGCGGCGTAAAAACACCAGAAGTTAAAGCAGAAAACGCAGCATCCCTGGAGGATACAAAAAAGGTGATCCCGCAGCGCCAGCTTGCGCAGACGGCGCAGGGCGATTAACACCACCATCATCGTGAGGCTGGCGACGGCGAAACGCCAGAAAATCGAGACGGGCGCCGCTACGGGACCCTGCTGCAGGAAAATCGCAATCCAGGTGGTTCCCCAGATGACCACCACCAGTCCGTATAATAATGCGTTCATACTTTTTCTCTTCTCAAACCACGGAAGCCCGCAGTATGGCGCCGAGATCGGTCAGGGGCTTTCACCGGCTTGCGGTCGACTTGCAAAATCTTGCGCTTTTTTCTTTCCCGGGGGCTGGCAACGAGAGACAACTCTTCTTAGACTGATATTCCAGTCAATCACGCGCTTACGGTCATGTCTCACGCTTACGATACCTTTGAAACGCTTTGCCAACAGAATGCGGTCCTGCGGGAAACCGTCTCGCTGAATTCGGGCATTCAGCTGGCAGCGTGGTACAACAAGCAAGATACGATAACGGTAAAAAGTAACCACCATACCCTGAGCCTGTACGTAGCGGATGGCTACGAAAGCTATCAAAAAACGCCGGGCGGCTGGAAGAACGGTGGGGGGCCGGACCGCTTCTGTTTGATGCCAAAAGAGAGCGAATCGACGTGGGATATCCGTGATGACCTGTCGTTTGTGCATCTGTACTGCACCGATGAACACCTGCGCGACGTGGGGGAAAAGATCTGGGACAAGCGCCCGCTTTCGCTGACGCTGGACGAGCGCATTTTTGGTAGCGATCCGAAGATCACCGCGCTGTATCGCCAGTTTTTACTCGGCTGCGACTGGCAGCAGCACGCCAACCAGCTCACCCTGAGCACGGCCTCTACGCTGCTCCTGACCCATCTGCTGCAAAACTACTCTAACGTTCAGTGGAAGCTGCCGGTCGTCACCGGCGGGCTATCGCCATTCGTGCTGCGCAACGTGCTGGCCTTTATTGAAGAGAACCTCGGGCAACCCCTGACGCTGGCTGAACTGGCGGCGCAGGCCGCCCTCAGCGAATACCATTTTGCCCGCATGTTCCGCCAGTCGACGGGGCTGGCGCCGCATCAGTACGTGATGCAGAGAAGAATGGAAAAAGCGAAGGCGCTGGTGCAGAACACGGCGACGCCGCTAACGGACATCGCCCTTGCCTGCGGGTTTAACTCCGCCAGCCACTTCAGCAACCGCTTTCGCAGCGCGACGGGCATGACGCCTTCGCAGCTACGCGCGGCGAGCGCGTGAAAACAGGGCATAGCACACGCCGCCCAGCACCAGCCCCCAGAATGCCGAACCGATGCCCAGGATCGTGACGCCGCTCGCGGTCATCAGGAACGTGACGATGGCCGCGTCGCGCTCCGCCTCGTGGCTCAGTGCCTGATATAAACTCCCGCTGATGGTGCCCAGCAGCGCCAGACCGGCGAGCGTCTGGATCCAGCTGAGCGGCAGAGCGGCCATCAGCCCGGTAATCGAGCCGCCGAAAATCCCCGCCAGCAGATAAAATCCTCCGGCTGCGATGGCCGCCAGCCAGCGTTTTGCGGGATCCGGGTGCGCATCGGGGCTTTGACAAATGGCGGCAGTAATGGCTGCGATACAGATAGAAAAGACGCCAAAAGGGGAAAACAGCAGCGCCAGCGCTCCCGTAACGATGATGAGCGGCGAGACCGCCAGCGGGTAACCGGAGGCCTTCATCGTGGCGAACCCCGGTGCGTTTTGCGATGCCATGGTGACCAGGAAGAAGGGCACGCCAATACTCACCAGGCTGGTGAAGGTGAACGTGGGCGCAATAAACTCGGGCATCACTAGGGAGAACGCGAGCTTATCGGTGACAACGTCACCTCCCGCCCATGCCACGATACCGCCGACCAGCAGCGTGACCACGATGGCATAGCGCGGCGCCAGCGCTTTTGCTATTAGCCACGCCGCAATCATGCTGCCGCACAGCAGAAAGTGACCCTCCAGGTGCGCAAACGCGTGCAGGCCAAACTGCAGCAACACGCCTGCCAGCATGGCGGCGGCAAGCGAATGGGGGATCAGCCTCATCAGACGGGCGAAGAGCCCGGTGATGCCGCAAAGTAAAATGAGCGCATTAGCAAAGATGAACACGCCGATCGTTTCCGGCAGCGTCACGCCGTGCAGGCTGGTGGCGAGAAGCGCCGCGCCGGGCGTTGACCAGGCGGTCAGCACCGGCGCTTTGTACCACCAGGAAAGCGCCAGCGTGCTGACGCCCATTCCAATCCCCAGCGCGGTCATCCAGCCTGCGATCTGCTGTGCACTGGCACCAGCCGCCGCGGCGGCCTGCCAGATGATGGCGGCCGAGCTGGCGTAACCGACCAGCACGGCGACAAATCCAGCCAGTGCGACTGGAACAAGGTGAGAGGAAGGGCGCATAAAAACTCCGTTGTGCGTTATAACGTCCGATATAAGGTAACACTGTGCGCTATAGCGTACAAGTGGTATGCTGATCGCCATCAGGAGGGACCATGGACATCACACTACACCTTGCAACAACGCTGAAAACGCTGCGCCAGGCGCGCGGCTGGAGTTTGTCGAAGCTCGCGGACGAGACCGGCGTGTCAAAAGCGATGCTGGGGCAAATCGAGCGCAATGAATCCAGCCCGACGGTGTCGACGCTGTGGAAAATAACCACCGGGCTGAACGTGCCGTTTTCCGCGTTCATCACGCCAGAGGCGGACCGGCAGGCGGTGTTTGACCCGCAGCAGCAGGCGATGGTGGTCAAACCGCTCTTTCCGTGGGACGAGACGCTCGGGTTTGATTATTTCTCCATTACCCTGGCACCCGGCGCGCTCAGTGAATCCACGCCGCATGAGGCCGGGGTGATTGAACATGTGGTGGTGGTCAGCGGCGAGCTGGAGATGAAGCTTGACGGCACGTGGCAGACGATTTCTGCCGATTCGGGCGTCCGTTTCGCCGGCGATAAACCGCACGCCTACCGCAACAGCAGCGACCGGACGGTGCATTTTCACTCCCTGATTCATTATCCCCGCTGACGCTACGCAAAACTGTTTCGCTGACGCATACTTCTGACTACAATAGCCGCCATTTTGACCATAACGGATAACGACGAAGTATGCGCCTGCAATCCCATCATCTTGAACTTTTAAGCCCGGCCCGCGACGCCGCCATTGCCCGTGAAGCGATCCTTCACGGCGCTGACGCCGTCTACATTGGCGGCCCTGGCTTCGGTGCCCGCCATAACGCCAGCAACAGCCTGAGCGATATAGCTGAACTGGTGCCGTTCGCCCACCGTTTCGGGGCGAAAGTGTTCGTGACCCTGAACACCATTCTGCATGATGATGAGCTGGAGCCTGCGCAACGTCTGATTACCGATCTCTACCAGGCCGGGGTGGATGCCCTGATCGTTCAGGACATGGGCGTTCTGGAGCTGGATATTCCGCCCATTGAACTGCATGCCAGTACCCAGTGCGATATCCGCACGGTCGAGAAGGCTAAGTTTCTCTCCGACGTCGGCTTTTCGCAGATCGTTCTGGCGCGAGAGCTGAACCTGAATCAGATCCGCGATATTCACCAGGCGACAGACGCGACGATTGAATTCTTCATCCACGGTGCGCTGTGCGTGGCTTACTCCGGTCAGTGCAACATTTCCCACGCGCAGACGGGCCGCAGCGCCAACCGCGGCGACTGTTCTCAGGCCTGCCGTCTGCCGTATACCCTGAAAGACGATCGGGGCCGCGTTGTGGCGTTCGAAAAACACCTGCTTTCCATGAAGGATAACGATCAGACGGCCAACCTGGGCGCGCTGATCGACGCGGGCGTGCGTTCCTTTAAGATTGAAGGGCGCTACAAAGATATGAGCTACGTGAAAAACATCACCGCGCACTATCGCCAGATGCTGGACGCCATTATCGAAGATCGCGGCGACCTGGCGCGCGCGTCGGCCGGCCGCACCGAGCATTTCTTTATTCCGTCGACGGACAAAACGTTCCACCGTGGCAGCACGGACTATTTTGTGAATGCCCGTAAAGGGGATATCGGCGCGTTCGACTCACCGAAGTTTATCGGTTTACCGGTGGGCGAAGTGCTGAAAGTGGCGAAAGATCACCTTGATGTCGAAGTGACGGAACCGCTGGCGAACGGCGATGGCCTTAACGTGATGATTAAGCGTGAGGTCGTGGGCTTCCGTGCCAATACGGTCGAGAAAACCGGCGAGAACCGCTACCGCATCTGGCCGAATGAAATGCCCGCCGATCTCTACAAGGCGCGGCCGAACGCGGCGCTTAACCGTAACCTCGATCATAACTGGCAGCAGGCGCTGCTGAAAACCTCCAGCGAACGTCGTATCGCCGTGGATATTGAGCTGGGCGGCTGGGAAGAGCAGCTGATTCTGACCATGACTTGTGAAGACGGCATCAGCGTGACGCATACTCTCGACGGCCTTTTCGAGGTGGCAAACAACGCGGAAAAAGCGCTCAACAACCTGAAGGATGGGGTGGCGAAGCTGGGCCAGACGATTTACTACGCGCGCGCTATCGAAGTGAATCTGCCGGACGCGCTGTTTGTGCCGAACAGCCTGCTTAACCAGTTCCGCCGTGAAACGGCAGAGATGCTGGATGCCGCGCGCCTGGCGCAGTATCCGCGCGCTTGCCGAAAAGCGGAAGCCGTTCCTGCACCCGTATACCCGGAGACACATTTATCCTTCCTGGCCAACGTTTATAACCATAAAGCGCGTGAATTCTATCATCGCCACGGCGTGCAGCTGATCGACGCAGCCTATGAAGCGCATGAAGAGAAGGGCGATGTGCCGGTGATGATCACCAAGCACTGCCTGCGCTTTGCGTTTAACCTGTGTCCTAAGCAGGCAAAAGGGAATATTAAGAGCTGGAAGGCAACCCCCATGCAGCTGGTAAACGGCGATGAAGTTCTGACTCTCAAGTTCGACTGCCGTCCTTGCGAAATGCATGTGATTGGCAAGATGAAAAACCACATCTTCAAAATGCCGCAGCCCGGCAGTATTGTGGCGTCCGTCAGTCCGGACGATCTGATGAAAACCCTGCCAAAACGCAAGGGCAGCTAATTACCGAACGTGCGTGTCCGGTTTGCGCGACTTCTGCCACAGGTGGTGTTCGCGCAAACCCTCCGCCGACTCTTCTGCAGCGCTTCGCAACTCATCGCTGTCGGCTTCATGACGAAGCTGATGCCCTACATTCTTGACCCATAAATATTCGTGTCCTTTGTGTCCGGCCATAAGCTGGCCTGAAAACAGCGCACAAATAAGCATGACGAAAGATAACCCTTTTTTTATCATGGTTTCACCGCTGAAAAACAATGCGGAATAATCATGTCGATTATTTCTTAGGGTTATTATTCAAAAATTAAAATTAGCGCAAAGAAAATGTCAAATAATGTTCGTTCGAAATAGCGGTTAGGACAGTTCCTAAAAACATCTGAATCTTTGTAAACTACCATTTCTGGTCCACAATTGGAGGTATGCATTACGGATTAATCTTATATAATAGTAATCTTAGGCTAAGGAACAGGTCATTTATAAATGAAAAAAATAATAGCGCTTGCGCTTCTGGCAGTGGCTGTTGGAGCCGCTGCAGGGGTTCGTTATGCAGGTAATGACGAACCAGAATATATTCAATCTGCAGAAATTCGCGTGGGTTCTTATTTAACCAGCGATTATGGTAGAGTTGCCTGCGCCAGCAAAAAAGTGAACGATCAGCGTTGGGAATTAGACTGCACTCATCAGGCGAGAGGAAAAACATTCCAGTTTGCGGTGTATCCCTCTGAAAAAGCACCTTATGGTGTCGCTCGCTCCTTTTATCTGGAAGCCATTAATGACGATGCAAAACAGAGCGCTGAGCAGGGCCTTATGCGTTATTTGCAGATCAATACCCATACTGGTTAATAAGGTTGTTTAGCGTTCGTTAAGACAACAGGTGTTAGATTGTGTGAGATCCGCTGCCCGGCCATGGAGTGTCGGGACGTAGAGACCAAAACACAAATCTATCCATGCAAGCATTTACCGCCATTTTTTGGCGGTTTTTTTTGCGCAGACCGTCGCGATAGGGTTATAGCGTCAGGCGATAATGCGACTGCACCAGGCCCGAAGGGAAGCTGCGGCTTGATACCAGGGTCAAATCAATATCCCGGGACAACGTTCCGAACAGCGGTTTTCCCTCCCCGAGCAGTACAGGTACGGTCGTGATCACCATATCGGCTACCAGTCCTTCGCGCAGGAACGACTGTATCACCTGTCCGCCATCAAGATAGACGCGATGTACGTCCTGCGCAGCGAGATCGTCCAGCACCTCCTTTGGCGTCCGGGATGAAAACTGCACTTTGCCCCTCAGCGCCTCCGGCACGGGCGTATCGGCCAGTCGTCGCGAGAGCACCAGCACGGGACGATCGTAAGGCCATGCGTCAAAGGTCAGTACCTTCTCATAACTCCCTCGTCCCATCACGATGCAGTCTTTGTCCGCGATGAACGCCTCATAGCCATGATCTTCCGCCGGATCGTCGCGCTGCAGCAGCCAGTCGATATCGTCATTCTGTCGGGCGATGTAACCATCAAGACTGACCGCAATAAAAACGTGTGTAGTGACCATCAGGTGCTCCGTGTGCCAGTGTAACCCTTAAACTGACGCCTCAGCGTGCAGTAACCCGGACGTGAAAATTGTTTACGATACTGAGCCGGGGAAAGTGCGAACTGCTGGCGAAAATGATGACGCAGTGTCGACGCCTGACCAAACCCGGTCTGTTCAGCGATGCTGTCGATGCTTAACCGGCTGCTTTCCAGATAATCTTTTGCTCTCAGCAGGCGCTCATTGATTAACCAGCGTGCGGGCGTCGTCCCCGTTGCCGCTTCGAAGCGACGAAGGAAGGTGCGCTGGCTCATTCCGACCCGACGCGCGAGGGAGTCGACGCTGTGCGCCTCGATAAGATGCGTGTGCAGAAAATCAAACAGCTGGCCGAGACGCTGGCTTTCCCGCAGCTGCGCCACCGGGCGGGTCAGCTGCTGTGGCTGTGAACCATCCCGGTGAGGGGGAATGACCAGCCGACGCGCCACGCTGTTTGCTGTTTCCATGCCATAATCCCGCCGCACAACGTGCAGACAGAGATCGATTCCCGCCGCGCTGCCAGCGGACGTCAGAATATCGCCTTCGTCCTGGTAGAGTACATCCTCAACCACGTCGATGTCAGGGTAGCGGACTTTCAGCGCGTCAATGTAGCGCCAGTGCGTCGTGGCTTTGCGGCCGTTCAATAGCCCCGTTGCGGCCAGCACAAACACTCCCGAGCAGATGGAGAACAGCTGGCATCCTCGCGCGCTGGCCTGGCGTAGTGCCTCGCAGAGCGCATCCGGAACCGGTGAATCTATCCCCCGCCAGCCGGGAACCACAATCAGGTCCGCAGACGCAAGCAGGCTTAAATCACCATCGGTAACGATGCGGATCCCGCCTGTTGCCCGAAGTTCACCGCTGTCCACGCTCGCCACGGCAAAACGATACCATTCATCGCCCAGCTCGGGACGCGGCAGGCCGAAGATCTCCACCGCCACGCCAAACTCAAAGGTACACAGACCGTCATATGCCAGCACCACCACCTGCGGGCGGGCAATTTGTCTTAAGTTTGTCATCTTTTTGCTGTTTTCTGGCATAAGCGAACGCATTCACGGGCTGAATTTGTGGATAGAGTAGTGTTAACACAAACGCCAAAGATGAGGAAGGATCATGAGCTATGTTACTGAATTTCCGGCTGCCGAGCCGCAGGAAGCCGTTACCCATTTTCTGCGCCGCCTGAGCGTTGAAACCGACTGCGCGGATGTGCATCATGCCATCGCCAATAATGAGCAGGACTTCGTGCTGCTGCACGTGGTGGGGAGCCCGGAGCAGTTTGCCCGCCGTCACGTGCCGGGCGCTCTGCATATGCCGCGGAACCAGATGACCGCTGAGCGCATGGCCGAATGGCCTGAAGGTACGCTGTTCGTTGTTTACTGCGCAGGGCCGCACTGTAACGGCGCGGACAGAGCCGCGCTCAAGCTGGCGCGCCTCGGGCTGCCGGTCAAAATCATGCTCGGGGGGATCACCGGATGGGAGGATGAAAAGTTCGCCTTTGCCAGCAGTGAAACCGCCGTCACGCTGTGAAGATGAATTTTTTTCAACACCCGTGAAATTTTCTCGTTTGCCGGCACCAGTGAGGTATGACATTGTTTTTGGACATTTAGACATCCAGAAGTCTAAAGCTTCAAATGATGAATTATCACTGCTGGCAATTATCGCCGGCAGACTGAGGAGATTTTCATGCAACGACACCATGCCCCGTACCGCGCCGATGTAGTCGGCAGTTTCTTACGCCCGGATGCCATCAAACAGGCTCGCCTGAAGTTCGCCAGCGGCGAAATTGACGCCGGACAGCTTCGCGCGGTAGAGGATGATGCCATCCGCCACGTCGTTGAGCAGCAGTGTGCGTGCGGCCTGCATGTGGTCACCGACGGTGAATTTCGTCGTGCCTGGTGGCACTTCGACTTCTTCGACGGTCTGCAGGGCGTTGAGCGTTACGATTCGCAGCAGGGCATTCAGTTCAACGGGGTACAAACTAAAGCCCACGGCGTGCGCGTGACCGGCAAGCTGGGCTTTGGCGTCCATCCGATGCTTGAAGATTTCCGCTACCTGAAAAGCATCAGCGGCGATGCTCAGCCGAAGATGACCATTCCCAGCCCAAGCGTGCTCCATTTCCGCGGCGGGCGCAAAGACATCGATGCGACGGTGTACCCGGATCTAAATGACTATTTCGACGATCTGGCGACCACCTGGCGCGACGCCATCCGCACATTTTACGACGCGGGCTGCCGTTACCTGCAGCTGGACGACACCGTCTGGGCCTATCTGTGTTCGGACGACCAGCGCCGTCAGATCCGCGAGCGCGGCGATGATGCCAATGAGCTGGCACGCATCTATGCCCGCGTCCTGAACAAGGCGCTGGAAGGCAAGCCGGAAGATCTGACCATCGGCCTGCACGTATGCCGCGGTAACTTCCGTTCAACCTGGATTTCCGAAGGCGGCTATGAGCCCGTGGCGGAAGTGCTGTTCGGGACGGTCAACGTTGACGCGTTCTTCCTTGAATACGATAACGACCGCAGCGGTGATTTCGCGCCATTGCGCTTCATTCGCCCGGGCAAGCAGCAGGTGGTGCTCGGCCTTATCACCACGAAAAACGGTGAGCTGGAGAACCCGGAGGGGATTAAAGCCCGTCTGGAAGAGGCGGCGAAATACGTGGCAAAAGAGCAAATATGCCTCAGCCCGCAGTGCGGCTTTGCCTCTACCGAAGAGGGCAACAGCCTGAGTGAATCCCAGCAGTGGGACAAAGTCCGTCTGGTCACGCAGATCGCCAGCGAAGTCTGGTAAAGCCTCTTCCACAGCGCTGCATTATAAAAGTGCAGCGCTGTGCCATTCTGAGTCGTTCTCTTTACATCCTGCGTTCCCCCTCCTGAAATAGCGCTTCCTTCATTCTGGCATCCTTTTTGCTCCTGCTTCGCTGACACATTTTTTTCCGCGTCCACGCCGTAACGGACGTTTTCGCACAGCGTTCTTTTTCAGGAGTGAAAATATGCAGCGTCGTACCTTATTAAAAGCCTTTGCGTTATCTGCGTCCGTCGTGGCGATGGGAATGAGTTTTGGCGTGCAGGCGGCCGATACCATCAAAGTGGGGATCATGCATTCTCTTTCCGGCACCATGGCCATCTCCGAAACGCCGCTGAAAGACGTCGCGCTGATGACCATCGACGAGATCAACGCGAAAGGCGGCGTGCTGGGTAAAAAACTGGAGCCGGTGGTGGTGGATCCCGCCTCAAACTGGCCGCTGTTTGCCGAGAAGGCGCGCCAGCTGTTAAGTCAGGATAAAGTGGCGGTGGTATTTGGCTGCTGGACGTCGGTATCGCGCAAATCCGTGCTACCGGTCTTCGAGGAGCTGAACGGTCTGCTGTTCTATCCGGTGCAGTATGAAGGCGAAGAGATGTCGCCAAACGTCTTCTATACCGGCGCGGCGCCGAACCAGCAGGCCATCCCGGCGGTGGAATACCTGATGAGCGAAGACGGCGGCGCGGCGAAGCGCTTCTTCCTGCTGGGAACCGATTACGTCTACCCGCGCACCACCAACAAGATCCTGCGCGCGTTCCTGCATTCGAAAGGGGTGGAGGATAAGGACATCGAGGAGGTTTACACCCCATTTGGTCACAGCGACTACCAGACCATCGTCGCCAACATCAAGAAATTCTCTGCGGGGGGTAAAACCGCCGTGGTGTCGACCATCAACGGCGATTCCAACGTTCCGTTCTACAAAGAGCTGGCTAACCAGGGTCTGAAGGCGACCGACGTGCCGGTGGTGGCGTTCTCCGTGGGAGAAGAAGAGCTGCGCGGGATCGACACCAAACCGCTGGTTGGCAACCTCGCGGCGTGGAACTACTTTGAATCCGTGGATAACCCGACCAACCAGGCCTTCGTGGCGGATTACAAAGCCTATGCCAAAGCGCACAAGCTACCGAATGCCGATACCGTGGTGACCAACGACCCGATGGAAGCTACCTACGTGGGGATCCATATGTGGGCGCAGGCGGTGGAAAAAGCGGGTACTACCGACGTGGATAAAGTGCGTGCGGCGATGGCCGGCCAGTCCTTTAAGGCGCCGTCAGGCTTCACGCTCACCATGGATGCCACCAACCACCATCTGCATAAGCCGGTCATGATCGGCGAAATCGAAGGCAACGGTCAGTTCAACGTGGTGTGGCAGACGGAACAGCCGGTGCGCGCCCAGCCGTGGAGCCCGTTCATCGCCGGAAACGATAAAAAGCCCGACCAGCCGATGAAAACCGCCAGCAACTAAGCCATCACCAGGGAGAAACGTCATGAACGCCATGCGCATGTTCATCGCTCTTGTATGGCTTTCCGGACTGCTGCCAGGGATGGCGCAGGCATCGGATGCCGATCGTTTTGTTGCCGCCAGCCGCAGCCAGCAGGCGGAGTTGCTGACGCAGTGGGCCGCCGCGCCGGACGCCGCGAGGCTGCCGCTGCTGCAGGCACTGCAAAAAGAAAATCTCTATACCGACAGTCAAAAGCACGCCTTTGCGCAGCGCAGCGGTCAAATGGTGTCGCTCGGTGACGCTAAGTCGATCGAAGGGGCAGCCAAAGCCGTTCGTTTGACCAACCGGCTGCGCGTGCTGGCCGCCACGGCCATCGCTACGCATCAGCTTGTGAGTGACAGTGTCACCGAAAGGCGGGCGGCAGCTCGTCAGCTTCAGCGGGATGCCCAGCCCGGAATGCTCGCTTTTCTGGAAAAGCGGGTAAACGATGAAACGGACGCGGTGGCACGTCAGGCGCTAATACTGGCCGTGGCGAATCTCCAGCTCTCCAGCCCGCAGGCAGAGGTGCGCCGCAAGGCCGTCGAATTATTAGGGCAGTCCGACGATCCGGACGTTGAGTCCAGACTTACCCCGTTTACCCAGGCACAGACAGAGCCGGATGCCGGGGTGCGCGCCGCCGCACAGGAGAGTCTTAGCCAGATCCAGCATCGACTGATGTGGGGCGATCTGCTGGGCCAGGCGTTTATGGGGCTCTCCCTGGGGTCGGTGCTGCTGCTGGCGGCGCTGGGGCTTGCTATCACCTACGGCCTGCTGGGCGTCATCAATATGGCGCACGGCGAGATGCTGATGCTGGGGGCGTATGCCACCTGGATGGTGCAGCAGGCAATGGCCGGGCTTGCGCCACAGTGGCTGGCGCTCTATCCCGTTATCGCGCTTCCGGTCGCGTTCTGCCTGACGGCGGGCATCGGAATGGTGCTGGAGCGCACCGTGATCCGCCATTTGTACGGTCGCCCGCTGGAAACGCTGCTGGCAACGTGGGGGATCAGCCTGATGCTCATCCAGTTGGTGCGCATGACGTTTGGCGCCCAGAACCTGGAGGTGGCCAACCCGGCATGGCTGTCCGGCGGGGTGCAGGTTTTTGCCAACCTGACGCTGCCGTGGAACCGCATCGTGGTGCTGGGCTTCGTGCTGCTGGTGCTGTTCTTTACCTGGCTCATTCTGAATAAAACCCGTCTGGGGCTGAACGTGCGCGCGGTGACGCAGAACCGCAGCATGGCCGCCTGCTGCGGGGTACCGACAGGTCGCATCGATATGCTGGCGTTTGGGCTTGGATCAGGGATTGCCGGGTTAGGCGGCGTGGCGCTATCGCAGCTCGGTAACGTCGGGCCGGAGCTGGGTCAGGGCTACATTATTGATTCCTTCCTCGTGGTCGTTCTCGGTGGCGTAGGGCAGCTGGCAGGCAGCGTGGCCGCGGCGTTTGGTCTGGGTATTTTCAATAAAATTCTTGAACCGCAGATGGGGGCGGTCCTGGGCAAGATCGTGATTCTGGTGGCGATCGTGCTGTTTATTCAGAAACGCCCTCAGGGGCTGTTTGCGCTGAAAGGGAGGGTGATTGACTGATGAGCCAGCCGCTGACCTTAACGCTGGCGCGCAAAGCGCCGCGCACAACGCAACTTGCAGGCAGCCTGCTGGTGGTGTGTCTGCTGATATTACCGTTTTTCGCCTTACTGCCTGCGACGCATCCGCTGGCGCTGTCAACCTGGATGCTGACGCTGATTGGCAAGATCCTCTGCTATGCCATCGTTGCGGTGGCGCTGGATCTGGTGTGGGGCTACGCCGGGATGCTCTCTCTCGGGCACGGTATCTTCTTCGCCCTGGGCGGCTACGCGATGGGCATGTACCTGATGCGCCAGGCCGCGGGTGAAGGTCTTCCCGCGTTTATGTCGTTTCTCTCCTGGAGCGAACTGCCGTGGTTCTGGTGGGGAACCCAGCATTTTGCCTGGGCGCTGGTGCTGATTGTGATGGTACCGGGCCTGCTGGCGCTGGTGTTCGGCTGGTTCGCCTTCCGCTCAAAGATCAAAGGGGTCTATTTCTCGATTATGACCCAGGCGCTGACCTATGCCGGCATGCTGCTGTTCTTTCGCAACGAAACCGGTTTTGGCGGCAATAACGGCTTTACCGGCTTCACCACGCTGCTTGGGTTTTCGGTGACGGAAACGACCACCCGTATCGCGCTGTTTCTGGCGACCGTGCTGTTGCTGATTCTGGCGTTGGGCACCGGATTTGCCCTGGCGAAGAGCAAGTTTGGGCGCATCCTGACCGCCGTTCGCGACGCCGAAAACCGCCTGACGTTTTGCGGCTACGATCCGCGCGGGTTCAAGCTGCTGGTATGGACGCTTTCTGCCGTGCTGTGCGGCCTGGCGGGGGCGCTGTATGTCCCGCAGGTGGGCATTATCAACCCTGGCGAAATGTCGCCGACCAACTCGATTGAAGCCGCGATCTGGGTGGCGCTGGGCGGGCGCGGCACGCTGGTCGGGCCGGTGATTGGCGCGGCGCTGGTAAACGGCGCCAAGAGTTTCTTCACCGTCGCGATGCCGGAATACTGGCAGCTGTTCCTGGGGCTGATTTTCATCGCCGTCACGCTGTTTTTACCGCGCGGCGTCTACGGTCTGTTTCGAAAGGGAGAGAAATAATGCAGCCAGCCGAAGGGTTATTTACCCGCCAGTTGCCGGGCGATCGTTACCGTGAACAGACCGACCCGGTGCTGCAGCTTGAGGCCATTAACGTCAATTTTGATGGATTTCAGGCCCTGACCGATCTCTCGCTGAATATCGGCGTGGGCGAGCTGCGCTGCGTGATTGGCCCTAACGGCGCTGGTAAAACCACGCTGATGGACGTCATCACCGGCAAAACGCGGCCAAAGAGCGGCAGGGCGATTTACGATCAGTCCATCGACCTGACCGCGCTGGAGCCTGCGGCCATTGCCCGCCAGGGGATCGGGCGTAAATTCCAGAAGCCCACGGTTTTTGAAGCGCTGACGGTGTGGGAAAACCTGGAGATCGCCATGAAAACCGATAAATCCGTCTGGGCGAGCCTGCGGGCAAAACTCAACGGTGAACAGCGCGACCGAATCGATGAGATGCTGGTTTTGCTGCGCCTTAGCAGCGAGCGCGACCGCCGCGCCGGGCTGCTTTCGCACGGGCAAAAACAGTTTCTGGAGATCGGTATGCTGCTGGTTCAGGACCCGCACCTGCTGCTGCTGGATGAACCGGCCGCCGGGATGACCGACGCGGAAACCGAATACACCGCCGAGCTGTTCAAAACGCTGGCGGGTAAGCATTCCCTGATGGTGGTGGAGCACGACATGGGCTTTGTTGAGACTATCGCCGACCACGTCACGGTGCTGCATCAGGGACGCGTGCTGGCGGAAGGTTCGCTTCGCGAGGTGCAGGCCAACGAGCAGGTGATTGAGGTCTATCTGGGGCGCTAAGGAGCGATGATGTTACAGGTTAACGAACTGAATCAGTATTACGGCGGCAGCCATATCCTGCGCGGCGTGAGTTTTGAGGCCGTCACCGGAGAAGTCACCTGCCTGCTGGGGCGCAACGGCGTCGGGAAAACCACGCTGCTGAAGTGTCTGATGGGGCTGATCCCGGCGAAAACCGGGGAGGTCATCTGGCAGGGTAAAAAGATCACCCACAGCAGGCCGCACCAGCGGGTGCAGTCTGGCGTGGCTTACGTCCCGCAGGGCCGCGAGATTTTCCCGCGCCTGACCGTGGAGGAGAACCTCCTGCTGGGGCTATCACGATTTTCCGCCCGCGAGGCGAAGCAGGTCCCGGATGAGATCTGGCAGCTGTTTCCGGTGCTTAAAGAGATGAAGCATCGCCGCGGGGGCGATCTCTCCGGTGGACAGCAGCAGCAGCTGGCGATTGGCCGCGCCCTGGCGAGCCGTCCGCAGCTGCTGATTCTGGACGAACCGACCGAAGGCATACAGCCGTCGGTGATTAAAGAGATTGGACAGGTGATCCGCACCCTGGCGAACCGAGGCGACATGGCGATCCTGCTTGTCGAACAGTTTTACGACTTTGCCGCCGAGCTGGCCGACAGCTACCTGCTGATGTCCCGCGGCACCATTATCCAGCGCGGGCGAGGCGAAAACATGGAGCAGGAGGGCGTGCGCGGCCTGGTTGCGATTTGAAATGTTATATTATAACATTCTCATTCTTATAAAACGGAATGAGGGCGTTACTTTGGCTGCACATATTGGAAAATTTGCCATGACTCTGGGGGCGCTGCTGGTCAGCGGCCAGCTGTTTGCTCACTCGCACGGCCATCAGATGACCGAAGCGGAACAGCGGGCGGCAAACGGCGTGTTTGAGGATAAGGACGTCAAGGACAGAGCGCTGTCAGACTGGGACGGGACCTGGCAGTCGGTCTATCCATTCCTGCTGGACGGTTCGCTGGATCCGGTGTTTAAACAGAAAGCGCAGAAGGACAAAAGCAAAACCTATGACGAGGTGAAAGCGTACTACCGTAAGGGATATGCAACGGACGTGGATGCCATCGGCATCGAAAATAACGTGATGGAATTTCATAAAGGCAAAGCGGTCAGCCGCTGTCAGTATGATTACAGCGGCTACAAAATACTGACCTACGCATCGGGCAAAAAAGGCGTTCGCTATCTGTTTGAATGTAAGGACGCCGGCAGCAAGGCGCCGAAGTTTGTTCAGTTCAGCGACCACACCATCGCGCCGAAGGCCTCTTCCCATTTCCACATTTTCATGGGCAACACCTCCCACGAGGCGCTGCTGAAAGAGATGGATAACTGGCCGACCTATTATCCGAATGAGATGTACAAAGAGCAGGTGGTAGAAGAAATGCTGCACCACTGATGCTTTATTGCCGGGTGGCGGCTACGCCTCACCCGGCCTGGAAGCGCTACGCCACCTTCGGTGACTCGCACCACGCCTTCACGCTCATCCCACGCAAAATCATCAGCCACGCAATGACGATGGCGACCATCATGATGACAAATAACGACCAGTGCGGCAGGTTGGTCAGAATAATACCGGTGATCATCGGGTTTGCCGCCGCGCCGAGCCAGCCCAGCGCCTGAGCGGAGAAATAGCTTGCCTTCATTCCCGGCGGGGCAATGTTGTCGATCAGCATATATTCGCCCGGTGCATAGATAATCTCACCCAGGGTAAATATGGCGGCAGCGATGCCCCAGTAAACCAGGTTTTCTCCAGAGACCATAAATCCCCCCAGCCCCACGATAAAAAACAGGGTGGCGAGGGTCATCAGCGGGCGAATATTGCTGGCAGAGATCTTGCGGCCCAGCGCATATTGCAGCGTCACCACCACGGCGGCGTTGACGGGCAGTACCACGGCAACGACCTTCTGCGCAAAATCGCTATCGGCGTGGGCGGCCAGAACATACTGCGAAATGCAGCTGGCGAACGATCCGCCCACGTAAGAGGCGAGCAGGCCAGAGAGCGTATACCAGAACAGCGCGCGGTCTTTCAGCAGCACCGACGGCTGCCAGGGCATCTTCTCCTCGGCGGTATCCAGCGCAACGCTTTTCTGCACGAAGAAATGGATGAATCCGAGCGGCAGCGCGGCGCAGAAGGCCGCCAGCCAGAACGGCAGCTGCAGGCTGTACATCACCAGCAGGGTGCCAATCGGCGGCCCGATCGTCCAGCCAATGTTCAGGAAGCTGTAGTTAAGCGAGAAGACGCGCGCTTTCTGGCTCGTGGTGAGCACGTCGGAGAACCAGGCCTTCAGCACCGTCGAAAAGACGGAATAGGCGCAGTTGATCAGCGCAAAGAACAGCACCACCAGCGTGACGTTATCGACCAGCGGGATCGCGACAAATCCGGCGATGAAGGCCACGATCGCGATCAGCATGTAGCGCTTTTTATCAAACTTATCGGCAAGAATGCCAAATCCCAGGCTGAACACTACGCCGATGGTCAGCGCAATCGTCAGGGCATAACCAATATTCTCAACGCTCATGCTGTAGACGCGCGTGAGATAAATGGTCATAAACGGCAGCGTTGCCCCCCGACCAATGGTTAATAACAATGACGATGCCAGCAGCGCTGCGGTTGAGCGCCTGAGAGATGGTTTCATATTCCTGCCCGACAGTTGCTTATGCTTTTTATGTTGTGTCCTAAAAGGAGTATCACGACATAAGGGGCTTGTATAGCACCTGATTTATCCCTAAGTGCTTCAGCTGCCTGCCAGAATTAATGATCTTCTCGCCGCCCGCTTTTTTCTGTTACCTTGAACTGTTAACAAATAATTAATAATTCAGGGGCAGGGTATGACGCGTAAAGACGGACTGCTGGCGTTGCTGGTGGTCGTAGTATGGGGGCTGAATTTTGTGGTCATCAAGCTGGGGTTACACAACATGCCGCCGCTGATGCTGGCCGGTTTGCGTTTTCTGCTGGTCGCATTCCCGGCCATCTTCTTTGTGGCGCGTCCAAAGATCCCCTTTAATCTGCTGCTGGGCTACGGTCTGACCATCAGCTTCGGCCAGTTCGCGTTTCTCTTCTGCGCCATCAAGTTCGGTATGCCGGCCGGTCTGGCCTCGCTGGTCTTACAGGCGCAGGCGTTCTTTACCATTATTCTCGGCGCCTTCGTATTTGGTGAACGTCTGCAGGGCAAACAGCTGGCGGGCATTACGCTGGCGGTATTCGGCGTGCTGGTGCTCATTGAAGCCAGCCTGAATGGTCAGCATGTGGCGCTGATCGGCTTTATGCTGACGCTGGCGGCGGGGCTGAGCTGGGCCTGCGGGAATATCTTCAACAAGCTGATTATGCAGCACGAGGCGCGTCCGGCGGTGATGTCTCTGGTGGTCTGGAGCGCGCTGATCCCGATAATCCCGTTTCTGGCGGCGTCGTTTATTCTGGATGGTCCGGATGTGATGCTGAACAGTCTGGTTGAAATCGATCTGACCACAATCCTTTCTCTTGTCTATCTGGCCTTTGTCGCCACCATTGTGGGCTACGGGATCTGGGGATCGCTGCTGGGGCGCTATGAAACCTGGCGTGTTGCACCGTTATCCCTGCTGGTGCCGGTGGTGGGACTGGCCAGCGCAGCGATTTTGCTGGGTGAAACGCTAAGCGCGCTGCAGCTGTTTGGCGCCGTGCTGATCATGGCCGGGCTGTATATCAACGTGTTTGGTCTGCGGGTTCGTTGGGCGACGCGGGTAAGAAAGGCATAAAAAAAGCCCCGCGTCTGCGGGGCAAAAACGAATCAGAGGCCGTGCTGATTATAATAAGGCACGCCTAATTCGTCGGATTTGTCGCTACCAGCACCCATATGATTGAAATCATAAGGCGACTGGTCATGTGCGGACGGCAAAATTATCGTATCAGGATTATTTTGCTGCGTTGCACGAGGGGTTTGCTCCGCGAAGGTCTGGCTGGAGAACAGCACCAGCAAGGCGAGGGCGGCGGAGGCGGTAACTTTCATGATTTCCTCGGTTACGTCTTTACAGGCGATGATTAACTACAGTGTTTTAACGGATACAGGTAGCGGGATTCGCCCGGCACGCTGGTGATTCGGTACTTATGAGGCGGCACGTCAAAATAGTTCTTGAACGTACGCGTCAGGGTTTGCTGCGATTCAAATCCGTAACGCTCCGCCAGATAAAGGATCGGCTCATTGCTTTCTTTCAGTTTCTGGGCAATTTCCGTCAGCTTGCGGCTGCGAATGTATTGACCTAATGAATGACCGGTCTCTTTTTTGAACATCCGTTGCAGGTGCCATTTGGAGTAACCTGAACGCTCTGACACTTTTTCAAGGGAGAGCGGCGATTCCAGGTTATCTTCGATCCAGTCCAAAATGCTATGAATGGTGATAGCGTCAGTATTGCGTCTGGACATCGTCATACCTCTTTTTCTGTTTACGGCAGTATTTTCTTGAGCAAAAGCTCAAGGGTTGCCACTTCATCTGCCGTTAAGTTTTTTGTTAGTTCCTGATGCAGTGTTTGTCCTACTAATTGATGACATTGCTCGCACATGGCCGCGCCATCGCTGGTTAGCTTCACCAGTACGCCGCGTTTGTCATTCGGGTTAGGGCTTCGTTCTATCCATCCTTTGCAGACGAGACGATCGAGCATGCGGGTTAACGCGCCCAGATCGACAGAGAGCACCTTTTTCAGCTCAACCGGTGTAATACACACTTCGCAGCGAATGGAACACAGCACTTTGAACTGTGTTGCGGTGATATCCAGCGGTGACAGATAGTCATTGAGCAGGCGATCTTTTTTCTGATTTACCATATGAATAAGACGACCCAGCGGAACAACGTCGTTAAAGATATCACTGGTGCTTTTCACAATGGTTGCCCTGGCAAGTAGTTAGTCACGGCAGATATTATTGCTCAGGCAAGTATAAGTCAACTGAATGAGTCATCCGATGCCACGAATTGCTAAAACGTTTCATGAACTTTTTTTGAGGTCTTTCAAATCATATAGATAACTGTGAGTTATCTTTCCAGGACGGAAATAATCGTTGCGTTGCGCCCATGGCTCAATGTCACACTTTCACCCTATAATTGCTGTGTTAAATATGGATAAGGACGACAACGCACTATGTTGGATTTAATAAAAGCAATCAGCCTTGGGCTGGTGGTCTTGCTGCCGTTGGCTAACCCGTTAACGACGGTGGCGCTGTTCCTCGGGCTGGCAGGGAATATGAACAGCGCCGAGCGCAACCATCAGTCGATGATGGCCTCGGTGTATGTGTTTGCCATCATGATGGTGGCTTACTATGCCGGACAGGTGGTGATGAACACCTTCGGGATTTCCATCCCTGGCCTGCGTATCGCCGGGGGGCTGATTGTGGCCTTTATCGGTTTCCGCATGCTGTTCCCGGCGCAAAAAGCGCATGAGTCGCCGGAAGCGGCCAGCAAATCGGAAGAGCTGGAAACCGAACCGAGTGCGAATATCGCCTTTGTGCCGATTGCCATGCCGAGCACGGCGGGGCCGGGTACCATCGCGATGATCATCAGCTCCGCCTCGACGGTGCGTGACAGCGCAACCTTCCCGGACTGGGTGCTGACGGTTGCGCCACCGCTGATTTTTGCGATTATCGGGGTTATCGTGTGGGCGTCGCTGCGCAGTTCTGGCGCCATTATGCGCTGGGTAGGCAAGGGTGGTATCGAGGCGATTTCCCGGCTGATGGGCTTCTTACTGGTCTGTATGGGCGTGCAGTTTATTATTAACGGCGTGCTGGAAATTATTAAGACCTATCATTGATGTGATTGCCGGGTAAGGCGAAGCCGCCACCCGGCAAGAAGGCTCACCCGTGCTGACCCTGCTCTTCCAGCGCCACCGGCCATTTACGGAAGATGAGCACCGACCATATCAGCGCCACCAGAGCCGGAATGGCGCCAAGATAGCCAATCGCCGACATTGATACGTGCAGTATTACCTGATTTCCCACCAGCGCGCCCGCGCCAATCCCCAGATTGAAAATCCCTGAGAACAGCGACATGGCGACGTCCGTTGCATCCGGTGCCAGGGCCAGGACCTTCACCTGCATGCCCAGACCAATAATCATGATCGCCACGCCCCAGAACAGGCTGAGGATCGCCAGATGGCTTTCACTGCCTGCGGCAGGCATCAGCAGCAGCAGGCAGGCCAGCAGCAGACCGATAGCGCAGCTCACCAGCGTCGACGCATGCCGGTTACCCAGCTTACCGAACAGCACGCTGCCAATAATGCCCGCTCCGCCGAGGATCAACAGCAGGACGGTGGCAAAGCTGGCGCTAAAGCCCGCTACCACCTGCACAAAAGGTTCAATGTAGCTGTACGCCGTGTAATGGGCCGTCACCACAATGACGGTAAGCAGGTAGATACCCAGCAGCGCCGGGCGACGCATCAGCAGCGGCAGGCTTTTCAGCGAGCCGGAATGCTCGCTGGGCAGCGCGGGCAGCAGCTTAATCAGGCATACCAGCGTAACCAGTGCGCCCATACCGATGGCGAAGAACGTCGTACGCCAGCCGAAGTATTGCCCCACGATGCGGCCAATCGGCAGACCCAGGACCATCGCCAGTGCGGTACCGGTGGCAATCAGGCTCAGCGCCTGGGCGCGTTTCCCTGCCGGAGCGAGACGAATAGCCAGCGACGCGGTGATCGACCAGAACACCGCATGGGCAAAGGCAATGCCGATGCGGCTAATGACCAGCACCGTAAAATTCCACGCCATAAACGACAGGACATGGCTGGCGATGAACAGCACAAACAGACCGATCAGCAGCCTGCGCCGCTCCATCTGGCTGGTCAGCAGCATAAACGGCAGGGACATCAGCGCCACTACCCAGGCGTAGATGGTCAACATAATGCCCACCTGCGCCGTCTCCATCTGGAAACTTTCAGCGATGTCAGACAACAGCCCAACCGGAACAAATTCTGTGGTATTAAAAATAAACGCGGCAATAGCCAGCGTGACCACGCGTAGCCACGCAACCCTGCGGGAAACTGTGTTCGTTGTCATAGGGATGTCGGAGATTCGTTGCTGAAAAGAAGAGGAGACGATCTTAAAACGTTGAACGGCGAAAACTCAACCATTATGTGACGCAGATCTCAATATTTACCTTATGAAAGCGGTAGCCGGGAACGCCGTTTTCATTGAATATAAAAGAACAACACAATAAAAACAGGCGGTAAGACAATGCAGGAGATTGATTTTTATCTGGTAGATGCGTTCAGCGATACCTCATTTGGCGGCAATCCGGCCGCCGTTTGCCCGCTCAAGGAATGGTTACCCGATGAGACCTTGCTGAAAATGGCGCAGCAGCATAATCAGTCGGAGACGGCTTTTTTCGTCTGCAGTAAAGGGGGCATTGAGCTACGCTGGTTTACCACGCTTACCGAAGTCAATCTCTGCGGCCACGCTACGCTTGCGGCCGCGCACGTGCTGTTTACCGAGCTGGATTACCCGGATTCGCGGATCCACTTTGATACCGCCTCTGGCCGCCTGACGGTCAGCCGGGAGGGGGAGTGGATGACGCTGGATTTCCCGGCATGTCCAACCCATCAGGAGACACCCCCGCCGGAGATGCTCTCGGCGCTGGGTATCAGCCGCTACGTTGAAGCCCGTAAAGGGCGCGCCTGGCTGATCGTTCTGGAGAATCGCCAGCAGGTTGAAGCGCTTGCGCCACGCTTCTCGGCGATGACGCCAGGCGAGCATAAGGTGAGCGTTACGGCGCGCGGTGAGGGGGAATATGATTTTGTCAGCCGATTTTTCTCACCGGGCGTTTCCGTCCCGGAAGATCCGGTCACCGGCTCCGCGCACACCATGCTGATCCCTTACTGGAGCGAAAAGCTGGGCAAAACCACGATGTTTGCCCGTCAGGTTTCAGCGCGCGGCGGCGACGTACGCTGCGAGCTGAAAGGTTCGCGCGTGCTGATGAGCGGGCAGGCCACGCTTTATCTGAAAGGCACAGTTTTTCTGCGCTAAAAACCCATAACAAGAGAGGAAGAGACAATGCAGGAAATTGATTTTTATCTGGTGGATGCCTTCAGCGATAAAACCTTTGGCGGCAACGCCGCAGCGGTATGTCCTCTGGAAGAGTGGCTGCCGGACGAGACGCTGCTCAAAATGGCACAGCAGCATAACCAGTCTGAGACCGCCTTTTTCGTGCGCACCGACGGTGGGTTTGAGCTGCGCTGGTTTACCACGCTGGATGAAATTAACCTCTGCGGTCACGCTACGCTTGCCGCATCGCACGTCATTTTCGAATACCTTGATTACCCGCATACCGAAATCATCTTCACCACGCGCTTTGTCGGCGAGCTGACCGTCAAACGCAGCGGCGACTGGCTGACGCTGAACTTCCCCGCGTGGTCGACGGAGGTTGTCGAGAACCCACCTGCGCTGCTGTTTAGCGCGCTGGGCATCACCGCGGCAAAAGAGGTGCGCGTCGGACGCGATTACATGGTGGTGCTGGAGAGCCAGCAGCAGGTTGAAGCGTTAACGCCGGATATTGGGGCCATGCTTCCGCTGGATAAAATGGTCTGCGTGACGGCCCCGGGAGAAGAGTATGACTTCGTCAGCCGCTTCTTCTGTCCGGGCGAAGGGGTGCCGGAAGATCCGGTCACCGGATCCGCCCACAGCATGCTGATCCCTTACTGGAGCGAAAAGCTGGGCAAAACGTCACTCAATGCCCGCCAGGTGTCATACCGTGGCGGGGATCTGCGCTGCGAGCTGAAGGGCGACCGCGTGCTGATTGGCGGCCAGGCTACCCTGTATCTGAAAGGGCGAATCTTCCTGCGCTAGCCGAGTGACGCGCTATAAGTTAATACTATGAACCACCCCGGCAGGCCTGAGCTATGTTGATATAAAAACAGCAAGGAGCCTGCCATGTATTCCATTACCTCTGAATCTGCACGTCATCCGGACATTCTCAACCTGATCGCGGCGCTTGACCGCTACCAGAGCGAGCTCTATCCCGCCGAAAGCAATCATCTTCTCGACCTGTCCGCGCTGCCGGAAGCCTCGCTGATCCTGATGGTCATTCGTGACCAGCAGCTGCACGCCGTGGGCTGCGGCGCCATCGTGCTCAACGGCGACGGAACGGGGGAGATGAAGCGGGTCTATATCGATCCGGCCCATCGCGGGCAGCATCTGGGTGAAACGCTGCTGGCCGCCCTGGAAGATGAGGCCCTGAGCCGTCATTGCCACACGGTAAGGCTGGAGACGGGCATCAAACAGCGCGCCGCGGTTCGCCTGTACGAGCAGTGCGGGTATGATTTGCGGCCGGCGTTTGCCCCGTACGCTGACGATCCGCTCAGCCTGTTTATGGAGAAGGCGCTGGTTGAAGACGTTCGTTTAGCAGCGCTATAAACGCTTCCAGCTGGCGGGTCATCGCCCCGCGCCGCCACACCAGCCAGGTTGTAAGCCAGCGCCAGTTTTCCGCCAGCGGCCAGGCTTCAACCTGATGATGTCCCGGCATACTCTCCAGCATCGAGCGCGGCATCAGCGCGATGCCCGCGCCCGCAATGACGCAGGCGAGCATGCCGTGGTAGGACTCCATCTCATGAATGCGGCCGGGGGTCGCTCTGTCCGCATGAAACCAGCTTTCCAGATGTCGACGGTACGAGCAGTTCGCGCGAAAGGCGTAAACGTCGTTACCGCTGACCTGCGTAGCGCGGGCGACCTCCGCGTGCCCGGCAGGCGTGACCAGCATCATCTCTTCCCGGTAGACCGGCATGCCCTCCAGCTCCGGGTGCGACAGCGGCCCGTCGACAAAGGCGGCGCTTAAGGTGCCCTCCAGTACGCCATCAATCATCGTCCCGGAAGGCCCGGTAGAAAGGGCAAACTGAATGCGCGGATAGCGCTGGTTAAACTGCGCCAGCGTTTCGGGAATGCGTACGGCGGCGGTGCTTTCCAGCGCGCCGAGGGCAAATAACCCCTGCGGCTCATCACCCGCGACGACCATGCGCGCTTCATCCACCAGGGCGAGGATCTGCCTGCTGTAGCGCAGGAAGTTATGCCCGGCGGGGGATAAGCGCAAACGCTGGTTCTCACGAATAAACAGCTCAACGCCAAGATCGGCTTCCAGCTGGCGGATGCGGGTGGTCAGGTTAGACGGCACGCGATGCACCTTCTGCGCCGCTTGGGTGATGCTGCCCGTCAGCGCGACGGCGTTAAACATTTCAAGCTGGGTTAAGTCCATAGCATTCTCGTTTCGTGAATAAGGTGGTTAGTATTATTCATTTTTAAGAAATAGCAGAGTGAGCCACAATCAATCAACCGAAATGCGTGGAGAACATCATGAAATATTCATCTGCTACACATGCCCTGTCCGTTAACCCGGCAACGGGGGAAACCCTCGGTGCCTTCGCCTGGGCGACGCCGGAAGAGGTTGAACGCGCGATTTATCAGTCAGACGCGGGGTATCGCCAGTGGCGACGCGAAAGCGTGTCCCATCGGGCGCAGAAGCTGCGGGATCTCGGCGCCGCGCTGCGAAATCGCGCGGAAGAGATGGCGCAGACCATCTCCCGTGAAATGGGGAAACCCATCCTGCAGGCGCGGGCTGAAGTGGCAAAATCCGCCGGTCTGTGCGACTGGTATGCCGAGCATGGCCCGGCGATGCTGCGTGCGGAACCCACGCTGGTGGAAAACCACAACGCTGTTATTGAATACCGTCCGCTGGGGCCGATTCTCGCGGTAATGCCCTGGAACTTCCCGCTCTGGCAGGTGCTGCGCGGCGCGGTGCCGATCCTGCTGGCAGGTAACAGCTATCTGCTTAAGCATGCGCCAAACGTGCTCGGCTCTGCGGATCTTATTGGGCAGATCTTTGCGGATGCCGGTTTCCCTGAAGGCGTATTCGGCTGGGTGAACGCCACCAATGACGGCGTAAGCCAGGCGATTAACGATCGCCGTATTGCGGCGGTGACCGTCACCGGCAGCGTGCGTGCCGGTGCGGCCATTGGCGCGCAGGCAGGAGCCGCGCTGAAAAAATGCGTTCTTGAGCTGGGTGGCTCCGACCCGTTTATCGTTCTCAACGATGCCGATCTGGATCTAGCTGTGAAGGCGGCGGTGGCGGGTCGCTATCAGAATACCGGACAGGTGTGCGCGGCGGCCAAACGCTTCATTGTGGAAGCGGGGATTGCAGACACCTTTACCCGCCGCTTCGTCGACGCCGTCGCCGCGTTAAAGATGGGCGCGCCGGAAGAAGAAGAGAACTACCTGGGCCCGATGGCGCGTTTTGACCTGCGCGATGAGCTGCATCAGCAGGTGCAGGCCACCCTGGCCGAAGGGGCAACGCTGCTGCTGGGCGGAGAGAAAATCAGCGGAGAGGGCAATTACTACGCGCCAACCGTGCTGACCAACGTCACCCCGTCGATGACGGCGTTCCGCCAGGAACTGTTTGGTCCGGTCGCGACCGTTACGGTAGCAAAAGACGCGGAGCACGCCCTGACGCTTGCCAACGACAGCGACTTTGGCCTGTCCGCTACCGTCTTCACCGCTGACGCAGCGCTGGCGGATAAATTCTCCCGCGAACTGGAGTGCGGCGGGGTGTTTATCAACGGCTTTAGCGCCAGCGACGCGCGCGTGGCCTTCGGCGGCGTGAAGAAAAGCGGCTTTGGCCGCGAGCTTTCCCACTTTGGGCTGCACGAGTTCTGCAACGTTCAGACGGTCTGGAAGGATCGCGTGTAATTTATCGCCCGCCTGTGATTTCGGCCCTCATCAGGAGGGCCGTTGTCATTTATCTGCAATGGTTCTGTCATTTTCATTTCGTAGACTCGCACGCGTCTAACGCCTTGTTAATGAAGATAATTATGAACATAACGCAAATTTTTCGCCGTATTGCGCAGCGTCTCACCCCTCGTCACTTTGGCCTGCTGACGGGTATCTTTTGCATTATTGGCCTTTTCTCCGCGCTGCAGCTCTCCTCCTCATTCCTGCTTAACGCTTCCCTGAACGACGCCCAGCGCAACGAGCAGCAAAACCTTCTCGCCTGGCAGCAGCAGAGCAAGCTGGATCTGGCCCGTGTTTCCCTGCTGGCGGCAAGCGACCTGCTCAACCGGTCCGGCGTCTGGTTTATGCAGGATAAAGAGACCGGCTCCGACGGAAGCTGGCACAGCCTGATGGATGATGCGCAAAAGGCGCTGGCGGTTTCTCAGCAGGCGTGGAAGGCCTGGCTGGCGCTGAATCCGCCGAAAGACGACGCCCTGGTGAACAGCTATCAGCTTTTTTACGGCGCGATCAACGAGCAGGCTGAAGGTTTGATTAAGACCAACACCATCGACGCGTTTTTTGCCGTACCGGCTCAGGCGTTTCAGTCTGATTTTAACGACAACTATGCGCGCTATCAGCAGGCAAGCGAGAAGCAGGCCATGCAGGGGCGTCAGAGCTTAATGGCGCAGCTCACCGGCCTGCAAACGTTGTTCCTGTTTGCGCCGGTGCTGTTGCTTGCCATCGCGGCTGTCGTCTGGTTCGGCATGTCCAGATGGGTGATTACGCCGCTACGTCGGTTGATAGCGCATATTAACCGGCTGGCGGCAGGGGATCTCTCCGGCACCCCGCCGAACGTCATGCGCTTTAACCGGGAGATAGGTCAGCTTAGCGACAGCATTGCGACTATGCAGCACGGTCTGCAGCAGCTGGTGACGCAGGTCAGCCATGCCACCGCAACGATGGTGGAGAACATTGACTCCCTTGCGCAGGGTAACCAGAAGCTGTATCAGCAGTCAGCGCGCCAGGCAAAAGAGCTTGAGGATGTGACGGCGCATATTGCGGCGCTGGAAAGCCATGTGGAAGGGAATACCGGCTATGCCAGGCTCGCCAGCTCGCGGGCCGATGAGGCGCGTCAGGCGGCCGTGGGCGGCGACCGAATGATGTCTACCGTGAATGCGTCTATGCAGGCGATCGTCGACCGATCTTCTGAGATGCGCGGGATCGTGGCGATGATCGACAGCGTGGCGTTTCAGACCAACATCCTGGCGCTGAATGCCGCCATCGAGGCGGCCCATGCCGGAAACCAGGGGCGCGGCTTTGCCGTCGTCGCCAGGGAAGTCGGGCTTTTGGCCAGAAAAAGCAGCCACTCGACGCAGACCATTCAGGAGCTGATCAACCGTTCGCTGCGGGGCATTGAAGACGGTTCCCGTGCCGTTAACCTGATGGAAGAGAATCTGCAGCAGGTCACCGGTCTGGTGGGGAATTTAAGCAGTTTGCTTAATGAGATCTCAACCGCCACGCTCAGCCAGGGAGACAGTATTCACCAGATGACGCGCCAGCTTCAGGCGTTGAATCAGGTCTCCCGTCAGACGGACCTGCTGGTCTCAGACGCCTCGGATGCCTCTGAGCGGCTGCAAAAGCAATCCGATCTTTTATTGCAGGCCGTTTCGCGTTTTCGTCTTAGCGCCTGACGCAATACATAAGCCTCTGTTATACTCGCAGCCCGTTTTAGCCTGAGGGCAAGGAGCAAAGTGTGGCTGCGGTCATCCATAATGAGATGTTGGACGAGATTCTGGCGCAGGTTCGTCCGTTAATTGGAAAGGGGAAGGTTGCCGACTATATTCCGGCCCTTGCCTCGGTGAGCGGGAATAAGCTGGGGATTGCTATCTGTACCATCGACGGACAGCGATACCAGGCAGGCGATGCGACTGAGCGTTTTTCCATTCAGTCCATTTCGAAAGTGCTGAGTCTGGTTGCGGCGATGCGCCAGTATGAAGAAGAAGAGATCTGGCAGCGTGTCGGTAAAGATCCTTCCGGCCAGCCTTTTAACTCGCTGCTTCAGCTCGAGATTGAACAGGGTAAACCGCGAAATCCCTTTATCAATGCCGGGGCGCTGGTGGTCTGCGATATGCTGCAAAGCCGCCTCAGCGCACCGCGTCAGCGAATGCTGGAGATTGTTCGCCAGCTCTCTGGCGTTGACGATATTGCCTATGATGCGGTGGTGGCACGCTCGGAGTTTGAACACTCCGCCCGTAACGCGGCTATCGCGTGGCTGATGAAATCCTTCGGTAATTTCCACAACGACGTGGCGACCGTGCTGCAAAACTACTTCCATTACTGCGCCCTGAAAATGAGCTGCGTTGAGCTGGCCCAGACGTTCCTGTTCCTTGCGCACCAGGGGCACGCGCCGCATCTCGATCAGGAGGTGGTTTCTCCGCTTCAGGCCCGGCAGGTTAACGCGCTGATGGCCACCAGCGGGATGTATCAAAACGCCGGTGAGTTTGCCTGGCGCGTTGGGCTTCCTGCTAAATCGGGCGTCGGCGGCGGGGTCGTGGCGATTGTGCCGCATGAAATGGCGATAGCCGTCTGGAGCCCGGAACTGGATGAAACGGGAAATTCCCTTGCCGGCGTGGCGGTTCTGGAGAAACTGACCCAGCGTCTGGGACGTTCCGTATACTGATGTCCGATCTGGATCCTCTCTTTTCCCGCCTGGCGCGATCGACATTTCGCTCGCGCTTTCGCTTAGGCGATAAGGAAAGACAGTACTGCTGGGACAAAGGCCCTGAAACCATTGATCGGCACGCCGGGGATTTTGTCGAAAAGCGCCTTGCGCCCGCGCACCCCGCCAACGACGGTAAACAGACGCCCATGCGCGGTCACCCGGTATTTATCGCCCAGCATGCCACCGCAACCTGTTGCCGGGGCTGTCTGGCAAAATGGCATAACATTCCACAGGGCGTAACGCTCACGGCGCAGCAACAAAATTATATCGTCAGCGTCATCCACCACTGGCTGGTGCTGCAGATGAACGCCTAAATTTGACGAGTTATACTCCCGTGGTATTTGTGTTATAGATGCATCCCAAGTTAGTCCCGATCATGCTGACGACCGCAATAATTGCCATAAGCTTTCATATGGAATGATATTTAATGCGTTCTGCTCTTACCGCTTTCAGGCCGTTCCAGGTTGACACGCCGCTGCGAAATGCAGCGACGATCTTCATCCTTACAACCTTATTCTATTTTGTGGGCGCGGAATTACGGCTCGTTGAGGCCCTGTCGCTGTTCTGGCCGCTGAACGGCGTCATGGCAGGGATTTTCGCCCGCTATGTTTACCTGAATCGCCTGCATTACTATGCGGTATGTTATGTCGCGATGCTGTTGTACGACGCGGTGACGACCAACTGGGGTATGGCCTCCGTGGTGATCAACCTGTCAAACATGATCTTTATCGTCGTCGTCGCCGTGCTGGTTCAGCGCGACAAGCGGCTGATGAAGAAAACCCCCGATCCGCTTAACGCATTACGCCTGTTTAACTACTGTCTGATTGCCGCGCTGCTTTGCGCCTTGCTCGGCGCTGTAGGGTCGGTCGGGATTGACAGTCATACCTTCTGGCCGCTGTTTGCCGACTGGTTTAGCGAGCAGTTCTCAACCGGCGTGCTTGTTGTGCCCTGTATGCTCACGTTACGCATGCCCGGGCGTGAGCTCAGGCTACGTCTGGAGCAGCTGCTGCCGGTGATTGCGCTGATCGTCTCGGTGATCGCGTCGGTGGTGATTGGCGGAGCGGGGAGCCTCTCGTTTCCTCTGCCTGCGCTTATCTGGTGTGCGGTTCGTTACTCGTTGCCTGCGACCTGTCTGCTGACGTTTATCACGGGCGCCACTGAAATTATTCTGGTCGCCAACTCGATTATTAATATTGCCGTGGCGACGCCGTTTACGACGCCAATGATGTTTTCAGCCCGGCTGGGGATCGCCACGATGGCGATCTGTCCGGTGATGGTTTCCGTCAGCATGGCGGCGATTAATTCCCTGATCCGCCAGGTTTCACTGAGGGCGGATTATGACTTTTTAACGCACGTCTACTCGCGTTCCGGGCTTTATGAGGCGTTAAAGCATGAAGAGACGCACCGGCATACGCGTTTTCTGACCGTCATGCTGCTGGATATTGATTATTTCAAGAGCATTAATGATAACTACGGCCACGAGTGCGGAGATCGCGTGCTGGCGTCGTTTGCCCGACAGGTTCAGCAGGTCGTCGGTGAAGACGGCATGGTGGCGCGCATGGGCGGGGAAGAGTTCGCCGTGGTGGTCAATTCAGGCGACGCGCAGCATGGTTTTGAACTGGCTGAACGTATCCGATCCACCGTTGCCAGTCATCCTTTTACATGGTGTCACCAGACGCTCTATCTGACGGTCAGCATTGGCCTCGGCAGCGGAAAGGCTGAGTCCTGGCAGCTGACCGAGGTCTTCAACAAGCTCATGGCCGAAGCGGACGATCATCTCTATCGTTCCAAAAAAGCGGGTCGAAACCGTACCAGCGCCCGGGTGGCGGACGAGCAGATTGCCGCGCCCTCCGGGAGTGAAACATAGCTGCGTTAATCGTCATAAGGCATTGACGTGAATAGTAAGCGGCTTAACAGGACGTCAGAACACTGACAATGTCTCTGTTTAAGCTACGCTTTTAGTAACGCTTTACGTCAGGAGACATTATGAAAGCACCTGCAACCCCTGAAAATGAAACAGACAGACTCAACTCGCTACGAGAATCAGGTCTGCTTGAGATCGACAGCTCCCCGGCGTTTGACCGCTTAACGCGTCTGGCAAAACGCTTCTTCCAGGTGCCGCTGGCGATGGTCAATCTCATTGATGAGCATTCGCTGATCGTTAAGTCGGCCGACGGTCAGGCACCCGGAAGCGTTCCGCGTAATATCTCATTTTGCGGGCATACGATCCTCACCGAAGCGCCGCTGGTGGTGGGGGATATGCTTCAGGACGATCGCTTTGCGGATAACCCGCTGGTGGCCGGTGAGCCTCGCGTGCGGTTTTACGCGGGCTTCCCGCTGCGCCTGCGCGACGGCGCAAGCGTTGGCTCGCTGTGCCTGATTGATTACGCTCCACGCGAGTTTTCTGCCGCCGACCTCGCCGTGCTGGGGGACCTTGGCGCGCTGGCAGAGGATGAATTTGCTGCCATCAGCGCGGCGACCACGGATGAATTAACCGGGTTATTCAACCGTCGGGGCTTTAATCAGCTCGTGCGGTTCACGCTTTCCGTTGCCCGACGTCGCGCTGAGCCGCTCACGCTCGGCTGGCTGGATTTGGATCGCTTTAAGGAAATTAACGATCGCTTCGGGCATGAAGAGGGGGATAAGGCGCTGAAAGCGATGGCGCAGCTGATGCGCGCCTCTTTCCGTGAGGCGGATCTGCTGGTGCGTTTTGGCGGGGACGAGTTCGCCGTGCTGTTCGCGGATACGGATGAGCAGGGCGCCTGGATTGCCATGCAGTATCTTGCCGAGCAGGTAGAAAACTATAACGCCCGCAAGCTACATCCCTGGTCTCTCCATTTCTCGTGGGGGCTCAGTGAATTCGATCATAACGGCAACGACCTGCAGCAGTGGTTAAAAGATGCCGATGAAAAGATGTATGCCATGAAACAGCAGCGCCAGCGCGCCCGGTAACATAACAAAAGCGTATGTCCGATCCGTTTGCGTTAAGAAGATGTTAAATGCACAGTGACGGTATTCAACGTAAGGAAAAACAATGAATACCTCACTGCAAATTAAAAACCTCACCCGAGACGACATTCTCACCCATCTTGATGCGCTGGCCGCGATCCTCGAAAACTGTGTGAGCGGCGGGGCATCCGTCAGCTTTATACTTCCCTTTAGTCTGGATAAGGCTCGTTCGTTCTGGCGCGGCATCGCTGAAAGCGTAGGGCGCAACGAGCGCCTCGTGCTGGCCAGTATCGACCCGCAGGACGGCGTCATCGGAACGGTGCAGCTGATCGTCGACCAGCCGGAAAACCAGCCGCATCGCGCCGATGTGGCGAAGCTGCTGGTTCACGAGAAAGCGCGCCGGAAAGGTGCCGCGATGGCCTTGATGGAAGCGCTTGAAGCGGAGGCGCGGGCCAGAGATATTTCGGTTCTGGTGCTCGATACCTCCACCGGCAGCGGCGCCGAGACGTTCTACCAGCGCGCCGGCTGGCAAAAGGTGGGGGAGATCCCGCGCTATGCCCTGATGCCGGACGGCGCCATGACGGCCACCTCCGTGTTCTATAAGTTCTTATGATTATTTTGTACAACTACACCGTGGATTGATCAAAACAGGGTTTTTGGTCGTTAAGTTTTGATAAGTTATCGTACCAATCTTATCAGGCTGTATGACTAATCATAAAAGGAACCCTCTTGTGAACACGCTCAACCGTCGTGATTTTCCCGGTGCTCAATACCCGGAACGCATTATTCAGTTTGGTGAAGGCAACTTCCTGCGTGCGTTTGTCGACTGGCAAATTGACCTGCTAAATGAACATACCGATCTTAACGCCGGAGTGGTTATCGTTCGTCCTATTCAGAGCGACTTCCCGCCGTCGCTGAACACTCAGGATGGTCTCTATACCACAATCATTCGCGGCCTGAACGGGCAGGGCGAAGCGGTGAGCGAGAGCCGTCTAATCCGCTCGGTTAACCGGGAGATCGACGTCTACGGCCAGTATGATGCGTTCCTGAAACTGGCGCACAATCCGGACATGCGCTTTGTTTTCTCGAACACCACCGAAGCGGGTATCAGCTACCACGCGGGGGACAGATTCGACGATGCCCCTGCGGTGAGCTACCCGGCGAAGCTAACTCGACTGCTGTTTGAGCGTTATAGCCACTTCAACGGTGCAGCGGATAAAGGCTTGATCATCATTCCGTGCGAGCTGATTGATTACAACGGTGACGCATTGCGCGAACTCGTCCTGCGCTATGCCCGGGAGTGGGCCCTGCCTGCGGCCTTTATTCAGTGGCTAAATGACGCCAACAGCTTCTGCTCTACGCTGGTCGACCGTATCGTGACCGGTTACCCGCGCGACGAAGCGGCCACGCTGGAGGCTGAACTGGGTTATCACGATGGGTTCCTGGATACGGCTGAACATTTCTATCTGTTCGTTATCCAGGGGCCGGCATCCCTTGCTCAGGAACTCCGTCTGGATAAGTACCCGTTAAACGTGCTGATTGTCGACGACATCAGGCCCTACAAAGAGCGCAAAGTCGCTATCCTGAACGGCGCGCATACGGCGCTGGTGCCGGTGGCATTCCAGGCCGGGCTGGATACGGTGGGCGAGGCGATGAATGATGCAGAGATCTGCGCGTTTGTCGAAAAAGCGATTTATCAGGAGATTATTCCTGTCCTCGATCTGCCGCGTGACGAGCTGGAATCTTTCGCCAGCGCGGTAACTGGGCGTTTTCGCAACCCTTACATCAGACACCAGCTGCTCTCCATCGCGCTCAACGGCATGACAAAATACCGTACCCGCATCCTGCCGCAGCTGCTGGCAGGGCAGAAGGCAAGCGGACAATTGCCAGCGCGTCTGACGTTTGCGCTGGCTGGATTGATAGCGTTTTATCACGGGGAGCGTAACGGGGAAAACTACCCGGTACAGGATGATGCATTCTGGCTGGAACGTTATCAGCAGCTGTGGGCACAGCATCGCGACCAGCAGTTGAGCACCCGTGAGCTGGTGCAATCTGTGCTGAGCGTGAGCGAGCACTGGGAACAGGATCTCACGCAGGTCTCCGGACTTGTCGACCAGGTCACACTGGATCTTGACGCCATTCTCCTGAAGGGAATGCGCGCAGCGGTGAAACCCCTGTGCTAATGACGTCACCCGGCTTCGGCCGGGTTTAATTACATCTTAATTTAGTTACAACATACTATTTGCTCTTTTTTTAAAACCACATGCAGCACCGTGCGGTTATCGCTAAACAGGTCATAAAATTCAATGTTCCGTTAACATGCTTGCAACCGTGAGGGGGATCACGTTTAATAGTCACGCTCTTTTCCTGCTTGAAACTCACTATGATTGTTCGTCCTAAACAGCACTGGCTACAACTGATTTTTGTCTGGCACGGTTCGGTACTGCCTAAGATCTATACCCGATTGCTGCTCAACTTCCTGCTTTCTATCGCCGTTATCCTGATGCTGCCGTGGTATACCTCGCTGGGCATCAAATTTACCGTGGCGCCATTTAGCATTCTCGGCGTGGCGATCGCTATCTTTCTCGGTTTCAGAAACAACGCCTGTTATTCACGCTACGTTGAGGCTCGCCTGCTGTGGGGGCAGCTGATGATAGCGGCACGCTCGCTGTTTCGCGAGGTAAAAAACACCTTGCCTGACGATAAGCATCTGGGGGAATTTGTTCGCCTGCAGATAGCTTTTGCCAACTGTCTGCGTATGACCCTGCGCCGGGAGCTGAACGCCGAAAAGCTCTCTCGCTATCTTGCTTCGGATGATTTACGCCACGTGATGAGCGCCAACTCGCCGGCGAACCGTATTTTACTGATCATGGGGGAGTGGCTGGCCGTGCGGCGGCGAAACGGCCAGCTTTCAGACATCCTGTTCCACAGCCTGAACAACCGTCTGAACGATATGTCCATCGTCCTTTCCGGATGCGAGCGTATTGCGACAACGCCGGTACCGTTTGCCTATACGCTGATTTTGCACCGCACGGTATATCTGTTCTGCATCATGCTGCCGTTCGCGCTGGTTGTGGATCTGCACTACATGACGCCCTTTGTCTCGGCGCTGATCTCCTACACCTTTATCTCGCTGGACACCCTGGCGGAAGAGCTGGAAGACCCGTTCGGCACAGAAGATAACGATCTGCCCCTGGACGCCATCTGCAACATGATGGAACGCGATCTGCTGCAGATGAACGATGAAGAGAACATTCCGGAAAGGCTGATGCCGGATAAGCATTATCAGCTGACCTGACGGGCGTTCCACTCGTCGCGGGTGATTTCCCACAGTTCAGAATCCAGCATGCCGCTGACGTAGGCTTTTTGTTCCGTTCTGATAAGCCGCATGCCGCTACTGTCTGAAATACGCCGGGAGCGGCTGTTGGCGGCGGCTTTCGGCGCGCGCAATACGGGTTTGTTTAGGGTATTAAACCAGAAATCAGTCGCGACAATGCTGGCCTCGCGCATGTATCCCTGGCCCTGAAACTCCGGGGCCAACCAGAATCCACGGTTGTTATCTTCGACGTCATACAAACAGATAATACCCATCAACTCATCCGGAACCTCGCGACGACGGATGCTCCAGAACCAGGCGATCCCTTTTGCCATATCCGGCAGCGCCACGTTGTTGACATAGTTCTCTGCGCCGTTGTCCGGGTAGGGCCAGGGCACAGAAGAGACCATATAGCGGACAATCTCCCAGCGCGGATAAAGCTTTTGTATCTGGGCCGCATCTTCAGCAACCAGAGGTTTTAGCAGTAAGCGTTCTGTCGTGAGCGTCGGTATCGTCATCCGCTGATCTCCATATTTAAGCGTTATGCTTTTGTTTGTGTTCTGGTATTTTCATCTCTATCACATTCAGTTGAGGCGCGCTGGGTTTATTACCTACCAGAAATGGACATCATTTCTTTAATGGCGAAATATTGATGAGTTTTGTGTCTCTTTTAACCGGACAGGTTTTCCAGGATCTCCTGCAGCATGGCAAAGAGATAGAGGAGGCTATTGCTCATCGTGATACCCGTCTCTTTAATCATTCCACGCCAGAGCTGGAACGGTATTTTTCGCGTCCTCTCAGCGAGCTTCCGCGTCAAAATCCTTATCCGGTAGCGGTGCTGTTACCTCTTTTTTTAGTGGCGTTTGCGTTAAACCTTCTGCCTTTTCTCAGCGCATTGCAGGGGTTGTCACCTTTACATCATGCATTGAGCTTTTTCGTACCATCATTGACGATGACAGGCGCACTCATTGTGATAAGCGTACTCCTGGCTCGAGGTAAGACGTCTGGATTGTTGAGCTTTATGGCATTGTTCATCATTCTATTGATAGCGACCCTTATTCAGGGGCTATATCTCCTGTTTTCTCATGACGGAGGTCTTTGGCCACTGGTCATCGCATCATCCGCGCTGTTACTTTGTCGGATGGTTATGAACAGCAGAGGCTTTGTGCTGTTTACGCTCTATTGTCGTACTCAGCGTCTTGCCAGACTGGCACGGGAAATGCGACTAAAAAGCCGTTAAAGGGGGGGTATGACTTTACGAAAAGCTAACCCGCAGGAAGCCGAAATACTCTGGAATATTCGCAATCAGGCGATTCGTCACGGCTGTAAAACCAGCTACGGCGCCGACGTCATTGCGCGCTGGACACCGGATCTTATGCCAGAACGCTATCGGCAGATGGTCATTGAATACCCTTTTTACGTGGTGGAAGATGAAAAGGGTGATATTGCGGCAACCGGCTATCTGGATCTGGATACCCACTGTCTGGAGGCGATATTCACCTTGCCCGCTGCATCCGGTAAAGGCATGGCGACCCGGATTATCGAGGCGCTAAAAAATGAGGCCCGCAGCCGGGGGATAGCCCGCCTGAGGCTGGATGCAACGCCTAACGCCCAGTCGTTTTATCAGAAACTGGGGTTTGTGACGCTGAGCGAAACCTATCATCACTCGCGTATGGCGGGGGCTGATTTACGCTGTTTCGAAATGGCGATCGATTTGTAATGTGAGGAACACATGGCTGTCACGGTAAGACCTCTATGCGAAGACGATTACTCCCAATGGCGACCGCTTTGGGATGGCTATACCCATTTTTATGATTGCTACCTCGAGGAATCCGTCACCGCATCGACATGGGAAAGGGCGCTCTCAGCGCATTCCCGGATGTTCTGCCGGGTGGTCGAGAAGGACCAAAAGGTCATCGGTTTCGCGATGTGCATTCTGCATGAAGGAACCTGGTCAACGGCCCCCGTCTGCTACCTGGAAGATCTGTTTGTTGATGCCGAAGAACGCGGGGCGGGAGCCGGTAAGGCGCTCATTGATGCTCTGATTGAGGAAGGCAAGCGCGAAGGGTGGTCAAAACTGTACTGGGTCACCCGTGAGAATAACCCGGCGCGTAAACTCTATGACAAATACGGTCAAGCTGACGATTACGTCCGCTATCGCCTCTCCCTTTAAGGCGACAACGCCTGTGTTTGTATCACACTGTATCTGCGTCCCGGATACATACACAGGCTTGCAATAAACCCGCTTTCGCACATATCCGCTATACATTGCCGTGTTGTTATATCCCCGTGAATTGTACTCAACCGGAGATACCAACATGTTTAGCAAATTCGCATACTCAACTCTCGCACTGACCGTTTCTCTTGGCACCGTGATGTCCTGTCAGGCTGAAGTCACCGGTACAAATTTCGCGGCAGCCTTTGATCATCCACAGCAAATTAACGCCGGCGATCTGAATGTCGGTTATGTCGACATCGGCCCGAAAAATGGCCAGCCGGTTATTTTACTGCACGGCTGGCCGTACGATATTCACAGCTACGCCGACGTTGCGCCCGCGCTGGCGGCAAAAGGCTATCGGGTGATTGTGCCTTCTCTGCGCGGCTACGGCACCACGCGCTTCCTGTCAGCCAAAACGCCGCGCAACGGCCAGCCTTCAGCCATGGCGAAAGATATTGTGAACCTGATGGATGCCCTGAATATTAAGCAGGCGGTATTTGCAGGATATGACTGGGGCGCTCGTACGGCGGATATCGTTGCGGCGCTGTGGCCAGAGCGCGTTAAGTCACTGGTGTCGGTGAGCGGGTATCTCATCAGCAGCCAGCAGATTGGCAAACAGCCGCTGCCGCCAAAAGCGGAGCAGCAGTGGTGGTATCAGTTCTATTTCGCCACCGCGCGCGGTGCTGAGGGCTATGCCAAAAACACGCATGACTTCGCGCGCTTAATCTGGTCTCAGGCCTCGCCTGACTGGAAATTTAGCGATGCTGTTTTTAACGCCAGCGCCAAATCCCTCGATAACCCGGATCACGTCGCCGTGACGCTCAGCAACTATCGCTGGCGTTTAGGGCTGGAAAAAGGCGAGCGTAAATACGACAGCTACGAGCAGAAACTGGCCACGCTGCCGAATATCACCGTTCCAACGATCACCATCGAAGGTGGGAACAACGGCGCGCCGCATCCGGCACCGCAGGCCTACGCGGGTAAATTTACCGGTAAATATGAGCACCGCACCTTCGGGGCAAACGTGGGGCACAATCCGCCTCAGGAAGATCCGCAGGATTTCGTCAAGGCCGTCGTTGACGCGGACAAGCTCTGAAATGTGCTATTTTCAGTACGTTAACCTTCGGTCTGGAGATTTCGGTGGAGCATATTGATCATATCCTTGTCGTCGATGACGACAGGGATATTCGTGAACTGATTGTCGATTATCTCGGTAAGTCTGGCTATCGCGCGACGGGCGCGGCCAACGGTAAAGAGATGCGCGTCGTGCTGGATAAACAGCATATCGACCTGGTGGTGCTGGATGTCATGATGCCCGGCGACGACGGCCTTACGCTGTGTCGAGAGCTACGCGTCGGGAAATATAAAGATCTGCCCATCCTGATGCTGACGGCCCGCAATGAGGAGACGGACAGGATCCTGGGTCTGGAGATGGGCGCGGATGACTACGTGGTGAAGCCGTTTGTCGCCCGCGAACTGCTGGCGCGTATCAAAGCGATTTTACGACGTTTTCGCACGATGCCGCCCAATCTGCAGGTGACAGAAGCCGGGCGGCTGGTGATGTTCGGTGAATGGCAGCTCGATACCGTTGCACGTCACTTAATCGATCCGGAAGGGGTGATCGTCGCGCTCAGCGGGGCGGAGTATCGCCTGCTGCGCGTTTTCCTTGACCATCCTCAGCGGGTGCTGACCCGCGATCAGCTGCTCAACCTCACGCAGGGGCGCGACGCCGAGCTGTTTGAACGTTCTATCGACCTGCTGGTTAGCCGGGTCCGTCAGCGCCTGAACGAAGATGCCCGCACGCCCGCCTATATCAAGACCGTGCGCAGCGAAGGCTACGTTTTTACGATGCCGGTCAGCATCAAAGAGGCTAACGAATGAGGTTCTGGCCACGCTCGCTGCTTGCCCGCTTGCTGCTCGTCGTGCTGTCCGGCATGCTGCTGGCCAACGCCCTGAGCCTGACGCTGGTCATGATTGAACGAATGCACAGCGCCAGAACGGTGATGCTCGGTAATCTGGAAAACGACGTCGCAACCAGCGTCGCCATTTTAGACCGCTTACCGGCCAGCGAACGCGCGGCCTGGCTTCCGCGCCTCGAACGGGGTAACTATCGCTATATTCTGGGGCCGGGAGAGCCCGGCAACGCGCCGACGGATAGGCGTTCGCAGGACGCCATCCGAACCTTAAAAGCGACGCTCGCGACACAGTACCCGCTCAGCTTCACCGCCGTCCCTGGTGCCGTTTCACACATCCAGGCGCATCTGACGCTGCGCGACGGCGCGCCGCTGACCATTGACCTGATCCCGCGCATGCCGCCGGTCGCCAGCTGGTTGCCCGTTGTGCTGATTCTGCAGCTGCTGCTGCTGGCTGCGTGCGCCTGGATTGCCGTGCGGCAGGTGGTGCGGCCTTTTTCACAATTTACCCGCGGGGTGGATTCGCTGGATCCGGCGGCCAGCACGCCAATGACGGAGAAAGGTCCGCTTGAGGTGCAGCGGGCAGCGCATGCCTTCAACGCAATGCAGGCACGCATTCAGTCTTATCTCAGGGAGCGCGCGCAGATCCTGGCCTCCATTTCTCACGATCTCCAGACCCCGATTACCCGCATGAAGCTCCGTGTCGAAATGGCAGGGGAACCAGAACTTCGCGACAAGCTTCTGAACGACCTTGATAACATGACGCGTCTGGTGCGGGAGGGGATTGCGTATGCCCGGTCATCAGAATCGCTGGAAGAGACCCCGCTGAAGCTGGAGCTAAACGCCTGGGTCAACAGCATCGCCTGCGATTATCAGGACATCGGTAAAAACGTGCAGTTTCAGGCAAGCGATGCCCGGCTGCCAATCGTTACGCGTCCCCAGGCGCTCCGCCGGGTGATGACTAACCTGCTGGATAACGCGCTCAAATTCGGCGAACGCGCTGTAATAGCCATCGATGATTCGTCTGACCGGGAGGGGGTTATCCACATCACGGACGACGGGCCGGGGATCCCTGAAGCCGAGCTTGAGGCGGTTTTACAGCCGTTCTACCGGGTGGAAACATCGCGCAACCGCGATACCGGCGGAACAGGACTCGGACTGGCGATTGCCGCGCAGCTCACCGCTCAGCTTGAAGGAAAGCTCAACCTGACGAACCGGGCCGGAGGCGGACTGGATGTCTCCATTACGCTACCGCGCCGTTAATTGTACGGCTTTGTATCTCCCGGCCTGGGTGATACAGAGTCAGACAAAACCTGCTTTTTTACACATATCCTGAACACATCCGCACGATGAAATAGCCTCACTGCAGCGTCGCAGGACTTGTATTGTGAGGTGTCTATGTTTCTGGTAATCGCTTTTCTGGGCGGGGTGATAAGCCTGCTCAGCCCATGTACTCTCCCGGTTATTCCGCTCCTGTTCGCCGGTTTTCAGGGACAGCGACGACATATTCTGGCCCTGCTCGCGGGGATGATCGTGATGTTCACCCTGGTGGCGATGGCCGTCACCGTCGCCAGCGAGTGGATCGCAGAGGCAACCATCGTCGGGCGCTGGATCGCTCTAGTCATTCTGGCCACGGCCGCGCTGGCCTTAATTTTTCCGTCATTCGCCCAGCGTATTGCGGGTCCGGCCGTCAGCGCGGGAAATGTCCTGAACACCCGAAGCGGGCAAACGCGCGGTATGGCATCGGCTTTTCTGGCCGGGCTCGCGGTGGGGCTGCTCTGGTCTCCCTGCGCCGGTCCCATACTGGGCGCCATTTTCAGCATTAATATCGCGGGCCATTCGGCCATTACGACGGGCGCGCTGCTGGCGGCCTACGGCAGCGGATGCGCGCTGATGCTGAGCCTGCTCGTTTTCGGCGGCCGCACGCTGATTGCGCCGTTAAGAGCAAAATCGGCGCTGATGGAAAGGCTGCGGCAGGGGGCTGGCGTGGCGATGCTGGCGGCAGTCGTATTTAACGCGACAGGAATGACTTCGCTTCTGAAAGGAGCAAACGGCGTTGCGGATCGTCTGGAGACAACACTTTTGACGATGGCGAAACCCACAGCCGCGCCGGTGAAGCTCCGGCCGGTCGTGATGACAGAGCCCAGCAGCCAGCTGCCTTCGTTAAGCGGGGGAACAGGGTGGATAAACGGTGACCCTGTCACGTCTGAATCTCTGCGAGGGAAGGTGGTATTAATTGATTTCTGGACGTGGGATTGCATTAACTGCCAGCATACGCTTCCCCATGTGAAAGACTGGGCCACGAAGTATCAGTCTCAGGGGCTGGTCGTGATTGGGGTTCACACGCCGGAATATCCCTGGGAAAAGCCGCTTTCGTCGGTAAAAACCGCGGTGGAGAAATGGCAGCTGCCGTATCGGGTGGTGACGGATAACAACTATCAAATCTGGAACGCTTTCGGGAACCAGTACTGGCCAGCGCATTACTATTTCGATGCCAAAGGCCAGCTACGCTATACCGCCTTTGGCGAAGGAGATTATGCGCAGCAGGAAAAGATCATTCAGCAGCTGCTGAAAGAAGCCAGGTCATAACCCGTCAGGGCTGGCGTTGCGCTACGAGAAATAGCCGCGGAAAAGCGAGCAGTATCTGCCCATTTTCCTGGAGCGGATACTGCTCTTCCAGCAGTTCATGGTAGCGTTTCAGGAAACGTTTCTGCTCACTCTCGTTCAGTTCCTGCAGCCACGGACGCAAGCCGGTGGCACTTACCCAGTCAATAATGGCCTGGTGCGAGCTCATTTTATGGAAATAGGTTGTCCGCCAGATATCCACGTCACAGCCCGCCTCCGACAAGATGTCGTAATAGGCATGCACACCCGGGAGAGGTTCACGGCCGCGGTCAGGGTAGTCTTGCTCCAGCGCCACTTCACGCATCGCTACGTGAGTGGGTTCAAGCCAGTTGTCAGGCATCTGGATCGCTAATACGCCGTTAAGCGTGAGCAAAGAAACGAGATGAGGAAGGAGATCGTAGTGGTCAGGAACCCACTGCAGCGAAGCGTTGGCATAAATCAGGCTCAGCGGCTGGCCAGGCTTGTACTGGCGGATATCGGCCTCAACAAAATGGCAGCCAGGCAATGCGGCTCTTGCTTCCTCGAGCATTGCAGGGGATTTGTCGACCCCGGTAATGTGCGCCGAAGGCCAGCGATGCTTCAACAGCGCGGTGCTGTTTCCCGGCCCGCAGCCTAAATCAGCGATGGTGGAGACCTCATCCAGAGGAATTCTGGCGAGCAGTTCTGCGGCAGGACGCGTTCTTTCCGCGCCGTATTGCAGGTAAAGAGAAGGATTCCAGTCGGCCATTTTGGTACTCCGTTTAGCATGCTTCTGCAAGAGTAGCACAGCAGTAAGAACAGAGATAATAGGGGAAAAATAAGAAAAAGGGAATATTACCCCTTAAATTCTTAAGGGGCAATACTTTAATTGTAATTATTTTATAATTATCGTTTTTTAATATTTTATCGGCTAAGTGCTTCTTACGCTCTGTACCCGAAACTATAAATATTAGATAATCATGAATGGATATATCCCTGGTGTTTCGTAGGTCTTTGACCTCCTGGCCACTGAGTTTCACGAGGACTTAGTGGCCGGGTACTTTTCAAGTATAAGGAATACCATGCACAATGAAAGCTGTCCTAAAAGACAGGGGATAATAGTTTCAGGTGTTATTATCAGGAATAAGAGCAATGAATTCTGTTATTGAGTTTTTTTTGCATGATTACGATGATTTACCGTCAGCATTAGCACGCGAACTCTTCCGACTCAGGAGAAAAACCTTTCGGGACCGACTCGACTGGAAAGTTGAATGCGTTGAAGATATGGAAAAGGATCAATTTGACAACCCAAACACGACATACTTGTTGGGTATGTATGAGGGAGAGTTGTTATGCGGCGCGCGATTCATTAATTCGACGCATCCGACAATGATAAGTGAAATTTTTCACAATTATTTTGCCGAAACCATTATTTTACCGACAGATGTTCCCTGCTGTGAAATTAGCCGTTTATTTTTAGATAAAGAAAGACGAGACTCCTCAAGTCTGCAGGGCGTGCCCGCCAGTAAGGCATTGTTTCTTGCGATGAATATTTATTGCATTAAGAATAAATATCATGGAATGTATGCAGTAGTCAGTCGTGGTATGTATGCCATTTTTCGCCATGCAAACTGGAAAGTTGAAGTTATTCAACGCGGCTTGTCTGAAAAAGGAGAGGTTATTTACTATATATTTATGCCTGCCAGTATCAACATTATTGAAGACATTATTAGAAAAGATAAATCCAGTCACTGGCTTCGCGAAATGCTGGAGCATTTACGCCACTTATAACCAGTGGCTGAGGCTCAGTCGTCCAGTAATCGTAGTTCTGTTCCAAGTTTAATTGCGTGTCTGGCATTATTCACACCGAGTTTTTTCATTACATTCCCCATATGGAATTTTACGGTGCGTTCAGCAATAGACAAAATAACAGAAATTTCTGCGTAGGTTTTCCCGGCGCTGACCCATTTAAGGATTTGTCTCTCACGTGGCGACAGAAAAACATTCTTTTTCTGTTGATGCTGGCTATAGAGATTGAGTGTCTTCTGATGCAGTTGAACAAGGAAGCTTAGAAATTGTGGCCGATATTTTTCTATATCAATACCAGAATGCTTAGGACTGATGACGGATAAGACGACAAGATTATTAAGATAGTCATGCAGAGGGAACGTCTGCCCCTGGTAGATATCATACTGGACGCTTTCGTTGAAAATGCGCGTCAGGTTATAACCATCAGACAGGATGACATCACTTTCCCAGAAAAAATCTTCAACACAGCGCAAAGCCCGAATGATAACAGGGTCAATGAACTGGTATTTTCTGTCGAGGTAGATATCAAACCACTCGGGGCTGTTATTGATTATCCGCATCTGTGAAGGATCTTTCTTGTTCATAATGGCGTAGGCGAAGACGATCCCATTGAAATCCTCAAAAAACGCGTCCAGCTCACTCTGAATTAGCGTATTGATCGTTATGTCGCTGTAATATGTATCCTTCACGTGAGTTGCTGCCTCCTGTTCGAATGGAGGAGCAAGTATAATATGCTTCGTTATCTGTAGCGAGTCGCATTTTAATCCAGCCAACAGATAAGACAGGCTACCTCAACTGGTAGCCTGGCGAACGTGTGGCATTTCTAATGGAAAATGCAGATGACTCAGTGAATTTTTGAAGATTTTGTCAAATCCCGAGATCGTTAACTAAATATAGTAGGCTGCAAAATTTAGGAGGTTTTCCGCTTTGCATTTGAGTATTGCACAAGCGTACCGACCCAGATTCAAATCAGGATTTTAACCCGCAGGCTACATAATGCCTTTCAGAGCAATATGATAAAGCAGCATGATGGTTTTACCGTCGACAATCTTGCCTGTTTCAATGCCGCATAATGCCTCTTCAAGCGTCATTTCCAGCACGTCGATATCTTCTCCCTCAGCCTTGATCCCGCCGCCTGCGCCGGTTCTGTCTTTTGGCTGATACTCGGCAAGATAAAAATAGAGTTTTTCCGTGACGGAGCCTGGACTCATATAGGCTTCAAAGATTTTCTGCACGCTCGAAACCTGAAATCCTGTCTCTTCTTCCGCTTCTGCTTTGATGCGGCTCTCGGGATCCATGTTGTCCAGCAACCCCGCAGCGGCTTCGATTAGATTGTCCTCATGGCCGTTGATAAAGACAGGGAAGCGGAACTGGCGCGTCAGGATCACCGTCTTTTTCTCACGGTTGTAGAGAAGAATAGTCGCGCCGTTGCCACGGTCGTAGACCTCTCGTTGCTGTCGTTGCCATTCGCCGTCACGGCGCTGCAGGTCGAAGGTGTACTTTTTAAGGTTGTACCAGTTATCTGACAGGGTTTCACTGTCAATGATGCGCACATCTGCACGTTTTGATTGCACGTTTGTTTCTCCTTACGTAGAGTAATTATCATAAACAGCATTATCGTGCATCTTCAAGATAAAACATGCAATATCAGGAATTCATGATGCTCACCAGTCAGCGAAAACAATTGATCCTCGAAAAGCTCGGCACCGAAGGCCAGGTCCAGTCAAAAGTGCTCAGCATGTTCTTTGATGTCTCTGAAGACACCATCAGGCGTGATTTGCGCGAGCTGGCGGCAGAAGGGCGTTTGCAGCGCGTTCACGGCGGCGCGCTGCCGTCATCTTCTGCTATTGCTCCCTTTGCCGAACGGCAATCCGTGAAAATGGATGCGAAAAAACGGGTCGCCCGCAAAGGCGCGCAGCTGATTTCATCAGGCCAGGTGGTGATCGTTGACGGTGGCACGACTACTTCGGAGCTGATTACTCTTTTCCCTCCAGATCTGCGCATCACGGTGGTTACGCACAGTCCGAGCATCGCCCTGGGGCTTGTGGATCATCCGTCCATCGAGGTGATTCTGATCGGCGGTCGCTTGTATAAGCACTCCATTGTTGCGGTCGGCGCTGCGGCCATCGAAGGCATCGAAAATATTCATGCAGATCTGTTCTTTATGGGCGTGACCGGGATCCATCCTGAGGCGGGGCTGACAACCGGCGATTTCGAAGAAGCGTGCATCAAACGTGCATTTTCCGGCAGAGCCGCGGAGACGGTTGTGCTGGCTTCTCCTGAAAAGATCAACACAGCGTCTTCGTTTGTGATTGGCGATGTGTCATCGGTGAATACCATCGTCGTGGAAGACAATACCGATAAGGAGTGGATCCGCGCGGTATCGGAAAAGGGAGTATCCGTCGTGTTGACCTCAGAGAGTGTCACTCTCTGATAGCCAGCCTGTGAGCACAGGCTGGCTGGCGGACTGCCTTAAGCCTCAGGAATGTTCTCAAGTGCGGTATAAACCTTCAGGCCATATTTGCGGGCAACCTCAATGTCCATATCGGCACCTTTAGACGGACCGGCAATACGATAAATGGCATCACATTTAGCTATTAGCCGGTGAGCAACGGGGTACAGCATCGCTTCACTGATTTCATCACCAACCGCTTTCGATCCTGCGGCTTTTGCCAACGGCAAAGCCAGCCATTCACCAATGACCGGGATGTGACCCCGCTGGTAAACGGCTAGTGCTGCGCTTTCGAGACGCGCCAGATTCTCATCAATACGTGCCTGAACGCCTTCGGTTCCGCTGCGATAGGGGCCGGCAATTAAAATTAGCTGTTGTGTCATAGGTACCTCTGTCAGTGTTATTGCATGAAGTTGCACGTTTACTACCGATACCATACGGGATTGAGGCCGCGTTATGAAACTCTTTCGTGCATTATCGTGCAAAAAGATGCATAACAGATCATTTAATCGCTTCTGAGAGAAGGGCTGAGCTACAGACTTTCCGGCGCATGGCACACCGCCTCGATATTATGGCCATCAGGCGAAATGACAAACGCGGCATAGTAATTTTCACCGTATGACCTCAACCCCGGCCCGCCGTTATCACGTCCGCCGGCGCGCAGGGCGGCATGGTAAAATGCATCGACCTGCTGGCGCGTGTCGGCCACAAACGCCAGATGCAGAGGAGCAGGTTTATCATTTGTCTGAAAAAGACAAAGCGAAACGTCGCCTGAACTCATTTCGACACCGTAGTCTGGCGTGCCTTCATCAATGAGTTCTACACCAAGCGGCTTAAGCGCATGGAGGAAGAAGGTTTTACTTTTTTCATAATCACTGACGCCGAATTTCACATGATCGAACATGGTTTCTTCCTTTATGAGATGGAGAGATAACCAGTATAGAAGGAGAGTGGGGCGAACATACGAAAGAACGTGTCAATGTGACAGTCATCAATTTATGCAGTCTTTTCCGATGCCGAAGCGGACAAATGGCATATTTAAAACGGCAGGGTTTGAGCTGGAAAAATAGACCAATCCTGTTCTGTTGTCCCGCGGGTTGTATTTTTTCAACATCTCAAGCTCAATGCCGGTGCTCATAAATGTTTTTCCGTTTTTATCAAACAGGAAGAAACACATCTTATTATCTTTGCCCGGTTCAATACTTTTACCCGACGCGTTATCAAGCGTAACTTTATAGCTGACCATATATTTTGCTTCGCCCGTTGTACTGTCCCATTGGCTTCCCTGAGACTCTTTTTGAGCGAAAATGGTTATCCCGTTGAGCTTGTCGTCATGGCTCTCTTTCTGAGCGGCCAGCGCCGTCCCGGCGGCGGACAACGCTAACGCAAGACAAATTCCTTTAGCCAGGAGACTTCGCATTTTTCTTCCTCTTCATTTTTTACATTGATCTACTATAGCTATAACGCCGTACGTTTCCGTCTAACGAACGTCCAGCGCAGGTAGTCGTAAAGCCAGTTAAACAGCATCGTATAGGGCAGGAAAAACAGCACCAGACCAATCTCAACAAAAAATGCCTCAGCCACGGTCAGGTTCAGCATAACCATTGCCACAGGGATTAAGGAGATGATAAGTCCCGTTTCAAAACCAACCGCATGGATTGCGCGAACGAGAAATGTGCGCTGAAACTGATGTTTTTTCTGCAGGGAGTCAAAGAGCTTATTAAAAATAAAATTCCAGACCGTGGCGGTAAGGGCGGATATCACGGACAATGAGCCTGACTGGAGTACCGACACGTTCATCAGCCTGGCGAGAGACAGCGCGATGACAACGTTGGCCGTCACTTCAAAAATGACAGCATGGAAAACTCTCTCTTTAACACTCTTATTTAATTCAATTTCCATTTGCTTACGGCAGCGTTTTTCAAAAGCTGAAGTATATCAGATGTCTTTCAACCTTTTCTAAACGTGCAGGTTATGTTAAATACACCCCAGGCCTGCTAATGTAGAACGCACGGCCTCGGTAAGGGGGGTCTGCGGTTCATGACCTAAAAAGGCGATCAGTTTTGAATTATCCATCTCTATTGTCTGCTCCCAGAGATAGCGCATCTCCCGCATTTCACGCAGCGTGGTGTTAAACGGACTCATTGCAGAAACCAGCCACCATGGAAATGACTTCACCTTCGCCTTAATACCGGCATGCTCCGCGACGTGCTTTATAGCTGTGGTCATCGTTGTACCATCAGGATCCCAGTGTCCACGCATAATTCCTGATTACTTTGCGTTTCATCTGGACACCTGGCTGGTGATGCATGAGGATTTACGCCAAAGCCGGGCCTGTAAAACGGTGTTTGATTTTCTTGCTGAGGGTTTACAGGCTTATATCAACAGGGCAAAACGGTAAGCCATGCACTGTGAGACGATCAGCGTGATGATAGCAGCACTTGAGAAGACACACTCAGAGGTCATTAGCATTCAGGCCAACGCCAACGATGCCCATAAGATGCCAGATTTCTTCTGATCTCATATTAGTGCGCATAATGTATATTATGTTAAATCACCTGCTTTGGTAAATAAATCCACCAGCGAATTGCCTCGCATGCCCCGTAGCGGTCACCGGCATTAATGCGCTTATAGAACGTGGACGGGAAGCACTTACCCGGCCCGATGTTGTACGGACAGAAAGATGCGATCCCAGCTTTCTGCGGCTCAGTAAGCGGTACCGAAATATTGCGGTCAACCCTTGCCAGCGCCTTATTGCGATCGATAGCATTCACCTGATTGCATTTGGCCTGTGTCAATTTCATGCCCTGCACAACCGGTTTACCATCAACCATCATTGCGCCGCGGCAAATAGTCCAGATACCACCAACATTTTTGTAGGCCGTGAGGCAGTTACCCTCTTTCTCATTCAGAAACTGATCAAGAATTTGGTTGTCCAGCCTGATGCGCAAGCGATACGTCATACCAGAGAGTTACTAGCTTAACTTATGGCAATTTTAATGATCTGACACAGGTTGGGATGTCAGCTTTGTGCCAAAAGCGGACGTTGCTAATTCTGCACTGTTCAGCGATGGTGCTCTAGCGACAGGCACTGCCACTGTCCAGTCGGCAAAAGCGACCACTTTGCCACTGTTGGGGATAAACTGATTGATGCCATCGGGCAAAATCACTTATTCTTTTGCGTTAATAAAACGTAGGAGATGAGTCATGACAGGGGAAAATCGTGGACGGGGAAGGCCCCGAAAGACAGAAAGTACCTATGCAGATACTCGTAATGACCTGATCCGCAGCGGACTTGAACTGCTGACGCAGAATGGTTTTCTTGCGACGGGAGTCGATGCCATTGTTAAAAATGCCAATGTTCCTAAAGGGTCATTTTATTACTACTTTAAGAGTAAAGAGGATTATGCTCACACCGTTCTGAATGCCTATGACAGTTTCTTCGAGCATAAACTCAAAAAACATCTACATGAATCATCCTGCACACCAATGGTACGTCTGGAAAATTTCATCAATGATGCCTGTGAGGGGATTAAAAAATATAATTTCACCCGCGGCTGCCTGGTTGGAAATATGATGCAGGAGAGTCCAGGGCTTCCGCAATCCTTTATTAAATTGCTACAGAATATTATTGAGAACTGGCAGTCACTTGTTGCGGCCTGCCTGTCCGACGCGTTATCTTCAGGCGAAATAAGTTCAAATATGAATAATACACAACTGGCGGCTATTTTCTGGAGTGGCTGGGAAGGTGCGGTAATGCGTTCCAAACTATATTGTTCTACTCAGCCTGTGTACGACTTCTGGAGCTATTTCAAAATCTCGGTACGCTATCAGTCTTCTCAGGAAGCAACAACTGACCAGTAAAAGGGGCCGCAGCCCCTGAAACTTATTACACCAAGACTGAGCTCGGTATCCATCTCATTAGCTACATTGAATGACTGCACGACCGCGAATTCCGCCACTCAGAAGTTTTTCAGCCACATTGATGGCATCACTGAGAGGATAAACGGTAGTGAGGCTATCCAGTCTGGACTCTGGTAAATACTGTACCGCCTGTTGCCAGATTGCTGCTCTTTTCTCTTTCGTGAACATGACACTGTCAATTCCTTTCAGCGTGACACCACGCAGAATAAACGGAGCCACATTGCCCATCAATTCCATCCCCTGAGCCATGCCGCAGGCTGCAACAATACTGCCATATCGCACCCCGGCGCATGCATTGCAGAGTGTGTGGCTACCGACTGTATCAATGGCGGCAGCCCAGCGTTCTTTTTGTAACGGTTTTCCAGGGAAGGCAAGCTCGGAGCGATTTATAATCTCCTCTACACCGACCGTTTTATAAAGCCAGGCAGCTTCTTCCGGTCGACCAGTAGACGCGGTCACGCGGTAACCCATCGACGCCAGGATCATGGCCGCAATACTCCCGACACCTCCGCTGGCACCGGTAACAAGTACCGGGCCATCTTCAGGCTTAATACCATGATTCAATAATGCATCGACACATAGCATCGCGGTAAAACCAGCTGTTCCGATTGCCATTACATGTTTGCAGTTTGCGCCAGCCGGTAGCGGCGTCAGCCAGTCTCCTTTTACTCGCGCTTTTTCGGAAAGCCCACCCCAATGCTTTTCTCCTACACCCCAGCCGGTCAGGAGGACCTTATCCCCAGTCTGATATTCAGGATGTGAGCTGGCGGACACTGTACCGGCAAAATCAATGCCTGGCACCATTGGAAAGTGCCGGACGATAGGCCCGCGGCCCGTAATAGCCAGTGCGTCTTTGTAGTTGATAGATGAATAGTCGACATTGACCTCCACATCCCCCTGTGGCAGCTCGCTTTCAGCGATTTCAGCAATTTGCGTACTGTAGCGATCATCTATTTTGTTGATTAATAAGGATTTAAACACTTTTACCTCGTCTTTCTGGTTGAATGTCATTTAGCTAAAAAGTAGTCAATAAATAATATTGACCGATCGTCTAATAATCAACACTACTATCCCAGTGTTTTGTCAGAAAACAAGAATTGTTTTTCTTTTCATCAAGTTAAATTTGTTTTTTTTGATTAATATCAAGCCAGATTCGGTTTTCAATTATGTAGGCATCAATGTTAGCGGTCCTGCAAGATACACAGTCGATGCTTCGAGCGTGCTGATGATGAGATAAAACAGCAACGTGAGCTGATGAGTGCCGTGAACAACGCATCGGCCTTTGTGGGCAGTTCACTCACGGGGACGATCCGCAATCCTCAAAACACCGTCCAGTCCGGGCGCTATGTAGTCGGTCTGTTGCAGTCATTCTCGCCTAACTAAACGCTGAGTATTCAAATGGTTAAATTTTTTTCCCGCCGCCTGCAACGCTGTAACGAGGTGGCTACCAGCATAAGCAATGCCTCCCCGACACAGCTGCAACAGCTAAAAACTGTGTTGGCTGACGAAATGGGCAAACCTGTAGGTCTACACACCATGGGTATTCCAGCGGCGATCAGTACCCTCGGGGTAATTGTCAGTTTCGCTATTCCTCAGCTGTGGCTGGGGTATGGCGTACTCGCCGGACTCGACCAGCCAGCGGAACACGTATTCGTCTGGGTTGTCCTGATCGCCCTTCTGTTCGCTGGCCTTAACGGCGTGACGATGTTTATGATTGGCAAAGGCAGCATGCGCGCCGTGCGGTTACACCTTACGCTGGCGGTGATAAGCCTGGTATTAACGGCAGCTGTATTCTTTCCCCCCCTTCTATAAGATGCTGCTGTTTACTCTACATAATCGTGCCTGGCGCAAGCTTCTCAGCCAGACGCGTGCTAAAACAGCGCGCTAAGCGTTCATCTCGTAAAAAACCCGCCATCGCTGGCGGGTTTTTTTATGGCTTTCTCTGCCTGCGCAACCAAATTAACTTGTACGCCGCCGGAATAATAAATAGCGATAACAGCGGCGCCGTGATCATCCCGCCAATCATAGGTGCCGCTATCCGACTCATGACTTCTGACCCTGCGCCCGTCCCCCACAGAATGGGCAGCAGACCGGCAATGATCACAGCGACGGTCATTGCCTTTGGCCGCACGCGCAGCACGGCGCCATGGTAAAGGGCGTCATCCAGCGCCTGTTCTGTGAACGTGTCCCGATGGGACAACGCCGGCTGAGCCTCAACGGCATGACGCAAATACATCAGCATGACCACCCCAAATTCTGCTGCCACCCCGGCCAGAGCGATAAAACCGGTGCCGGTTGCCACAGACATATGGAAGCCCTGCCAGTAAAGGAACCAAATTCCCCCGACCAGGGCGAACGGCAGACTCATCAGGATCAGCAGCGCTTCATCCACGCGACGGAACGCCAGATACAGCAGAATAAAGATGATCATCACCGTCATCGGCACCATCAGCTTCAGTTTCTTGTTGGCGTGTTCGAGCAGCTCAAACTGCCCGGAGAATGAGAGGCTGGTGCCCGGCCTCAGCTTTACGTTCTGACTAATAGCCGTCTTAATGTCGTTCACCACCGACACCATATCCCTGCCGCGGGCATCAATATAAATCCAGCTTGCAGGCCGGGCATTCTCCGTTTTCAGCATCGTGGGGCCGGAAACCACGTTGATATCCGCCACATCGCCCAGCGTGATCTGCTGTTTCATCGGCGTCAGGATCGGCATCTGCTTTAACGTGCTCGGGCTGTTCCGGTAGTCCTGAGGATAGCGGATATTAATCGGGTACCGGGCGACGCCTTCCACCGTTTCCCCTACCGTGGCACCGCCGATGGCCGAGGAGACAAAGAGCTGCACATCGCCCACCGTCATCCCATAGCGCGAGGCTTTTTCCCGGTTGATATCGACGTCAATGTAGCGCCCGCCCTCCAGACGTTCAGCCAGGGCAGACACCACGCCCGGCACCGTTTTGGCTACCGTCTCGATGCTCTGCGCCGTGGCGTCGATATCCGACAAAACGGTACCCGACACCTTGATACCAATCGGGCTTTTGATCCCGGTCGAAAGCATATCGATCCGGTTACGAATGGGCGGAACCCAGAGGTTCGCCAGGCCGGGCAACCGAACGGTCTTATCGAGCTCGTCAATAATCTTGTCAATCGTCATGCCGGGCCGCCACTGATCCTCAGGCTTGAGCTGAATCGTGGTCTCCACCATTTCGAGCGGCGCGGAATCCGTTGCCGTTTCGGCCTTGCCGGTTTTGCCAAACACCGAGGCCACTTCAGGTACGGTTTTGATGAGTTTGTCCGTGGTCTGTAACAGCGCGGCCGCTTCTGCCGGAGAAACGCCCGGCAACGTTGACGGCATATAGAGCAGATCGCCTTCATTAATCTTCGGCAGGAATTCGCCGCCCACCTGGCTGAGAGGCCAGATCACCGTGAAGATGGACAAAGCCGCAACCAGCAGGGTTGTTTTTGGCCAGCGGAGCACCTTAATCAGTAGCGGATGGTAGGCTTTAATCAGTAGCCTGTTCAACGGGTTACTGGTCTCAGCGGGAATCTTACCCCGGATCCAGAACCCCATCAGGATGGGGATAACGATGATGGCCAGCGCAGCCGCACCCGCCATGGAGTACGTTTTGGTGAAAGCCAGCGGACCAAACAGCCGCCCTTCCTGCCCCTCAAGAGTAAAGATGGGAATGAAGGATAAGGTGATGATCAGCAGGCTGATAAACAGCGCCGGGCCAACCTCGACAGAGGCATTGGTGATCACCTTCCAGCGGGTGGCGTTATCAATCTGCTCTTCCGGATGCTGGTGATCCCACTCTTCGAGCCGTTTGTGCGCGTTTTCAATCATGACGATGGCGGCATCCACCATCGCGCCGACGGCAATGGCAATGCCTCCCAGCGACATAATGTTGGCGTTCAATCCCTGGAAATGCATGACGATAAAGGCAATACACAGGCCAAGCGGCAGAGAGATAATCGCGACCAGCGCAGATCGAACGTGCCACAGGAACAGGGCGCAGACGATGGCCACCACGATAAACTCTTCAAGCAGTTTGGAACTCAGGTTGTCGATTGCCCGATCGATGAGCTGGCTGCGATCGTAGGTGGTCACAATCTCAACCCCTTCCGGCAGGCTGGCCTTCAGCGTCTCAAGCTTATCTCTCACCGCCGTGATGACTTCGCGCGCATTTTTTCCCGAACGCAGGATGACCACGCCACCCGCAACTTCCCCCTGCCCGTTCAGCTCGGCAATACCGCGGCGCATTTCCGGACCCGTTTGTACGCGGGCAACATCGCGAAGGTAAATCGGTACCCCGTTCTCGCCGGTTTTCAGGACGATGTTATTGAAATCGTCCATCGTCTGCAGATAGCCGCTGGCCCGGACCATATACTCCGCTTCCGCCATTTCAACTGACGATCCCCCCGCCTCCTGGTTAGACGACTCAAGGGCCTGCTTAACCTCCGGCAGGCTAATGCCGTACTGAGCCAGTTTTAACGGATTAACCTGGATCTGATACTGCTTCACCACGCCACCGACGGAGGCCACTTCGGCCACGTTCGGGATAGTTTTCAATTCAAATTTCAGGAACCAGTCCTGCAATGAGCGCAACTCAGCGAGATCGTGTTTTCCGCTGCGATCCACCAGCGCATACTCAAATATCCAGCCCACGCCCGTGGCATCTGGACCAATTTCAGAGCTCACGCCGGCAGGCAGCTTGCCCTGAACCTGGTTCAGATATTCCAGCACGCGCGAACGGGCCCAGTACAAATCGGTGCCGTCTTCAAAAATGACGTACACGTACGAATCGCCAAACTGCGAAAAACCGCGCACGGTCTTTGCGCCGGGAACCGACAGCATGGTGGTCGTGAGTGGATAGGTGACCTGGTTTTCAACAATCTGCGGGGCCTGGCCGGGATAGCTGGTTTTGATAATCACCTGAACGTCAGAGAGATCGGGCAAGGCATCGACTGGCGTGTTAATAATCGTCCAGGTGCCCCAGACGCTGAGGAACAGTGCCCCCATCATTACCAGGAAACGGTTGGCGACCGACCGCCGGATAATCCATTCAATCATCATCGTCTCCTTAATGGCCAGAGTGCGCGTCGTCAGCGGCATCAGCGTGACGCATGCGCTCCAGCGCGCCGGTAATATTGGCCTCCGAGTCAATCAGGAACAGACCGCTGACCACTACCGACTCCCCCTCTTCCAGTCCGCTACCAATGCCGGACTGCTGCTGAGATTCATGCAGAACGTGGATCCTTTTCGGGACAAAATTCCCGTCCGCATCAACCGTAATAACGCGCTGTTCTTTGCCGGTATCGATAACGGCCTGGGAGGGGATCAGCAGCATTTCCTGGCTTTGGGTATTCAGCTTCAGGTAGGCATTCATGCCCGGTTTAAGCAGCTCATCCTTGTTATCGACCTGCAGGCGCACCTGCAGCGTACGGGTGGTTGGATCCGCGCTCGGCAGAAGACTCCATTTTTCAACCGGGAAGGATTTATCCGGATAAGCCGGTATCGAAACCGCAAACTGCGAGGTCTCTTTCAGCAGATAAGCAATAGACTCAGGCACTGCCGCGCCGATCCAGACCGGATCCATCCCCTGAATTTGCGCTACCACCTTATCTTTGGAAATATTCATGCCGGTACGCAGGTCAAAGGCCGTGATCGCTCCGTCGATCGGCGCCCTGATGGTAAACCGGGTCTGGATAGTGCGGGTCGCACGCAGTCTCTGAATATCCTCATCCGGCATACCCGCCAGCCGAAGCCGTTCGAGAACCCCTTTGATTTGCGTCGGCGTTCCGCCGGTACCGGATAACAGCAGAAACTCGCTCTGCGCCTCTACCCAGTCAGGAATGGTTATATCAACGAGCGGCGTGCCTTTCTTCACCTTATCGCCCGTCGTCAGCGGGTACACTTTCTCCACGAAGCCTTCCGCGCGCGCCTGCACAATGACAAACTGATAGTCGTTGTAGCTGACGTTGGCCGGGATGGTCTGGGCATAGTTCAGCGTTCCGCGCGTCACCTTTTGCGTTTTTGATCCCAGGTTCTGAACCTGTGTCGGATCAATACGGATACCGGCACTGCTTTTATTGTCGTTTTCATCCGCATATTTCGGCACCAGATCCATATCCATAAACGGCGATTTACCGGGTTTATCGAATTTTACGTCTGGCTTCATTGGGTCATACCAGAAAAGTACCTTTCTTTCTGGTGCGCTATTTTCCGTTTTTACAGATGAATGAAAAACCTGCCATGCCGACACTGATATCAGCCCTCCCGCAATAAGGCTGCTGACTATCACGGCAGCATATTTTATTTTTAATGAGGCCATGCCGCGTCTCGCTATTTAATGCTCTTGAGTAAAGAGAGATTGCCCTGCTGAACAAACGAGAAATTCACGTGGCTGCCGACTTTTAAGGCATTAATACTCTCGTCAGCCTGAATAAAGGTAAAACGCATGGTCATCGCGGGCCAGCCAATTTCCGGGATCGCTTCATGGGAAATCGTGACTTTTTTATTCGTGAGATCAATGTCCTTCACGATGCCGGTTCCCGTGATGACCTGCTCTGAGGTCCCTTCGCTGGCAGCACTCATCATCTCGTGCTGATGAACCTCAGCCTGGAGGCTGGCAGAAAACACAATGGAGATCGCACCAAATACAACGGCCTTAAGTGAATTGCGCATGGTTATTTTCCTGTTTAATTAAATTACGTTATTCGACCCAACCGCCGCCGAGCGCGGTGAAGAGATTAATTTCATTAACCTGCCGGGCATAAATAAGGTCGAGAATATTTTGCTTGGTAGAGAAAAGAGAACGCTCCGCGTCAAGCACTTCGATATAGCTGACCGCGCCGCTGGAATATAGCCCTCTGGCACGTTGAAGCGTGATGCGGAGCGAATCCAGATACCGCTGTTGTGCAGCAAGCTGCTGGTTAATGCTGTCCCGCAGCGCGAGCGCGTCGGCAACCTGTTTAAAGGCGGACTGAATTTTTTGTTCGTAATTAACCACCGACTGCTGCTGGCGAATTTCGGCCAGCTTCAGGTTGGCCTTATTCCTGCCCGCATTAAAAATGGGAATTTCGATTTTAGGAATAAAATTCCACATCCCGCTCCCTGACGTGAACAGGCTGGACAACTCCGTGCTTCCGGTTGATAGCCCGCTGGTGAGAGATATGGACGGGAAAAAGGCGGCGCGCGCCGCGCCGATATTCGCATCGGCCGCTTTAAGCTGATACTCCGCCTCCATAATATCCGGGCGCTGCAACAGTATCGCGGATGAAAGATGAGGAGGCAGTTTTACCGGGGCGACATCGCTGGCGTTCATGCCTCCGTCGCCCGGGAGCGCGCGATACGTGCCGAGGATCAGCTGCAGTGCATTATTGGCCTGCGCCAGCTCCCCCTCTCTTTTGGCAATCTCTGCCTGCGTGCTTTCGATCTGTCCCCGGGCCTGTTCCAGCGCCAGGACGCTCGTACTGCCCGTCACCAGCTGCTGCTCAACGAAAGCATAAGACTGCTGGTAATTTGTCAGCGTATCCTGCGCGATGCGCAGCTGTTTATACGCCAGCTGCTGGTTGAAATAGCTCTGCGACACGTTAGAGACGAGCAGGATATGCACCGCGCGACGGGCCTCTTCGCTGGCGAAAAAGTTTTGTCGGTCGGCATCGCTCATGTTCTTCAGCTTGCCGAAGAAATCGAGTTCATAGCTAAGCGCAAGGCCCGCGTCGTACTGCTGCGCGGTGGGTTTGTCACTTTTCAGCCCGCCGCTGTACGTGATGCCCGAGGAGGCATTCATCTGAGGGTAGCGATCCGCATCCGTCACGTTGAACTGCGCCCGGGCCTCTTCGACCTTCAGGGCGGCCATTTTTAGATCGCGATTGTTCTTCAGGGCCTCCGTAATCAGCCCCGCAACCTGAGGATCGACGAAAAAGTTGCGCCAGCCGGTGTCCTGATACCCAGCCGCCGCGGGCGTCAGGCCGTTACGGGAGAGCGAAAACTGCCGGGGGACAGGTGCTTCCGGCCGCTGGTACTCCGGAGCCAGCGAGACGCAGCCTGCCAGAATAAATACCGTACTGATGCTTAGTCGTTTTAACAGGAACATAACGGTTCAAATAAAGTCCAGAGTAGTTTTAGGGCTACTCTACGGAACGCATCCTGTTTGACGGGTGACAGGATAATGACAATGTTGTCATTTTTAGCGTAAGTCATTGTTAACGGCGGTACGCTCACTAGAATGTCATCAGCAGCCAGTCAGGGGAGCACGATGAAAATACTGATCGTCGAAGACGAAATGAAAACCGGTGAGTACCTGAGTAAGGGGCTGACTGAAGCGGGGTTTGTTGTGGACCACGCGGATAACGGCCTGAACGGCTATCATCTCGCTATGACCGCGGAATACGATCTGCTGATTCTGGATATCATGCTGCCCGATGTGAACGGCTGGGATATTGTCCGTATGCTCCGCTCGGCCGGTAAAGGGATGCCCATCCTGTTACTCACGGCCCTCGGGACGATTGAACACCGGGTTAAAGGACTTGAGCTGGGCGCGGATGATTATCTGATTAAGCCTTTCGCCTTTGCGGAGCTGCTTGCCCGGGTAAGGACGCTGTTGAGGCGCGGAAATACGGTTATTGCGGAAAGCCAGCTTCAGGTGGCTGACCTGACGGTTGACCTCGTGTCGAGAAAAGTCAGCCGGGCCGGGAGCCGCATCCAGTTAACCAGCAAAGAGTTCAGCCTGCTGGAGTTTTTCATGCGTCATCAGGGTGAGGTGCTTCCCCGCTCCCTGATTGCCTCCCAGGTGTGGGACATGAATTTTGACAGCGACACTAACGCGATTGATGTGGCGGTAAAGCGGCTGCGCGCGAAAATCGATAACGATTTTGAACCGAAGCTGATCCAGACGGTGCGCGGCGTGGGCTATATGCTGGAGGTACCGGATGCGCGTTAAGCTTGCCAGGCGCCCTTTTTCACTTGCCCTGCGGCTGACCTTCTTCATCAGCCTCTCCACGATATTGGCCTTTTTCGCCTTTACCTGGTTTATGCTGCATTCCGTTGAAAAGCATTTCGCGGAGCAGGATATCAGCGACCTGCAGCAAATCAGCACCGCGATGCACCGCATACTGCAATCTCCGGCCGATCCCGATCAAAAGAAAATCAGCAAGATCAAAGAGTCGATGGCCAGCTACCGCAACGTGGCCGTTCTGCTCCTGGATCCGCAGGGCAATACCCTGTTCAGCTCGGCGCAAGGGGCGGCTTTGCGCCCGGCAATGAACACGGCGAACTTTAGCGAACACCGTCGCGCACAGGATGTGTTTCTCTGGACGGTAGAAGACCCTGCCGAAAACATGCACGCCGGGTCCGACATGAAAATGGAAACGTACCGGATTATCGCCTCCTCAGGCACGGCGACGCTTCAGGGCAAACCCCAGAACTACGTTATGCTGATCGGGCTCTCCATTAATTTTCATCTCCACTACCTTGAGGCGCTGAAAAAAAACCTTCTGGCGATTGCCGCCGTTATCAGCCTGCTGATTATTCTTGTCATCCGCATTGCGGTTCGTCAGGGACATTTGCCCCTGCGTAACGTCAGCAACGCCATTAAAAACATCACCTCCGAAAATCTGGATGCACGACTGGAGCCGACACGCGTTCCGATTGAGCTGGAACAGCTGGTCATCTCCTTCAACCATATGATCGAAAAGATTGAAGATGTCTTTACCCGCCAGGCCAATTTCTCTGCCGATATCGCGCACGAGATCAGAACGCCTATCACCAATCTGGTGACGCAAACGGAAATCGCACTGAGTCAGAACCGCTCGCAGAAAGAGCTGGAAGATGTTCTGTACTCCAGCCTTGAAGAGTACAACCGGATGACCCTGATGGTCAGCGACATGCTTTTCCTGGCGCAGGCGGATAATAACCAGCTCGTCCCTGACCGGGTGATGTTTGATTTAAGTGCGGAGGTCATGAAAGTCTTCGATTTTTTCGAAGCCTGGGCGGAAGAACGCAACGTTACGCTGAAATTTAACGGGATGCCCTGCCTGATAGAAGGCGATCCGCAGATGTTCAGAAGAGCAGTAAATAATCTGCTCTCCAATGCCCTGCGCTATACGCCAGCGGGAAAAGCGGTGACGGTCTCCATCAGAAAAAAGGAGAATGACGTTGAACTGATAATAGAAAATCCCGGGACGCCGATCCCTCATGAACATCTGGCAAAGCTGTTTGACCGTTTCTATCGCGTCGATCCGTCAAGGCAGCGCAAAGGTGAAGGCAGCGGGATCGGGCTTGCCATCGTGAAGTCCATCGTCACCGCGCACCACGGAAAAGTCTGCGTGGAATCGGATGCGGTATCGACGCGCTTCATCCTCTCCGTGCCGGGAAAAGTGGCCTGAGGCGTCAGCGCACAGCCCGACACACTTCCAGCACCTTTTCCCTGAGCCAGCGATGCCCCGGATCCCTTTCCATGCGCGGATGCCACATTTGTGACACCGTAATGCTCCGGGTTTTAAGCGGCAGTTCAAAGACGTGTACGCGCTCGTTCATCGGCTGATTGAGCAGGTACAGCGCCGGCACCATGGCAATCAGATCGGAGGCCAGCGCCACGGATAACGCCGTCGGAAACCCTGGCACCACGCTGGCGATCTTGCGCTTCATCCCGCGCTCCGCCAGCGCCTCATCGACAAACCCGTGCAGCGATCCGTCCGGTGAGGCCACCACGTGGCCCCACGCGACATAATCGTCAAGGCTGACGTCAGGCTGTAATGACAGCGGATGTCCCTTGCGCACCGCGCCAACAAACCGATCCTGAAAGAGCCGTTGCAGCCGTATTTCCGGCCCCATATTGCTCTGCACGCCGATCTCCAGGTCGACCAGCCCCTCACGCAAATAGCGCGAGGTTTTTTCAGGTTTCGGCGAGAAGCGGATGCACACCCAGGGCGCAACGCTCGCCACCGCCGCAATCAGCAGTGGCCCAAACGCCACCACAAAACCGTCGTTGGCTCTGATGGTGAACAGCCGCTCGAGACTTTCCACCTTCAGCGCGTCGGTGGAGGGCTGCAGCACAGCCCTCGCCTCATGCACGGCGCTTCTGGCGCGGTCCCGCGTGGCTTCGGCCCAGGGCGTCAGCACCATATGACGACCGGCCCGTACCAGGATCGGATCGCCGGTCACCTCCCGTAACCGGCTCAGGGTGCGGCTCATGGCGGAGGTACTGAGGTTCAAACGTCGCGCCGCGCCCGCCACGCTGGCTTCTGCCAGCAAAACGTCGAGCGCAACCAGAAGGTTAAAATCAGGATCGGACACGGTGGCTCCTCAGATATGGCGTTACATGCAATGATTAAGTGCAAATGCTGCGTCTTCCGCCCTGTATACCGCATGATTATAGTTTCGTCATCACTATTCTTATGCGGAGTAACGACGATGACGCTATTTTCAAACCTGCCCGGCGATGAAGGCTTACCCGGGCATGAACGCGCCCGGGTCCTGGCCGCCGTTATGACCACCACGCTGATGGGCGTCTTTGACGGCACCATGATCAACATCGCGCTGCCCTCCATGGCAAGAGCGATGCAGGTTCCCGCGAACGTGGCGGTCTGGTTCGCGAACGGTTATCTGCTGTCAGCGGCGATGACGCTGGCCATTTTCGCCGCGCTGGCGGCGCGCGTGGGCTATCGCCGGGTATTCCTTGCCGGGCTTGCCACCTTTACGCTCACCTCGCTGGGCTGCGCGCTGGCAACAACGCCGGAAATGTTAACCGGGATGCGAATTCTGCAGGGCATAGGCGGCGCGGCGACCCTGAGTATCGCTCCGGCGATCCTGCGGTCCGTTTTTCCGGGGCGACTGCTGGGCCGTATTCTGGGGCTGCACGCCCTGCTTATCGCCTCCAGCACGGCAGTTGCCCCCGTGCTGGGCGGAACCATACTGGACGCCCTGAGCTGGCAATGGCTGTTCGCCATTAACCTTATTCCGGGCAGCATCGCCCTGCTGCTGGCATGGCGGGCCTTGCCGCGGGAATCGGCCGTTGACCGCACTTCCTTTGACGCTCCGGGCGCCGTGCTCTCCGCCGTCCTGTTAGGTTCGGCGATCATGATGGCCGACAGCCTTCAGCACGTGACGCAACACATTAACCGGCAGGCCGTCTTCTGGGGCGTTCTCGCGCTGGTCAGCGCCTTCGCCTTTACCTGGCGTATCCGGCGCGTGCAACATCCGTTACTGCCCCCGGTGATATTCAGCAACGGGCGCTTCACCCTCGCCGCGCTGACCTCGCTGGCCTCGTTTGTCAGTCAGGGCATCACCTTTGTCGCGCTGCCGTTCCTGTTTCAGAGCGTGTATGGCTACAGCCCTGTGGTCTCCGCGCTGCTGTTCACCCCGTGGCCAATTGGCATCGTGCTGATCGCGCCGCATGCGGGACGCTGGGCAGATACGATTTCCGCGCCGCTAATCTCGACAATCGGGCTGATGATTTTTGTCGGTGGGCTGGTCCTGCTGGCCACCCTGCCGGACAATCCTTCCGCGTGGAACATCTGCCTGCGCAGCCTGGTTTGCGGGATTGGGTTTGGCTGCTTCCAGAGCCCCAATAACCGGGAGATGCTCTCTAACGTGGCGCGGGAATATGCCAGCTACGCCTCCGGCGTGTTGTCGATTGTGAGGACATTCGGCCAGTGTCTCGGTGCCGCCGCGGTGGGCGTACTGCTGGCGACGACCGAATCAGACCATGACCGGGCCGTGCATTTTGCGCTGTGGATAGCCGTGATAGCCTCAACGGGATCGGTGTTATTTAGCGTGAGTCGGCTGCGCCCTGCAGTTCGGGCATCAGCGTAAACTGTTGCAGCGCCTTCCGGCGCTGCTCGTTTATAACGCCTACGCTGTAAGGCGTTCATTCCACGCATCAGTGTATTGAATATTTCCGTCCAGGATTTTCCATGTGATTTTTGCGTATCGCAAAGATACATTTTCCAGGTGACCAGTACCGGGACAATCTCTTGTATCATGCATAACTGGAGTTATTGAAATGACTTTCACACCTTCCATAAGAATATTGAAGTATTCCACTTCCTGACCAGCATCATTGATGTGATAGAACTTTAATTCAGCACTTTGAAGCGTTTGACCTGTAGCCACTGCTTTGTATAGATAGGGTGAAGATGAATCAATTGCTTTTGTTAAACTGAAAGCTGAGTGTTGCCTTGTACCTGTAAGTTTACCTGTTGCCTCATCTGTTGGAATGCTCAGGTTATGGATAAGATCTCTAAGCTCTATGACCTGCCCCCACGATTAGATACAACACTCAGTTAGTAACGTCGGAATCTTCAT